>Ga0070741_10012074_pt1 | contig 15727 bp, 15 predicted proteins | sample Coa_R1_4_FD_66440 | JGI IMG/M metagenome (GOLD analysis project Ga0070741, IMG submission 66440) | Surface soil microbial communities from Centralia Pennsylvania, which are recovering from an underground coalmine fire - Coalmine... | ecosystem: Environmental > Terrestrial > Soil > Unclassified ...
CCCACAGCACGTCCACTGGGGGTATTACGACGCGAAGCTGACGCCGGTCCTGCGCGTGGCCTCGGGCGATCGGATCCGCGTCGAGACGATGGTCGCCGGCGGGTTGCAACGGCTGCGTCTCGCCGGCGCCTCCGACGCCGAAATCCCGGAGTCGCTCAAGGCCGTCGAGCGTCAGGTCACCGAACGCGGACCGGGCGCGCACCCGATGACCGGCCCGATCTTCGTCGAAGGCGCCGCGCCCGGCGACACCCTCGAAATCCACATCGTCAGCATCGACTTCCTGCATAACTTCGGGGTCAACGCGTTCAGTCCGGTCAGCGGCGTGCTGCCGGACGATTTTCCGTACGCCGCGCTGAAGTTGATTCGCTGGCCCGCCGGTGCGAAGAGGGTCGAGTTCGCGCCGGGAATCACGCTGCCGATGGCGCCGTTTTTCGGATCGATCGGCGTGGCTCCGCCGCCGCTGATTGGCCGAATCTCGAGCCGTCCGCCGGGCTGGCATGGCGGCAATCTCGACAACAAAGATCTCGTCGTCGGATCGACGCTGTATCTGCCGGTCCACGTGGCGGGCGCGCTGCTGTCGATCGGTGACGGCCACGCGTTGATGGGACACGGTGAGGTGACCGGCACCGCGCTCGAAACGTCGCTGCGCGGCACGATCGAGGTCCGCGTCCGCAAGGGGCAGCAGTTGAAATGGCCGCGCGCCGAAACGCCGACGCACTACATCTCGATGGGCCTCGACGAGGATCTCGATCGTGCAGCGATGCTCGCGACGCGCGAGATGGTCGAGTTCCTGGTCGCGGAAAAGAAGCTGTCGCGCGAAGATGCGTATATGTTGTGTTCGCTGGCGGGCGATCTCTACGTCACGCAGGCCGTGGACGCCACAAAGGGCGTGCACATGACGATGGCGAAGAGCCTGTTCAGTCCGCGTTAGATCCCTTGAACTGATCGTCGTCCTCGGCGAAGAGGACGTTGAAGCTGGTGAGCGTGCCGTAGCAGCCGCTGATGTAGCTCTGGATCTTCACTTTCGCATCATCAGGCAACTCCGCCGCGTTGACGACCTGCTCGAGCGTGCGCAGCCGGTTCCGCAACATCACGATCTTGTGGAAGAACGTTTCGATCGGCCAGCTCTTGTCCTGAAGGCCTGGCGTGCCCGGGCGCAGAACGAGCGTCCCGCCACGCCATTTGTCCGCCGGGGCCACTGCCGTGACGCCCGCTTCTTCGCGGATGATCCGTCGCAGCAGCAACTCGATATCCGTCTCTCGATCGATGGCCATGGCCGGTGCGGTCCTTTCACGGTCGCTGACGGTAGGGAAGGGATCTTTAGCGCGGGCTGCTACTGAAGCGGACGGCCGCCGATCCTCTGATGCTCGACGTTCGTAGGCCGGCGCCTTAGCTCCGGCATCCGCGATCCTGCCGCCGCCGCGGAAGTTGTGTTCGCTACGACAGTAGCCGCACGACACGCGGATCGGGCGTCCGTCGCCATCGGCCGCGATGACGGTGTGCATGCGATCGGTCTTGCACACCCGGCAGTAGTCCTCGAGTGATTCTCCGGCGCGGTACGCGCGAGCCTGCGACATCCGGATGCTATGATGCCACGATGGACCCACGCGATTGCATCCTGTTCAGTGGCGGCGCGACCGGTGCCGAGGCCGAATTCGGACGCTGCGCCGAGCGGCGCGGCGTTGAGGAAGTCAATTTCACGTTCGAGGGACACAAGATCGAGCGCCACCGCGGCGTGCGCATGCTCAACCACGAGGAGTTGCAGAGCGGCGACGTCAGCCTCGAGTACGTCTCACGGCTGTTGCACCGGCGCTACACCGACGCGCCGACGATTCGACGGATCCTCCAGACGATTTGGTATCAGGTCAACAACGGTCAGGAGATCTACGTCGTCGGGGCGATTCTCGAGGATGGCACGGTGCGCGGCGGCACCGGGTGGGGAGCCGAGTTCGCGAAGTTGTGCAACAAGCCGCTGCACGTGTTCGATCAGGAAAAGGACGCGTGGTTTACGTGGACCGGCGACGACTGGACGAAGCGTGACGCGAAGGATGGTCCCGTGATCACGCACATGCACTTCACCGGAACCGGGACGCGCACGCTGCGCGACAACGCCAAGCGCGCAATCGAGGATCTGTTTACCCGGTCGTTTTCCGCTTCTTCTTGATCTCGGCCCATCCGTCGAGCCGGCGCTTGATTTCTTTCTCGAACCCGCGTTCTTTCGGGTCGTAGTACTTCCGCCCGTCGAGCGCCGGCGGTAAGCAAGACATCTCGGCGACGGCGTCCGCCTCGTCGTGGGCGTACTTGTATCCCTTCCCGTATTCGAGATCCTTCATCAACTTCGTCGGCGCATTGCGCAAGTGCAGCGGGACCGGTTGTGCCACGTCCCGGTGCGCGTCTTCGGCCGCCGCGTTGTAGGCGACGTACACCGCGTTGCTCTTCGGTGCCGTCGCGAGATAGATGGCCGCCTGTGCGAGCGCCGTGTTTCCTTCGGGCATGCCCATGAAGTGGACGGCGTCTTTCGCTGCGATCGCGACCGTGAGCGCCTGCGGATCGGCGTTGCCGACATCCTCGGATGCGAAGCGCACCAGCCGGCGCGCGATGTAGAGCGGATCTTCGCCCGCTTCGACCATCCGCGCGAGCCAATACACCGACGCATCGGGATCGCTGTTCCGCATCGATTTGTGCAGCGCCGAAATCAAGTTGTAATGCTCTTCGCCGGATTTGTCGTAGAGCAGCGCCCGGCGCTGAATGGACTGTTCGACATGAGCGACCGTCACGGACCGCGTGCCGTCCGTGATCGGCGCCGAGGCGACGCTCAGCTCCAGCAGGTTCAGCGCCGACCTGGCGTCGCCGTTGGCATACATCGCGATGCCGCGCAGCGCATCTTCGTCGACGTCGATCGGCTGACCGCCGAGTCCGCGCTCCGGATCGATGAGCGCGCGACGCAGGATCATCGCGACCTCTTCGGTCGTCAGGCCGCGCAGGACGAAGACTTTCGACCGCGACAAGAGCGCCGCGTTGACTTCGAACGACGGATTCTCCGTCGTCGCGCCGATCAACACGATGTCGCCTGCTTCGACGCGCGGCAGAAACGCGTCCTGCTGCGCTTTGTTGAAGCGGTGAATCTCGTCGATGAAGACGATCGTCCGCTGTCCGGTCGTTCTGCGAAGCCGCTCGGCTTCGCTCATCACCTCACGAATCTCTTTGATGCCGGCAAGCACGGCGCTGAACGACACGAAGCGCGCCTGCGTGGTGTCCGCGACGATCCGGGCGAGCGTCGTCTTGCCCGTGCCGGGCGGTCCCCACAGGATGATCGATTGCAACAGGTCCCGCTCGATCGCCTCCCGCAGCGTTTTCCCCGGGGCCAGCAGTTCGTCCTGGCCGACGAACTCGTCGAAGGTACGCGGCCGCATTCGCTCCGCGAGCGGAGCGGCGGCCTTCTTCCCGCGCGGCTGTGGTTCGGTATCGAACAGAGAATCCATGGCTACTCGGCAGCCCTCAAGGGCTGCGCTACAACGGCCACGATCGTAGCGCAGGCCTTCAGGCCTGCCCTCGCTGGCGTCGCGCCTCGTACAGGACCAGCGCCGCGGCGACGGCGGTGTTGAGCGACTCGACCGGCGCCTGCATCGGGATCGTGACACGCTCGTCGGCGGCGTCGATGACGCCCGGCGGCAAGCCGGGGCCTTCGCCGCCAATCAAGATCGCCATCGGTCCGTGGTAGTCGACGTCGAAGAGCGATCGCCCGCCACGTGGAACCGTTGCGGCGACGCGACACTCGTGACGCCGCGCATCCGCGATGGCGATCTCGGCGGCGTCGGTCGTCGCGATTGGCAGTCGAAGCGCGCTGCCCATCGATCCGCGCAGCGCCTTCCATCCAAACGGATGTGCGCTCACGCCCGCCGCAACGACGCCTGATGCCCCTGCGGCTTCGGCGACGCGGACAATCGCGCCAAGGTTTCCCGGATCCTGGACGTCGACGGCGACGACGACGAGCGAGGTCCCGCCGGCGTAGACCAGGTCCAACGCCGACGGGGGGCGCGCCGCGAGCGCAACGATCGCGCTCGACGACTTCACCGGGCTGAGTGCATCCATCACCGCGCTGCTCACCTGTACGACGTCAACGCCCGCGTGCCCGAGGCGATCCAGGAGCGCCGCCACTTCGTGCGCATCCGCCGCCGTCGTCTGGACTGCCGCATGTTGAATCGTGAGGCCGGCGGCGAGCGCGTCCGCGACCAGATGCGGACCGTCGAGCAACAGCGCATCGGACGATTTCCCGCGCGCCACGTCGCGGTACATCCCGACGATGCGGTGCTGGCGGCTGGTGATGGCGCGCACGGGGCTATGGTACTATGCGACTTTGATCGCCACAGCCCCATGAAAGACCGCCTGATCAAGAAGTTCGAAGACGAGATCGCTGCGCTCAATCACGAGTTGAAGCTCGAGCTGCCGAAGGAAATCAAGCGCGCGCGCGAGCTCGGCGATCTTCGCGAGAACGCCGAATACCAAGCGGCGAAAGAACGCCAGCGGCTCGTCGAAGCGCGCATCAGCATGCTGCAGAAACGCGTGTCGGAGATCGCGCTGCTCAACGTCGACAAGATCCCGCGCGACAGGGCCGGCTTCGGATCGACGCTCCACGTCCTCGAGAACGGCGAAAAACAAGTCTTCCAGCTCGTCATGCCGGAGGATGCCGACGCCGCCAAAGGTCTCATCTCGACCACGTCGCCGCTTGGACGCGCGTTCCTCAACAAAGAGGAAGGCGACAGCATCAAGGTGACGACGCCGGGCGGCAACCGCGAGTTCGAAATCATCAAGCTGATTACCATCCACGACGAAGCGTAGAGGATGACCGAGCTCGGCGCCGACCCGTATTCGCCGCAGCTTCGCACCGCCCTCGTGCTGACCGGCACAGGCACCGACGGCGCGTATCATGCCGGCGCGTTGCGTGCGCTCCACGAAGCGGGCGTCAAGATCGATATCGTCGCCGGCCGGGGCATCGGCGTCGTCGGCGCGTTGTTCGCGGCGGTCGACGGTGCGCAGCGCCTGTGGGACGAGAAGGGCTTCTGGCGGTCGCCGTCGGCAGCGAAGCTCTATGACTGGCGCACGGCGCCCCGGATCGTTGCGTGGGCGTTTGCAATCGCGCTTGCGATTGTCCTCGTGCCGATCGTCGCCGTCGCGCTCGGCCTCGTTGTCTTTCCGATCGATTTCCTGCTCAAGATGGTCGGTGGCGGCGGAATGCCGAATCTGATCGCGGGATACATCGCGTTTGCCGACGCGGCATTCGCGCCGACGGCGCTGCCGACGTGGCTGCCGCGGCTGGCGCTGCTGGTGATTGGCGCTGCGGCCGTCGTGGCGCTGGTCGACGGACTGCAGGCGCGGGCGACGCGGGCACGCGGGCAGTTCTGGTGGCACCTGGTTCGTGCGCCGCTGTCGTCGACGAGGGCGGTCGAGCACACCTGGCAGACCTTGTGGGATCTCGTCCGCGGCGCCGCGCAGTTGAAGGAACCGTCGGCGAGCGAGCTCGCGCAGCGCTACACCGAGATGGCGGCCGAGAACATCGGTCAGCTTGGATTTCGAGAGCTGCTCATCGTCGCGCACGACGTAGATGCGCACCGTGACGTGCTGTTTGCGCTCGTCGCCGAATCGCGGCGGCGCGACTTGATCCGGCGGGCGAGTTCGGCCGCCGCCGACGCCCGCCGTGCCGAAGTGATCGATCTGGCCGGTGTCGGCCGCCAGCATCTGTCCGACGCGGTGGCGGCGGCGCTGACGCTGCCGCTCGCCAGCGACTGGCATCGCACGACGTTCGCGCCGGACAGTTATTGGCGCGGCGAAACGCATCGGCTCTGCGATCGGCCCGGTGCGCTGATTCGGTTGATCGATGAATTAATCGATCTCGGCGTGCAGCAGATCATCGTGGCCGCGGCCGCGCCGCAAGCCCCGGGCCCGCACGCGTTGACGAACGCTCGCCTCGACGCGCGCGGCCGACTCGCCGAATTCCTGCAATCGACGGAGGCGGCCGTCGTGCGCGACGCGACCACGACCACCGGCGGCGTTCGCATCTTCACGATCCAGCCGTCGCACAACCCGATCGGCCCGATGGATTTCTCCGGTGGGTACGATGACCGCTCGCATCGGCCGCAACCGCTCACGGAATTGATCAACCGCGGGTACGAAGACGCGTATCACCAATTCATCGAGCCGGTCGTCGGCGCGAGTGGTGAAAAGATTACGACAAATCCGAAGTACGAAGTATGAAGACAAAAGGTTTTTCGACCGAATTGATTCATGCCGGTGAAGCCAGTCGCGGCGTCGCGGTGCCGCTGACGACGCCGATCTATGAGACGACGACGTTCGTCTTCGACAGCGCGCAGGAAGTCGTCGACTACAACAGCGGCAGGTCGCAGAAGTTTCTCTACAGCCGTTACGACAACCCGACCGTCGTCGCCGCGGAGCAGAAGCTCGCGGCGCTCGATCGCGCCGAATCCGCACTGGTGTTCTCGTCCGGCCAGGGCGCGACGACGACGATCCTGATGGCGCACCTGAAAGCGGGCGACGAAGTCATCTGCAGCGCGGCGATCTATGGCGGCACGCTGCATCTGCTCGAGGACGTCTTGACGAAGTTCGGCGTCACCACCCGGTTCGTCTCGCTGGAGGCGCTGGCGAAACCGGAGGCGATGTTCGGTGACCGCACTCGCATCGTCTGGTTCGAGTCGCCGATCAACCCGACGCTGCGTTGCGTCAACATCCGCCCTGTCGCGGATGCGTGCCGCGCCCGCGGCGTGATCTCGGTGCTCGACAACACGTTCGCCAGTCCGATCAACCAGCAGCCGCTGGCAATGGGCATCGATCTCGCGATGCAAAGCGTGACCAAGTATTTGAACGGCCACAGCGATGTCACCGGCGGGTGCGTCACCGGCTCGAAGCGCCTGATCGATCCGATCGCGAAGGCGCGGCGCCAGATCGGCACTGTCATGGACCCGCATCCGGCATACGCGCTCGGTCGTGGACTCAAAACGCTGCCGCTCCGGGTGGCGCGGCACAACGCGAATGCCCACGCGGTCGCCGAATTCCTGGCCGCCGACAAGCGCGTGAGCTGCGTCTATTACCCAGGACTGCCGAATCATCCCGACCACGCGATTGCGAAGCAGCAAATGACCGGATTTGGTGGTATGGTGTGCTTCGATCTCGCCGCGAATTACGAGCGCGCGGCGAACTGCTACGACCGACTCACGATCATCAAGCGCGCCGCCAGCCTTGGCGGCGTCGAGAGCCTGATCAGCCTGCCGGTGCTGACCTCGCAGTGGGGGCACACCGACGAGCAGCTGCGTGATGCGGGTGTCACGCGCGGCATGCTGCGATTGTCCGTCGGCCTCGAAGATCCGGCCGACCTCATCGCCGATCTCGATCAAGCGCTCGGTTAGTTCGACTCGACGACCGACGACGGACGACGACGCCAAACGCTAACGACCACGAGGGTTTCGTGACCTGGAAACAGTGCATCCTGGTCGCCCTGGGTGTGCTGTCGGTATCGGCTCCCGCGGGCGCGCAGTACTTCGGCCGCAACAAAGTCCAGTACGACAGGTTCGACTTTTCGATCCTGCAGACGCCGCACTTCGACATCTACTACTACGACGCTGAGAAGGACGCGGCGCGCATCGCCGCCGACATGGCGGAGCGGTGGTATGCGCGGTTGTCGGTGGCGCTCGATCACACGTTCGATCGGCGGCAGCCGGTGATCCTGTACGCCAGCCACGCGCACTTCGCGCAGACCTCAATCATCTCCGAGTCGATTGCCGACGGCATCGGCGGCTTCACGGATCATCTCGCGGGACGCGTCGTGTTGCCGTTCACGGCTGGCCTCGGCGAAACCGATCATGTGCTGGGACATGAGCTCGTCCACGCGTTCCAGCGCGACATCCTGAAAACGCGCGGACGCTCGCTCGCGCTGCTGCCGCTCTGGTTCGCCGAAGGGATGGCGGAGTATCTGTCGGTCCACGAGCTCGACGTCAACACGAAGATGTGGCTGCGCGACGCGGCGCAGCAGAAAAAGCTGCCGACGATCGCGCAACTCGACGATCCAAAGTATTTTCCGTATCGCTATGGCCAGGCCTTGTGGGCGTTCCTCGCGCACGAGTACGGCGAATCGGTGGTGCTGAAGGCGCTGCAGTCGCGCGCCAACGGCGGTGCGACCGGTCGGCTGAAAGACGCAACGGGGAAGGATGCGGCCACGCTGTCGGCCGAGTGGCACAGCTACATCGAGGACGTCACCGGCGTGAGCGACGACGCCACGACCGTCGTGTTGCCCAAACGGGTGATTGGCTACGAACAGAACGGCGGACGGATGAACGTGGCGCCGTCGGTGAGCCCCGACGGTAAGCAGATCGTGTTTCTGTCCGAACGCGATGGGTATTCGGTCGACGTGTTCGTGGCCGATGCGGCGACGGGTGTCGTGCAGCGCAAGCTCTTGAGCTCAGCCGCCGACGCGCACTTCGACAGCCTGCAGTTCATCGACTCGGCCGGCGCCTGGGATGCCGCCGGACGCTCCTTCGTCCTTGCCACGCTGCGCGATGGGCGGCCGGCTCTGACGATCTTCGATATGGTCGACCACGTGGTCCGCCAGGAGATTGGCGTCCCGGCCGTCGATCAGATCTTCAGTCCGACGTGGTCGCCGGACGGGCGACGCATTGCGTTCAGCGCGATGACCGGCGGCTTCACGGATCTCTTCTTCGTCGACGTCGCGACCGGTGCGTTGCATCCGCTGACCCACGACGCCTATTCCGATCTCCAGCCGTCCTGGTCGTCGGATGGACGTCAGATCGTCTTTGCCACCGACCGATTCTCGTCCTCTCTGTCGGCGCTGTCGTTCGGACGGTACCAGCTCGCGACGCTCGACGTGGCGAGTCGCTCGATCCAGCGCGTCGGCGGACTCTCTGGCGGCAAGAACATCGATCCGCACTGGTCCGCGGATGACGCGAGCATCTATTTCGTCTCGGACGCCGGCGGCGCGAGCAATGTCTATCGGTACGACACGCACACGCACGCCGTCGCGCGCGTGACGATGGTGGATACCGGCGTCAGCGGGATCACGGCGCTCAGCCCGGCAATCTCGCTTAGCCGCGACGGCAAGCTCGCGCTCAGCGTGTATGCGAAAGGGATGTACGAGATACGGACGCTGACGACGGGCAGCGGATTCGGCGTTGCGGATTCCGACCTTCTTACGGCCGCCGAGGCCCCAGAACTTCAATACGCAGAACCCGAGAACCCAGAACCGCGGAACCCAGAGAACCCGGAACTCGCTACCCCGAACCCGGTAGCCAATACACCGAAGCCATATGTGCCTCGACTGTCACTAGCGCAGTTGGGTTCGCCGTATCTGAGCGCCGGCGGCGGGGCGTTCGGAAGCTTTCTGCGCGCCGGCGTCTCGGTCGCGTTCGGTGACATGCTCGGTCAGCAGGAACTCGACACGGCAATCCAGGTGGGGAAAGAGACGACCGACAACGCGGTTGTGTCGACGTACCTGAACCGCCAGTCGAGATTGAACTGGGGCATCAGCGGCGGTCGCATTCCGGCGCTCGTCGGGGCGAGCGATCGCTTCACGCGAACGATTGATGCCGCCGGCAACGACGTCTTCGTCCATCAGACCGATGTCCTGCAGCAGATTCATCGTCAGGGCGCAGCGATGGTCGCGTATCCGTTCAATCGCGCCGAACGGATTGAGGGCAGCGTGGGCGTCGATATGATCGGCTTCGACGCGCGCACGACGACGACGACGATCGCGGTCGCCAATGGTGCGACGCTGAGCGATGACACGACGCATCGTGCAGGAGCGCCTTCGGCCACGATGATTCAGACGGGCGCCGCGTGGGTCTACGACACGTCCGTCTTCGGTCCTGCCAGCCCCGTGCTTGGCGCGCGCTTCCGGTTCGCGTTCGCGCCGGCGTTCGGTGACCTCAGCGTGTTGACGACCGTCGTCGATGCTCGACGGTATTTCATGCCGCTGCGTCCGCTGACGCTCGCGGTGCGTGGCCAAGGCGTCGCGCGCAGCGGAGCTGATGCGAACGACGCGCGGCTGCTGCCGCTCATCTGGAACATGCGCGACGTCGTGCGCGGCTTCGATACCGACAACGACACGGTCCGTACGGCTCGGTTCGCAGTGGCCAACGTGGAACTGCGGGCGCCGCTCGTCGGGCTCGTGCACCGCGACGTCAACTACGGCGCGCTGCCGATCGAAGCGCTGGTGTTTGGTGACTGCGGACGATTCTGGATGCCGACATCGGATGTATCAACGCTGACAGCGCGTACTCTGTGCAGCGCCGGCGCGGGCGCTCGAATCAATGCAGCCGGATTGATTTTCGAATTCGACGCCGTGCGTCCCTTCGGCGTCTCCAGCGACGGCTGGCGCATCGGTATCAATTTCTTACCCGGCTTTTAGCGCACCTCGATCGAGGAACATCGCTTGCACTCCGGTCGCCTCGAACAAGGAGGCCAACGCATGAAACGAAACGTGTGGATCGGAACCGTCGCAGCGATGGCGCTCGCCATCACGGGCGGCGCGTCGGCGCAGTCGAGCAGTTCGACAGCGGGCACGACTCAATCGTCGACGTCTTCGCGGTCGAGCCAAGGCAGCATCACCGTCACCGGTTGTTTGCAGCAGGCGGATCGGATGGGCGCGACCGGCACGACTGGTACCTCGACGGGCTCGGCGACCGGCAGCACCGCCGGCAGCACGAGCTCGAGCGCGTCGACCGGCAGCGAGCGCTTCATTCTCGTCGCGTCGAATTCGGGCGCAGGATCGACAACGGGGGCGACGACAGGATCGACAGCGGGATCGACTGCAGGGTCCTCGAGCGGGACGACCAGCGGTTCGACCGCGGGCACGAGCGGCAGCGGCTCGATGACGAGCGGCTCGTCGATGGGGGCGAGTTACATCCTCGAAGGGCGCGAGAGCGAATTGCGCCAGCACGCGAACCAGCTGGTCGAAATCAGCGGCCGCATCGATAACGGCTCGAGCAACTCGGCGTCCAGCTCGCCGACCGAAACAGGATCGGCCAGCGCCTCGAATCGCAGCCAGAGCAACGGCGCCAACGCGCAGCGGCTGCAGGTCGAGTCCGTGCGCATGATTGCGAGCACGTGTAGCAAGTAGTCGCCAGTCCCAAGTCGGCAGTCGCGAGTCACTGTCACCAGTCGCAGTAGACTGGTGACTGCTGACTGGCTGACTGCCGACTGATGACTGGCTACCCGCTCGCCCGATCCATCGCGCCGACCATCCGCGCGCACTTTGCCGTCCACATCGAGGACGCAACCCGGCGCGGCCAGACCGTGGCGTCGGTTCCCGACGTCGATGCGATCACCGCGATGATCGAGTCGGCGTTTTGGGCGAGTTTACGGCGCGAAGAAGGCTACATCCCGAAGATTTCGCTGGCGTTCGTGTCGCCGCACGAGGCGAAGCTCCCGCTGCAGTTCGAGCGGCCGCTGCCTCTTGCGCCGGCGGCCCTGACGCGCATCGCGCCGGCGGTCGAACGCGCCGGCATTCATCTGGGCGTCGAGCGGCGCGGCACCGAGTTCGTCGTCTGGGGCACGGTCCGGACGATCCCGACCTACTGCTTCGTTCTCGAAGCGGCATCGCCGGGACTGCTTGTCGTGAAACACCAGCGCGGCGACACCGGCAAGTTCGTCAACGTCGCTGTGCTCGAAGGCGATCAGATCAAGATCGTCGATGAAAAGGCGGCAAGCCTGCCGGATTGTCCGCCGCTCGTCGATTCGCTCCTTGGTTTCGACTCGCCGGCGACGTGGGTGGACAGCGTCAACGTGCTGGTCCAGTTGGCGGTGTCGATGCGCGCGCACGGTCGCGGCGGACTGCTCCTCGTGGTGCCGGGGGACAGCGATGCGTGGCGCGAGTCGATCGTCAAGCCGATCTCGTACGGCGTGCAGCCTGCGTTCAGCGGCCTCGCGCAACTCGCGCGGAAGCAGCCGACGAGCGACGGGTTGTCTGCATGGGCGCAGTCGATGTCACGCGCGGTGGATGCCATTGCCGGATTGACCGCCGTCGATGGAGCAGCGGTCATCACGCGTGGCTACGATCTGCTCGCGTTCGGCGCGAAGATCGCGCGCCGAAAAGGATCGCCGCAGGTGGAGCAGGTGACCGTCACCGAACCGATCGAAGGTGGCGTCGCCGAAGCGATCCATCCGTCGGCCCTCGGCGGCACGCGCCATCTCTCGGCCGCGCAGTTCGTACACGATCAACGCGATACCCTCGCGCTCGTCGCCTCGCAGGACGGCCGATTCACGGTGTTCGCGTGGTCGCCCTGCGAAGACATGGTCCACGCGCATCGGGTCGAAGTGCTGCTCATCTAAGAGCTACTGGCTACTGGCTTGCAGCTCGCCCGGCGGAGGCGCACCATGACCACTCGTCAGTTCCTGAGCTGTACCGCCGCTGCGTGCCTGATGTCGGCCGGGCTTCTCGCGCAGACGCAAACGCCGCCACCGAAGACCGCGCCCGAGCAGGTGCCGTCGAGTAACACGAACCGTGTAACGGTGTCGGGCTGTGTCGAGCGCGCCGATCAGTTGCAGTCGGCGTCCGCGACCACGACCGTGGACAGCCTGTCGTTCGTCCTGATCAAACCGACGGTCGAAAAGCCGATCGCGACGTCAGGGTCCAGTGAAATCACCGCCGATCCCAAGTCGCCGACATCGGACCGGATGTATCGGCTCGACGCGCCGGTCGAACAGTTGAACCTTCACGTGGGGCACAAGGTCGAGGTGACCGGCACGATCGCTGACAACGCGACCGCACCGGCCGGCGCCGGATCGACGACGAACGCGCCGCGACTGAAGGTGGAGTCGGTGAAGATGGTGGATGCGACGTGCCCGCGATAGACGATCTCCCGACCGCGAAGTTCACGAAGACCACGAAGACCACGAAGGCCACGAAAGATAGCTTTTCGTGAACTTCGTGTTTTCCTGAACTTCGTGTCTTTCGTGAGCTTCGTGGTTGGTAGACTGTCCGGATGAGAGCAGTCACACGTATAGCCGTCACGATCCTCATCGCCGTGGCGGCGGCGTTTATCGCCTCCCCAATCGGTCGCGCGGCAGCGCTCCCGTCGTGCGACCCCGACAACGGCGGCATCACACTTCCCGAAGGCTTCTGCGCGATCCTCGCGGCTGACAATCTCGGGCCGGCGCGTCACATCGTCGCCGCGCCGAACGGGGATCTGTACGTCGCGATTCAGCAGAATCGCACCGACGTGACCGGCATCGTCGGGCTGCGCGACGCAAACGGCGACGGCAAGTTCGAGCAGAAGGAAGTCTTCGGCGGCGCCGGCGGTACCGGTATCGCGCTGCACGATGGCTATCTGTATCTCGCGACGACCACGTCCGTGCTGCGATGGAAGATGACGCCGGGCCAGCTGAAACCGTCCGGTGACGCCGAGACCGTCGTCAGCGGCATCCCCGTCAACTTTCAGCACGCCGACAAGGGCATCGCGTTCGACGGCAAGGGCAGTCTGTACGTGAACAACGGCGCGCCCTCGAACGCGTGTCAGCAGCCCGATCGTCGTCCGGGCGTCAAGGGACAGGATCCGTGCCCGCTGCTCGAGCAACACGGCGGCATCTGGAAATTCAGCGACAGCAAGCTCGGACAGACGTTCGCCGACGGCACGCGGTTCGCCACCGGACTCCGGCAGATGCCGGCGATTACCTGGTACAACGGCAATCTGTACATCGTGATGAACAATCGCGATTCGATCGATCAGTTCTGGCCGGATCACTTCAAGGCCGAGGACAACGAGAATCGTCCCGCCGAGCCGATGTATCGCGTCGACGAAGCGGGCGACAACTTTGGCTGGCCGTATTGCTTCTACGACTACACGTTGAGCAAGCTGCTGCTCAATCCCGAATATGGCGGCGACGGCAAAGAGGTCGGCCGCTGCTCGCAGTTCAAGAATCCGATCGCGGCGTTTCCCGCGCACTGGGCGCCGGTGGCGGTGACGTTCTACACCGGCACGCAATTCCCGAAGAAATATCAGGGTGGCGCGTTCATCGCGTTCCACGGATCGTGGAATCGATCGCCGGCGCCGCAGGACGGCTACAACGTCACCTTCCAGCCGTTCAACGGCAAGACCCCGTCGGGCAAGTTCGAGGTGTTCGCGAATGGCTTCGCCGGCACCGATCGTTTGATGCAGCCGAACGCCGCCGTCGCGCGCGCCGACGGCGTGGCGCAAGGACCGGACGGCTCGCTGTTCATCAGCGACAGTCAGAAGGGCAAGATTTGGCGTGTCCTCTACAAAGGTAAGTAGCGCGCAGTCGCAGACGTGGTGCGCGGAGGGCTACGCGCAGCACGCCGCGTTCGTTCCGGCGCTCGGTGCGCCGCTCATCGACCGGCTCAACCCTCGACCGGGCGAGCGGATCCTGGATCTCGGGTGCGGTGACGGTACGCTGACGATGCAGATCGCCGCGCGCGGGTGCACGGTGATCGGCGTCGACGCGTCGGCGGACATGATTGCCGCCGCACAGCGGCGCGGTCTGGACGCGCGGCTGATCAACGCCGAGCACTTGCCGTTCGACGCCGAGTTCGACGGTGTGTTCTCGAATGCCGTCCTGCATTGGATCAAGAACGCCGACGCGGTGATCGCAGGCGTACGGACGGCGCTCAAGCCCGGCGGCCGATTCGTCGGCGAGTTCGGCGGTCACACCAACATCGCTGCGATCAGCGTCGCGCTGCGCGCCGTGCTCCCGAAGTACGGCATCGACGCGCCGAGCGACTGGTTTTATCCGTCGGTTGCGGACTACTCGTCGCGACTCGAGCGCGGCGGCTTTGTCGTCGACGACATCGCGCTCGTGCCGCGGCCGACCCCGCTCGCGACCGGAATGTCCGGCTGGCTCGAGACGTTCCGCGGCACGATCCTCAACGCACTGCCGGCCGACCGGCGCGACGCCGCGAAGCGCGAACTGATCGAGCTGCTCGCGCCGTCCCTGTGTGACGACCAGGGCAATTGGACCGCCGACTACGTGCGACTGCGCTTCGTTGCGCACGTGTAAACTCGGCGTTGCGTTTGCTTTATGCCGTCAGGAAGGACATAAACGGTGAAAAAGCGTCCGGATGTCGACACCTTGAGCTCGGCCGTGTTCACGAATGCTTCAGATTGGACCCGCGTACACGAAGGCGGCCACGGCGTGCAGTTCTACCACGATGACGAGGACCTGATGGCGACGCTGACGCGCTATGTTGGCTCAGCGCTCGTCAACGGCGACGTGTCCGTCGTGATTGCGACCAAACCGCATCGGCTCGCGCTTGATCGCCGGCTCGCCGCCCGCGGTCTCGATGTCGCCGTTCCGCGATCCGCCGGCCGCTACGTCTCGCTCGATGCACACGGTACGCTGTCGAAGTTCGTGGTCCGTGGGGTCGTCGACGAAACGAAATGTCGTGAGGTGGTCGGCGCCGTGTTGCGGCGTGCGGGTTCGGTCCCGGCAGTGGACGGAGGAGCGGCGCGCCTGTTCGCGTTCGGCGAAATGGTGGCGTTGCTGTGCGCGGACGGCCGGCCGGACGAAGCGGTTCGTCTCGAGGAGATCTGGAACGCGCTCGCGCGCGAGTACGCGTTCACGCTGTGCTGCGCGTATCCGATGAAAGGGTTCACGCCGCGATTCGCCGCGCCGTTCATGCGAATCTGCGCGCAGCACTCACACGTCTTTCCCGCGTCCACGAGACCGACTACATCGCTGTCCGCCTGACGCT
>Ga0070741_10012075_pt1 | contig 15727 bp, 9 predicted proteins | sample Coa_R1_4_FD_66440 | JGI IMG/M metagenome (GOLD analysis project Ga0070741, IMG submission 66440) | Surface soil microbial communities from Centralia Pennsylvania, which are recovering from an underground coalmine fire - Coalmine... | ecosystem: Environmental > Terrestrial > Soil > Unclassified ...
TCGTCGCCTATCTGCGGGACCGGGTGGTCGGCGACGCAACCCGGATCGAGACGCGCGCAGCCGTGCACGACGTCCTGTCGGTGGTCGAGCAGTTGGAGGAGACGTTCCGCACGGAGCGCGCGGCACTGGACGATCCCGAGAAGGTCGCGGCGATGATCGCCGAGCTCGAGAGCACGAAGGCGCGGGTCGACGAGCTCCGCAGCAATGCCGCCCGCTGGCAGGTCACCCTCGGCGACGGCATCGCCGACCTGACCTCCGACGTCGACTACGACCTCCGCATGCGGACCCGAGAGATCCTGCGGGAGGCCGAGGAGGCGATCGACCGGGCCGATCCCGCGCAGGTGTGGGACGAGTTCGAGCCCTGGCTCTATCGCAAGGTCGCGTACGAGGTGTCGGAGAACTACGCGCTGCTCGCGCGGCGGACCACCGAGCTCGGCGAGCGGGTCGCCGACCACTTCCGTCAAGCCGAGGTGCAGCTCGACTTGGCCATCGAGCTGGCCGTCCCGACGCCGACCGCGGACCGGCTCGGTGTCCGCGCCGACCTGGAGCTCGGTCGCGCGACGGGCGCCGCCGAGGGTCTGGCCGCGCTGCGCGGTGGCTACGGCGGCATGATGATGTTCGGGATGCTCGGCTCGTTGGCCGGGCTCACGATGATGAACCCGATCAGCGTGGTGCTCGGGCTCGCGCTCGGCCGGCGTACGTACCAGGAAGAGCGCGAGCGCCTGGTCGCCCAGCGGCGCCAGCAGGCGAAGGGCGCGGTCCGGCGCTACGTGGACGAGGCGTCGTTCCAGGTCGGCAATGACAGCCGAGAGGCGCTCCGGCGGGTTCAGCGGCAGTTCCGCGACGAGTTCGAGGCACGTGCAAACGAGCTCCAGCGGACGACGGCCGAGACGCTCACCGCGGTTCAGCGAGCTGCGCAGACGAACGAGACCGCCCGCGAGCAGCGCGTGCGCGATGTCGATGCCGAGCTCGATCGACTCGCCGGCCTCGCGGCCCAGGCGCGCGGCCTGGTCGCCGAACCGACGGCGTCGGCGGCGTCGTGACGCCCGAGCCGCTCGTCGAGCAGGTTCGCGATCTCCTTTCGCGGGTGATCGATTCGCATCCTGGCGTTCCCGCCGTCGAGTCGTTGCATGACGCGCTGGCCGCGCTGGACCAGCCGCTCGTCATCGCGATCGCGGGAAAGGTGAAGGCGGGCAAGTCGACGCTGCTCAACGCGCTGATCGGTGAGGAGCTGGCTCCGACCGACGCGAGTGAGTGCACGAAACTCGTTACCTGGTACCAGGACGGCGTGACCTATCGCGTCACGCTCTTCGCCCGCGACGGTGCCAGCGAGGCGGTGCCGTACCACCGTGACGCCGGGGCGCTCGAGGTCGACCTGGGTGCGCACACGGTCGACGACGTCGACCGGCTCGTCGTCGAGTGGCCGTCGGCGTCGCTCCGGACCGCGACGCTGGTCGACACGCCCGGCCTCGGGTCGCTGACGGCCGAGGTGTCAGCTCGGACCGAGCGGTTCTTTGGCCGGGACGCGGAGCGGCCCGCAACCGCTGACGCCGTCCTCTATCTCATGCGCCACCTCCACTCGGACGACGTCGACTTCCTCGAGGCGTTCCGCGACGAAATCGGCGTCGCCAGTCCCGCGAACGCGATCGCGGTGCTGTCCCGAGCCGACGAGCTCAGCGCCGGCAGGCTCGATGGCATGGAAGCGGCCGCGCAGATCGCCGACCGCTACCGGCGCGACCCGAAGGTGCGACGGCTCTGTCAGACGGTCGTGCCGGTCGCCGGGCTCGTCGCCCAGGCGGGCGTGACCATGACGGAGGACAAGTACCGCGCGCTCGCCCGGCTCGCAGAAGCCGCCGCGCCCGACGTCGATGCGCTCGTCCTCAGCGTCGATCGGTTCGCGTACGCGGAGAGCACGGTCGACATCACCCGTGAGGAGCGCGCCGCGCTGCTCGCAGCGCTCGGCTTGTTCGGTGTGCGGCTCGCCCTGACGCTCGTGCGCGACGGCACCGTCTGCACCGCGACCGAGCTGGCCCGTGAGCTCGTCGCGCGCAGCGGGATCGTCGAGCTGCGTGAGGTCCTCGCCGCCGGGCTGACGGCGCGCCGCGACGTCCTGAAGGCGCGTTCGGGGCTTCGCGCTCTCCAGACGGCGCTCCGAGACCCCGCCTTGGCCGGCGACGCGGACGCCGCGTTCGAGCTCGAGCGGATCGTCGCGGGTGCGCACGAGTTCGCCGAGATCAGCCTGCTCGACGCCTGCCGCACCGGCGCGGCGCCGTTCCGCGAGAACGAGCTCGACGAGGTGGAGCGACTCCTGGGTGCGTCGGGCACGTCGGTCCGCGAACGCCTCGGTCTCCCGGTCGACGCCAGAGCGGACGAAGTCCAGGACGCGCTCCGCGACGTCGCGGGGAAATGGCGCACGCGGGCCGAGAGCCCGCTGTCATCCCGTGAGCTCGTCGACGCGGCGCAGGTGCTGGTACGGACGTGTGAAGGACTGGCGACCGCGCCCGCGGTTTGACGCGTGCTACTCGTAACGGCGGATCGCGACCCCGGCGACCCACCCCTCGGTGCCGTTCTCGTCGCACGCCCAGACCCATCCCGACTGCTCCGAATGCGCCTGGTACCAGGTGCCCGGAGCGAGCGTCGCCACCGTGCGCTGGGGATCGTCGGCGGACAGGAGCGGCTGAGGCTCTTCGACGTAGAACCAGAACGCGCCCGGTCGATCCGGCTCCGTCACCGTGGAAACGGTCACGGTCGGACGCCGGCCGCCGGGATCGCCAGTGCCGGCCACGGCTGCAGGCGTGTCGCCGTGACCCGCGGCGAGAGCACAGGCGAGCGCGGCGCCGAGCGCGACGGCGTGCTTCGGGTGCGCGTCGACGGCGACGGGACGCCCGAGCTCGGCCGTGACGAGCTGCGCGACGAGCGGAATGCGTGACGAGCCGCCGACCAGCAACACCGACTTGAGCTCGGACCGTGAGACGCCGGCCGACCGCAATGCCCGGCAGAGACTGCCGATCGTCTCGGTCAGCGCCGGGCGCACCATGTCCTCGAACTCGCTTCGCCGCAGGCGCACCTCGGTCTGAACGGTCGGGAGGAACACGGGGATCGTGACATCGGTGTCGCGCGAGAGTGCTTCCTTCGCCGTGATGCAGTCCTCGCGAAGCCGTGCCACCGCGGCCATCGCGACCTCGTTCGCAGGGTCGAGCTGCTCGATGGCGTCGCCCAGCGACGAGCGCACGTGCGAGAACACCGCTTCGTCGAAGTCGATTCCCCCCAGGCGCTCGATGCCTTCGGGTTCGCCGAGGATCTCGAACCCGTCGTCGGTTCGGCGCAGCACGGTTGCGTCGAACGTGCCACCACCGAGGTCGTACACCGCGACGGTGTCTCCCGAGTTCATCCGCTCGACCGATGCGTAGTAGGTCGCGGCCGCTTCCGGCTCCGTGAAGAGATCGGCGCCCGGAAGGTCGGCGAGACGTACTGCCTGGTTCAGGAGATCGATCTTGTACGGACCCCAGTTCGCGGGGTGCGTCAGCGCGACGCGTGCGGGCGGTTCACCCTCGGCGCCGGCCGTTTCCTCGAGCACGGCTCGCAGCATGTTCGCCATGAGTTGCTCAGCGGAGAACGGGGCGTCCGCGAGGAGGATCGGCACGGGGTCGCCCAATCGGCGCTTGAACTCACGGGCCACCCGGCGTGGTTCGGTCGGCGCGCGGCGGGCAGCCGCCTCGCCGGTCAGGATGGTGGAGTCCTCGCGGAGCAGGACCACTGACGGGATCGAGGCCGCGCGGTCGCCGAGCGTGACGATCTCCACCCGACCGTCGCGATGCAGGGCTGCGGCCGTGTACGTCGTTCCGAGGTCGACCCCGACCTGGTACCCCATCCCGGTCTCCCTGCGCGGCTCCAGCTCCCCGGATCTTCCCACCCAGGTTGGCGCCTGCGCACCGACGGCGCCGCTCAGGGGTCTGACCACCACCCGAGCTCGGTCCGTTTCCGGCGCCTGTTGTCGAGCCGCGCGAGCGCATCACCGAGGGTCACCGCCGCGGCATCGGCGTCCCCGATCACGATCCCGGAGCAGGCTGTCTCATGGAGGGACCTTCGGCATTGGGGATATCGAGGTGGCCAACAACACGTCGAACGTCAATGGAGGAAGCGGGCTCCTGATACACGGAAGCAACGCACACGTCATCAACGTGCACGACAACACCACCACCGGGAATGGTTTCGCTCCACCCGAACCATTGACAGATGACCTCGGGCCTGCAGTGACCGACGACGGGATCACGGTGAATGTGACCCCCGGGCCAGCGACCCTGCGCGGGAACCACGCGGACCAGAACGCCGATCATGGCATTGACGCGACCGGGGGCACGACAGATGGTGGTGGGAACACGGCCACCGGCAACCATGGCTCGCCACAGTGCGTCGGCGTCTCGTGCTGACGGTTTGCGCGTACGGCCGGTCGTGCGAGGAGACGGGCTTTGAGTGCAGCTGGTCTGAACGATTCCGGTGTGAGAACCGTCGTCGCGTCGGCGGCCGTCTTGGACCTGTGACTCTGGCCAGGGGCCGGACACGTCAGCTGAAGGCTTTGATGAGCCTCTGCTCCTCGCGGGCCGTTCCCGCGTGACGAAAGGGTCTGCCTTCTCCTTCCTCTGCCACCGCGCGGTCCCTATTGGACGGTGATGGTGGCGCTCATGCCGTGGTGGAAGTGGTTCAGGACGGTCCCGTCCGGGTTCTTGTCGTCGATGTTGCAGAACATGACGTACGTCCCTGGTGTCAGCTTGAAGGTCTTGATGACGGTCTTACCCGGCTTGACGTCACCGGTCTCACCCATCTTGGAGCTGCCTGGGATCGCTTCCTCGTTGACGTCACCAACTGCACGGTCGGCGGTCGCGGTCTGCACGATCGGCAACGCCGATACGGAGGGCTCCTTGACAAGAACCATCTCGTGGGTCACCGATCCCACGTTGTTCACGCTCAGGCGCACGTCCCCGGCCTTGAGGATGGCGGCGTGCGGAGTCATCGTGTACTCCTGCAGCGTTACCGTCGTTGCCGACGGGACGACGCCACTTGCCTGCACTTTGGCGAGCGCGTCCTTGGTGTCGTTGCTGCGCGACCACGCCAATCCGGCCACGAGAAGGGCACCGAACGCGAACAGCATCGCCAACAGGGCGAAGACGAACGTGCCCGCTCCCCACACGTCCCGATTCGGCCGCGACTTCGGCGGCTCGACGTGCTCTGGGCCTTCGATGCTGCGGGTCATCGTCGTGGTCATAGGACGAGAATCACGACGACGGCGCCATGGAACTAGGGACTTCCGTCACATCCGACCGGGAGCCGGACCCCACAAGGCCCACACCTACCGATGCCGCTTGCCGTCGACGCGGTCGGCCCACCGGCGCAACAGGAGCTCCCGCGGTCACGGGGGCAGTCGCGACGGCGCTCGGGTGGACGGTGCAGAGAGTCGGCATTCATCCCGACTTCGCTCCCGAACGCTGCCTACCCCTGGGTCGAGCTCCACTCGACGAGGACGCGCAACCTTGACATGAACTCGGGCCGGACCGATACTGCGCCCGGCGTCGCCGACGCGTTCCGGGGGGAAGCGTGAACGGGCCCACATACGCGGGGAGGACCGGCGCGCGGCGTGGGACGGCAGCGCATCGCCCGCGGTGGCGGGCGCGGCTCGTCGTCCTCGTCGTGGTGCTCGGCTCGCTCGCGGTGCCGCTCGGCGCGGCGGGCGCCTCCGCGCGGTCCGCCGCCGCGAGCGGACCCGTGGTGAAGGTCGGGATGATCAACGCGGTGTCGGGACCGATCGCCAACCCCGACGTGAAGGCCGCGCTCCTCGCGTCGATCGCCGCGTTCAACAAGCGCGGCGGCGCCGGCACGAACCACGCCCGGCTGCAGGCCGACGTCTGCGACTCCCGCGGCGACGCCAACGGCGAGGTGAACTGCGCCCGGCAGATGGTGAGTGACGGCGTCGTGGCCACGTTGAACGACCTGACCTTCAACAATCCGGCCGGCGTGGTCGACGTCCTCCAGAAGGCGGGGATCCCGCGCATCGGGATCGGTGGGACCGACCTGTCGGAGTTCACGTCGTCGGTTTCGTACCCGATCTCGGCCGGCGTCATCGCCGCGTACCTCGGCACCGCCGTCGGCTTCAAGCAGGACCACCACGACAAGATCTGCCTGGTCCGGACCGACGCGCCGACCGGCGCGACGTTCCGGGCTTTCCTCACGCCGTCGTTCACCGCCATCGGTGTCGACATCACCTGTGACATCGCGGTTGCGACCGGGGCCACCGACTACTCCCCGTACATCGCGCAGCTCCAGCGCGAGAACCCCCAGGCGGTCCTCATCTCCCACTCCGACGCCGTGACGACCCAGTTGATCGCTGCGATGGGCCAGCTCAACGCGAAGCTCCCGATGGGCGGCAACCCCGGGAGCTTCACGCTCGACACGCTGCGGAAGTACAGCTCCACGACGAAGGGCACGGTCCTCTCGGAGTCCTTCCCGTACCCGGCCCAGGCGAACGTCAAGAACTTCCCCGGTCTCAAGCGGTACTTCGCCGACATGAAGGCCTCGAAGAACAAGGACCTGAGCCCCGCGAGGTTGAAGACGGCGGACTTCTCGGCGTGGATCGCCACGCTCGCCTTCGTGAACGTCACGAAGAGCCTCGACTCGTTCACACCGGCGTCGGTGCTCCAGGCGCTGCAGACGGCGAAGAACGTCGATCTGCTCGGCCTGACGCCGGCGTGGACTCCTTCGACACCCGGCTTCAGCGTCTTCAAGTCGAGCTCGAACCACTTCGTGTACGTCTCCCGGTTCAACGGCAAGAACGTGGTCACGGACAAGAACCCGATCGACGTCACCCAGTACATCAAGTGACGGCTGGTTGACCGAGTGGCGTCGCCGAGCGGACGCGTTCGAGCCCTGAACCCGACCGCAGCCTGAGGCGGGTCGTGGCGCAGGCCGTCCAGTTCGCGATCCTCGGGCTGGGCGCCGGCGCGGCCTACACGCTGCTCGCGCAGGGCATCGTCCTGATCTATCGGGGTTCGGGCATCGTCAACTTCGCCCACGGTGCCATCGCGATGTTCGCCGCCTACTTCTGCTTCCTCACACTCGTGGAGCAACACGGCTGGCCGGTCGAGATGGCCATCCCGGCGGCCGTCCTGCTCGCGGCGGTCCTCGGCGCCGCCATCCAGAACGGCATCTTGCGGTTCATGCGCGGGGCCGCGCCGTTGGTGCGCCTGGTGGCGACACTCGGCGTGCTGGTCGTGTTGCAGGGTCTTGCCGGCGACAAGCTCTGGGACAGCGACTTCCACCAGGTCGACCAGTTCCTGCCGACCCACAACTACACGCTGCACGAATGGTTCGGCTTCCACGGCGAGCTCGGACGGATCGTCATCCAGGAGGACCGACTTCTCCTGCTCGGCGTCGCGATCACGCTGACGTTCGTCCTCTGGGCCTTCACGCGGTTCACCCGGCTCGGCCTCTCGATCTCGGCGAGCGCCGAGAACGAACGGGCGGTCTCCGCGCTCGGGTGGTCCCCCAACCTCCTGGCGACCGTGACCTGGGCGATCGGCGGCGCGACGGCGGGTCTCGCGGGCATCCTCCTCGCGCCGAACGCGGGGCTGAGCCTCACCGTGTTCACGATCGTCGTCACGGTCTCGGCCCTCGCGGTCGCCCTGATCGGCGGATTCAGCTCGTTTCCGCTCACGCTGCTCGGTGGCATCGCGCTCGGGATCGCAGAGAGCGAAGTCCTCACCTACTCGAGCGACATCTCGACGTTCCTGCACGACACGTTCGGCATCGAGAACGGTGCGACCGGCCTCCAGCGGGCACTGCCCTTCCTCGTGATCGTGGTGGTCCTCGTGGTGCGCGGGAAGGCGCTCCCGCTGCGCAGTCACGTCCTCGAGCGCCTCCCGGACCTCGGCAGCGGGGTCGTGACGCGCTGGTTCCTCGTCCTCTCCGTCGGCGCCCTGCTGCTCCTCGACGGCTTCGCGTTCGACGCCACATGGTCGACTGCAGTGTTCACGACTCTGATCGTCGGGGTGTTCATCCTCTCGATCGTGGTCCTCACCGGTTACGCCGGGCAGCTCTCGCTCGCGCAGTACGCGATCGGTGGACTCGGCGCGCTCGTCGCCGCACGACTGGTCGGCCAGGAGCACTGGCCGGCTGAGCTCGCCTTCGTCCTCGGCGTCGTCTTCGCCATCGTCGTCGGAGCGGTCTTCGCCGTCCCCGCGCTCCGCACCCGGGGCATCAACCTCGCGGTGGTCACGCTCGGGCTCGGCTTTGCGGTCCAGCAGGTGGTGTTCAGCAACCAGTACTTCACGGGCGACTTCGGTTCCGTGACGACGATCGGGCGCGTCAAGGTCTTCGGGTGGGACGTCAGCGCGGCCGACCACCCCGATCGCTACCTGGTCGTCTGCCTCGGCGTGTTCGTGATCGCCGCCCTCATGGTCGCGAACGTTCGTCGTTCGAGTTGGGGGCGGCGGCTGATCGCGGTCCGCAACAACGAGCGCGCCGCGGCCTCGCTCGGCATCAGCGTCTTCGGGGCCAAGCTCTACGCCTTCTGCGTCGCGGCTGCGATCGCGTCGTTCGCCGGGATCCTGCTCGCGTTCAAGGACTCCACCGTCGTCTACGGCCGGTACGACCCGTTCCAGTCGATCAACACGGTCGGCAACGCGGTGGCCGGCGGCGTCGGGTGGGTACTCGGTGCCGTCTTCGGCGGGAACCTCGCGCCCGGTGGTGTGGGGTCGATCCCGCTCGACTGGGTCGACCTCGGCTCGTGGCTCATCACGATCGGCGGCGTCACCCTCATCCTCATCGTGATCCTGAACCCGAACGGGATCGCGAGCGTGCTGCTGAAGGACGTGCGCGGGATCGGCAGGCTGCGCCTCCGGCTGCGGCGCACGCCGCCCGGTGAACGGCTCGTCGACGTTGCGCCCGGTGCGGTCGCGCCCGCGACCCTCGAGATCGAGAACCTGACGGTGCGCTTCGGCGCCGTCGTCGCCGTCGACGGCGTCAGCTTCCGCGTGACGCCGCGCGAGGTGGTGGGGCTCATCGGGCCGAACGGCGCGGGGAAGACGACGATCGTCGACGCGATCACCGGCTTCACGAGGCCGAGCGCCGGCCGGGTGCTGCTCAACGGGGAACCGATGGCCGGGCGCTCCTGGGGCGCGGCGAGACGGGCGCGTGCGGGTGTTCGCCGCTCGTTCCAGTCACTCGAGCTCTTCGAGGAGATCTCGGTTGCGGAGAACCTGCACGCAGGCTCCGGAGAGACGACTCGCTTCTCGTGGTTGCGTGATCTGGTCTGGCCCGCCCGGCCGCACCTCACACCCATGGCCGTGAGCAGCGCGCGCGAGTTCGGGCTCGTCGACGACCTCGACCGACTTCCCGGAGAACTGCCCTACGGCCGGCGGCGGCTGGTCGGGATCGCACGCGCGATCGCGTCGGCGCCGTCCGTGCTGTTGCTCGACGAGCCCGCCGCGGGCCTCGACGACAACGAGACCGACGAGCTCGGCGATCTCGTGCGGCGCTTCGCCGACCGGAACGGCATGGCCGTGCTGCTGATCGAACACGACGTGGATCTCGTCCTGCGCGTGTGCGACCGGATCGTGGTCCTCGACTTCGGGCGCAAGATCGCCGAAGGCACGCCGGCCGAGATCCGTACGGACGCCGCTGTCATCGCCGCCTACCTGGGCGAGGAGATCGAAGCGACCGCGTCCGCGCCGCTGGTCGCCGGGCTGACGCCGGGGGAGGCGTCGTCGTGAGCCGGTCGGACGGGCCGCTCCTGGAGTGCCGGGGTCTCGCCGCCGGGTACGGCGCCGTCGCGGTGGTGCGCGACGTCGACCTCACCGTGGAGCCCGGCGAGGTCGTGGCCCTGATCGGGCCGAACGGCGCCGGGAAGACGACGACGTTGTTGACACTGGCCGGCGAGCTCCCCGCGATCTCGGGCGACGTGGTGTTCCGCGGCGTGGCGACCCGAGCACCGCTCTTCCGGCGGGCCCGGCGCGGGATGGGACTCGTCACCGAGGAGCGCTCCGTGTTCAAGGCGCTCACCACCGAGGAGAACCTCACGGTCGCGGGGGTCTCCCGCACCGACGCCCTCGATCTGTTCCCGGAGCTCCGGCCACTCATGCGCCGGACGGCGGGGCTCCTGTCGGGGGGCGAGCAGCAGATGCTGACGCTCGCTCGTGCCGTTGCGCGCGCTCCGAAGCTGCTGCTGGTCGACGAGCTGTCGTTGGGCCTCGCGCCGGTCGTGGTGAAACGGCTGCTGCACACGGTGCGTCGCGTCGCGACCGAGGCGGGAGCCGGCATCCTCCTGGTGGAACAACACGTTCGCCAGGCGCTCGACATCGCAGACCGCGTCTACGTGATGCAGCGCGGGCGCATCGTGATCACGGGGACCGGCGAGGAGGTCCACGGTCGTATCGACGAGATCGAGGCGACCTATCTCTCGAGGTCCTGCGGCGAGCCGTCCGACGGACAGGACGCGACGTGACGCCCCGACCGACCTGACCGGCCTGGACTCAATCGCGGCCCTCGCCGTGCTTCTCCGGTGTGGATACCAGCGAGGCGAGGAGCTGCGTTGCGGTGCCCGCGATCACGGGATCGAGCTCGCCCGCCGACGCCCATCTCGTCACCTGCCGCGCGAGCTCGGCGGCCCGCTTCGAGACGTCACGCGGCTTGCCGTCGAGGAGCCGGAGCAGCGCGAGCCGGAGCGCCTCCTCGCGTGAGCCGTAGCGGCTCCCGCCCGCGGCGAGCGCGCTCACCAGCTCGCCGAGGGTGCGGGGGCGCGGCGACGTCGTGGGTGGTGTCGAATCACGGGGAGGGACCGTCGTCACCCGCTCGACCGTCGTCGTCGTGACGGCCGGGCTCGAGCTGGGGGTAGCGCTCGGCGACGCGGCCGCGACGACCCAGGCCGCAGCACCGCCGGCGACGAGCGCCGACGCGAGCGCGATCGGGACGGCGCGACGGCGCCGACGCGATGCTCGAGCAGCGGGCGGCGGGGCGGGGGAGGGCAGGGTCGGGTCGCCGTCGAACGCCACGGTCGGCTCCGCGGCGGCTGTGATCGCGGCCTGCATCTCGCGTGCGCTGCCGAACCGTTCGGCGGGATCACGGGCCAGTGCCCGGAGCATCGCCGCGTCGAGGCCGGTCGGGATGTCGGGACGCAACGCGCGAGCCGACGGAGGAGCCGCACGATCCCGCGCGGTCAACGTGGCGATCGGTGTGTCGCCACGGAGCGGGATCTCGCCCGTCAGCATCTCGAACAACATCACGCCCACGGCGTAGAGATCGGATGCCGGCGTGGCCGGCGCACCTCGGGCGAGCTCGGGTGCGAGGTACGACGCCGTCCCCACGATCTGGCCGGTTGCGGTGAGGTCGGCGGTCAGGTCGCTGATCGGCTTCGCGATCCCGAAGTCCACGAGCCGTACGCGGCCGTCGTCGCCGAGCAGGACGTTCGACGGCTTCACGTCGCGGTGCACGATGCCTCGGCGGTGTGCGGCGTCGAGGGCTGCGAGGACGCCGCTCGTGACGGCGACCGCGGTTCCGACGGGGAGCGGACCGTGGCGCGCGAGGTACGTCGCGAGCGTCGGTCCGTCGACGAGCTCCATCACGAGATAGGGCCGCGAGCCGTCGATCCCCGTGTCGAAGATCGCGACCGCGTTCGGGTGGACGAAGCTCGCGTGGGTCAGGACCTCGCGTTCGAAGCGCTCCCGGGCGCGGGGCTCGGTGACGTCGGCCGAGAGGATCTTCAACGCCACGGAACGCCCGAGACGTGCGTCGTAGGCGGCGAAGACCTCGGCCATGCCGCCCCGGCCCAGCCGCTCCCGGAGCTCGTAGCGCCCGTCGACGACATGCACGCACCTGATCCTTCCGCACCACGGCCCTGCGGAAACGGCCGTCGCGCGCCGCTTGCCCGATTCGACCGGTTCGTGGAGCCCGCCGGCCGCGTGACGACCCGATGACGGCGGTCGCCGGGCCTGCTTGACTTCCGATGGAATCGCCATCGAGGAGGCTCGAGTGGGCGGACTCCCGAGCGGCACGGTCACGTTCCTGTTCACCGACCTCGAGGGCTCGACGCGGCTGTGGGAAGAGCACCCGGACGCGATGAAGGCCGCGCTGGCCCGCCACGACGAGATCCTGCGCGAGGAGATCGAACGTCGCGGCGGCGACGTCGTGAAGTCGACCGGCGACGGTGTCTACGCGGTGTTCGCGCGGGCGGCGGACGCTGCCGAAGCGGCGGTGGCCGCCCAGCGGGCGCTCGACGCGGAGGCCTGGGACGAGACCGGTCCACTGCGCGTCCGGATGGGCTTGCACACCGGCGAGTCCGAGCGGCGTGACGGTGACTACTTCGGGCCGGAACCGAACCGTGCCGCGCGCCTCATGGCGGCCGCGCACGGTGGCCAGATCGTCGTGTCGTCGGCGACCGCGAGACGGTTGCGGGCGGAGCTCTCCGGGGCCATCGAGCTCGCCGACCTCGGTGAGCACCGGCTTCGCGGGCTCTCCCAAGCCGAACACGTCTACCAGCTCGGTGCTCCCGGGATCCGGCGGCAGTTCCCCCCGCTCGCGACGGTCGACCGGTTCCCGGGCCGGCTCACGCTCCCGTTTCCGCCGTTCGCGTGCGGAGCCGAGACGTTCGCCGGGCGGCTGGCCGAGCTGGCCACCCTCGAGGAGGCGCGCGCACGATCGGTCGACGGGACGCGCCAGGTCGTGCTCCTCGCGGGCGATCCGGGGATCGGCAAGACGCGCCTCGCCGCGCAGCTGGCGCGCCGCGCGTACGCGGACGGCACGATCGTGCTCTACGGCCGGTGCGACGAGCAGTCGATCGTCCCCTACCAGCCGTTGGTCGAGGCACTCCGACCCGTGGTCGCGTCGACGCCCGCATCGCTGCTGCACGAACAGCTCCGCGGCCTCGACATCGAGCTCGCGCGCGTCTTCCCGGAGCTCCTCGGGCGGATCCCGCACGATCCGCTCCACGATCTCTCCGCCGAACCCGAGGCGCAGCGCTACTGCCTGTTCGAGGCCTTCGCAGCCTTGCTGAACGGGATCGCGACCGCGCAGCCGGCGATCGTCGTCGTCGACGACCTGCAGTGGGCCGACAACCCGACGTTGCTGCTCCTCCGCCACCTGCTCCGCTCGCCGCCCACTACCGCACTGCTCGTGATCCTCTGCTACCGCGACGTCGACCTCGGGCGCGGCGCACCTGTCTCGGACCTCCTGGCGGATCTCGGGCGTGAGGCGGGCGCAACCCGGATCGTGCTCGGCGGCCTCTCGGCGACCGACAGCGCAGAGCTCCTCGCGAGCTGCGCCGGGCGCGAGCTGAAGCACGACGCGAGCGCGTTGCTGCACCGCGAGACGGACGGCAACCCGCTCTTCCTCGGCGAGCTCCTGCGGCATCTCGTCGAGACCGGCGTGTTGTCACGGTTCGAGGGTGAGCAGCTCGATGCGGACGGGTTGGGCGCGCTCGACCTTCCCCAGGGCGTCAGGAACGTGATCACACGACGGCTCCGGCGCCTCCCCGAGCTCGTCAACGACGTACTCCGTGTCGCGGCGGTCATCGGCCCGGAGTTCGACGCCGAGACGCTTGCACGCTCCGCCGGCGTGGACGCGCCCACCGTCCTCGACTCGCTCGACGTCGCCCGGGATGCCGGGCTCGCGCGGGCAGTTCCCGGTCGTCGTGACACGTTCGCCTTCTGTCACTCGCTCGTCCGCCAGACCATCGAACGCGAGCTCGGAACCGGCGAGCGGGCCCGGCTCCACGCGACGGTCGGCCTCGCGCTGGAGTCGTCCGCCATCCCGCCGTCCTCCGCGACGCTCGCCCACCACTTCGAACAGGCGACGCCCGTCCTCGGGTTCGACCCGGCGATCCGCTACGCGGCGCGGGCCGGCCGCGAGGCGTTCGACGACCTCGCCTTCGAGGAGGCCGCCCGCTACTTCGAGACCACCCTCGAGCTCCAGCACCGGCGCGGACCGGTCGCCGCCGTCGAGCGCATCGACGTCCTCACGCAGCTCGCGGCCGCGCTCGTCTACGTCGACGAGCGGTCGGGAGTCGACGTCGCCTTCCGCGCCGTCGACGCGGCCCGGGCCGACGGCTCGGCCGAGCAGTTCGCGCGTGCGGTCGTCGTCCTGGTCGAGCCGACCTACGCCGTGACCGCGTTCCCGGAGCAGACCGCCCGGCTCGTCGACGAGGCCCTGGCCGCGCTCGGTGCAGCCGAACCCGCTCTGCGAGCCCGCCTCGTCGCGTTCGAGGCCTTCAAGCACGCCGCGTACCAACTCCACGGGCGCGACCGGCGCGCCCTCGCCGAGCAGGCCGTCGACCTGGCGCGAGGTGTCGACGACCCGGCGACGCTGGCGGAGTCCCTGTGGGCGCTCGCGGTCAACCTCGAAGGGACGACCGAGCTCGCCCGGCGCCGAGCCATCGGCGAGGAGCTCCTTGACCTCGGACACGTCACCGGCAGCCGGTCGTCGGCGTTCGGGCTGCGCGTCCTGGCCGGAGTGCACCTCGAACTGGGTGATGCCGAGGCCTTGGATGCGACGATCGCCGAGCTCGCCCGCATCGGCGACGCGCGCCGCTGGCTGCCCGCACAGGTGTACGCGGTCCAGTGGCGCGCCACGCAGGCACTGCTCGAGGGCCGCTTCGACGACGTTCGCGCGTCGGGGGACGATCTCCGGCGGTACGCACGCGCGTATCGCGGTGCGGCCGGGATGCACGCCGTCCAGCACTTCTTCCTTGCGAGGGAGCAGGGCGAGATCGGGAACACGTCGATGCTCGAGCACGCCGCTGCCGAGCACCCGGACAATCTCTACGCCCAGGCGATCCTCGCCCTGGCCCGGCTGGAGTCCGGCGAGCCCGATCGTGCGGCGGCCCGCACGCTCGCGCTCTTCGAGCGCCACGTCCACTCGCCCGGGGAGCGTGAGAGCGCATGGCCGGCGGTGCTCGCGATCCTCGCCGAGGTGACGGCGACGCTCGGTTCGACCGCGCACGCCGCCGTCATCGCGGAGCACCTCGAACCGTTCGCCGGTCAGGTCGTCACCGCCATGCTCGGGTTGGGGTGCCTCGGCGCGGCCGATCGCTATCTGGGGATGCTCAGGGGCGCGCTCGGCGACAGCGACGCGGCCGAACGACACTTCGAGCGCGCGCTGGCGCTCGAGGAGCGCGTCCGGGGGCGCGCGCTCGTCCCTCGCACGCGCTACTGGCAGGCGCGGTCGCTCCTCGAGCGCGCACGGCCCGGGGACGGCGAGCGCGCCGCGGCGATCGCCGCGGAGGCCGCCGCGGAAGCGGACGCGCTCGGGATGCGTCGCCTCTCCGACCTCGCCACCCGGCTCGCCCCGACCTGACCGCGACCAGACTCAGGACGACGCGCCCGGCTCCGGCCCGCTGACCTGCACCTTGAGCACCGGGGGATCCTCGTCGTCGAGGCGCTCGGCCCCCGGGTCACGCCCGACCCGGATCACCCAGCTCCGTGACTCCGTCGACGTCGAACCACCGGCGACGCCCGGGATGAACACGAAGACCGTGATCCGCTGCGGTCCGTCGCAGAGGTGGATCTCGAAGTCGTCGCCGGCACCCGTCACCCAGAACGTCTCGATCGGCACCACCCCGTCGGCTCGCGTCGCGAGCCGGATCGCCTGGTCGTACGCGTGCCGCATCACGCGGTCGACGGCCTTCCTTCCGAGCTCGCTCGAATCGGCGAGCCAGTGGTCGAAGAAGTGCTGGGCGGCGCCGGGATCG
>Ga0070741_10012076_pt1 | contig 15724 bp, 8 predicted proteins | sample Coa_R1_4_FD_66440 | JGI IMG/M metagenome (GOLD analysis project Ga0070741, IMG submission 66440) | Surface soil microbial communities from Centralia Pennsylvania, which are recovering from an underground coalmine fire - Coalmine... | ecosystem: Environmental > Terrestrial > Soil > Unclassified ...
TTTACTTTTGTGTCATGGAGTTAGCGGACGGAGTCGAGCTGTACCGGTTGTTGGTGCAAAGCGTGCAGGATTATGCGATCTACGCTCTCGATCCGCGTGGCCGCATCGTTTCCTGGAACGAAGGCGCTCAGCGACTGAAGGGCTATACCGGTGCCGAAGTCATCGGGCAGCACCTGTCTTTGTTCTACCCTCCCACTGACAAGGACCTATGCGACCGCGCCCTCTCGATCGCGTTCGCGGAAGGTCGCTTTGAGGGTGAAGGGTGGCGCGTCCGCAAGGATGGAAGCCGATTCTGGGCCAACGCCATCATCACGAGCCTGCACGGCCCGTCCGGCGAGCATCTGGGATTCGTCAAGGTCACGCGTGATTTGACCGAACGGCGGGCCGCCGAAGAGCGACGCATTGCCGATGCCGCACGCGTGGCCAGTGAGGAGACCGCGCGCCGGGACGCCGAGGCAAATGCCCATGAGCTGCAGCTGCTCGTCGATAAGCTCGAGGATCAGATGCTGGAGCTCGAGCAGCAGCGGGAGGAGTTGCAGACGCTGACGGAGGAGCTGACCCAGACCAACGACGAGCTGCAAGATGCGATGAAGGCCGCCGACGTCGCTCGGGCGGACGCCGACTCGGCGAATCAGGCGAAGTCGTTGTTCCTCGCGGTGACGAGTCACGAGCTCCGTACGCCGATCAACGCGATCATTGGTTACACCGATCTCATGTCGGACGAGATCGTCGGAACGCTCAATGAGGTGCAGCGCCGACACCTCGGCCGGGTGCGCATGAGCGCGCAACATCTTCTGGCGCTGATTGAAAACGTGCTGACGTTATCGCGCATCGAGGCGCGGCGAGAGGTGGTGCAGGTCACGAACACCGATGTCTGCGCGATCACCCGTGAAAGCGCCGAACTCTTGACGCCGGCGGCGGCGGCGAAAGGACTGTGGCTCCGACTGGAGATGCCCGAGGAGCCGTGTTGGCTCCGCACGGACGCGACGAAGGTGAAGCAGGTCCTCATCAACTTGATATCGAACGCGGTCAAGTTCACCGATGAGGGCGGTGTCGCCTTGAAGCTCGTGCCTGCCAATGGCACCGTCCGCATCGACGTTCGGGATACCGGCATCGGTATACCACGATCCTCCTTCGATCAGGTGTTCGAGGCGTATTGGCGCGCCACGCAGGAGCGCGGTAACCCGCGGATGGGAACCGGCCTTGGTCTCAGCGTCGCCAAGCGACTGGCGGAAATGCTGGGTGGGTCGATTGAGGTCGCCAGTGCCGTCGGTATAGGGTCGACTTTTACCCTGCTGCTGCCAGCGTCAGAGCGATAACGGATACTCGATGTAATGGGCGGTCGCCGTCGCGACCTCCCTGCCGGCGAGCCTCGCCAGAACGTGAAACGCTCCGTCGATTCCTGAGGACACACCGGCCGCGGTGACGATGTGCCCGTTGTCGACGATGCGTTGATCGACGACCTGGCAGGTGGGCTCGGCCTGTTGCAGCTCGTGCTTGGCCAGATGATGCGTTGTCGCCGGGAGATCACGGAGCATCCCGGCGGACGCCAGCAAGAGAGCTCCGGTGCAGATCGAGTACACGATCTCCGCCTTCGCGGCGTTGGCGCGGATCCACGACAATACCGTCTGGTCGTGCATCAGCGGTCGCGTCCCATAACCGCCCGGAATCACCAGCACTCGCGGTGCGATGAGATCGGCGAGTGTGAGCGTCGGACGAATGACGAGACCATTGCGTGCGCGGATCTCGGGCTTTGTGCCGACGGTCACGACTTGGAGGCCCGCCTTTGAGACGGCAAAGACCTCGAATGGACCCGCAAAGTCGAGGACTTCCACGTCGTCGAAGAGCAATATCGCGATCATAGACACGCCCCAATGCTAACAGGTTTCCGTAGCATTCTGGCGTTGCTTTTGTGCGGGTTCTGAGTCGAAATAGGATGCCCCGTCGCATCCTTGCCGGGTTTGTGCTCGGCCTTTTAGTGCTTGTCAGCGCCGCTGGGCTTCTGGCACGAAGCATAACGGCCCTCCAGGCCGAGCGTATTCCCGCCAGACAGGCCCGCGCAGAGCTGGAGGAGTTGGTCTCGTTCCTGGCGACGGCCGAGGATGCGGAGACCGGGCAGCGCGGGTACCTGCTGACGGGCGATTCGACGTACTTGCCGCCGTATGAGAGCGCGCGGGGCGTCATTGATTCGCAGGTGACGAGGCTGGACAGCCTGACGGCGAAGGACCCGACCGAACATGCGGTCGTGGTGGCGCTTCAGGCGCGGGTGAGCGCCAAGATGGCGGAGTTGGCGGAGACCATACGCCTGCGCAATAGCCAGGCACGGGCAGCGCGCGTGCTCGTGCTGGAAAGGCAAGGGAAGCGCGATATGGCCGCGATTCGGACGCTGGTGGCGGCGCTGCGGCAGGAGGAGCGGCAGCGGCTGGACGAGCATCTGCAAGCGTATACGAGTGGCGTGCGGCTGCTATTGATCCATATCGGCGTCGGGATCGCCCTGCAGTTTCTGCTGGTCGGTATTCTGCTCGCATTTGTTAGACGCGACCAATCTTTCCGGGCGGAGAGCGCCGCGCGGCTGACGAATGAGCGCGAGTTCTTGCATGCGCTCCTCGATAACCTGGGTGAAGGCGTGGCGGCGACCGATAGCAGCGGTGTGCCGAGCATGAGCAATCGGGCGTTCCGCGAGCTGTTCGGCGTCGACGCCCTGCCGGAGTCGGATGCCGGGTGGGCCGATGTGCGGTCGCGGATTCGGAATATCGAATGGCTGGAGACGACGCTGCCCGTCTCTGTCCTTCCGCTGCGCCGCGCCGCGCGGGGCGAGCGGGTGACCAACACGGCGTTCGCGTTTGCGCCGCCGGGCACGCGCATCGGCGAAAGTCCAGGACCCGGCACGCGATACATCGTCGCCAACGGACAGCCGATCCTCGACGCATCCGGGAAGCAGGTCGGCGCCGTGGTGGCGTTCCGCGACGTGACGCAGGAGTACGCGGCGACCGCCGCGCTGCAAGCGAGCGAGGAGCGTTTTCGCCGTCTGTCGGACGCCGCCACCGACGGCGTGATCGTGTCGCGCGAGGGGATCATTCTCGAGGTCAACGCGGCGTGGTGCCGCATGTGTGGGATCCACGAGGCGGCGTTGATCGGCACGCCGATGGTCGATCTCGTCGCGCCGACGGATCGCGATGCGGTCGCGCGGATGGTACACGAGAATCGCACCGTGACGTACACGATCGCCTGCCTACGAGCGGACGGAACGACGTTCGACGGCCAGGTCACCGCGCGGCCGATCATCTATCACGGCGCGCCGGCGCGCATCTCGGTCGTTCGCGACGTCACCGAGTGGACTCGCGTCAACCGGCTCAAGAGCGAGTTCGTCTCGACCGTGTCGCACGAGCTGCGAACGCCGCTTACGTCCATCCACGGCGCCCTCAAGCTGGTCGCGAGCGGCACCACCGGCGCGTTGCCGGCCAAGGTCCAGCAGCTGCTGACGATCGCGCACAACAACTGCGAGCGGCTCGTGCGACTCGTCAACGACATGCTCGACTTGGACAAGATCGAAGCCGGCAAGCTCGAGATCCGCCCCACCGCGCTGGCGCCCACCGACATCGTCCGTTCGGCGCTCGACGGCATTCGCGCGATGGCCGAACAGTATCGCATGCGCCTCGAGGAGCGCGTCGACGCCTGCCGATCCTTTCGAGGCGATCGCGATCGCATCATTCAGGTGCTCACCAACCTGCTCTCGAACGCGATCAAGTTCGCCGAGTCCGAGACGGTCGTCTCGATCTCGGCCACCGAGGTGACGACCGCGGCTCAGGACCGGATCCGCTTCGCCGTCACGAACTCCGGCCCAGGCATCCAACCGTCCGACATCGCCCTCTTATTCACCCGCTTCCAACAACTCGACGGCTCCGACGCCCGCCACCGCGGCGGCACCGGTCTCGGTCTCGCGATCTGCAAGGCGATCGTCGAGCAACATGGCGGCGTGATCGGCGTCGACTCCGACCCCGGCGAAACCACGACCTTCTGGTTCGAGCTCCCCGTGCTCCGCACGCGGGAGCAGGCGGTGGTGCTACGCGGCTAACGCGAGGAATATAAACATGGGTCGCTTCGTATAAGTCTCAATGCCGACGAGCCTTAGGTTGTGTTGCCTCCATGGGCATTGATTCGTAAACTGATGAACCATGGCCTTCACCATCCTCGTCGTCGAAGACAACCTGATCACGCAGAAGTTGATGGTGGTCTCGCTACGCAGCGAGGCGTATCGCGTGATCGGCGCCCCCGATGGCAAAACAGCGTTGGCGCAGGTGTCCTCAGAGAAGCCGGATCTGATTCTGCAGGATCTCATCCTTCCCGACATGGACGGCATCGAGCTGGCGAAGCGCATTCGAGCGCTGCCCGAGGGTCGCGATGTGCCGATCATGGCGCTGTCGGGGTTGGCGTCCAAGCTCGAACAGGCGGAGAGCGCGAGCGTGGGATTCGCGCGATTGTTGTTCAAGCCGGTCGAGATGCCCAAGCTCGTGGCCGAGATCCGGAGTGTCTTGCCGGTGCCGGAGGTGCGAGCGGCGGATGAGCATATCCATCGCATTCTGCTGGTCGACGATGATCCGGTGCAGTTAAAGCTGCATCGCCTGCAATTGGAGGAGCGCGGGTTCACCGTGCGGACGGCCACCGACGCGACGCAGGCGCTTGGCCTCGCGAGTACCGAGACGCCGGATGCGATCGTGTCGGATCTCATCATGCCGGGCATGGACGGCCTCGATCTATGTCGAGCGGTCCGCCTCCAACCAGAGTTGGCGCACGTGCCGTTCATTCTTACCACGGCGAGTGGCTCATCCGTCGAAGAGGAGGACGAGGACCTGGCCGAAGCAGCGGGCGTGAACGCGTTCGTGCCACGGACCGCCGATCTGGATCGGGTACTCGAAGCACTGACGGAGAACGTCGCGGGGCCGCCGCGACGATCGAGCGCGGCCCCGGTTGACCTGGTCGAGCGGAAGGCGCGGATTACGGCTCGGGTCATGCGGGAACTGGAGCACCATGCCTGTCTGAACCAGGGTCTGACTCGTGAGCTGGCGATGAAGACTGCGCAACTGGGGATCATGACCGCGGTGGCCGACGTGACGTCGCGCGGCGGCGAGCTCGACTCGTTGCTGCACGAGGTGCTCGCCAAGACGCTCGATGCGGCGGGTGTATCGATCGGCGCGATCTACTTGAGCGAGGATGGCTCGACCATCCGGCTGGCATGTCAGATCGGCTATCCCGAGGCCGCGGTGGTCGGCCTGGATCGCTTTTTCGGCCGGTCGGAGCTCATCGCCGACGTCTTGGCTACGGGAAAGCCGGTGCAAGTGAAGAGCGACACCCTCGGTGCGCTGGGTCTTCGGTTCGGTGGTCGGAAAGGCGATGGCGCGTATTTCACCCTGCTGCCGCTCGTCGCGGGCGGCGATCGATTGGGTGTGCTGTTCATTGCGTCGGCGCAGCGGCACCTGGGCGGCGATTGGGTGCGGATGGCCGGAGCCATCGGGACGCATATCGCGCAAGCGATTGCGCTGGCGCGCTCGATGGGTCTCGTCCGTGCGTCGGAGCAGCGACTTCGCGCGGTATCGGCGAACGCGCCGATCGGGATCTTCGAGTGCGACGATGCGGGGCGATGTCGGTTCGCGAATGCGCCTTGCCAGCTTCTGCTTGGCCGCGCGCCGACGTGGATCGAGGCCGTGCATCCGGAAGACCGGGCGGCCGTGGCGGCGCGCTGGTGTGACGCGCGCGGCCAAGCGCGCGATTTCACGGTCGAGTGTCGGTTCGGGTCGGTGGGAGAGCCGCGATGGGTCGCAGTGCGTATCGTGCCTTCGCCCGAGCAGGGAGAGCAGGCCGGGTATTTCGGTACGATCGCGGATGTAACCGATCGTAAAGTCGCGGAGGCGTCTCTGCAGCAAAACCTCGAGTTGCTGCACGCTGTCACCGAGGGGACGTCGGATCTCATCGTGGCCAAGGACCTCGAGGGTCGCTATCTCATGGCCAACACGGCGGCCGCCGCGGTATTCGGCCGGGCCCCGGGTGACATTGTCGGGCGCACCGACGCCGAGATGTTTCGCGGCGGCGTGGCGGACGCGTTGCGGTCCGCGGACGACGCGGTCGTGCTCGCGGGCGAGACGAGGGTCGCGGAGGAATCCTTGGCGTCCCGGGATGGCACCGTGCGTCCGTACCTCTCAGCGAAGGGCGTGCTGCGGGCTCCCAGTGGCGCGGTCGCGGGCACGTTCAGCATCTCGCGCGACCTGACGGAGCACAAGCAACTGGAGGCCCAACTGCGGCAGGCGCAGAAGATGGAGGCGGTGGGCCGGCTTGCGGGCGGCGTCGCGCACGACTTCAATAACATGCTGACGGCCATCATGAGCTACGCCGAACTGGTGCAGCACGACCTGCCCGACCAAAGCCCGGCGCAGGACGATCTCAACGAGATCCGGTCGGCGGCCCGCCGGGCGGCCGATCTCACGCGTCAGTTGCTGGCGTTCAGCCGTCAACAGTTGCTCGAGCCGCGCGTGCTCGACCTGAACGAGGTGGTGGTAGGCCTCGAGAAGATGCTCGGGCGGCTGATTGGCGAGGACATCGAACTGGCCACCGCGCTCGCGCCGGATGCCGGTCACGTGCGCGCCGATCCGGGGCAGATCGAGCAGGCGATCCTGAACCTGGCGATCAATGCGCGGGACGCGATGCCGGACGGTGGGCGCCTGGTGATCGAGGTCATGAACGTCGAGTTCGACGAGCGATACGCCTCCGACCATGGCATAGACGCGGCCGGTCCGTATGTCATGATCGCGATCACCGACTCGGGGCATGGGATGGATAAAGCCACGTTGGCGCGCATCTTCGATCCGTTCTTCACGACGAAGGAGCTGGGGAAGGGCACGGGGCTCGGGCTCTCGACGGTGTACGGCATCGTGAAGCAGAGTGGGGGCTTCGTCTGGGTCTATAGCGAGCCGGGTCATGGCGCGACGTTCAAGATCTACCTGCCGCGCGTTGACGATCCTGTTGAAGCGCCGGTGCTGCCAGCCCCGATGCGCTCGACCGGTGGGCGCGAGACGGTGCTGGTCGTGGAGGATGAAGAGATGCTGCGTCGGGTGGCCGAGCGGGTGCTCTCACGCGAAGGCTATACCGTGCTGGTGGCATCGAGTGGCGACGAGGCGCTCGCGTTGGCGAAGAGCGCCGCGCGACCGATCGACGTGATCGCAACTGATGTCGTCATGCCCGGCTTCGGGGGTCGTGAGCTGGTGCGGCGCGTGTTGACGATTCACCCCCGGGCGAAGGTGTTGTTCATGTCCGGTTACACCAATGACGCGATGCTCCGTCAGGGGATTCCCGAGCCGGGGACGGCGTTTCTGCAGAAGCCGTTCAACGGCCTCACGCTCACGCGCAAGATTCGCGATGTGCTCGGCGCATCGGCGAGCCGATGAGCGTGCCCTCAATCGCGCTCTGACAGGAGGCGATAGCGCGCCTCGGATTCCCTCAGTTGGGTGATCGATCGGGCGAGCGCGACCGCCGGCGCGAGCTGGGCGCTGATCGTCGCGACAAAATCGAGCCACCGATGATCGAGGCCCTCTTGCATCGAGCCGAGGACCAGCACGCCGAGGTGCTCGCCCGCCGCGATGATGGGCACGACGGCCATCCGGCTGTCTTGACGCGGCGCCCAGGCCTTCGTTCGGCGTCCCTCAGTGACGGCGCGTTGCAGCGCCGGGGAGTCGGCCAGCGGATCGTCAGTCCCGATGTGACACGTGAGGTCCAGACGACCGTCGGACTCGAACAGGTAGATCGCGCCCGACGAGACCCCGGCGATGTCGAGGGTCCGAGCCAGGGCTTCGGACAAGATGCTCACGAGATCGTGCGCGCTGGCGGCGAGCGCCGCCACCGATGTGAGGAGGGACAATTGCGCCGTGGCCGTGGCGGCATCGCGAGCCATGGTCACGCTGAACTGCGCTTGTTGCTCGAGATGCCGGATCGCGCGTGCGCTATATAGTGGCCCATCCGGTACTGGGGCCTGCAGCGGCGGCGCTGGCGCCGATGTGCCGCGCAAGGTGGCGAGCAGGGCGTCGACGACGTGACTGAGCGTCGGCGTCCGGGGCACGAACGCGCTGACGCCGGCCCGCCGCGCGTTGTCCTGGTCGTTCGGTTCTTGGGTCCAGTGGCTGGCCGACGTGAGGACATACGGGACCCGGGCGAGTCGGGGATTGAGGCGCACGGCGCGGCACAGGCTCAACCCATCGATGTCGGGCATGACGAGATCGCTGACGATCGCATCGGGTGGCGCGGCGGCGGCGAGATCGAGGGCTTCGCGGGCAGTGCTGGCGGTTTGGACGTCGAATCCATGCTTGGTGAGCCAGAGTTGGCCGAGCTTCCGTTGCCCGGGATCATCGTCGACGAGCAGCACGCGATTCGGTGTCCCGGGCCGCGACACGGCGGCGCCTGAGGGGAGGAGACGGGCGAGCCGTTGCGTGAGCCTCGAGGGCTCGATCGGCTTGAAGATCAAGTCGCTGAATCCGCGGCTCAGGGCGCAAGCTTCGTCGAGCTTCGAGGCCAGTCCGGACAGGGCGATCAGGATCACATCGGCGCCATTGGGGAGATCGCGTATGCGTCGCGCCAGCTCGATGCCGTCCATGTCCGGCAGCATCAGGTCGAGGCACGCGAGGTCGGGTGTCGTGCTCGCGAGCAGGCGCAAGGCCGCGGCGCCGTCGGCAGCGGCGACGACGGTGTAGCCCGCGGTACCCACGGCGAGCGTCAGGGCTTTGAGGGTCGTCGCGTTGTCCTCGACGATCAGCACGGTCGGAGATGGCGTTGCGGTCGTCATGCCGTGCTGCCGAAGCGTCTGGCGAGATAGTCCAGTATGACCTCGCTATCCACGGGCTTGGTGACGTATCCATCACAGCCGGCGGCCAGCGCTTTCTGCTCATCGCCCGCCATCGCGTGGGCCGTGAGCGCCACGATCGGGATATCGTGCGTCTTGGGATCTTCCTTGAGATGGTGCGTGAGCGTCAACCCGTCGACGTCGGGAAGTTGGAGGTCGAGGAGGATAAGATGTGGCCGGAGCCACTTGAGCGTCACGAGCGTCTCGATGGCGCTGGCGCTCGTGTGCACGTCGTATCCGGCCTTAGACAGCAGGACGCGCATCAGCTTGAGATTAGTGGCGTTGTCGTCGACGACGAGAATGGACTCACCTCGCATGCGTCGCCAACGGGACGAGCGCGCGGAGCTCGTCAAGAAGAGGTTGGGGGCTTCCCGTTTTCGACACGACGCCTTGTACGGTCGCCGCGAGCGCGGCGTGATCCGCTGCCGAGAGGTCCTTCGCCGTCCAGATGATCACGGGAATGCCCTGATACGCGGGCTCGCGGCGAAACCGCTCGAGGAACTGGAATCCATCGATATTCGGCATGAGGAGATCGAGAATGACCACGCTGGGGCGTTGCTCGGCGGCGGCCGCGAGGCCTGCCTCAGCGTGCGGCGCGCCGCGGACGTGATAGCCGTCCGGCTCGAGGAGGGCGGCGACGAGCGCGATCGCTCGTGGGTCGTCGTCGACCACGAGGACGAGGCCGGGCGCGATGCGCGCGCGGCGCAATGCGTCGAGCAAGGCGTCGCGGCTCGCGGGTTTCTGGAGGACGTCGGCGACATGACATCCGACGCGGAGGCCGTGGTGCGTGGACATCGTGATGACGATCACGGGTGTCGCGGCGTTCAGGCCATCGCGGCGGATGGCACTCAGGAGCGCGTGTCCGCTCATGTCCGGGAGCAGGAGGTCGAGGAGGATCGCCGCGTACCGTTGCTGACGACATCGCTGGAGCGCCACCGCCCCGGTCGATGCCTCTTCGACGTCGTAGCCGTCAGCGACGAGCGCCTCGCGGCAGAGCGCCCGATCGGTTGCCTCGTCCTCGATGACGAGGACCATGGGGTTGACCGATGGGGTGGTCGCCGATCCGGTGGTGAGGGGCAGAATCGCGGAGAAGATGGCGCCGCCCGCGTCCGCGCGCCGGAAGGCGACGCGGCCTCCCTGGGCTTCCACGATTCGCTTGGTGAGCGCCAGGCCGAGGCCCGTGCCCTGATACTTCTTTGCCGTGCCGGCATCGAGTTGTTGGAACTCGACGAAGAGACGGCCCTCGTCGTTGAGGTTGATGCCGATGCCCGTATCCTCGACCTCCAATCGGAACGCGTCCGATCCCTCGGGGCGAGTGCGGATCGTAATCAGGCCGCCGTCGGGCGTGAACTTGATGGCATTCGAGAGATAATTGTAGAGCACTTGCTTGAGCTTCACCGGGTCGCCGATGATGGTGTCGATCGCCGGATCGAGCTCCGTCGCGACCCGCATCTGCTTGGTGGTGATCGTGGTGCGCAAGACGTCGCGCACCTCGCCTACCAGTTGGGCGATCTGGATCGCTTCGGCGCGGAGCTCGAGGGTTCCGGACTCGACCTTCGCGAGGTCGAGCACATCGTTGATGAGGCGCAGCAGGTGCTTCGCGCTGGTCAGGACGTCGCCCATGTACTCGAGGTGCTCTGGGGACACGGGCCCCACTTTGCCATCATGCATGATCTCGGTGAAACCGATGATCGCGTGGAGCGGCGTGCGCAGCTCGTGGGACATGTTGGCGAGGAATTCACTTTTCAGTCGATTGGCTTCCTGCACGCGCTGGTTCTGCTCAACGAGCTCGTCGTTCTTGCGGCGAAGCTCGTCCTCGAGCGCCTTCTGCGCGGTGATGTCGCGGATCGCCGCCGAGACGAGCACGCCCTCTTCCGTCTCTAAAGGGCTCAGGGAGATCTGGACGGGGAACTCGGTGCCGTCCGCGCGAACGCCGTAGAGGACCATACCAGGGCCCATCGGTCGAACGCGAGCGTCGGAGAAGTAGCGGGTCCGATGCGCGCCATGATGCTGATGGAAGCGCTGCGGCACCAGGATTTCCACGGGCTGGCCCAAGAGGCTGGCGCGAGGGCGGCCGAAGAGGCGCTCGGTCTGGGCATTCACGAGGACAATGGTGCCCGTGCGGTCAACGATGACCATGGCGTCCGGCGCGGATTCGAGGAGGCCGCGGAACTGCTCTTCGGCGCGGCGTCGCGCGGAGACGTCGCGGATGGCGCTGACGACCAGCAGTCCTTCGTCGCTTTCCAGGGGACTCAGGCTGATATCGACGGGGAACTCGACGCCGTCTTTTCGGACGCAGTAGAGTTGCACGCCTGCGCCCATAGGCCGGACGCGGGGATCGGCGATGTAACCAATGCGGTGGGCGGGGTGGTGGGGCCGGAATCGCTCAGGAATGAGCAGCTCGACCGGCTTGCCGATCAGTTCCGTATGCTCGTAGCCGAAGAGTCGTTCGGCATGGGCGTTGAGCAGCAGGATCGAGCCGTCGCGGTTGGCGACGACCATCGCGTCGGGGGCGGATTCGAGGAGACCGCGGAAGCGGGCGGCAACCGCGGCGGATTGGCGCCGATACTCCTCGTGGGTCACATCGCGAATGCAGAGGACCAGCACGATCGTTCCCTCGTCGCGCAACGGCTCGCGGCCGGTGCTCAACGCGCAGTGCGCGTGCACGGGAGAGCCGTCTGCTCGCCGGGCCTTGGCGTTGAAGAGTGGCACCCGTGCCTCGATGGCCCGCTGCCACGGCGCTCGGTCCATGTCAGTGGCGGGCGACGGGACCAACGTTTCGATGAGGTGGCGGCCGAGGGCCCGCTCCGGCGGAATCAGGAAGATCCGCTCAGCGGCGAGATTCCACGACAGGATCGTGTACTGGCCATCGATCGCGATGACCGCATCCGGAAGGCTGTCGAGTGTTGGAGTCAGACGGTCCGAGTGACGTCGCATCATCCGCATGTGAGGTATCCGAGAGTATGCGAGCGCCTGCGGCGATCCACACCGTATGGTAGCCGGAGGCGAGAACGCACCGGACTTATTGTCGCGAACGGCGTCGAGCCCAGGAGGGCGAGCGATTTGGCGTCAGTGCGGTTTGGCGTTGGGTTCAGGGCAATTCTCTGACACGAACAGTCACGTTTCTGACACGCCTTCGAGCCGACGCGATTTACGTCGCGGCGCGGTTGCGGGCGTCACGTTTGCAAGCCCTTGTCGTCTCTCGTTATATGTTGCCGACGACGACAGTCCTTGGCGTGCCGCGAGGCATCCGGCCGAGTCGTGGCGAATGAGGATCGGCCGCGGTATAAGGCGGTCGCTGCGCACCTGATCGAGGGCGGGCATCCCGTCGAGGATTTTGAGGCGTCACTCGTCGCGAAAGACGGGCGATATGTCGTGTGTCGGGGGTGGGCCGTCGCGCAGTTTTCGGATGGGGTACTGACGGGGACAGTCGCCGGGTATCACGATTGTACGGCGGAACGAGCCGTTGACCGGGCGATCGATGCGATGGCCGAGAGTGAGGCGCGGTTTCGGTGGTTGTCGGACGCGTCGATCGTCGCTCCGGACCAGCGCGAGGCGGTGTTCGCGCGGATGGCCGCGGAGCCGTCGATCGACGTTCTGGGTAGAGTGGATGGTCAGCGAGGTTCGGGAAGGCGATCCAGCACGTCCCTGACCGAACGCGCGAGCCCCGCCGCGGTGAAGGGCTTCTGCACGAACGGCGTCGTCGCGTCGATCAGGCCGCGGCGGATGACATCGTCGTCGGTATACCCCGACATGTAGAGCGGCCGAATGTCAGGCCGGATGGCCGCCACCGCTTCGTACGCGGCGCGACCCGATCCTCCCGGCATGACGAGATCGGTGAGCATGAGCGCGATGTCGCCGGGATGCACTCGTACGGCCTCAACGGCCTCCGCTCCGGACCCGGCGGTGATGACCTGGTAGCCCTGCGAGGCGAGCACGCGAGCCGTGAGCGCACGCACCGCCACCTCGTCTTCGACCACGAGAAGGGTCTCGGTGTTGTCGCAGCGCGCGGGCGCCGGAGCGGGCAGTGCGACATGTTCGAGGTCGGGTTGCGCGAGCGGCAGGTAGATCTTGAACGTCGTGCCCATGCCGACCTCGCTGTAGACCCAGATGTAACCGCCGGACTGCTTGACGATGCCGTAGACGGTCGCGAGCCCCAACCCCGTTCCCGCACCCGTCGCTTTCGTCGTGAAAAACGGCTCGAACAGATGGTCCTGCACGTGCCGATCCATGCCGCACCCGCTGTCGCTCACGGCGAGCACGGCATACCGTCCCGGCACGACGACGGTGCGACGCTGGGTATAGCATGCGTCGAGCTCCGTGACGTCCGTCTGGACGGTCAACGTCCCACACCCCGGCATCGCATCGCGCGCATTGGCGGCCAGGTTCATGAGGACCTGCTCGAGCTGACCCGTGTCCGCGACAATCGGCAGGGTATCGTCACTCAACCGCGTGACGACACTGATGTCCTCCGGAATCAACCGTCGAAGCATCGGCTCGAGACCAAAGACGATCGTATTCAGGTCGAGCACCCGCGGGCGGATCAGCTGCTTTCGGCTGAACGCCAGCAGCTGCGTAGTGAGCCGGCCCGCGGCGGTGGCCGCGGCCAGGATCGCCTCGACCTCGGGACGCGACGCGTGCTCCGACGGAAGATCCTCGTTGAGCAACTCGCCGCTCGCCCGGATCACCGTCAACAAATTGTTGAAGTCGTGCGCGATGCCGCCCGCCAACCGGCCGACCGCGTCCATCTTCTGCGCCTGGCGCAACTGCTCCTCGAGCCGCCGATGCGCGGTCACATCGTCGACGACCACGAGCTGCGCCGGCCGGTCGTCGAACGTGGTGCTCGAGAAAGTCAGGTTGACGACGAGCGTTCGGCCGTCGACGCCCCGGTGCGTCACATCCGTGCGCACGTTGCGCGCGGAGAATCGATTCAGGAGCTCCGGTGCGTCCGTCCGCTCGAGATCGGCGAGCGTCAGGCCGAGGAATGCATCGCGAGTGTATCCGTAGCATTCGGTCGCGGCCAGGTTCACATCGCGAATCGCCAAGGTGGTGGGGTCGTAGATGAACATGGGCACGGGCATTTCGGCGAACCACAAGCGATACGACTCCGGGTCGGGCGCTCTGGCGAGCAAGAAAGCGACGCTACGCGGCATCGGCGATGACCGTCAGATACTCGATCGACCCGACGAACGCGGCAAAGACATCGGGACGCCACCAGTGCGTCAGCTTCCGCATTTTCGCCACGGCCTCGCCTGGCGGGACCGGCTCCTGATAGCTCCGGGCCGATGTCATGGCATCGAAGACGTCGGCGACGCATACGATCTGGGCATGCAGCGGGATCTCGTCGCCCGCGAGCCCGTCGGGATACCCGGTGCCGTCCAGCTTCTCGTGATGCCACCGGATGATCGGCTTGATCAGCCACGGAAACTCGAGGTCTTCGAGCAGCTCGAGCCCCCACTCCGGGTGCTTCTTGATGATGTCGAACTCTTCGGGCGTGAGCTTGCCGGGCTTGTTCAGGATCGTCGGCGGCACGCGCACTTTGCCGATATCGTGCAGCGACGCGCCCACGCGCACGGTCATGACGTCGAAGGGATCGAGCGCGAGCGCCTCGGCGATCGCGACGGCGTAGGCCGCGACGCGTTCCGAATGCCCGTACGTATACGTGTCCGCCGACTCCAGCGACCGCCCGTACCTGGCCACCACGTCGAGGAACGCGGTCTCGAGGTCCTCGACTTCCGCGAGGACGCGCCGGTTGTCCGCGCTCGCGCCGAGCTGACTGAAGAGTCGGTGCGCGGACGTGAGACGCGTCATCGCGTCGTGATTGCGCTCCAGCTTGATGTAGAGCAGCGCGAGATCGCGGTTCGCCTCGGCGATTTGCAGCGGCGCGCCCACGGCCGTCGCATTCGCCAGCGCCGCCCGAAACCGCTGCTCGGCCAGGTCGGGAATGCCCATCTCGCGATAGACGATGCCCAAAGAGCGATACGCGTCCGCTTTCCCACTGACGTTCCCCAGCCGAGTGAAGATCTCGAGTGCTTGCTCGGCATCGGTGAAGGCGCGATCATATTGGGCGAGTCCCACCTGAACCTCGGATCGGTTCAGCAGCACACTGGCCTGGAACGGGATGTCACCCAACCGTTCGGCGATCTTGAGACTCGCGGCGAAATATTCATCGGCCTTGCGCCATTCGCGCTGGTCGGCCGTCAGCATGCCCAGGTTATGGTAGGCGATCGCGCAGCCTTGCTCATCGCGGGCCTGACGGAAACGCATCAGTGAGCGCAGATACCGCCGGCGGGCGGCGACGAAGTCCCCTTGGATGTTCGCGATAATGCCGAAGTTCTGCTCGATGCGTGCGACCAGGATCGCTTCGGATCCCGCGAGGTCGAGGGCTCGCGTCAACTGGACGGTGGCATTCGCCCACTGGCCTTGGTCGATATGCACGAGCGCCCGTCCATTGAGCGCTTCGGCGGCGGTGACGCGCTCGTCCGCCCCCATGGCCATGTCGTATGCGGCCTGACAGAGCGCGATTGCCCGGTCGAACTCCTGTCGCCGGCGGTGAATCGACGCACACCGGCGGAGCGCCGTCGCTCGAATGCGCGCCCCGAAATGCGGCACAGCCGTCTCCACCGCGGCGTACGCCTCGAGCGCACCCGTGGTGTCACCCGCCCGCTCCAGCTCGAGAGCGGCGGAGAGTAACGGCTCCGCCGCGTTCGTCAACGCCGCTCAGCTCCCGCGTACACGGAGAAGTGCCCGATGAGCGCGGTCACCGTGTGCGAATCGAGATGGAGGAGCGACGGCAGCCATTGGAGGATCTGGCCGAGCGGTCCGTTGAGGTAGACGATGCTG
>Ga0070741_10012077_pt1 | contig 15724 bp, 11 predicted proteins | sample Coa_R1_4_FD_66440 | JGI IMG/M metagenome (GOLD analysis project Ga0070741, IMG submission 66440) | Surface soil microbial communities from Centralia Pennsylvania, which are recovering from an underground coalmine fire - Coalmine... | ecosystem: Environmental > Terrestrial > Soil > Unclassified ...
GCGCCCCGATGAAGAACGGCTTGAGGGTGGGCATGCTGGCGTTGGCGCTGGCCGGCGTTTATTACTATTACGCCGCCGATATCCCGCGCAGCCTGCTTTCCGATGAAGTCGGCGCGGACGGCTTGCCGAGAATCTATGCCGTCGCGCTCGGCTTGCTCGGGCTGCTGTCGATCGGACAATGGTTCGTGACGCGCGCGCGCGCGACGGAGGCCGGCACAGAGACGGAAACGACCGCCCTCCTCCAGCACGCGCGCGCCGTCGGGTTGCTGGTGCTCGGCGCGGCTTATCTGCTGCTCATCGGGAGCCTCGGTTATTTTCTCACCATCGCATTGCTGATCGCCGCCGTCGCGCGTTATAGCGGCGCCGCCTTCGACCTGCGCCTGCTCTGGATCAGCGCCGGCGGCGGCATCGTATTCTGGCTGGTATTCGTCCAGCTCTTCGGCATGCCGCTGCCGACGGGCGCGCTGTGGCACTGGATCTCGGGATGAGACCGCAATCGCCCATGTCGCTTGCTGCAAACATGCACCCATGAAACCGAAATCGCCCGCCGCTTTCGCCGAATCGCTCACCGCTTACGTCGCCGAATTCATCCAGGCGACGCGCTACGCCGACCTCTCGGCGGATCTCGTCGCGCTCGGCAAGAAGCATATTCTGGACGGCCTCGGCCTGGCCTTGTCCGGTTCCGTCGCCAAGAGCGGCGAGCTGGTGCGCCGGTATCTCGCGCCGTTCGACGGCGTCGCCGGCGGCGACGCCGGGGTGATCGGATCGGAGCTTCGGCTCGCGCCGCGCTTCGCGGCTTTCGCCAACGGCGTCGGTATCCACGCCGACGATTACGACGACACGCAGCTCGCCGTGGCGAAAGATCGCGTGTACGGATTGTTGACGCATCCGACGGCGCCCGCCTTGCCGGCGGCGCTGGCCGTGGCCGAGCGCGAGCGGCGTTCGGGCAAAGATCTCCTGACCGCGTATCACGTCGGCGTCGAAGTCGAGTGCAAGATCGCGGAGGCGATCGACCCGCGGCACTATCAACAAGGATTCCATTCGACCGCGACCTGCGGCGCGTTCGGCGCCGCGGCGGCGGTCGCGAACCTGCTCGGCTACACCGCGGAAACGACGCGGCGCGCGTTGTCGATCGCCGCCAGCCAGGCGGCCGGGCTGCGCGAAAATTTCGGCACCATGACCAAGCCCTTCCATGCCGGACGCGCGGCCGAAAGCGGCGTAGTCGCGGCCGAGCTCGCGGCGCTCGGGTGGACCGCCGCGCCCAACATTCTCGAAGCGCCGCGCGGCTTTTTCAGCGCGGCCGGCGGCGGCTACGATGAAGCCGCGATTCTGCACAGGCTCGGGAATCCGTGGACCTTTGTCGCGCCCGGCATCTCGATCAAGCCGCATCCTTCCGGCTCGCTCACGCATCCCGGGATGACGGAAATGCTGCGGCTCATACGCCTGCACGACATCAAGCCGGCGCAGGTCACGTACGTCAAAGTCGGCACGAACCACAACATGCCGAACGCCTTGATCCATCATCGCCCGCGCACCGAGTTGAACGCGAAGTTCAGCATGGAGTTCTGCATGGCCATTCTGCTGCTCGAGCGCCGCGCGGGGCTGAACGAATTCACCGATGAGGTCGTCAATCGCCCGGACGTCCAGGCCCTGATCGAGAAAATCGACTTCGGCGTGCATCCCGAAGCCGAGGCGGCCGGCTACGACAAGATGACGACGCTCATCGAGATCGGGCTCGCCGACGGACGCGTAATCGCCGGGCGCGCGGATTTCGGCAAAGGCAGCCCGGCGATGCCGATGAGCTACGACGACGTCGCGGACAAATTCCGCGATTGCGCGGCTTTCGCCCGCTGGCCGGCGCCGAAGAGCGCGCGCGTCGTGAATCTGGTGCGGCGCCTGGAAGAAGTAAACGACGTGCGGGAGCTGACGGTTCTCCTCGTCAAGTAGCGTGCACTGATGAGAACGTCATTGCGAGCAGCGTTTGCGCGACGAAGCAATCCCCCAACGTCGAACCGGATTGCTTTCCGCCGCGCTTCGCTCGCGGCTAAGGCTCGCGCGCTCGCAACGACGGACAGGGGATGTGGTTGGAGCGAGCCGGAAAGGTGACTTAATGGCGTCGGTGGAACTGCGGGGTCTGACTAAGCGCTACGGCGGATCGAACGCCGTCGACGGCATCGATTTGACCATCGACCACGGCTGCCTGGTGTGTCTGCTCGGGCCGTCCGGCTGCGGCAAGACCACGACGCTGCGCCTGCTCGCCGGTTTTATCGCTCCGGACGCGGGCGAGATCCACGTCGGCGGCAAGCGCGTGTCGTCGCCGGCCAAGACGCTGCCGCCCGAGAGCCGCAACATGTCGATGATCTTTCAGAGCTACGCGCTGTGGCCGCACATGACCATCGCGGAGAACGTCGCGTACGGGCTCAAACTGCGCAAGCTCGACAAAGCCACGATCAAGAAACGCGTCGACGCGATTCTCGACGTCACGCATCTCGAACGGTACGCCGAACGCTATCCCGGGGAGCTCTCCGGCGGACAGCAGCAGCGCGTGGCGCTCGCGCGGGCGCTGGCGGTGGAACCGGAAACCCTGCTGCTCGACGAGCCGCTGTCCAACCTCGACGCCAACCTGCGCGAGGAGATGCGCTTCGAGATCCGCCGGCTGCACAACGAATATAAATACACGACCGTGTACGTGACGCACGACCAGATCGAAGCGATGACCACGGCGGATCGGATCGTGGTCATGAACCAGGGCCGCATCGAGCAGGAGGGCTCGCCCGAGGAGATTTATCAGGCGCCGAATTCGGAATTCGTCGCCCGCTTCATCGGCGGCACGAACATATTGAAGGGCCGCAGCGACGGCGACGGCGCCGTCGTCTGCGACGGCTTTACCCTGCGCTGCGGGCAGGGAACGCCGGCTGCCGCGGGAGAAACCGCCGTTTCCATCCGCATGCATGACATCGAGCTGCTGACCCGGCAACCGCCGGACCGCGAAAACGTGGCGGCCGGTACCGTCGTGCGGCAGATTTACCTCGGCGCGCTCCGCGACTATCTGGTCGAGCTGCCGAACCGCGCGCAGGTGCGCGTGACGACGGCGATGCAGATCAACGTGCCGCCCGGGAGGCGCGTGTGGCTGCGTTTTCCGCCCGTGCATTGCCGCGCGCTCGCGCCGAGCGCGCCCGATCAAACGAAATCCGTCCAAGTGGAGACAGTGACATGAAAACCGGAGTCAACAGAGGATCGAGGTTCACGGCGATGCTGGCGATCGCTCTCATCGCAACGTCGTCGGCCTTCGCCGCGGCGCCGGCGCCGACGGCGGTGACGCCCGAGCTCGTGAAGAAAGCGCAGCAGGAAGGCAAAGTGGTTTTCTACACCTCGGTCGACGTGGCCGTCGCGGAGAAGGTCGCCAAGAGGTTCGAGGCCAGGTACCCCGGCGTCACAGCGCAGATCGAGCGCGCCGGTTCCGAACGCATCTTCCAGCGCCTCGGGCAGGAGTACGGCAGCAAGATCTATGTCGCCGACGTGGTCAATACCTCCGATGCCGCGCATTTCATTCATTGGGAAAGTCAGGGATGGTTGGCGCCGTACGTGCCGGAGGATGTCGCGAAGTATTTTCCGCCCGAGCACAAGGACGCGGACGGCACTTACGCGACATGGCGCGTGACGCTGAGCCCGATCGCTTACAACACCAAGCTGGTGAAGCCCAACGAAGCGCCGAAAAGCTTCGCCGACCTGCTCGATCCGAAATGGAAAGGCAAGATCGTGAAAGCGCACCCCGGCTACAGCGGCACGATCGTCACGTCGACGTTCCAGGTTGCGCGCGACCTCGGATGGGACTATTTCGAGAAGCTGAGCAAGCAATCCGTGATGCAGGTGCAGTCGTCGACCGAGCCGCCGAAGAAGTTGGCGCAGGGCGAGCGCGCGATCATGGCGGACGGCAACGAATACAATCTGTTCCTGCTGAAGGAAAAAGGCGCGCCGCTCGAGGCGGTATATCCGACCGAAGGCACGCCGCTCATCACCTCGCCCGCCGCCGTGCTCAAGAACGCGCCGCACCCGAACGCGGCGCGCCTGTTCCAGAGCTACTTGTTTTCCGCGGAAGCCCAGCAACTGCTGATCGACGCCGGCGGCCTGCGCTCGGTGCACGCGCAGACGAAGGAGAAGGCGGGACGTACGCCGCTCAGCAAGATAAAAGTCATGAAGGACGACGCGGCGGCGGTCGAAAAGGAAGTGGAAACTATCAAGAGCCGGTACGCGCAGTACTTCGGGGTTTGAGGACGCGTCCCTCATCGTAAGGTGAGGGAAAAAATTATGGCCTTGGCGCATTTTCGGATCGATCCGTCGAAACCGGTGCTGATCGCCTTCAGCGCGTTCCTCTGCGCGCTGATATTTCTGCCGCTGTCTTGGCTGGTGTACTTCAGCGTCACCGACAACGCCGGCGCCCTGACCCCGAACAATTTCATTCAGCTGGTCAGCGATCCGACGCTGCTGCAGCCGTTGCTCACCACCGTGCAGCTCGCGCTCGGCGTGGGCCTCATCTGCTCCCTGGTCGCGCCGCCGCTCGCGTGGCTGGTGGCGCGCACCGATATGCCGCTGCGCGGCTGGGTGCGAGTGCTGGTGACGGCGTCGCTGGTCACGCCGCCGTTCCTCGGCGCGATCGCGTGGGAAATTCTGGCGGCGCCGAACAGCGGCATTCTCAACCAGTGGTACCGGGCGCTGTTCGATCTCGACCCCTACGCCTCGCTCCTCAATATCTACACGCGCTTCGGGCTCGTGTTCGCCATCAGTTGTTACACGTTTCCCTATGTGTTCGTGCTGGTGGCGAATGCGCTCGACCGCATCCCCGCCGATCTCGAAGACGCCTCCGCCGTGCTCGGCGGCGGCGCGTGGTATACCGCGCGCCGCGTCACGATCCCGCTGGTGCTGCCGGCCATCCTCGCCGGCACGCTGGTCGCATTGCTGCAAGCGATGACGCTCTTCGGCTCGCCGGCGATCCTCGCGCTGCCAGCCGGCTTCCATACGATGACGACGAAGATCTGGAGCTTGTTCCAGTACCCGCCCAAGCCCGGGCTCGCCGCCGCCGCGTCCCTGCCGTTGCTGCTCATCACCGTGGTGCTGCTGCGCACGCAGCACCGCCTGTTGCGCCGGCGCGGGTACAGCATCGTCGGCGGCAAGCACGGCGCGCCGCGCCTGCTTCACTTGGGAGGATGGAAGTGGCCGGCGATCCTGCTGTGCCTGCTGGTGCTCGGCAGCTCGGTGCTGCTCCCCTACGCCGCGCTCATCAAGACCGCCGTGGTGAAGCAGCCGGGCGAGCCGTTGTCGTGGGCGAACCTCACGCTGCACCACATCGATTTCGTGTTCTTCGAATTCTCCGCCACCAAGCTCGCGCTGTATAACACCTTCGTCCTCGGCGTGCTCACCGCCACGCTCGGCACGGCGCTCGCGCTCGTGATCGCGTACCTCACCGCGCGCCAGCTGGTCTGGGGGCATCGCGTGCTCGGCTTTCTCGCCACCGCGCCGATCGCCATTCCGGGCATCGTCATGGGCGTCGCGATCTTCTTGAGCTACACGCGCCCGCCGCTGGTGCTCTACGGTACGTTATGGATTCTGCTGCTCGCGTTCCTCACCATCGAATTGCCGGCGGGATATCAGCAACTGCAATCGGCGTTTCGCGCGATTCACCCCGAATTGGAGGAAGCGAGCCGCATTCTCGGCGCGAACCGGCTGCAATCGCTGTGGCATATTACCGCGCCGCTGTTGCGCAGCGGCGTCATCGCCACCTGGTGTTTTATTTTCATCGGCGTGATCCGCGAACTGTCCGCCGCGATTCTGTTGTTTACCGCCGACACCAAAGTCGTATCGACGATCATTTACGACTTGAACGAGAGCGGCGACCTCGGCGCCATCTCGGTGCTCGGTTTGACGATGTTGGTCGTCACGTTCGCGGTCGTGATTCTCGCCAATCGGCTCCCGGTGCTCGGCGCATCGGCGCCCGGGCGGAGTTAACCGGAGATCAACCAGACAATGAAAATCGGCGTGCTGGAAGGCGATGACATCGGCCGCGAGGTCGTGCCGCAGGCGGTCAAGGTGATGCAAACGGCGGCGACAAAAAGCGGGCTGAGCATCGAATGGATGCCGCTGCCGATCGGGCGGCTGGCTTACGAGACGTTCGGTCATACGCTGCCGCCCGGCACGCTCGAGAAGCTCGAGGCGCTCGATGGCTGGGTGCTCGGACCGATCGGCCACCAGGCGTACCCGAAGGAACCGAACGCGATCAACCCGCACCCGATACTGCGCAAGCACTTCGATTTGTACGCCAACATCCGCCCGGCGAAATCCTACCCCGGCCTGCCGTCGCTGCACAAAGACGTGGATCTCGTCATCGTGCGCGAGAACAACGAGGGCTTCCAGCCGGACCGCAACGTGGTCGCCGGCTGCGGCGAGTTCCGCCCTTCGCACGACATGACGATCTCCGTGCGCGTCATCACGCGCCAAGGTTCGTCCAAGGTGGCGCGCGCCGCCTTCGAGCTCGCGCGCAGCCGCCGGCGCAAGCTGACCGCCGTGCACAAGGACACGGTGTTCAAGCTCGGCTGCGGCATGTTCGCCGAAGAGTGCCGCAAGCTCGCGGACGAATTTCCCGACGTCGAATACGGCGAAGCCATCGTCGACACGTTCGCCCTGCGCCTGGTGATGGCGCCGCAAAAATACGATGTCATCGTGACAACCAATATGTTCGGCGACATTCTCTCCGACGAAGCGGCGGGCCTCGTCGGCGGTCTCGGTCTCGCGCCCGGTCTGTGCGCCGGACCGCGTCATGCGATGGCGCAAGCCACGCACGGCTCCGCGCCCGACATCGCCGGACGCAACATCGCCAATCCCTACGCGATGATCATGTCCGGCCAAATGCTGCTCGATTGGCTCGGCCGCACCCGTAACGAACCGCGCGCCGTGGACGCGGCGAAGCGCATCGAACGCGCGGTCGAGCGGATCATCGCCGAGGGCGCCATGCTTACCGCGGACATCGGCGGCCAAGCGACGACGACGCAAATGGGCGCGGCGATCGTGGCAATGATTGACGCCGCCCAATGATCGAATACCTCGTTGCGGGCGCAGCGGAGCCATCGGACGCAGTTCGTCACCGCGAGGAGCGTTCTTGCGACGAAGCAATCCCGGAAAGATTGCGTCGTCGCCGGCTCCTCGCAATGACGCGGCCGTCGGGACTTTCGTTTCGCTGTTTTACGAAGGGTCCGGATCATGCATGAGATTGCCGTCGGCTGGCACGCATTGACGTCGACGTGGGCGATTCCGGCGGCGTTCCTCGGCGTCGTGTGGGGCATCTTCGGCGGCGCGCTGCCCGGCATTTCGCCGTCGATCGCGATGGCGCTGCTGCTGCCGTTCACGTACGGGCTCGACCCCGTGACCGCGGTCGTGCTGCTCGGGTCCGTCTACATCGGCGCCGAATACGGCGGTTCCATTCCGGCGATTCTGATCAATACGCCGGGAACGAACTCCGCCGCCGCGACCACCATCGACGGCTACCAAATGAAGCAGCGCGGCCAGGCGGGACTCGCGCTCGGCATTTCGCTGACCTCGGGCCTCGTCGGCGGGCTTTTCGGTCTGGTGATGCTCGTGGCGCTGACGGAACCGCTGGCGCGCGTCGCGCTCGCCTTCACGCCGCCCGCCTACTTCGCTCTCGGCGTGCTCGGCTTGAGCGTCATCGCGAGCCTTTCCGGCAAATCCTTAATAAGAGGATTGATCGCCGGACTCTTCGGGTTGATGGTCGCCACAGTCGGCACCGATCCCGTGTCCGGCGTCGCGCGCTTCACCTTCGGCGAAGCGGACCTGCTGAGCGGCATCAAACCAATCCTCATCATGGTCGGCCTGTTCGCGGTGAGCGAGATCATGGCGCAACTGCTCGAGCCGGCGTGGGAGCAGGTGAGCACGAGCAGCACCCGCTTGCAGCTTCCCGACTGGAAACTGTGGAAGCGGCTGTTCAAGCCGCAGGTGATCGGCAGCGCCATCGGTACCTTCGAAGGCGTGACGCCGGGCGCGGGCGGCACGATCGCCGCGTTTCTCTCCTATAACGAGGCGCGCCGCTGGTCGAAGCATCCGGAAGAATTCGGGCGCGGCTCACCCGAAGGCGTGGCCGCGCCCGAGTGCGCCAACAACGTCGTCACCGGCACGGCGCTGGTGCCGCTCTTGAGCCTCGGCATCCCCGGATCGAATTCCGCGGCGGTGCTGCTCGGCGGCTTCCTGATACACGGGCTGATTCCGGGCCCGATGCTGTTTCAGAGCAATCCCGACGTCGCTTACGGACTTTACGCCGGGCTCTTCGTCGCGAATATCGCCATGCTGCTCGTTGGGCTCGTGATTCTCACGCCCTGCATCTGGCTGGTGAACCGTCCGCGGCCGTACCTGCTCGCGTTCATCTTCGCGCTGATCGTTTCCGGCGTATATTCGATCGAACAGAGTTTTTTCCAGGTCGGCATCGTGCTCGCCGCCGGGCTGCTCGGCTACGTGATGCGGCGCTTGGACATTCCGGTGCTGCCGATGGTGCTCGGCGTCGTGCTCGGTTTCATGATGGAATCGAACTACCGCCGCTCGCTGGTGCTTTCGAACGGCGACCTGAGGATCTTCCTGGATGACCCGGTCGCGCTCGGATTGCTCGTGACCGCCGCCGCGTTGATGGTATTCTCGCTGTGGCGCGAGCGGCGCGGCGCGGTATCATCGCCAGTAGAAACGTGATGACAGCCGCCGATTCCGTCGCCCAAATCCTGGGCCAGAAAATTGCCGCGCTGAATGTCGCCCGACTTCCGTCGGTCGCGCGTCAGCGCGCCGAAGAGCTAGTACTGGACATCGCCGGACTGTGCCTCGCCGCCCGTAACACCGACTACATCGGCGCTCTGCTCGCGAGCTGGCGCACGGCCGGTCCCTGCACCGCGATCGGCCATGCCGGCGCCTTCGATGCGGCCGCCGCCGCGATGGTGAACGGCACCGCGGCGCACGGCGAGGACTTCGACGACACTTTCGAAGGCGGGCCGGTGCACGCCGGCGCGGTCATCGTGCCGGCCGTGCTGGCGGCGTGCGAGCAGTACGGCCGCGACGGACGCTCGGCGCTGCTCGGCCTCGTCGTCGGGACCGAAGTCATGTGCCGCCTCTGTCTGGTCGCGCCGAAAGCGGTGCACCGCGCGGGATTCCATCCCACGAGCGTGTTCGGCGCACCGGGCGCCGCGGCGGGCGTGGGAGCGGCGCTCGGGCTCGACGCCGGTCAGCTGGCGCACGCCTTCGGCATCGTCGGCAGCATGGCGAGCGGCATTATCGAGTATCTGTCCGACGGCTCCTCGACCAAGCGCATGCATCCCGGCTGGGCGGCGCAAGCAGGGCTGCGCGCCGCCGTGATGGCGCAGCATGGTTTTACCGGCCCGCGATTGGTTTTCGAGGGCGCGCATGGTTTGTTCAACGGGTTCGCGCGCTCGCGCGACGGCGACTTCGCCGCGCTCATGGAGCATTTCGGCGAACGTTGGCTGATGGAAACCATCGCGTTCAAACCGTACGCGTGCGGGACCATGATCCATCCTTATATCGACGGCGCGGTGCGCCTTGCGGGCCGGGGCGTACGCGCGCAAGACATCGTCGACATCACGTGCGAAGTCGCGGAAGGAACGGTGCATCGTCTGTGGGAACCGCTGGCCGCCAAACAGCGCCCGCCGAATGCGTATGCCGCGAAGTTCAGCGCGCCCTTCTGCATCGCGGCGGCGTTCGTCACGGGCGCCGCGGGACTGGAGACGTTTACCGAGACGACGGTGAACGACGCGCGCGTTCAGACGCTGGCGGCGAAGATCAGTTACGTCATCGACCCGGACAATCCCTACCCCAACAACTATACCGGGCACCTGCGGGCGCGCCTGCGCGACGGCCGCGTCATCGAGGAGCGCCAGCCGCACCTGCGCGGCGGCGCGCACGAGCGCCTGACACGCGCCGATCTCGAAGCGAAGTTCGCGCGCAACGCCGCCTTCGGCGGTTGGTCGCCGGGGCGCGCCGCCGAGTTCGCCCGGCGCGTTCCCGCCCTGTTCGACGGTCCGATCGACCTTTCGAGCTTACGCGCATGACACCGACGGTTTCCGACACCCAGGAGCTTTCCGGCCGCGTCGCCATTGTCACCGGCGCGGCGCAAAATATCGGCCGCGCCATCGCCGAGACGCTGGCGGCCGCCGGCGCGGCGGTCGTGGTGAACGCCAAGCGTTCGCGCGACGCCGCGGCGGCGACGGTGCAGGCGATCGAGCAGGCCGGCGGCCGCGCCCACGCGCATCTCGCCGACGTTACCGACCCTCACGCGGTCAAAGGCATGGTCGATTCAACGCTCGCGCGTTACGGCCGGGTGGACATACTCGTCAACAACGCCGCGGTGCGCGAAGAGGCGCCGTTCGAAGAATTAACCTTCGACGCCTGGCGGCGGATTCTCGGCATCATTCTCGACGGCGCGTTCCTGTGCGCACAGGCATGCGTGGGGCCGATGCGGCAAGCCGGCGGCGGAACCATCGTCAATATCGGCGGCTTGACGGCGCACACCGGCGCGCGCAAACGCGCGCACGTGGTCACCGCCAAGGCCGGCATCGCGGGGCTGACGCGAGCGCTCGCGCTGGACCTCGCGCCGCACATCACGGTCAACTGCGTGTCGCCGGGACTGATCGATACCAAGCGCGCCGGTCCGACGCCGGCGCACCACGCCGAGCACAAGACGCTGCTCGGACGCATGGGACAGCCGGCCGATGTCGCCGCCGCCGTGCGCATGTTGTGCAGCCCGCGCGCCCGCTATATCACCGGACAGACGCTCCATGTCAACGGCGGCTTGTTCATGGGCTGAGGCGCAACGCCTTTGACCGCGCCGAGCGAAGCGGAAATCCAGGCAGCGGAATCCCGGATGGCGGTGCGGCGCGCCTGCACCGCTCCTCGAGTTTGCTGCACTATTCCGTGCGCGACATCAAGCGAAACTTCCCGTCCGCCATAGGTCATTTGCCCGGCATGTGTGCTACAAAGACGTAATGAGCAGCGGTCACCCTGAAACACCTCTCCCGCGCGCGGCATGACGATCTACCTGCTCGTATTGCTCGCGGTTCTCAATACGATCGCGCTCAAAGGCAGCAAGATGCTCATCGCGCTTTACGCGAGCGACCGGGGCGTCGACCTCTTCAGCATCGGCATTCTCGCGTCGCTCTACGGTTTGTTCCCGTTGGTGCTCGCGGTTTATGCCGGCAAAGTATCGGACCGGCTGGGGACGCGGCTGCCGATGCTGCTCGGATCGTTCGGTCTCGCGCTCGGCATGGCGCTGCCCTACTTCGTGCGCCATCTCTACGTCCTTTATGTCTCCACCGCCTGTATCAGCCTCGGGTATATTTTTTTTCAGGTCGCGGTGCACAATCGGATCGGCGCGCTCGGCGACGCGGAAGCGCGCGTGCGTAACTTCGGCGTGTTCAGTCTCGGCGGCGCGGTTTCCGGTTTTTTCGGCCCGGTGTTCGCCGGCTTCGGCATGGACCATTTCGGCGCGCCCGCGTCGTACCTGCTGCTCGGCCTCTGCCCCTTGGCCGCCGGCGTGTGCCTGCTCATATATAAAAGTATCGCTCCTGCCGAAGCGCGCGCCGCGGAACCCCGCCGCGACCAGAGCGTCATGGATTTCGTGCGCAACGCCGCGCTGCGCCGCATTCTCATCACCAGCGGCGTGATTCTCACCGGCATAGATCTCTACACGTTTTACTTCCCGATTTACGGGCGCTCCATCGGGCTCTCCGCCTCCGTCATCGGCGTCGTGCTCAGCATGCAGGCGGTCGCGGCGTTCGTCGTGCGCGTGTTGATGCCGCGTCTGGTGAAACAATGGAGCGAGGAAACCGTGCTGACGTATTCGCTGTACGTGGCCAGCGTTACGTACGTGCTGTTTCCCTTGTTTCACAACGTGGTGATTCTCGGATTCATCTCCTTCGTGCTCGGCTTTGCCCTCGGCTGCGGCCAGCCGCTGTCGATCATTCTGACCTATAACCGCTCCCCCGCCGGGCGGTCGGGCGAGGCGCTCGGCGTGCGGCTTATGGTCAACAAACTCACGCAGGTGGCGGTGCCGCTCATCTTCGGCGCGGTCGGGGCGACGTTCGGATTGCTGCCGGTATTCTGGTCCAACGCGTTGTTTCTGATGACGGGGGGCCGCTTGACCGCCAAGCGCAGCGAACCGGCGGGGTAATCGTCTCGTCTTCGATTTTCCGCCGAGGGCGCATGGATGTTCTTGAATTATGAAGGTACCGATGCTCAAGCTGCCTCGCGGCCTCCTCGCATTCCGTAGCCGCAACTTTCTACTGTACTTCTGCGGGCATCTCACCTCTCAGATTGGTTCCTGGATCGAGCAGACGGCGGTCGCCTGGATTCTCTACGAGCTGACGAACTCGACGATCCTGCTCGGGCTCGGCGGATTGTGCCGCGCGGCGCCGATGATTCTGCTCGGCCTGGTGGGCGGCGCCGTGGCGGACCGGGCGCGCCGCCGCGCGCTGCTGATATTCACCGAATCGACGATGCTCGTCGTGTCGTCGATCGTCGGCGCGCTCGCGCTCACCGGCCACCTGCAATTCTGGCACTTGTATCTGTCGAGTCTTGCGAGCGGAACGCTCTACGCGTTTTCCGTTCCGGCGCGCCAGGCGCTGTTTCCGCAACTCGTGCCGCGCGAGGCGCTGCCGAGCGCGGTTACCCTGAATTCGTTGGCGGCGCGCAGCGCCGCGTTCATCGGCCCGTCGATCGCGGGCGTGGCGCTCGCCTTCAGCGGTTACGCGCTGCCGTTTCTCCTCAATGCCGCGAGTTTCCTCGGCATGCTCGCCGCCCTCGCCGCGCTGCATATGCCTGCCGCCGCGCCCGCCGGCGCCACGGTGCGTCCGAGATTGCGTCAGGACGTGATGGAGGGCGTGCGCTATCTGCGCCGCAGTTCCCTGCTCAAAGGCGTGCTGACTCTGGAAGTGCTCGCCGGTATCTTCGGGCACAACAGCGCGCTGATAACCATCATGGCGCGCGACGTGCTCGACGCCGGGCCGCAAGGGTTGGGATCGCTGTTAAGCGCGCTCGCGGCGGGCGCCTTGTTCGGGATGCTGTTGATGGTGGTGTTCCACACCGAACGGCGCGGAAGGATCATCCCGATTGCCGGCGCGGTCTACACCCTGCTGCTGATCGGTTTCGGTCTTTCGGGATCGTTGGCGCTGTCGCTCGCGCTGCTCTTCGGGCTCGGGGCGGCCGACGGCGTTTGGGGCGTTGCCCGCAACACGGTCGTGCAGCTCGCCGTGCCCGATCAACTGCGCGGTCGCGCGATGTCGGTCGTATTTCTCGCGACGCGCGCCAGCACGCCGCTCGGCCACTCGACGAGCGGCTTCATTGCCTCCCTCGTCGGAGGCCCGGGCACGCTCGTGTTCGGCGCCGCCCTGATCGGCGTCACGGTCGCCACCGTGGGCCGGCGCATCCCCGCGCTCGCCGCCACCCGCGCGGAGGCGCCGGACGCGCTTGACGCCACCGTAGCCGGCGGCGAGCGCGCCAAGTCCGAGACCGAACGCCGATAGACACACGCTGGATCGCGTCGTGCGCGGAATGATTCCGTGCGTACGTTAGGGAAGCTCTGAATAAGTGTCATTGCGAGGAGCCGCGGGCGACGAAGCAGTTTCTAAGCCATATTGAACGAGATGGCTTCGCTTCGCTCGCAATGACAGGCGTTGGTGCTTGTTCAGAGCTTCCTTAGATGAGCGCGACCGTTACCCACCGTGGCATCGATCCCCGGCACTGGTGATAATGCCATGCCGAGTCGGTTCGGCGTTCCTCGTCAACGGCACCATCGGTTTCGGAGAATTACCATGAGCGTGTTTCAAGATTTAGTCATCGCCTATCGCGTGCTGGCGCAGCATGGCGTGATCGACGCCTACGGCCATGTCAGCGTGCGCTGCCCGAAAGACCCGCAACGCTTCTGGATGGCCCGCTCGCTGGCGCCGGAGCTCGTGACCGAGGCCGACCTAATGGAATTCGACATGGACAGCGAGCCCGTCGATGCCCGCGGCCGCAGCCCGGTGCACGAGCGCTTTATCCATGGACAAATCTATCGCGCGCGGCCCGAGGTCAACGCGGTGGTGCACAACCACTCTCCCGCCGTCATTCCGTTTTGCTGCACCGACACGCCCTTGCGGCCGATCTTTCACATGGCGGCCTTCATCGGGCTCGGCGTGCCGAATTGGGAGATTCGCGACGCGCAGAAGGGCACCGATATGCTGGTGCGCGACAACGCGCTCGGCGCTTCATTGGCGCGGACCCTCGGCGCGCATCCGGCCGCGCTCATGCGCGGCCACGGCGCCGTCGTGGTCGGTGAGAATTTACCGCGCGCGGTGGGCCGCAGCGTTTATCTGGAGCAAAACGCGCGCCTGCAATTCCAGGCGCACGTGCTCGCCGGCGCCGACGGTGAAATCACCTTCATGGACGACGCCGAAGTGGCCGCCAACGTTTCCTGGCAGGCGTACGATCGGTTCTGGACGCTTTGCCGGATGAAGGTGCTTCAGGAGCTCGAGGAAACATCCGCCGGCCGGGCGACGCACTAGTCGCGTCCGCAAACCACTCGCTTTAAATCGACCGCGCGACGCGCCGCTGTAGACATGCGGCGCATTACGGCCTTCGGCTTACTGGGCACTCTATCGGATGAAGGTGCTCGCGCAGCGCTACGACTACTGACGCAAGGAGAAAGGAGTAGCGTCTTCTCCTGTGGGCGAGGAGTTTTCGCGAAGTTACTCCGGGGACAAATACAAAATGTAGGGCGCAACAAGCGCAGCGCATTGCGCCGTATCGATACGGCCGTCTTGCCCGGTCGTAACCCGGTACGCTACAAACGCCAGCGGCGCCTTTTACGCGTTGCTCACGTCTTCTCCGATACCGCCGCGCGGTGCGCGACCAGCGCTTCTTTCGCTCCGATCTGGAACGGCACTGCGCTCGGCAATACCAGGGAAGCCGAACGCACGCGGTGCGTCCCCGGATCGAGTCCCGGCGGCGCCGCGCCCTTTTGCAGATCGCGCGCCGCCTTCATCAGGCGGTGGCGCGCCATGATGATGGCGTTGTCCGTCGAGACCAGATTTTCCTTGGTCCGATCCTGAATCGGGCCGGCGCTTTCCTGCAGCGAGGCGTCCTGCATGGAGATGCCCTTGACGCCGCTGAACGTGAGCTTCGCCTTCTGCGCGGCGCGATCGATGAGATAATCGTTGTCCTTGTTCGCCAGCGGGCGATAGGTTCCCGGTACATACTCGACGTGGATGCCTTCGCCGGCGCGCATGTTCGCCACTTCCTTCTCGGTCAACGCGCGCGTCGAATGGTAATTGATGCTCCAGGTCCAGCAGTGCTCGTCGTCAATCGGCACCCAGGCATGCCCGCCGATCGGATGACTGCCGAAGGGCGGAATGAGGGTGTACCACGGCATGATCCATTGGGTGATGCGCCAATAGTAATGGCCGGGCTCGGCGTTTCTCCGCGAGCCGATCAGCAAACCCGCCGGTGACTCCGCGACCTCGAATTGCGGCCGTGGATCGGCGATTTGGTATTCATTGTCCTTGCTGTTCTTGAACAGTGAATCGCTCTCGAGATTGTAACGATGCAAGAACGACACATGACTCGAATCGATCCCCCCTTCCATCGCCTGCAGGTAATTGCATTCTTGCAGGCGTTTGGAGACGAAGCGCTGCGA
>Ga0070741_10012078_pt1 | contig 15724 bp, 12 predicted proteins | sample Coa_R1_4_FD_66440 | JGI IMG/M metagenome (GOLD analysis project Ga0070741, IMG submission 66440) | Surface soil microbial communities from Centralia Pennsylvania, which are recovering from an underground coalmine fire - Coalmine... | ecosystem: Environmental > Terrestrial > Soil > Unclassified ...
TGCACAATTTTAACAACATTCACCCCCCGAGACTATTTAGATAGGTCTGAAGAGTTGTTTTGTTTTTGAATGAAGGCAGCGTTGAAAGGAGGTTGAATGAGAAAACTAGTTATGGGATGTGCGGTGGCAGGATTGATCGCGCTTTCCCCAAAGTCCGAGGCTCAGCCACCACGGGGCCTCTCGGCGCTCGCAGAGCTTCCGATTTACGTTCCCAAGCCCGAACACGAAATTGGGTTAGCAAGCTGGTACGGTGCGGAGCTCCAAGCCTCACCCACAGCGAGCGGTGAACTGTTTGATATGAATGAACTTACTGCGGCACACAGAGACCTCCCATTGGGAACACGAATCAAAGTGACCAACGTCCTGAACCACAGGTCGATTATCCTCAGAATTAACGACCGTGGACCTAACCCGAATCTAAGTGGGCGCCTGGTCGATGTGTCAATGGCTGCAGCCGAGAAGCTTGGATTCCTCAGAGCTGGGTTGACCAGAGTTGAAGTCACCGTGGTCAGCCTTCCAACCGAGCGCCATCTATACGCGAACACGCTCTCCAGACGTTGGCATACCTACAGCCAAAACTGAGGGGTGTGGAACACCATTCTAACTTGAAAGACCACCTTGAGCGCCAAAAGGGACGATGATAAATTAGTCTACTCAGACTATTAATTGAAGTTCCAGTACTGCGTCTGGAATGGTCCCCTTCTTCCTGCTGACTTGGTTGTCGGTCTGACGGCAGGTTTTGCGGAGCCTTCACGACTTTCTCGACCTTTATGTTGCGGCGAGCATCCTCGGCGGTTCGCTCCTGGTCCACCTTGTATTGAGCCAAGGCAACCGCCGCCAAGGGGTCGGGTGGAGCACCAATGGTTTGAAGGCGAAAGGAAGTTGAGACGGATTGACGTCGGGGAGTCCAACAAATGACAGGGCGCGCTACTTTTGCAAGTAATCTTTGAACTCTTCACAAAAGAGGGCTTCTCGGGGGCGACAGTGCTTCCAGGGGTGGGTGAGTAAGGTTCCACGAGTCGTTATCACACCGAAAAGATCCTGCGATTATCTCAGGACCTCCCCAGCGTAATTGAAGTTGTCGAGTACTCAGAGAGAATTGAAAGAATCCTGCCCAGGCTCGATGAAATGGTGGGCGGGGGCCTGATAACCCTCGAGAAGGTCGAGCGATACTCTACAGCCCTTCCAAGGGGTAGCGGTGTTCGCTTGACCTCCGGTGCTCCCCGTTCAAGGCGACGGCTACGCGCCTTTGCCACAAGCCCCTACAGACTTCTTCAGACTCTTCTCCCACTCACATTTCGTTCTTCGCCACGTCTAACAAGTTGCCGAAACCTGGCTTTGCCATTGTCATCCTGATCGGAGCGAAGGAATTAGGCATTAATCTGCGGGTAGATACAGGGATGCTTCGCTTTGCTCAGCATGACAATTTTGATGTCTTCACTAGCCTGCAAAAAGGCCGGGAGAGTCCATCAGACAAAATCTCAGGTCCGTGACAATGGCTACCCACAAAGATTGACCAATGGTGCATTGGTCGATCTCATGGGATCCAATCCTTGGAACATTTCGAGCAGAGTCAGCGTATTGGTGAGTAAGGAAGGTGGAAAAACCCATGGTTGAAATTAAAGCGGTCTCGAACGGCAAGAAAAACAAGCGGAGACGCAAGCTTCTGATCATTTGCGGAATCATTGCTCTGGTCATGGCTCCGGCGATCTGGGGAATCGCCAACGTATTGCGCCCGAACCATCCCGTCGACCCCTCAAAGCTCGCCAAAATTGAGAAAGGCGACCTTGCCCGCTCCGTCGTGGCCACGGGCAAGATTCAGCCCCTTGCCAAGGTCGAGGTAAAGTCCAAGGCCAGCGGCATCGTCAAAAAAATATATGTTGACTACGGGGATCGTGTGAAGGAGGGCCAGGTGCTCCTTGAGCTCGACAAGGAGGAACTGGCCGCCCGGGTCCGCGAAGCCAAAGCCACACTCCAGGCCACGCAGGCCGCTGAACTGTCCGCTCAGGCGACCTTTGAGCGAAATCAGGTCGAGGCCCAAGGGCCTGATATTCCCTTCCTGAAGTCCAACATGGAGCGCGCCCGAGAGCTTCACCAGCAGGGGTTAATGGCCAAATCGCTGCTGGAGGATTCTGAAAAGGCTTACCAGCTCGCCCTCAACAAGCAACTCGCCGCCATCCGGACCGTCGCAGTGTCCCGCGCGGAAGTCACCCGCGCCAAGGCCCAGGTGGCGCAAGCGCAAGCCGCGCTTGACCGGGCCGAGGAAGACCTGCGCAACTCGACCATCGTCAGTCCCATGGACGGGCTCGTGCTGTCCCGCGATGTGGAGGTGGGCGACGCCGTAAGCTCGATCCTCGTCCTGGGATCGCAGGCCACCAAGATCATGACCTTGGGCGATGTGAGCGAAGTCTACGTCCTGGGGAAAGTCGATGAGGCTGATGTGGGAAAGATCTATGTCGGCCAGCCTGCGCGCATCGTGGTCGAGTCTTTCAAGGACAAGAAATTCGAGGGCAAGGTTACCAAGATCTCCCCCATGGGCGTGGAAAAGGATAACGTCACGACATTTGAGGTTCGTGTTTCCATTCACAACCCAACTCTCGAACTCAAAGCCAACATGAGCGCCAACGCAGAGGTCATTCTGGAAGAAAAGCACGGCATCTTGATGGCCCCTGAGGCGGCCATGATCTATGACAAGGACCGGAACGCTTCCGTGGAGATTCCTGACCCGGCGGCCAAGAACGGCCGTGCCAAGGTTGCAGTCAAGCTGGGAATCTCGAACGGCGTCAAGACGGAAATCCTGAGCGGCCTGAAAGAAGGCCAGCAGGTGATTCTGCAGTGAGCATTCAGCGGTCAGCTCTCAGCAGTCAGCTTCTTGCTTTCATCTTTAACCCCCTGCCCTGTAGCTCCCCTCCTTACCCAGGAGGGGACCAAGGGGCGGTTGCCCATGGCTGAGGGCTGATAGCTGAAGGCTGAGCGCTGACCGCTGACGGCTGAAAGTCTCCGCCAGGTATCGAACACATGGTTTTCCGCGATCTCCTCCTCGACACTCTCCGCACCCTCTGGTCGCACAAGCTGCGCACCTTCCTCAGCATGTTCGGCATTGCCTGGGGCATCATTTCCATTACCCTGATGGTGGCAGCCGGTGAAGGTTTCCGCCTGGGCTGGATCAAACAACAGGAGACCTTCGCTAAGGACTTGATGATCGTTTTCAGCGGCCGCACCAGTATGCAGGCGGGTGGGTTGCGGGCCGGTCGCGATATTCGCTGGGACGACACCGATTACCTCTACGTGGGGCGGGACGCGCCCGCCTGCAAGTACGTGCTGCCGGAATTGGGGCGTGAGGGTCTGTCAGTAAAAAGCCTTTACAACAACGCCACCCCGCTGGTGGTCGGATCTCTGCCGCCTTTTGCAGAAGTGCGCTCCATCAGGGTCGGAGAAGGCCGGTTCTACAACTGGGAAGACCAGGATGAGGGGCGGCGGGTGGCTTTCCTCGGAAGCAACGTCAAAAAACAGCTCTTTTCGACCCGCCCGGCATTGGGGGAGAAGGTCTATATCAACAACATCCCCTTTACGGTTATCGGCGTCATGGAAAGCAAGGACCAGAACAGTTGCTACGACGGGTGGGACGTCGACAAGGTGTTTGTTCCCTTCAGTGCAATCATACGCGACTTTCCTGAGAAGCCGCCCGGAACCCCACACACCATCGATCGGTTGCTCGTGGCGCCGAAATCCCTTGACCTGCACGAGGACTGCAAGTGGCAGGTGCGCCGTTCCCTTGGCCGCCTGCACAGCTTTGACCCTCGCGATAAGGAGGCGGCGGGCATCTGGGACACCGTCGAAAATGCCAAGTCGTTTCAGGCCTTGATCGACGGGCTGAAGTATTTCCTGGGCGCCGTCGGGCTCACCACCCTCCTGCTGGGCGGGATCGGCGTCATGAACGTTATGCTGGTTGCGGTTCGCGAGCGCACGCGCGAGATCGGAGTACGCAAGGCGGTGGGGGCAAGCTCCCGCGCCATCCTCGGCCAGTTCTTTGTGGAGTCCATCATCGTCGTCTTCTTGAGCGGAGGCATCGGAATGACGATTGCCTACGGCCTCTGCGCGCTGATTAACCTGGCCCCCATGCCGGCCTTTTTCGCGGGGATGCTGCCCACCTGGGGGGTCACGCTTCTGTCGTTCGCGCTCCTCGGGACCGTCGCCGTGCTCTCCGCGCTCTATCCGGCCCGGCGCGCCGCGTCAGTGGATCCGATCGAGGCGCTCAGGTTCGAGGCGGGAGGTTAACCTCGTAGCTATCAGCGATCAGCATTCAGCGGTCAGCGTGAAGGGAGCACATCAAATGATTAACCCAAAGGGGAGCAGGGTTTGAATGAGGGCTTTCAGAGATCTTAAAGTTTGGCAAAAGGGCCACGAGCTGACTTTGTCTATCTCCAAAGCGACTAAAGCGTTTCCGAAGGACGAAACCTACGGCTTGACGAGCCAGCTTCGGCGCGCCGCGTCCTCGATTCCTGCAAATATTGCGGAGGGTTGCCCACGAGGCACAGGTTCGGAATTTCGTCATTTCCTGCAAATTGCGATGGGTTCGGCGAGCGAACTTGAGTATCACATCCTGCTTGCACATGAACTCGGTTATCTTGCGAGTTCCCAGCACAAGCTGTTGGCCGACGGAGTTACCGAAGTTAAGCGTATGCTCACATCCTTCATCCAAAGGCTGAGGGCAGACGGCTGATAGCTGACTGCTGATAGCTGAGAGCTTGAGACCATGCTCCTCGAAATCCTCCTTCAAGCCTGGATCGCACTGAAGCGCCAGCCGACGCGCAGCCTGCTGACCATGCTGGGCATCGTCTGGGGCATTGCGGCGGTGGCCCTGCTGATCGCCTACGGCAACAGCTTCCGTTCCCTCCTGGTCGCATCCTTTAATGCTTTCGGCAAAGGCGCAGTGATCGCCTGGCCCGGTCAGACCAGCGAGCAGGCGGGAGGACAGCGGGCCGGTAAACGGGTTCAGTTTGAGAAGGAGGATGCCGAGGCAATCCGGCAGGAAGCTACTCTGGTCAAGACGGTCTGCTTGGAAACCGTCCGCTGGCTTCCTATCTCTTACGGGGAGCGGATTTCCAACACAGCCATCCGAGGTGTCTGTCCCGAGTACGGCCAGATGCGCAATGAGGTCCCGAGCGAGGGCCGCTGGATCACTCCCGAAGATAACCTGGAGCGCCGCCGCGTGGTCTTCATCGGACACCGCCTGCGCCAGAAGCTCTTCAGCGGACGGCCCGCGGTGGGCGAAACCGTTCGCATCGCCGGTGCCCGCTTTACGGTCATCGGAACGATGGATGTCAAAATCCAGGACAGTAATTATTTCACAAGCGATGACGAATCGGCCTGGATTCCCTACTCAACCGCCGGCGATTTCTGGAACACGCGCTACGCCTCGGTGATTCTGTTCGAGCCGGTGGCGCCACCTTTTGAGAAAGCGGCGATGGCGCAGGCGCGCGCGGCGATCGCCAAACGCCAGCGCTTTTCTCCCACCGACGAGCGCGCCGTGGTAATGTTCGGCCGGGAGCAGTTCCGCCCTATCATCGATGGCATCACCATCGGACTCCAGGTGCTCCTGACGTTCATCGGTTCCCTGACGCTGGGCATCGGTGGCGTCGGCGTCATGAATATCATGCTGGTCTCAGTGGACGAACGCATCCGCGAAATCGGCCTCCGACGGGCGCTTGGAGCGCGTCGCCGTCATGTCCAGGCACAATTCATCTCGGAAGCCCTGGCGCTAACGCTGGCGGGAGGCGTGATCGGAATCGGACTCGCCTATCTCCTGTCCGCCGCCATCGGGACTCTGCCCCTCTATGGAGCCTTCGACGAAGAACTGGCCGGCAAAGGCGACATCCATCTTTACATCTCGACCCATACTCTCGCTGTTTCCGTCGGCGTGCTTATCCTGGTGGGACTCCTGAGCGGGCTGGTGCCCGCCATTCGCGCTTCCCGCCTCAGCCCCGTCGAGGCGCTCCGCTACGAATAGCCCGGGCCTCTGCGGCCAGTCGTTAAGAAAGCCCTCGGATGTTTTCTGAGTCCGCTGGTTGTCCTCCTGAGGCGAAGCCGAAGGACCTTTTTCATTTCGGTCAGGGTAAGCACGGCGAAGAATCCCGGAATCCGTAAAATCAGGCTGATTCACAGATCCTTCGTCGCCTGCGGCTCATCAGGATGACACGTCGAAAGGCTTCACCGCGCCCTGCTGCAAACGGCAGCCCTTTCTTTAGGCGGAAGCCGGTGGTGTAGGTGTTCCTGCTGGTTGCGTGCCTGTAACTTGTCTCTGAAGCCAGGCGGTCGACGTGCCATAGCCGCTGAGGACAGCCCCGCCAAGCCCCAGGAGGACAAAGAGGATGATGGCAAGAAATCCGAGCAAAGGTACGCACTGCACAACCGTAATGACGAGGGCGCCAAGGAGCAGAGCAACCCAGGGACGGGCGCGGCCGGCGATGCCTCGACCGGTCCAGAAGCTGATACCCGTGTACCCCACCATGAGTGTGACGACCAACCCTATGCTGACCGCAACTGCCATCACCGGAGCGGCGGGCCCAAGATAAGCAGAAATCGTGTAAAGGATAATCACCGCGACGAGCGCGCCCACTCCCGCCAGGCAAGCCTTTCCCGTGTGCTCCCGCAAAGTCTCTGCCATCACTTCAACGCGGGCCCTGCCGGCAATCAGGTAGACCAGGAGCGCCAGAAGAAGATTCAGCGGAACACTGGCGAAAAGGGCCAGCAACAGGAAACCCCACAGACCTCGCCTCCCCAGGGGACCGAGAAACTTCGTAGAGGTCACTTCGCCTTGCACCTTTGAGCCGGGCGCAAGTTCGACGCCACCACCCACACCCACCGCATCGCCGTTGATCGATGCGGTCGGCCCCAGGCGCACTGCTCCACCCATCGCAACCGCGTCCCCGGTGACCGAACCGTCCACATCGATGTTCCCGCCGAAAGCCACAGCATCGCCAAGAACCGTCCCGTGGATGCGAATTGAACAGCCAAAGCAGATGAGGTCCGTTGCCGACCGGCCAGGTTCCAGAACGATGTCTTTGCCAAACTGGACCCGGTCCTCGTCCCCGTCAGCCCGGGCTGTGACCGGCCACACCGCCAAGAACAGGAGCAGCAAAAGAGGGACAGTTCTTTTCATATTTGAACCCTCCGCAAAGAGATGCAGTCGATCTTCAGCCATCAGATTAAACAGCACCAGGGCAGGCCGCGCTTTCGCCAGCCGTCGAGCCTTCGCACACTGACCTCACCGCGCTCCGTAACTCGCCTCTTTATTTCTCAAAGTAAAGTTACGGGCCGAGCCTGCCACGCCTGCACCAAGGTGAACCAGGGAGACCCAGCGTTCGAGCTTGTGGTGGCCGGACCGGTGAAATAAATAGGAAACACCCACGGAAGCGACCGTCGCCGCCACTTCAATCCCAACGAACAGTGCTTTGTTGTCCACAATATTGTTCGTCAGCAGCCACTCATCAACCCCGCGGTCTCGAAAGTGCCGCGTTGAGACGTAATCGAGGGTTCGAGCTGCTCCCACCCCGACGAACAACGCTGCATTTGTTTTGTCCCAGAACCGATGGGTCTCGGGCGAAGGCAATGAGACCGCGTTTGGTTCCTTTCGCGGTGCAGCCGCGCCGGGGGCAGCCGCATCCTGCCCGGCGAGGAGTTGCGGAGCGCCGCAGAAGAGCAACGCCAGCACACAACCGGCAACGGCTGGCTCCAGAACCAGGCATGAGTTGTGGCTTCGTCGGGGCGGCCTCCTCTCTTTGGGGCGGCCCGTGAAGGATTCTCTCAGAGATACCTCTCCAGCTCGTCCAGCACCTTCTGGCAGCCGGCATACGGATCGCCCGGCCCCTCATACTCGATCGAATAGATGCCCTTGAACCCTGCTTTTTTCGAAATCTCGATGCACTTCGGGAAGTCGAACTTGGTTTCGTTTCCCTCGGCGTCGATCTCGAGCCCCTTCGCGTGGCATACCACCCGGGCGTAAGGAAACAGCAGCGATAGTCCTTTTTCGCGCGTTGCCTCGTCGGGGAAATTCCCGAAATCGGGTAAGGCGCCGACCAGGGTGGCGCCCACATCTTTGAAAAGCTTGACGAGTTCTTCAGGATGTTCTGAACCGACTCCGCCGTGATTCTCAATGATGACGTGAATGTGCTTGGACCTGCCGTACGCGGCAAGTTGCCTGTATGAGTCCACCGTGGGGGCGAGATTCGCAATATCCATCTTACCCGGGTCACAGCGCACCGCTTGTGATCCAATCGCGGCGGCGATGTCAATCCATTTCTTGGAGGCCTTAATGGCGGCGTTACGGACATCCTGGTCGGGGTCCGAGAGCCCTCCCCCGGTCCAGATCTCCTTGATATCGACAGGAATGTTGACGACGTGGGAATGCGCCCGGGACAGCCGGCTTTTTAACTCCTGGAGGTAACTGGGTTCGGTCGAGGCGAAATGCGGCGCGCAGAACTCCAGATTGTGGACTTTGAATCGGTCGGCAACCATCTCGGGAAAATCGAGCAAGGCCAGCATGTTGCCGGGAAGGTTGAAATCCTTTTCGCGCGTTGCCTCGAAGTAGTTGTGAAGACTCCACGTGGAAACGGAGATGCGATTGCGCTTGTCGGGCTTGCTGGTTCTCGCCTTTCGGCTATGGGACTGCGCCCACAACGGGGAGCCATTCCGGCCGAGGCCCGCCACTGCCCCTGCACTTCCGGCAAGTCGAACTATAAAGTCGCGTCGTCTCATTCAGCCTCCTTCCTTCTTCCAAGAATTCGTCGAGTTCGTTGAGCTAAGGCTGACTATTATACGCCCTGGGTCTACTCTCCAAGGGAAGGAAGCGCCACAAAGCGAAGAATCAGCAGCCCGGCCACCGGGTTCAACTGGATTGGGAACTCATCTGGGCGAGGGCGTCAAAAGCCTCGCGGTTCATCTCGAAAAGGCGCGGGTAGAGCGTCGCGTAAGGACGATAGGCGCGATGGGCCCGCAGGTCGGGCTCCACGTGGTCCGCAATCTGGGCTCCCGCCCTTGCAGCCTCCGCCAGATCCGGGAAGATCCCCACCGCGTGTCCGGCGATCAGCGCTGAACCCCAGGTGGCGAGGTCGTCTCTCTCCATTTTCCGGTAAGGGATGCCGAGCACGTCACACTTGATCTTGTTCCATAGACGGCTGCGCCCGCCTCCGCTGATCACCCGCACCTCGTTGAGCGCGGCGTCGGGTAGCAGTTCCCTCATGCGGGACACGTAAAGGGAGTATTCGTAGGCGACCGATTCCAGAATGGAACGGTAGAGATGCTCCTTACGATGACCCCAACCGAAGCCGATCCACAGGCCGCGCACATCGGGTTCCGCCGGATTCCAACGGCCTCCCAGTTGGGGTATGGCGAGCACGCCTTCGCTGCCGGGCGGCAGGCCCTCGGCCTTCCGGTCCATGAGGGCATAGACCGTCACTCCCTTTCGGGTGGCCTCGCTTGCTTCCTCGCCGCAGAACTCGCGCACAAACCAATCGTGCGTCCGCCCGCCCAGCACAATCGAAAGCTGGTAGAACCTTTCCGGCAGCACGCTGCTCATGCAGCAAAGGGTCTTGGTCGCGGTGTCCGCACGGAAATGATCGAGGCACACCCCAAAAATGCAAGCCGTTCCCGAGACATCAAAGAGAGTTCCGGCGTCCACCACTCCCGCGCCTAATAATGATGCGGCTGCATCGGCGGCACCTGCGGTGATGGGCAGGCCGCTCGGCAGTCCGGATTCGCGCGCCGCTTGCGTCGAGAGATAGCCCACCACCTCAAACGCCGAAGCTACTCGCGGGAGCACGCGCAAAGGAACGTCAAAGAACTGGCAAAGTTCTTCCGACCAGCGCCGGTTTCCGGAATCGCTCAGGCCCGACCAGCACATGAAGGAAGGTTCCATAAAGGCCTGGTCGCCGCTCAAACCGGCCATCAGTCCGGCCACGTAAGCCGCAGGCTGAATGAATTTGTGAATGCGTTTCCAGACTTCCGGTTGTTCTTCTTTCCACCAGAGAATCTTCTGCCCATAGGTGGGCGGCGTGCCGGCAAGCTCCATGATGCGGTCACCCGCCACCGACATCATGCGATGCTTCTGAGGATTGCTGCGCGTATCGAGGGGCGAGTCAAAGTGGGTGACGGGCTGCCAGTAGCCGTCGATGCCCATGATGCCGCCGGCCTGGCTGTCAATGCTGAGTGCGGCGACGAGGGTTGGATCGATGCCAGCCTTCGCGAGCGCCACGCGGATCGTGGAGATCGCCGAGCGGTAGAATTCTGCGGGATCCTGCTCAGCAACACCCGGGCGCGGGTAATGCACCTCCGTCTCCTGCGCAGCTTCGCCAAGCAGATTCCCCTGAATATCATAGACGCCGGCTTTGGCGAGGGTCGTTCCCAGATCAACTCCGACCAGGTAGTCTTTCTTCATCCCGCGCCCTCCCCTTCTGCTCGGTCAGTGTGCTGTCTCGGTCCGTTCTTTTGCAGCAACCACCCCCTGCCTATCTCCTTAACAAGGAGGGGAGCCAAGCCATTCATTCCCCTCCTCTCTGAGGAAGGGGCAAGGGGGTGATGAGCCTCGGTATCAGCCAAACCGTGTACTAAAGAGTGAAACAGACGGCCCACTCGCGAGCCCTCTACGTCCAATCGAAGCGCGCTCAGATATTGATCGGATAACGTCCCCATTCCTTTGCACACCGAAAGAGGTGCACGAGGTTTTCGGGCGGCACATCTTCCTGCACGTTGTTGGAGGTGGTCAGAATGTAGCCGCCTCCTGGAGCGAAGGCGCGGATTCTGGTTTTCACTTCCTTCTCAACATCCGCGAGACTCCCGATCATCGCTTCCTGCAAGTCAATCCCGCCCTGAAAGGAAACCAGGTTCCCGAAATCGCGTTTCAGCTCGAAGGAGTCCATGTTCGCGGCGAGGGGCTGCACGGATTGAATGATGTCGGCGCCCGCCTCCGCGAGTTCGGGGATCAGCGGACGGGATGAGCCGCAGCAGTGGAACATCAGCCGGGCATTCGGTGCCTTGCGCTTGACGTGGGAGAAAATCCGGCTGTGATAGGGCTTGAACATTTCGCGGTAGGTCTCGAGCGAAAAAAAGAGCCCGCGCTGGTGCGCCAGGTCTTCGCCCCAGGTCACGATATCCACCAGGTCCCCAATGGCGTCCATGTAAACATCCATCAGGCCCAGGAGAACGTCGCTGATCTTGCCCAGCAGGCGATGAGCCAGCGGCTTGTCGGCGACGAGGTCCATGAGGAATACATCGGTGCCGCGCAGGAAGCAGCCCATTTCAAACAGCCCCACGGAAATCGGAGCCCGCGCCACCAGGGCATAGTCAGTATTCTCACGATAATGGAGGGCCTTCTCGCGCAGGCCGCGGGTTCTGCCGGGAGCGTAGGGATCAGGCCAGGGATAGGAGTCGATGTCATCGATCGCCGCGCCGGCCAGCGGGTGCGCCACGACGGACATGTAAACGCCCGTGCGGATCATGGGAATTCCCCATTCGTCCTTGAAAGTCCCGTCGGGATTGATCTGCACCTTGAAGTTCGAGGGGGAACGCAGCCCCACGTGGCGGCAATCGATATCCAAGGCCTCGAGCACGCGTTCATCATAGTAGTTCCCGGTGTGACCGTGACGGTAGGGTTCGATATCGCCCTGAATGCCGAGGTACTCCTTCAGTTTGAAGTAATGCGCATCATTAATGCTGTAAGCGCTCCCGCCCAGGTCCAGGGGGACCCGATCGGGCTCCTTGTGGGCCAGCGCGGTGAGCACCCTTTCGCGATGAGTCATGGTGAAAATGCTCCAGTTGAGGTTGGGTTCACTGAATTTCGCCAATCGAGAAAGGCCATTTAGAGTGACGGGATGATTTCGTCACAATAACGGCGCAACTCCTGGTCGGAATCGATGCGCACAACCGGCAGGCCCGCTTCGCGGCACGCGTAGGCCAGTTCGAGGGTACGGTCTCCTGTAGTCAAGCAAGGGTGGTTGGCGCCCATGGCGCGAACGAAGTAATGCGGGTCCACGCCCAGCGACACGGCGTGCTGAGGCCAGGTAGCCCCATAAGTCGAGAGAATCTCCTTTTCAACTTCGCCTTCAATCTTCAGTTGCTCTCCCCGGGCGAGGTGCATGAAGTAGCTGTCTTTGACGCGCGTGAGTCGAGCCACGGTCACGGGGCCAGGCGGGGAATAATAGCCGAAGGCGGCTCCGCCGGTGGCATTCCAGCCGCCGGCCAACGTGACGTGCGGGAGGCTGTCTTTCGCCTTCATGGACTGTGCCGCCCAGAAGAGGCCGCCCGCGCCACAGTTCGATACCCGGATGAGGCGCTCGCTCGCGTACATCAGGTCCCCAAAGGTGGGAGGAACGGAGGGTACAATGCGGTGCAGCAACATCAGCGTCACGAGACCGCGCACATCGCCCTCGCAGATAGCGACAATCGGCTGCTGTGGCCCCTCGGCGTCTTCGGCGAAAGGGAGGAAAGCGGGTATGCTGCACGCCGTGATCCCGCGCTCTTCGGCCAGTTCGGGCTGGCAGCGCACCGAGACGCCGCGAATACGGTGTTCGCTCAACTCGGCGAGCCTCTGGCGCAGCCCCAGGAGATCGGCAATATGCACGTCGAGCACATGGTCCGTGACGCGCCGTTCATCGAAACAAATCCGGGCGCCATTCTCGACCAGCCACCGCCTGAAACGGGCAATGCGTTCCGGCTGCTCGCGCAGGATGCGCGCGCCGCGCGAAAGGAAAACGGATTGCTCCTCGATCAGCAGGTCGCCGACAAGCATTCGCTTCAACTTGGCGTGATCATCCTCCAGGTGCTCCATCTTCAGGCAGTACGTGCCGCCCAGGAGCAACGCGGTGTCGTACCGGAGCTTTTCGAGGGCGGTGACGCCCCGCACCCAGTGGGGGAGGCGTTTCAGTTCCTGACCCACCAGGCGCTCGTGGGTGAGGGCGTGGCGGTTCGGCGCGACCTGCTGCAATCCCGCGCCGATGCAAATAACGCTCGAGAGCATGGCCTCCGCATAAATGCACACGGGAATATCGAGCCGCTTGACGAGTTCAATCGCGAAACCCGGGGGAGTCCAAAAATGTGAGGCGATGACCAGGCACTCGGCGTGGCCTTCCCGCAGATGGTCGGCCACAGCGCGCACTTCCGCCGGGCTGTGCACTCCGAACCAGTCGACGGAGGCGGGGCCGCGCAGCCGCTCCATGGCGTCCACCACCCAAAACCCTACGTGTTCCAGGAAGGCACGCAGTTCTTTGTGCTTGCGTTCGAGATTCAGTTCGTGCTCCCGCGAAAAGATGTTGGGCCGGTCGTCCGTAAACGTGACCAGGCCCACGCGTGACACATCCTTCTGCCGGTCCAAATCCCTCATGCAGACACCTCTTTCCGGCTTGCTCCTGTTGACTCGCAAGGCCGGAACGTCCGGCAACGAGCCTGCAACAGAACGCGCGTTGTGGCGTCGAGCAGCACCGGCTCGAAGGGGCAACGGGGTGCGGGACGGTTTCCGCGCTGCCCCTCGCGTGACAGAAGCCACTCCCGAGACCAGTCCGCTGGTTGGAGGCAATCTTACAATACCTCGTTTAGTGATACCAGCCGTCCATTAACAGACGTTCGCGGAACTTTCCGAGCATGTTGTATACTCTCCGCCGGTTGAACAAATGCGGCCCGGGCAACAGTTCTCCGGGTGGAAAGGCACGACATCAAATGAGAATCAAGGCCCTGAGCCTGTTTCTGCTCACCTTCGTCGTCCCGATACGGGGGATGAGTCAAGAGCCCACTCCCACACTTATTTCGCCCGAAGTGCACGCGGACCGGCGCGTCACCTTCCGATTCCGAGCGCCCAACGCCAAGGATGTCGCATTAGCGCTTGAAGGCGCGCCCCCGCTTGCCATGCAGAAGGACGAGCCAGGCGTCTGGAGTGTCACGACTGGCCCGCTCGAGCCGGACTTTTACGGCTATTCGATCGTGGTGGACAGCGTCAGCCTCATCGATCCTTCGAACCCCCTGATGAAGCCCAACCTCCTCCACACGCAGAGCGTGGTGCATGTCCCGGGGCCGTCGTCCTTGCCCTGGGAAGTGAACGACGTGCCCCACGGCATTATTCATCACCACTTTTACCGGTCGGGGATCGTGGGAGATGACCGGGACTTCTATGTCTACACGCCGCCTGGCTACGAGCCCAAGGCCAAGCGGCGTTATCCTGTCCTTTATCTATTGCACGGGTTCAGTGACGACGCGAGCGGATGGACAGCGGTGGGACGGGCTCACGTAATCCTGGACAACCTGATTGCGCAGGGAAAAGCGCGACCGATGCTCATGGTGATGCCGCTCGGCTACGGCGCTCCGGAGATCTTGACCCTGGGCTTCGCGGCGTTTCGTGACAGGAGTCTTATCGAAAAAAACTTCGACCGGTTCCGCGAAGCGCTGCTCACGGAAGTCATCCCACAGGTTGAAGAGTCTTACCGGGTTCTGACGGATCGCAAGTCACGCGCCATCGCGGGGCTTTCCATGGGCGGGGCGGAGTCACTATATACAGGGCTGAACAACCTGAACCGGTTCGCCTGGGTGGGGGCTTTCAGCTCCGGCGGGCTCGGCGAGGACTACGAGAAGACCTTCCCGGCACTCGATTCAAGAGCCAATTCACAACTTCGTCTGTTGTGGGTGTCTTGCGGAACAGAGGACCGGTTGATCGACACCAACCGCAAGTTTCGCGCCTGGCTCAAGTCCAAGGGAATCGAACACACCGACATCGAAACGCCTGGCGCTCATACCTGGATGGTCTGGCGGCGCAACCTTGCCGATTTTGCTTCGCTGCTGTTCCAGGACAGAAAACCTTGAGCAATAACCGGCCGCCCCTTGTCGAGCGGCCGGCAGAATCGAAGACGGAACCGGGATCAGGCGCTTGCTCTACGTTCTTCGAGCGGAATGCGGTTCTTGTTTCGGGCGAGCCAGGTGTCAAAGTTCTGGAGTTCGGGGTTAAGGGAGCGCGCGAACGCAGGGGGACGGGCGCCGCAAAAATAATCGTTGAAGTCGCGCTTGAACTGGAACATGTTGCCGAGGTCTTCCGCGCCTGGAAAACCGAAGCCCCGATACACCTCCGGCGGCACGTCGTTGTAACGGACCTCCTGGCCCAACGCCTTCGTAAATGCGGCCGCCATTTCGGAACCGGTCAGGTGCTCACCGGCAATGCCGACCGTCTTGCCGATGAACTCCGCGCCCTTTTTGAAGATGCCGTACGCGCACCGGCCAATGTCCTCGGCGGCGATGCCCGGGAGCTTCTTATCGCCCATTGGAAAGGTAATGGCGAGCTTTCCATCCGCCCCTTTCTTCGGCCCCATGCCGAAGTGAATGAAGTTATCCCAGTAGAACGAGGTCAGCAGAAACGTCGTGGGTACACCGAGGTCTGTGAAAAGCCGGTTAGCCTCGCCCTTCGAGTCGAAGTGCGCGACCTTGTATTTGCCCATAAGAGTCGGCATTCGAGGGTCATTCAGCGGAACCCACTGGCGAGTATCTTCGAGGGTGGACCAGATGACATGCTTAAGGCCAGCGCTTTTGGCCGCTTTGGCCATATTTGCCGCGCTGGCGAGTTCTCGCTCGGGCGAAAAGTGATCCCAGAAGAACGTGACGCAGTAGGCGCCGTAAGCACCCTGAAACGCGCGCTCGATACTTTCGAGTTTGTCCACGTCTGCGGCCACGACCTCTGCGCCCAGCCTGGCGAGTT
>Ga0070741_10012079_pt1 | contig 15723 bp, 12 predicted proteins | sample Coa_R1_4_FD_66440 | JGI IMG/M metagenome (GOLD analysis project Ga0070741, IMG submission 66440) | Surface soil microbial communities from Centralia Pennsylvania, which are recovering from an underground coalmine fire - Coalmine... | ecosystem: Environmental > Terrestrial > Soil > Unclassified ...
GCTCGCCTCGCGCTCGAGGCCGGCGGCGATGATCCGGTTCACCAGCCGGATCGCCTCGTCACCCACCGCGCGCGCATCCGGCTTTTCGCGGTCCTGCTCGGCGACGGTCTCGAAGAGGAACGAGTCCGGGTTGATCCGCGGGCCGCTGCCGGCCCGCTTCGGCCCGGCGTCGTCCAGCAGCTTGAGCCGGACCAGCGCGGAGTTGAACTCCTCCAGGCCGATCGCCACCGGCACGATCTGCACCGTCTGCAGCGTCCGCCTCAGCTCCGCCAGCGCGGCGTTGTCGCGCGGGTTCACCATCGCGACCGTCAGCACGTTGCCCGACAGCTTCACCGGGAGCAGCCGGAACGAGCGGATCAGCTTGCCGGGAACCATGGTCAGGACGGAGGGGGAGAGATCGAAGTCGCGCAGCTCGGCGAAGGGGATGACGCCCGCCATGTCCACCGCGGGCGCGGGGGCGGGAACCGGCTCGGGGTGCCGCGCGGAATCGACCGCCTGTTGCAGCTGCTCCTCGATTCCGGTGACGAGCTCGGGAGGCGCGGCGTGCTTCTCGACGGCGGCGAAGGAGATCATCCGCTCCGCGAGACGCCGCGCGATCGCCTCACCCACCGCGGGGACGTTCCCGAGCATCCCCTGGAAGACTGCGGCAGGGAGCCAGAGGACGCGCGAGGGTGCGCTGGCGATGACGAAGGCCGGGCTGGGCCTTCCCAGAAGCGCTCCCGCTTCGCCGAAGTGATCGCCCGGTCCCAGGTCCTCGACCGGGAGAAGCTCCCCGCCCGCCGAAGGCACCAGCACCTGGGCCTTGCCGGAGAAGAGCAGGCCGAGACCGTCGTTGATCTTCCCTGCGGTGATCAGCTCGCTGCCGTCCGCGCACTCGAGGCCGTCGAAGAGCGCCGCGGCTTTGGCGATCACTTCCTTCGGTGCGTTCCTGAACAGCGGGGTCTTGGCGAGAAAGGGCTGGATCTTGTCGGGCGGCACCTTGACGCGGACGATCCCGTCGAGCAGCGGCGGTGGTGCGACGCTCGCCTCAGGCAACCGCGTGGGCGTCGGCGGGCTGGCCCGATTCGGCATGCCGGGATCGATATCACGCAGGCGCAAACAGGCCAGATTCCGCCACTCGCCCGCGGTGTGCGCCGAGGTGCGCACCGTTCCGGCCTGAACGGATCCAGGCAGGCGAGCATGCGCCCGACCTTGCCGGACGGGCGGGCGTTCACCATGTTTCGCCGCCCCCGGACGGAGACCCGATGCGCCTCGCGATGTTCCATCCTGAGCTTCTCGCCGCCGCCGGGCTGCTCTGCGCGTCGGCGGCGCAGGCGCAGGACGTCATCTACGGACCCGACGGCGCGCCCACGGTGGTGCAGCGCAAGCTCTACCAGATGACCGGCCATTGGGAGGCCGGAGCCGCGTTCGGCGTCGCGCTGAACACCGCCCTCGTCGACCAGGTCGGAGGCCTGCTTTCGCTCTCCTACCACCCCAACGAATGGCTCGATGTGGGTGGCGAGGCGCTGCTGAACCACACCGCGCTCTCCGGGCTGGCCCGCAACGTCCGCGCCGACCTCCGTCCCCGCAGCGAAGGGCAGGTCGGAGACGAGTTCCGCAACGACAACCAGCTTCGCGAGGGCGCGTTCGCCGTCGCCCGGGTGGCGCCGATCTACGGCAAGTTCAATCTCGCCTCCGAGCTGCGGGTGCACTTCCAGGCCTTCCTGCTCGGGGGCGCCGGGGCGGCGCAGGTCCACCGCGAATCGGTGAACCTCTGCGCGCAGCCCGGGACGGGCATCTGCCCGGCGTTTCAGCAGAGCGATGCGCTGGCCGCGGTCGGGATCCTCGGCGGCGGCTTCCGCTTCTACTTCAACCAGCGCCTGAGCCTGCGGACGGAGGTCCGCAGCTACCTGTTCCGTTCCTCGTACAAGCGCGGCAGCGATCTCACCGACCCCTCCAGCGGATCGACGGCGCACTACCTCGCGAGCGTGTTCACGTTCGGCACGGGCGTCTCGGTGCTCTTCTGATCATGCGCTTCTTCCTCCTCTCGATGCTGATCGGCGGAGCTGCCCTGGCCCAGCAGGCGGACGGCGACGTCGTCCGCGTCCACGTCCTCGAGCGGCGGCCGTTCACCGAAGCGGGGCGGTGGGAGCTCTCGTTCTTCGGGAACACGCAGGTGAACCCGAAGTTCACCGTGCACGCCGGAGTGGCGGCGGAAGTGGCGTACCACCTGCGCGAGAACCTCGCTGCGCAGCTCGGCGTCTGGTACTTCCCGCTCTCGGCCCAGAGCACGCTTTCGGAGGAGCTGCTCACCAAGGGACGGGTCGCGCCGGAGACGGCGGAGGCGTTCCTCCTGCGAGGCGCGGCGATGGCCGGCCTCGAGCTGATGCCGATCTACGGCAAGCTCGACGTGTTCGACGGCAAGATCCTGCGGCTCGGCGTGTACCTGAACGGCGGCCTCGGGGTGGCCAAGACCCGCCTGCAGCTGCGGCCCTCGACGGATCCGGTGACCGGCAGCACCTTCGCGGACACGGGCTTCCGCCCCATCGCCTCGCTCGGGATCGGGCTGCGCGTGTTTCTCAGCGAGCGTCTCACCGTCCGCCTCGAGCTGCGCGATTTCGCCTATTCGGCCCACGTCTCCGACGTGAACGGGTGCAACCGCGCCGACACGGCGAAGATCGAGGCCGCGGAGGCGAACAACCAGACCGCGACGGGGCTCTCCGCGGGCTGCAACGAGCGCGCGTTCGGCAGTCCCGGCTCGCAGGCGCAGCTGAACGCCGGCGCGGCGAAAGATCTCCTCTCCAACCCGTCGGCGGACGTGATCAACAACATCGCCTTCCAGGGCGGCCTGAGCTGGCTCTTCTGAGGACCTCCTCCATGTGCGCAGCCATCCTCCTCTCGCTGTTTGCCGCCGCGGCGCCGGCCGCAGGGCCGGCCCCCGCGGACGAGTACGCGCTCGCGCAGAAGCTCGACGCGCTGGGCCTTCCGTTCAACGCGTTCTTCCACTACGCCGCGGTCTTGAAGAAGGGGCGCGCGGACCCGCACTTCATCGATGCCGCCGCGGGCGCTGCCGGGGCGGCGGAGGAGCTGGGCGACGAGACCATCGCTCCCAGCCTGTTCGCGCGCATCTACGGCGACGGGCTCCCGGGGGTGCCAGCCGGGCGGCTGGCGCGGATCCACGCGTGGCTCTCGCTCCTTGCGTACCGCTCCGGGCGCTACGAGGAGGCCGCGACGTTCGCGGCTCGCGTTCCTCCGGAGAGCGCCGCCTTCCCGCAGGCGCAGTACCTCGCCGGGCTCCTGGAGCAGCGGAAGGATCCGGAGAAGGCGCTGGCGACGTTCCGCGCCGTGGCCGCGATGCCCCGGGCGGAACCGGGACTGCGCGAGCTGGCTTCCCTCGCGGCGGGGCGCACGCTGTACGCGCTCCACCGGTACGCCGAGGCGAGCGCCGCATACGCCGCGCTGCCTCGTTTCTCGCGGCACTGGGACGAGGCGCTGTTCGAAGGAGCGTACGCCGATCTGCGCAACGGCGACCCCGGAGGCGCGCTGGGCAAGCTGCACAGCCTGCACTCGCCGCACCTGCGCGACGAGTTCGTCCCGGAATCGGTGAACCTGACCGCCATCCTCTTCCAGCAGCGCTGCCTGTATCCGCGCGTGCGGGCGGCGCTGGAGCAGTTCCACACCGAGTACGCGCCGATGCGGGACCAGGCGAAGGAGGTCCTCCGGGCCGGACCGCCGGTCGAGGAGTACTGGCGGATGCTCTCGCCCAGCGACGCGCGCCTCCCGCCGGCGATGAAGCAGCATCTGCTGAAGAACGAGCGCGTCGCCTCGATGTTCGCCTATCTCGGGCGCCTCGCGCGCGAGGACGCCCGCATCCGCGGCACCCCGTCGCTCGCCGGAACGCTCCGCGAAGAGCTGCTGGAGAACGTCGCCCGGCAGGAGGAGCTGACCGCGCAGCTCGGCGGCAAGTTCGTCCAGGGCCGGCTCGCGGACATGGCGCACCTGATCGACGTCCTCGAAGGAGACACGGAGCTGATCGCCTTCGAGGCCACGAAGGGCGAGAAGGAGATGCTGGAGACCCGGTTCGATCCAGCGGCGCAGCTCGCCTCGCAGCGGCTGGCGCGGCCGGTGATGCCACAGACGGGGCACGAGTACTGGCCGTTCGACGGCGAATACTGGCCGGACGAGATCGGGTACTACCGCTACACCGTCAAGGACGCCTGCCCGCGGAGCAAGGAAGAATGATCGCCCGCGCGCTCCTCCTGGCAGCCATCGGCGTGTCCGCCGCAGCGCGCGCCGCGACCGCGCCCGCGCCGCCGGACGATCTCGCGCGCGAGGCGCTGGCCGACGGCAAGCGGGACGAGCTGATCCGGGATCTGGAAGCGATCCTGCCCCGGATGGCCGGATCCGATCGCAGGGCCGATCTGGAGTTCCAGCTCGCCGAGCTGTGGTGGGAGAAGGCGCGGCGCGCGGGGCAGCGGGAGATCCGCCAGCACGACGAGGCCTGGACGAAGTGGGCCGAGGCGGGGCGCAAGGGCGAGGAGCCGAAAGCCGACACGCGCGAAAGCGAGGCGGACCGCAGCCGGGCGCTGGAGATCTACCGGCGGATCCTCGAGCAGTACCCCCGGTACGAGCGGCGCGACGAGGTGCTGTTCGTCTTCGGCCACAACCTCTACGAGAGCGGCAGGCGGCAGGAGGGAGTCGCGATCTACCGCACGCTCGTCGACCAGTATCCGCAGAGCCGCTTCGTCCCGGATGCGTACGTGCAGATGGGCGAGCACTACTTCGCCTCGAACGACCTGCCGCACGCGCGCGCCGCGTTCGAGAAAGCCGCCGCGTTCCGGTTGCCCAAGCTGTATCCGTTCGCCGTCTACAAGCTCGCCTGGTGCGACTACAACGCCGGCGCGTACGCCGCGGCGATCGCCCGGTTCCAGGAAGTGATCTCGTACTCGGAAGGCGAGACCCGAAGCGATCGCGTGCAGCTGAAGAACGAGGCGCTGCGGGACATCGTCCTCGCGTACGCGCGCGTCGACGCGGTGGAAGGCGCCATCGCCTATCTCTCGGGGAAGGCGGGAACGGGGGCGACCGATGCCGTCGAGAAGCTCGCCTCCACCTACTTCGAGGCCGGGAAGTTCGAGCAGGCCATCCGCGTCTACCGGATCCTCCAGGAGCGCGCGCCGGACCACGAGCGCGCGCCCGCGTGGCAGCAGAAGATCCTCCTCTGCTACGACAAGCTGGACCGCCGCGACCAGGTCGCCTCGGAGATGAAGCGGCTGGTCGCCGGATACGGGCCGGACAGCGGGTGGGCGAAAGCGAACGCCGGGAAGAAGGCGGCGGCGGAGGCGAGCAGCCTGGCCGAGAGCTCCCTGCGCGAGCTGGTGCAGGACTACCACCAGGAGGCGACGAAGACGAAGAGCGTCGCCACCTACCGGCTGGCGCGCGACATGTACCGCCAGTACCTGGAGACGTTCCCCCACAGCGAGGCCGCGCTCTCCATGCGCTTCTACCTGGCGGAGATCCTCTACGCGCTCGAGGAGTGGGACGGAGCGGCCGACGAGTACGGACGGGTACTCGTTCTCGACCCGCACGGCCCGTACGCGCAGCGCGCCGCCTACGACGCCATCCTCGCGCTGGAGAAGTCGGTCGACATCGCCAAAGGCAGGCTGAAGAAGCGCGAGCTTTCGGATGGGGCGAAGATCGACGACCGCAAGGACAAGGGGCAGATCGACCAGAAGCGCAGCCTGCAGCTGCAGACCGTCACCCGCGAGACGGAGGAGCAGGCGATCCCCGACAACGAGCGGAACCTGATCGCCGCCTGCGACCGCTACGTCGCGCTGGTGCCTTCCGCGAAGGACGAGATCCTCGTCCGCTACCGCGCGGCGTTCCTCCTCTACGAGCGCCGGCACTTCGTCGACGCCGCCAGGCGGTTCGGCGAGATCATCCTCAAGTGGCCGACGGACGAATGGTCGCAGAAGGCGGCGAACCTCTCGCTCGACATCCTGAACACGCGGGAGCAGTGGCTCGCGCTGCACGAGCTCGGGGAGCGCTTCCTCGCCAACCGCAGCCTGTGCCCGAAAGGGTCGAAGTTCGAGGCGGAGGTGGCCCGGATCGCCGAGGGGGCAAAGTTCAAGTCCGTCCTGCAGATGTACCAGGAGGGCAAGGACCCGGCGCTGGCGGCCAGGGAGTTCCGCGCCTTCGTCGCCCGCTACCCGAAGAGCGAGCATGCGCCAAAGGCTCTCTACAACGCGCTCCTGATCGCGGACAAGGCCGACGAGCTGGACGTGGAGATCGCGGCGGGCGAGCAGCTCCTGCGCGACTATCCCGCGGCCGAACCCGCCATCGTGGAACGGACCGTTCCCGCGCTGGCCAGCGCTTGCGAGCGCGCGGGCCGCTACGCCGAGGCGATCCATTGGTACGACCTGGCGCAGCGTCGCTGGCCTTCGAACCCCCGGGCCGCCGACTGGCTCTACAACGCGACCGTCTGGCGCGAGGGGCTCTCCGACGATGCCGGTGCGATCAAGGGATGGCAGAAGTACGTGCAGGCCTATCGCTCCCGCCCCGACGCGGCGAGGATCGCGTTCAACATCGGCCTGATCCTGGAGCGGACGAAGGATCTCCGGCGCGCGGCGGCACACTGGTCGGCGTTCCAGCGCGAGTGGTCCGGAATCGCCACCCCGGCCCAGCTGCTGCTCGCACGGTATCGCCAGGGGCTGGCGCTGCGCGCGCTCAAGGCGCCCGGAGCCGGCGCAGCCCTCGGCGACGTGCTCCAGCGCTTCGCCGGGCTGCCGGCCTCGGCGAAGAGGGTTCCGGCGGTCATCGATGCCGCTGCGCACGCCCGGTTCCTTTCGGCGGAGCCGGCGCTCGACGAGCTCCGCGCCATCCGCTTCCGCTCGTCGCGGCAGGGGGAGCTGGTGTCGGCGCTCAAAGCGAAGAACGCGCGCCTGGCGAAGCTGATCGCCGCGTACGCCGAAGTGGTCCGGATCGGCAGCCCGCGGTGGAGCGAGGCTGCGTTCGCGCGCATCGGAGAGGCGTACCGCGACTTCAACAAGGGACTGCTCGATGCTCCCCTGCCGCGCGGGCTCGACGCCGAGCAGCAGGACCTGTACCGGAGCACGCTCACGGCGCAAGCGCTGCCGCTGGAGGACAAGGCGACGGAGGCGTTCCGGAAGGCGGTGGAGGTTTCGCAGCGGTCCGGCGTGTACTCGGAGTGGGTGATCAAGGCCCAGGACCTGCTCCGCGAGTACCAGCCGGAAGCGTTCGGGGAGCTGCGCCGTCCGGCATTCGCCGAGGGCGCGTCGCAGCGGGCGGTCGCGCCCGCATTCGCAAGCGGAGGAGGGCGGTGATGCGCTGGTCGACGATGCTCGCGATCGCCGCGGTCGGCTGTGCGCACGCGCCGGAGCAGAAGCCCGTCGCCGCCGATCCGGTGTCGAAACCGCAGCGCCTGGTCGAGCCGGCGCCGGAGACCTTGCACGAGCAAGCGCGGGCGATGATGCGGGAGAAGGACTGGGATGGCGCGCGCGAGCGGATCGATGCGTTCCTCGCCAGGGAGCCGGCAAACCCGCAAGCGCTGTTCGAGGCTGGCTGGCTGGCGGAGCAGCGCGCCGATCCCACCGCCGCCGCCGATCTCTACCGGCGCGCGCTGGCCAGCGATCCCACGCAGGTGGGCGCGTCCCTGAATCTCGCCCGCCTCCTCCGGGAAAGCCCGGGCGCGGCGGAGAAGGTGCTGCGCGCGGCGTTGCAGCAGGCGCCCGAAGATCCCCGCCTGCTCGAGGCGCTGGCCAGCGCGCTGCGGGCGGAGAAGAAGCTCGACGAGGCCCAGGCGGTGGTCCGCAAGCTTCTGGAGCGGCACCCGCGCGATGCGGGCGCGTTCCGCACCCTCGCCGCGATCGAGTCGGATCGCGGGCATCCGCGCCTTGCGGAATCCGCGCTGAACAACGCGCGGAAGCTGGATCCGGACGATGCCGGGATCCTCAACAGCCTGGGTCTGCTCGCGCTGCGGCGCGACGATCTCGACGGCGCGCGCGCGGACTTCGAGGAGGCGGTCCGCCTCGATCCCGGGTTCGCTGCCGGATGGGCGAACCTCGGAGCGCTCGCGCTGCGCTACCGTGACTATGCAGCGGCCGAGAAGGCCTGCACGAAAGCGGTGGAGCTCGACGGCGCGCGGTGGCAGACGCGGCTCGCCCGCGCCTGGGCGCTGGAAGGGCTGCACAAGCCCGCGGATGCGCGCGCGGAATACGAGAAGGTCCTCGCGGCGCAGCCGGGGCAGGAAGACGCGCTCTACGGCCGCGCCGTTGCACTGAAGGCCGAAGGAGATCTGCAGGGCGCCTCGGCCGCGTTCAAGGAGTACATGGCGCTGTCCCACGCCGGGCATTTCAGGGAAGCGCAGATCCAGCTCGCGGCGATCGATCTGCGGCTGCGCAATGCGCCCGGCGCCCCGGCGAAGCCGGCGCCCGACGGTCCCGCGGCGAGGCTCGACCTGTCCGACGTGCCACGGGAAAACGACGTCTCGACGCTCGGGAAGAAGCCGGGCGAGGAAGCGGGGCCGGCCGTTGTCCGCTGAAGGACGGGCTGCCAGGCCGGCGCTTGGCCGATCGCGCGACGATGCAGATCGTCGTCCCGGCGTCTCTGGAGGACTCTGGATGCTGAAGAGGGTGCTGCTCGCGGGATTGCTGTCGCTCGCCGCCGCGGCGGACGAGAAGCCCGGGGTCAAGGTGATCCAGGAACCGGACAAGATCGTGGTCCGCAAGCGGACGGTGATCGACTTCAACGACGTCACGGTCGAGGGCGAGTTGACCAAGCCCGAGGGCAGCTACGTGCTCGACCGCAGCCGCACGCACTTCAATTCGCTGATCCGGCTGCGGGACGACTTCAATCCCGAGCTGCAGAAATCAGCCGACAACCTGTAGGGACCGATGGCTCAGATGAAGCGCAGGGTGGAGGTCGAGGGAGTGGAGGAGGCGCGCTTCGCGCCCACGCTGGTCTCGCAGATGGCGGACGCGAAAGCGGCCCGGCTGTTGATCTCCGACGAGCTTCCGGAGAGCGAGCGTCCGCGCGAAGGCGATCGGGTGCTGCTGGTGGGCATCGTCTGGGGCGGGAGCACGCTGATCGAGCTGGAGCAGGTGGCGGGCGCGGACCATCTCACCGTCGGCCGTCTCTTCGATCTGCCGGCGCCGGCCCTGCCGAAGAACTTCCAGCTGGTGAAGCACGCGGGGGGCAGCCACGTGGTGACGCTGCCCGACAACCTGCACGCCGAGGTGCACCGGGGGCGGGGCGTTTCGCCGCTCGCGCGGACCGGGAAACGGGTCGACGCGCCCTTCCGCGGGCACTCCTACACCATCGGCGACGAGGATCGGGTGGTGGCGCAGATCACGCCTTCCCTGACGCTGATCGCGCGGTACGTGCGCGCGGAGCGGCAGAAGGACAAGCCGCTGCGCCAGCGCATCGACGCGCCGTTCGCGGCCACGCTGCTGGCGGCGCTCCTTCTGCTGCTCGGATTTCTCTTCCTCGTCCGCATCGCTCCGCATCGCGATCCGCTCTCGCGCGAAGCGCCCACGCCGGAACGGATCGCCAGGTACCAGGTGAAGCCGCCGGAGAAGCTGCCGGAGACGGCGAAGCCGAGGGACGTTTCCGGCGCGAAAGAGGGCGAGAAGAGCAAGGGCGAGGAAGGCAAGCTCGGCAAGCCGGAGGCGAAGAAGGAAGCGGCGCCTTCGAAGCCCGGCACTCCTGCGGGCGAAGCGAACAAGAAGGCGAAGGATCTGGCGAAGGTGAAGAAGCTGGGCCTGATCGCGGCGCTCTCGAAGATGGGCGTCCCGAGCGGCGCCGGAGCGCTCGGCCCCGGAGGGCTCGGCGCCGGCGTCAATCCCTCGCTGGGCGGCACTCGCGCGAGCGCCGGGATCGGCGATTCCTACGGCGTCGGCGGCCTGGGGACGCGCGGCGCCGGGCCGGGCGGCGGCGGGAATGCGCTCGGGATCGGCGGCCTGGGCACGAAGGGCACGGGCCACGGCCGCGGCGGATACGGCGTCGACCTGGGCGGCCGCGGCAAGGACGAGACCGTGTTCGTCCCCGGCCGCACCACCGTGGTCGGCGGGCTTTCGCGCGAGGTGATCAACCGGGTGATCCAGAAGCACTACAGCGAGATCAAGTACTGCTACGAGAAGGAGCTCTCGAAGAACCCGGAGCTCTACGGCAAGGTGACGGTGCTCTTCCTCATCGACGGCGGCGGCGCGGTGGGCGAGGCCCTGGTGCAGCAGACGACCCTCGCGAGCGACCCGGTGGAGACCTGCATGATCAACCACGTGCGCCGCTGGGCCTTCCCGGCGCCGCGCGGAGGGGGCACCGTGCAGGTCACCTACCCGTACGTCTTCAAGAGCACCGGGCAATGAGCCTCGTTCTCGCCGTCCTGCTCGCGGCCGCCGGTGCGCCGGTCGATCCCGCGGCCCGCCCGCCAGACACGGTGCAGGTGGCCGGTGTCGACGATGCGCCCCGGCGGGGCACGTACGTGGAGGCTGCGCTGGGCGTGTTCACGGCGATGGGTGGTTCGCGCCGGTTCTCCAGCGGGCAGCCCTACCTGGGGATGACGCTCGGGCACGACCTCGGCGCGCTCGCCTCCGTCTTCGCCTCGCTCGGCGTGGGCGCTGCCAGCGCGTCCTGCTACCAGCAGGGCCCCTCGGGCCAGTGCCTCGGAGCCGACTCGTTCGGCGCCACCTTCCTCGAGCTGGGCGTGTCGTACGGCATCCCCTTGCTGCCGCGCACGCTGCTCTCGGTCAAGCTGCTCGGCGGCTACACCGATCTGTCGCCGGGGCCGGTGCAGGGCAGCGGCGGCGGAGTTCCCGATCACCTCGGCGGCTTCCACGCCGGCGCCGGGCTCTCCTTCGACTACGACACTCGCCTGGATCACTTCGCGCTCGGCCTCGACGCGGTGTTCCGCGAGACGTTCGCCCGATCGCTCGACCTGCCCTCTCTGGCGGTGATGCCGCGGATCCGCTACGTCTTCTGAATGACCCTTCCCGCGCGCTGCGCCCTGGCGGCAGCCCTGCTGTTCTCCTGCGCGCATGCACGACCCGAAGACGCGGGAGCGCGGGAAGCGATCGCGCGCGAGTTGGACGGATTCCACGACGCGGCGGCCCGGGCCGACGAGGAGCAATACTTCGCCCACTTCGCGCCGAACGCCGTGTTCCTCGGCACCGACGCGTCGGAGCGCTGGGACGTGGCGGCCTTCCGCGCCTACGCCCATCCTCATTTCGCGCGGGGGAAGGCCTGGTCGTTCCGGGGCGTGCGGCGGGCGATCGCGGTGCGCGGCGACGTCGCCTGGTTCGAGGAAGACCTCGAGACGCAGAACCTGGGGCCGGCGCGCGGGAGCGGGGTGCTGGTCCGATCGGGTTCGCGCTGGCTCATCGAGCAGTACGTGCTCTCGATCCCGATCCCCAACCAGCGCTTCCGCGAGGTGCGGGAGCTGCTTACTTCTCCTTCCCGCGCATCGCCTTGAGCATCTGCTTGAGGTTCTCCCGGTCGTAGTCCGTGGCCCAGCTGAACTCGCCGCCGTTGCGCAGCCACTCGCCACCATCGACCGTCAGGCAGTCGCCCGTCACGTAACCGGCGCCGTCGGAGAGGAGGAACACGGCGGCGTCGGCGATCTCGCGCGGGGTCCCGAATCGCTTCAGCGGCACGCGGTTCCGCGCCATCTCCTCGAGCGAAGGGTCGGGCATCAGCCGGGAGAACGCGCCTTCGGTAGGCACCGGACCCGGGGCGATGGCGTTGACCCGGATCTTGTACGCCGCCCACTCCACCGCCAGCGATCGGGTGAGGACCAGGACCCCCGCTTTCGCGCACGCCGAAGGGAGCACGAAAGCCGAGCCCGTCCAGGCGTAGGTGGTGACGATGTTCACGATGGCGCCGCCCTTGCCCGCGTCGATCATCCTCCGGCCGAACGCGCTGGTGCAGTGGAACGTGCCGTTGAGCACGATGTCGACCACCGCCTTGAAGCCGTTGGCCGAGAGATCCTCGGCGGCGGCGAGGAAGTTTCCCGCCGCGTTGTTGACCAGCCCATCGACCTGCGGAACGCGGGCGGCCACGTCCTGGACCGCCGCGAAGTCGCGCACGTCGCAGGAGTGGGTGGTGGCCTTGCCGCCGGCGCGCTCGATCTGCGACGCCACCTCGTCGAGCTTCTCCTTGCGACGCCCGAGCAGGACGCAGTGCGCGCCGAGCTCCGCGAACCGTTTTGCCATCGCGGCGCCCAGCCCGCTTCCGCCGCCGGTGATCACCAGGGTCTTGTCTTTCAGCAGCCCAGCCTCGAACATGCGGCGCACAATGCAGGGTGACGACGAATCGATCAAGCCGGGAGCTTTGCGAACGTGATCGCTTCCCTCCTCCTCGCCGCTGCCGCCGCCGCTCCCCAGGGACGGCTGGTGGTGCTGGTCGTGGTCGACCAGCTTCGGTACCAGGACGTGCTCTGGCTCGCGCCCGAGCTCGGGCCGAAGGGATTCGCGGGCCTCGGCCGGGCAGCGCCGTTGCGCTACGACACGGCGGTGACGGAGACCGCGGTCGATCACGCGGTCCTCGCCACCGGCGCCTACGCGGATCTCAACGGCGTGGTGGCGAACTCGTTCTGGCAGAACGGACGGTTCGCGCCGGCGGTCGACGACCCCGCGTGCCCCGTCTGGGGAGCAAAGGCGGCGAAGAGCGCCGCCGCCCTGCGCATCCCGACCGTCGGAGACGCGCTGAAGCTGAACACGAACGGCGCGTCCCGCGTCGTCAGCATCAGCGTCAAGGATCGCAGCGCGCTCTTTCTCGCCGGCCCCTCCGCCGATCTCGCGCTCTGGTGGGAGACGGAGACCGGCGAGATGGCCTCGAGCGTGTGCTATGCGCCTGCTGCTCCTGCGTGGCTGCCGCTGCATCCGGCGGAGGCTTACAGGAGCTGGATGTGGACGATGTCGCGGCCGGACGCGATCGCGCGGCTGGTGCCGCAGGCGCGCGCGCCGGGAGCGGCGCCCGGTTACGATCTGGGCGCCGAGTTTCCGCATCCGGTCGGGCAGGGCAAGCTCGACGCGCGCCTCTATCGCGCCATCGCCGCTACGCCCCCGGGCACCACCATCGCGCTCCGCGCTGCCCGCGCCGCGGTCTCGGCGATGAAGCTCGGCGACGCCGGGAAGACCGATCTGCTGCTGGTGGCGATCGCCGCGGTGGACGGCGTGGGCCACTCCTACGGGGCGCTCTCCCGCGAGCGGGTCGACGCGCTCCTGCGCGCGCACGACGAGCTGTCCGCGTTCCTCGACGAGCTGCGCGGGCGCTTCGGGCGGCGGCTGTCGATCGTCCTCACCGCCGACCACGGGCTCACCACCAACCTCGAGGAGGAGAAGGGGCTGCGCGTGAGCCAGGGCGGGACCGTCGCTGTCGAGGAGGTGATCGCGCGCGTGAACCAGGCGCTCGATCAGGGGATCGAGCCGCGCAAGGACGGCTGGGTGGCGAGCCTCGACGCGAACGCGCTCACGCTCCGGGAGCCGTTCCCGCCCAAGGCCATCGACCTGGCCGCCGGCGTGCTCCGCCGCGAGCCCGGCATCTACCGCGTGATTCCGGCGGCCGAGATCGACCACGCCGAGCCGTTCATCCGCCACGCCTTCTTCCCCGGCCGCAGCGGACACCTCCTGCTCGTCGTCCGTCCGCTCTGGAGCCTCAAGCGGCACGGGTACGCCGCGGACCACGGGTCCCCCTGGAACGACGACGCGCTGGTGCCGCTCTACGTGCAATCTTCGGACTTCCGCCTGCGCCGCGATCCATTGTTCCGGGCCACGCAGGTGGCGCCCACGGTGGCCGCCCTGCTGGAGACGGCGCCTCCGTCGGCGGCTCTGGACGCGGCAGCGGTCGAGCGGCCCTGAATCAGCGCTGTTCGCGCTTCTTCCGGTCGGCCTCGGCGACCGCTTTGTAATCGTACGTCGGATAGAACTCGGTGCGGTACGCGCCCCAGGCTTTCTCCTCCACCATGCGGTTCACCTCGCGCAGCTTCTCCAGAGGGAGCCGCAGCGTCACCACCTGCCCGATGCCCATCATCACGTACCAGGAGACGACCTCCACCCCGGCGGGCGGGAACTGGACGATGAACCCGGTCTTGTCGAGCTGCGCGCGGATCTCGTCCAGCGTCTTCGACTGGTCGTGGCGGAGGAAGATGGTGAGGAGCATGCGGTTGTCCGCGGCGGGCGGCTCGGCTGCGCGCGCGGGAGCAAGCAGGAGCAGCGGAAGGAGCAGGAGCTGGAGTGTGCGCATGCTCGCACTACCGCGCGCTCCGAAGGTGTTGTCAAAGGAGTCGGACCGTTGCCATGCGTTCGCGGAAGGTACGCTGTCGGGCGAGTGCCCGCGCCAGCCAACACCGGAGAGGCTCCGGTTTGCCCACAGGGCCAGCGCGAACCAGCAGCCTGCTTGCGCCCCAACAAAGCGGCGGTGCCGCCAGCCTCCCTGATTGACACCGCCGGTGACTCCGTGGCACGCCTCGTCGCGCCATCGAGCGAGCGCGACCACCGCGCGTGTGGAGCGTTCGGGAGATTTCGCTCCACGGGACCAGGAGGCCTGGGATGGCAGCCGCGAAGACGAAGATCGGAGTGCTGCTCTCGGTCGCCGTCCTTCACGTGGCGCTGCCCGCCCTCGCCGACGGCGCCTTTCCCGATGAGCTCAGCGTCTATCTACCTACCGCCGACCCCAGCACCATCATGCTGGGGACGAACTTCGGCCTGGTGACATCGCACGACGGGGGAAAGAGCTGGCGATTCATCTGCGAGCTCTTCATCACTGGCTCGGGCGCCGACACCGTGAACTACTACAAGATCGGCTCCGACGGCTCGATCATCGCCATCACCTTCGTGAACCTGTGGCGATCTTCAGACGGCGGGTGTTCCTGGACGCGCGGTGGCGGTAGCGTCGCCTCTCAAGACGTGCTCGATGCGTTCATCGACCCGAGCGATCCGACGTTCGTCTTGGCGATCGCGAGCGACACTTCCGGGACCGGGATCTATCCCTCCCATGACGGCGGGCTCACGTTCGGCCCGGCGCTTTACCACACGCCCGACCTGCTGACTGGAATCGAGATCGCGCGTTCGGACCAGAACATCATCTACGCCACGCAGGTGCACGCGGCGAACAGCAGCGGACAGGGAAGTGCGTACCTGCTGCGCAGCTCCGATCGCGGTCAGAGCTGGACCTCGGAACAGCTTCAGATCTCCGCCTCCACCGTGCCGCGCATCGCCGGGGTCGATACGGCAAACCCCGATACCGTGTATTTGCGCTTCCTGGCGCTCTCCCAGGCGTCGACCGACCAGATCATCGCCACCACCGACGCCGGCAAGACCATCTCGGTGCTCGGCTCGCTCAGCGGAGGCACCGTCTTCTTCACCTCGTTCCTTCGGGCGAACGACGGCACGCTCTACGCCGGCACCTCTAGTTCCGACCTGTACGTGCAGGCGCCCGGTACGCAAGGCTTCAGCAAGCGCGTCGGCCCCCGGGTCCGGTGCCTCGGGCAACGCATCGGCGAGAGCCGCACGTATGCTTGCGGTGATGGTTTTCTCGACGGCTACAACCTCGGCTACAGCGACGACGGCGCGAATACCTTCACGCCGATGATGAAGTTCGTCGACATCGCCGGTCCGCTCGCCTGCCCGACGGTGCAGACCGCTTGTGCGGCGGCCTACCAGAACCTGTTGCAGACGCTCAACGGCAGCGACGCCGGAACCAGTCCAGCGGATGGCGGAACGACGGGCTCTCCGC
>Ga0070741_10012080_pt1 | contig 15720 bp, 16 predicted proteins | sample Coa_R1_4_FD_66440 | JGI IMG/M metagenome (GOLD analysis project Ga0070741, IMG submission 66440) | Surface soil microbial communities from Centralia Pennsylvania, which are recovering from an underground coalmine fire - Coalmine... | ecosystem: Environmental > Terrestrial > Soil > Unclassified ...
CTGAAGGAGCTTTCGGTCGGCGGGTAGTACCAGTGGAAGAAGCCGAGCTGCACGCCCAGCCGGTTCTCCGCCGCCTCGCCGATCGCGCTCCGGTGGGTCACGGCCACGAGCGCCCCGTTCTTGTGCTGGGTGAAGTCGGCCTCCGGCACCACGATCCCGCCGCCCCGACCCTGGAACTCCCGGCTGGTGTAGGCCGCCTCCACCGTGGTGACCTGGCGCGGGCTCCAGCGCTGGTCCATCCGGCCGAACAGCCGGACGAACCGGCGCGCCTGCTCGCCTTCGGCGGCCCCGTAGCCGGTCGCGATGGTCTGACCCTCGGTCTCCCGGGTGTACTCGGCGGCCCCGAAGGCGTGGGTGCGCCCCCGAAGGATCGGGCCGCCGGCCGCGCCGCCCAGTTGCAGCCGGCGGAATCCGCTCACGCCGGCCGGGGTCGGCGCGAACCGCCGATCGCTGTCCAGGCCGCCGCCCGGCCGGCCGTAGGCGAAGAGCTCCCCGCCCCAGCGCTCGCCGCCGCTCCGCGACACGAACTCCACCACGCCGTTGGTGGTCCGGCCCAGCTCGGCCCCGTAGGTGGTGCTGTTGACCTCGAGCCGCGCGAGGGCGGAGAGCGGGAGCTCCACCCAGGGTCCGCCGAGCACCGCCTCGGTATTGTCGAGCCCGTCCAGGTTGTACTGCGTGTAGAGGGAGTTGGAGCCGTTGATGGTAAGCGGCGCGGCCGTGTCGAAGAATCCCGTGGCCTGCGCCACGCCGGGGACCGTGAAGGCGAGCGCGAGCGGGTCCCGCCCGTCGGTCGGAAGCGCGCGCAGCTCCAGCGAGTCCACGGCGCCGCCCGTGGTCGCGGCCAGGGTGTCGAGCAGCGGCCGGTCGGGCTCGGGGCGAACGGTGATCTCCGAGAGCACGGTGAGGCGGACCAGGGTCACGGCGATCTCGCGGGTCTCGCCCGGCCGGAGCGGGGCGAGCGCGACGGTGTCGGTTCCGAACCCGACCGCTCGGATCACCAGGGCGACCGCGCCCGGCGCCACCGCGAGGGCGAAGCGCCCGTCCGGGGCGGTGCGGGCGGCGGACCCGCCCTCCCACGAGACGGTGGCGCCGGCCACGGGCGCCCCGGACTCGCCCCGTACCGTGCCCCGGACCAGCGCGCTGTCCGCCGGCCGGACGGCCGCGCTGTCCTGGGCGCGGAGGGGCGCGGCGAGCGCGGCGACGACAAAGGCCAAGCACGGGGCGGCGATCCGCAGGCGCCGCCTTCCGCCGGGCGGGCTGCGGGTGGGCTCCCGTGGCGCCGAGATATGCAGATAACGACAGATGTCGATGTTTCGGCTCGCGCCGGGACGAGGTCCGGGTGGTCGGGGGCAGGGCATCAGGCCGGTCCCGGGGTCCGCTCGCGGGTGATGTGAAAGTGCTGGAGCCGGACCTCGTCCCGGCCGGCGAGAAGCTCGTCGAAGAAGCCGTCGCCGAGCGCGCGCCAGGCGGGGACGTTGACCCGGTAGACGACGAACTGCCCGTTCCGCTCGTCGGTCACCAGGCCGGCGTTCCGGAGGATGGCGAGGTGGTGGCTGGCGTTGCTCTGGGCCAGCCCGAGCTCCTCGCAGAGCTCGCTTACCGTGGCCTCGCCCTGCACGAGGTGGAGCACCAGAGCGAGCCGCGTTTCGTGGCTCAGGATGTCCAGGACGTGGGCGGCCGCCGCGATGTACGCCGGGCTGAAACGGGTCCGGGTGGTGCGGGGTGTGCCGCGCACAGCGCTCATGGGCGGGTGTCCCGGGGTGTCGGAGGGCGCGCGTGATCGCAAAGCGCGCCTCCCGATAGTAGGTCGCCGGGCGGCGCGGTCAAGCGGGCCGCGAGCCGAGGGTCCGGGGTGGGCGCTCCGCGGGTTGACGGTCCGGGGTCGAGTCACGATCTTGCGCCGTGTCCGGAACCGAGCCTCTCATGATCGACGCAAGCCGCTTGTCGCGCCGCGCCGTGTTGCGGGTCCTGGGGCTCGTCGCGGCCGCGCTGGCCGGAAGCGGCGCCCTCGGGCGGGCGCGGCGGCTCGTCGCGTGGGGCGGTCCGGGGCCGGACGATCCCGAGATCCCCAACGAAGAGGTCGCGCGGGCGCTCGGGACCCGCTTCGGCGACCGGCCGATCCGCCGGGGTCACGTGACCCTCGACATGCCGGCCGTGGCCGAGGACGGCCGCGTGGTTCCGGTCATCATCGAAAGCGACCTCCCGATGACCGCCGGCCGGTACGTCAAGGGCGTCCATCTCTTCGTGGACCACAATCCGGGCGTGCATCTGGCCGGATTCTATCTGACCCCGGCTCTGGGGAGCGTATCCATCACCACCCGCATCAAGATGAAGCGCACGAGCTGGGTGCGGGCGATCGTCGAGACCACCGACGGCGAGCTGTGGGCCGACTACGCCCGCGTGCTCGTCACACTGAACGGGTGCGGCTGATGCGTGCAACGATCGGTGAGGCCAGAATTCGGGTGCCGGACCGCATTGCCAAGGGTGACCTGATCACGGTCAACTCGATCATCTCCCATCCGATGGATACCGGCTTCTTCCGAACCAAAGAAGGAGAGCCGATCCCGGCCTACTTCATCAACGAGGTCGTCGTGACCTACGGCGACCGGGAGGTCGCCCGGTTCGAGTGGACTTCCGGGATCAGCCGGGATCCGGCCATCAGCTTCAAGCTCAAGGCCGACCGCGAAGCCCCGCTCACCATGACCTGGAAGGACAATCAGGGCGGGGTGTTCAGCCAATCGGTGCAGATCGCCTTCACGGCCTGAGCCGGCCCGGGCGCCTTCCCGCGCGGGCGCGGCTCCGCCTGGGTGCGCTCGCCCTCCTCGCCGGACCGGGGGGCGCGGTCGCCCAGGCACCGTCCCCTCCCTTTCCGACCGTCCGGCTCGCGCCGGGGGTCTATGCCGTTCTGGGCGACACCGGTCGCGGGTCCGAGGGGCGGGCCAACGCCGGGTTCCTGGTGACCGATGCCGGCGTGGTCGCGATCGACGCGGAGGGGAGCCCGCGGGACGGCGAGCGCCTGGTGCGCACGATCCGCTCGGTGACGGGCCGTCCGATCCGCTGGCTGGTCCTCACCCACCACCATCCCGATCACCACTTCGGCGCCGTCGCGCTCCGCCGGGCCGGCGCCCGGGTGATCGCGCACCCGGACCGCCGCACCCTGGCCGGAGCGGCCGGCGACAGCGCCCTCGTCGCGGACTGGACCCGGGTGGTGGGCCGGGCGGCGATGCGCGGGTTCGCCTTCGCCGACGCGCCCGACCGCCCGGTGACCGGGGTCGACACCCTGCGCCTCGGCGGCCGGCGGGTCGTGGTGGCGCATCCGGGAGCCGGGCACACTCCGGGCGACCTCGCGGTCTGGATCCCCGATGCCGGCGTGCTGTTCGCGGGGGACCTGCTGGTGGAGGACGGCGTCACCATGATGGTGGACGGAAGCTCGGCGGCGCTCCTCGGGGCGCTCGCCTGGATCGACTCGCTCGCGCCGCGCGCGATCGTGCCGGGGCACGGCGCGCCGCCGGCGGACCCGGCGGCGCTGGTGCGGCGGACCCGCGAGTACGTGCTCGATCTCCGGGCCCGGATGCGGGACGCGGTGGACCGGGGGCTCTCGCTCGGCCGGGCGCTGGCGGCGTTCCCTCCGGCCGACTCGGCCCGGCCGGTATCGCTGGAGTCGCGCCGGCGCCGGAACGCCGTGCGGGTGTACCTGGAGGAGGAGCGCCGCGCGGCCGGGTTCGACCCGGATTCGACCCCGTGAGCCGATGAGGCGCGTGGCGGCGCTCTCCGCGTGGGCCTGCGCTCTGGGCTGCGCGGCCGGCCCGCCGCCCGGCGGGCCGGCCGCGCCGCTCCGGCCCGCTCCGGCGCTCGTGAGCACCGAGGAGCTCGCGGCCCGGGTGCGGGAGGACGGGCTCCGCATCATCGACGTCCGGACCGATCCCTTCGCCTATCTCCGGGGGCACGTTCCCGGGGCGGTGTACCTCAACCCGGAGACGCTCCGCGCGGCGGACGGGGGCACGCCGCTCCAGCTCCTCCCCGGGTTCTGGTACGCATCCCTCTTCTCCCGCCTCGGGGTCCGCTGGGACCGGCCGGTCGTGGTCTACAGCGCGGGCGAGTCCCACAACATCGACGCGACGTTCCTGGTCTGGCTGCTCGTGGGCTACGGGCACCCCCGGGTGTACCTGCTCGACGGCGGGTACGCCAAGTGGGAGCTGGAGCAGCGCCCCGTCGCGCGGCGCTACCCGAGGGTCGCGCCGGCGCCGCTCCCGCCCGGGAAGTTCGAGCCGGAGCGGGCGACGCTCGCGGAGGTGCGGCGGGCCCTGGGCCGGCGGGACGTGGTGCTGGTGGACGCGCGGCCGCCGGAGCAGTACGCCGGCGAGGCCGGGGCGCAGATGCGCCGGGGTCACATTCCGGGCGCGGTGAACCACTACTGGCAGGACGATCTCACCCGGGAGGGTTTCGGCTACGTCTGGAAGGACCCGGCGGCGCTCCGGGCGGCCTACGAGGCGCAGGGGATCACGCCGGACCGGGACATCATCGCCTACTGCAACAGCTCCACCGAGGCGAGCCACGTGTTCTTCGCGCTCCGCTACCTCCTGGGCTACCCCCGGGTGCGGATCTACACCGGCTCGTGGACCGAGTGGGCGGAGCGGGAAGACCTGCCGGTGGAGACGGGCGCGGCGGCCGGGCGGGCGGCCCGGCCGGCTCAGTAGGGGTTGGCCGCGCCCCGGAACACGGTTTCGCCGTCCGCGCCCACCCGCCCGGCCGCCGCCGGACCGGCCGCCCCTGGACCGGCCGCCGCGCCGTCCGGGCGAGCGCCCGGCGCCGCGCTCGCGATGCCGCTCCGGAGCTGCCAGGGCCGCCAGATGGTGCCGCCCTGCATCACCCACTCCACCGACTCGAGGTTTCGGATGTCCTCCAGCGGGTTCCGATCGAGCAGGACGAGATCGGCCAGGCGCCCGGCCTCGATGGTGCCGAGCTGCCGGGCCGCGTCGCCGCCGAGCGCGCGGGCGGCGTCACGGGTGGCGGCGAACAGGGCGGCCTCGGGCGAGAGCCCGATCGAGTCCACCAGGAGCTGAAGCTCGGAGAGGAGCGACGCCCGGTCGCGGATCGGCCCGTAGGCCACGTGATCGGTGCCCGCGGTGAGGCGGACCCCGCGCCTCACGGCCTGCCGGGTGAGCTCCATGCTGAAGCCGACGGCGGTCCGGGCGTACTCCTCGCTCACCGACGGCTCCGGGGCGTGCTCCGCGTCGTAGTGGGCCACGCTCCGCAGGGTGATGTCGAGCGTGGGCTCGAGGAAGGTCCCCCGCCGCGCCATGCTGTCGAGCGTCTCGAGGATGTGGGGATCGCGCGCCGCCTCGGGTGTGGCGAGCCGGGCACCCTCGACCAGGATGTCGCTGCTGTTGAGCAGGCTGTCGCGGGTGCGGCCGGAGATGAGGTCCCCCACGAACAGCGAGGCGTGCACGACGCCGTCCTCGCCGGCCAGCACCAGGTCGCGGGGACCGGCCGGCTGGACCCAGGCGTGCCCCCAGGCCGGCATCCCCGCCCGGTGCGCCGCCTCCACCAGGGCCCGCGCCGATGCGGCGTCGAGGTAGGCGTAGAGCTTGAGCCCCATCGCCCCGGCCGCGCGGGCAACGGCCACCACCGAGTCGGGATCGTCGTCGCGATGGAAGAGGATCGGGGTCCAGCCCCGGAGCTGCATCACCTGGGCCTGCGGCAGCCGGTAGGCGGTGCTGCCGTCCCGCATCTGCACCTGCTCCCGGCCGTAGAAGAACCGGAACCCGGCGACGAGCTGCATGGCGTAGACCCGCGGCGCGCCCCGGAGCGGCCGGGTGCGGGCCAGGAGCTCGGCCGGGTTGGTCCCCATGTCGCGAACCGTGGTGATTCCCTTGGCCAGGAGGTCGCGCAGATCGTTGGGCAGCTCCTCGCTCGCGCTGCCGCGGCGGAGAAACAGGAGGTGTACGTGGGTGTCGATGAGGCCCGGGATGAGCCACCCGCCGCGCGCGTCGACCACCCGGGCGTCCCGGGGTACGGGGCACTCGCCGAGGCTCCCCGCGCAGAGGATGCGGCCGCGCCGGACCAGGGTCACCGCGTGGGGCACCGGGGGCCGGCCCGTCCCGTCCCAGAGCGTGGCGTCGGTGATCGCGATGGCCGGATCGTAGGGGGGAGGCGGCGCCGGGCGCCGGGCGGGAGCGGCGCAGGCTCCGCCGAGCAGCACGGCGACGGTGGCGATGGCGGCGGAGGCGCGGCCCATGTCCCTCACTCCGGCAAGATGGCTCCCGTTCCGCGGGCGGGTCCGTGACACGCAGGTTGGCGCGGTCGTGACCCGGAACACCGGGGCCGGACCCGTTCGTGCACTCCGCCAGGCCGAGTTGTATCTTGCTGAACGATTCCGGCGAGGGGTCGGCTCCTCACCGACCTCTATGCAAAGTTTATACGCGTTCAGCGGCCGACGCGAGTCCCTGCATGTCTACCGTCGATAGACCCCAAAAGTTCCTCCCGGGGGCGGGGTGACCGGGTTTCCCCTCCAGCGCCCGCGGCGGCGGCGCCGCACCGCCGCCCTCCGGCGCCTGGCCCGCGAGCACGCGCTCGCTCCCGACGACCTCATCGCGCCGCTCTTCGTGGTTCACGGGAGCGGCGTCGCGCGCGAGGTCCCCTCGATGCCGGGGGTATTCCAGCTCTCGGTGGACGCGATGCTCGACCGCGAGGTGGACCGGCTGCGGGCGCTGGGGATCGGCGCGGTGATCCTGTTCGGGATCCCCGCGCGCAAGGACGAGATCGGCTCGGAGAACTTCGCGCCGGACGGCATCGTGCAGCGGGCGCTCCGGCGGCTCCGCGAGCGGCACCCCGACCTCCTGCTGGTGACGGACGTGTGCTGCTGCGAGTACACCAGCCACGGCCACTGCGGGGTCGTGAAGGACGGCGCGGTGGACAACGACGCCACGCTGGAGCTGCTCGGGCGGGTGGCCAAGAGCCACGCCGCGGCCGGCGCCGACGTGGTGGCGCCGAGCGGGATGATGGACGGGATGGTCCGCGCCATCCGCACCGCGCTGGACGGCGCGGGGTATCGGGACTGCGCCATCCTGAGCTACGCGGTGAAGTACGCCAGCGCGTTCTACGGGCCCTTCCGCGAGGCCGCGGAGAGCGCCCCCGCCTTCGGCGACCGGCGGCAGTACCAGATGGATCCCGCCAACCTGCGGGAGGCGCTGCTGGAGGCCGCGCTGGACGAGGCGGAGGGGGCGGACTTCCTCATGGTGAAGCCGGCGCTGGCCTACCTCGACGTGGTGCGCGCGGTGCGGGAGCGGACCGCGCTCCCGCTGGTGGCCTACAACGTGAGCGGCGAGTACGCGATGGTGAAGGCCGCCGCCCGGCAGGGCTGGCTGGACGAGCGGCGGGTGGTGCTCGAGGCGCTGATCGGGATGCGCCGGGCCGGCGCCGACGCGATCATCACCTATCACGCGGCGGACGCGGCGGCCTGGCTCGCCGAAGGCGGGGTCGGGTGACCGACCTGCGGCTCGGTCCCCGCACCGAGCGCTCGGCCCGGCTCTACGCCCGGGCGCAGCAGCTCTTCCCCGGCGGGGTGAACAGCCCGGTGCGCGCCTTCAAGGGCGTGGGCGGGGTCCCGCTCTTCATCGAGAAGGGCGAGGGGCCCTACCTGGTGGACGCCGACGGCAACCACTACCTCGATCTGGTGCTCTCCTGGGGGCCGCTGATCCTGGGACACGCGCACCCGGCGGTGCTCGCGGCCATCGGCGAGGCCGCGGCCCTCGGGACCACCTACGGCGCGCCCACCGAGCTGGAGCTCGGGCTCGCGGAGCGGGTCCGGGCGGCGTTCCCGTCGGTCGAGATGCTCCGCTTCGTGAGCTCGGGCACCGAGGCGGTGATGAGCGCCGTGCGCCTCGCCCGGGCGGCGACCGGCCGCCCCGCCCTGGTCAAGTTCGACGGCTGCTACCACGGGCACGCCGACGCGCTGCTTGCGGCGGCCGGCTCCGGGGTGGCCACGCTCGGGCTGCCCGACTGCCCGGGCGTCCCGCCGTCGGCGGTGGCCGACACGCTGGTGGCCCCGTACAACGACCTCGCGGCGGTGGAGCGGCTGTTCGCGGCCCGCCCCGACGGGATCGCCGCGGTGCTGGTCGAGCCCGTGGCCGGCAACATGGGCGTGGTGCCGCCCCGGCCCGGATTCCTCGAGGGGCTCCGGACCCTCACCGAGCGGCACGGGGCCCTGCTGATCTTCGACGAGGTCATGACCGGCTGGCGGGTGCATCCGGGCGGGGCGCAGGCGCTCTACGGGATCCGGCCCGACCTCACCTGCCTGGGGAAGGTGCTCGGCGGGGGGCTGCCGGCCGCGGCCTACGGCGGCCGGCGCGACCTCATGCTCGAGATCGCCCCGGCCGGGCCGGTGTATCAGGCGGGGACGCTCTCGGGCAATCCGCTGGCCATGGCGGCGGGGATCGCGACGCTCGACGCGCTCGCCCGCCCGGGGGTGTGGGAGCGGGTCGAGCGGTGGGCCGAAGCGGCCGCCGCGGCGATCGCCGCGGCGGCCGGGAGCGCCGGCGTGGCGCTCACCGTCCAGCGGGTGGGGACTATCTTCACCCCGTTCTTCAGCGAGGGCCCGGTGGAGGACTACGCCGCGGCCAAGCGCACCGACCGCGCCGCCTACGCGCGCTTCTTCCACGCCATGCTCGCCGCCGGCGTCTATCTTCCCCCCTCGCCCTTCGAGGCCTGCTTCTCGTCCGCCGTGCACGGCGACCGGGAGCTCGAGCGGCTCCGGAGCGCGCTGGAGACCGCGTTCCATTCCTAGCGGGTCGGTTGCGGTGGTCGGCGCGGGGGCCGCCGGTCTCGCCGCGGCGTACCGCGCGCTCCGCCTCGGGCGCCGGGTCGCGGTGTACGAGGCCGCCGAGCGCGCGGGCGGGGTCGTCCGCACCGAGCGGCGGGCCGGATACCTGGCGGAGTGGGGCCCGAACTCGCTGGCGGCCCCGCCGGCCGGGGTGACGGCCCTCATCACCGAGCTGGGTCTCGACGCCGACCGGGTGGAGGCGAGCCCCGCGGCCCGCCGCCGGTACGTCGTCCGCCGGGGGCGGCCGGTGCCGCTTCCGCTCTCGCCCTGGGCGCTGCTCCGCTCGCCGCTCTTCTCCTGGCGCGGGAAGCTCCGGATCGCGCGCGAGCCGTTCGTCCCCGTCGCCGGCGATCCCGAGGCGGAGGAGAGCGTGGCGGACTTCGTGCGGCGCCGCTTCGGGGCCGAGGCCGTGGACTACGCGGCCGCCCCGCTGGTGAGCGGGATCTACGCCGGCGACCCCGAGGCGCTGTCGGCGCGGGAGGCGCTGCCCCGGCTGGTCGCGCTGGAGCGGACCTACGGCTCGGTGATCAAGGGAGCGTCCCGCACGGCCTCGGCCCGGAAGGCCGCGGCTCGCGAGGGTCGGGCCGGATCGCGCTCCCGTGACGCGTCCCGCGCGGAGGCGTCCGGCGCGGCCGTTCCGGGCGCGGGGCTCTTCACGTTCCGCGAGGGCCTGCAGCAGATCCCCGACGCCCTGGCCCGCGCCCTCGGCCCGAGCCTCCGGCTCGCGACTCCGGTCCGCGCGATCCGGCGGCTCGAGTCCGGCTGGGGCGTCGTCACGGACCGCGGCACCGAGGTGCACGATGCCGTGGTCCTGGCCGTCCCGGCCTACGCGATCGCCGCCCTCCCGATCGAGTGCCGGGGCCCCGGCCTCGGGGCGCTGGGCGAGATCCCACATCCGCCGGTCGCCGTCCTGGTGCTGGGATTCCGCCGGAACGACGTGGCCCACCCGCTCGACGGGTTCGGCCTTCTCGCGCCGCCGGTCGAGCGCCGGCGGATCCTCGGCGTGGTGTTCTCGTCGAGCCTGTTCCCGGGGCGTGCGCCGGAGGGTCACGTGACGCTCGCCGCGTTCGTCGGCGGGGCCCTGGGACCGCCGGTCCCCGGCGACCCGGACCTGCTCGAGGCCTGGGTGCTGGAGGAGCTGGCGGCGCTCCTCGGCGTGCGGGGCCGGCCCACCTTCCGTCACTGCACCGTCTGGCCGCGCGCCATTCCCCAGTACGTGATGGGCTACGCGCGCTACCGGGAGGTCATGGATGCGTTCGAGCGGGAGAACCCCGGGCTCCTGCTGGCGGGGGGCTACCGGCGTGGGGTGAGCCTGGGCGACACGCTCGAGTGCGGGCTCGAGGCGGGGGAACGGGCGGCCCGCGCCGCGACCGAGCGGCCGACCCGTGCGGGCGATCGCGCGGCCCGCGAGACTGGTTGACCGGAGGGTGCCTTGGGTAATCTCCACCCGACGACCCGCCATACCGGCCCGGGGCGGTCGGCGCGGGCGGCGGGAGGAGGGATGGGGTGAGCCAGGGTGGATCCCCGCTCCGGGTGGGCACCCGGGGGAGCGCGCTGGCCGTGTGGCAGGCGGAGCGAATCCGGGCGCGACTGGCGGAGCGGGGCTACGCGACCGAGCGGGTCGAGATCCGCACTACCGGCGATCTCGCTCCGGACGCACCGCTCGGCCGAGGCGGCCCCCGCGCCCTCTTCACCAAGCAGCTCGACGACGCCATCCTGGAGGGCCGGATCGACCTCGCGGTGCACTCGCTCAAGGACCTGCCCACCCGGCTTCCGGACGGCATCGCGATCGCCGCGGTCGGCCTGCGCGAGGACCCCAGGGACGCGCTGGTGAGCCGGCGGGGGCTCCGCTGGGGCGATCTCCCACCCGGCTCCCTGATCGCGACCAGCAGCGTGCGGCGGCGGGCGCAACTGCTTCGGGTGCGGCGCGACCTCCGGATGGTGGACATCCGGGGCAACGTGGACACCCGGCTCGCCAAGCTCGAGGCCAACCCCGAGTGGGCCGCCGTCGTGCTGGCGGTGGCCGGGCTGGTCCGGCTTGGCCGCGCCGATCGCATCGCCGAGCGGTTGTCGTTCGACCTGATGCTCCCGGCGCCGGGGCAGGGAGCCCTGGCCGTCACGGTGCGCGACGACGACCGGCAGGCCGCCGAGGCGGCACGGCTGGCGGTGCACGACCCGGACACCGAGCTTGCGACGGCGGCGGAGCGCGGTCTCCTGCGCGCGCTCGAAGGCGGGTGCCAGGTGCCGATCGGCGCCTACGCCGAGATCGTGGACCCGGCCGACCGGATGCTGCGGCTCCGCGCGCGGGTGGTCTCGCCCGGCGGGGAAGCCAGCGTGGACGGGGAGCGGGTCGCGCCGGCTGATGCGCCCGCCGCGGCCGAAGCGCTCGGCGCCGCGCTCGCGCGGGAACTCCTGAGTCTCGGCGGGAGCGAGATCCTGCGCTCGGCGCGTGATCTCGGCCCGCCGGTCGCGGAGCCCTGAGGGGATGCGGGTCGCCCCCACCGTCACGCTGACCACGGCGCCGGGCTCCCTGGCCGGGCTCGCCGACGCGCTCCGCGCCGAGGGGCTTTCGGTTCGCGAGATCCCCCTTCTTTCGTTCGGGCCGCCCGCCGACTGGACCGCGGTGGACGCCGCGATTCTCCGGCTGGCCGCCTTCGCGGCCGTCGCGGTCACCTCGCCCCGGGCGGCCGATACCTTCGTCGAGCGGGTGAACGCGCTCCGGGTGAGCACGCCGGTGGGGCAGACGGCCTGGGCGACCGGCGCCGCCACGGCCCGGCCGCTCCGGCGGCTCTACGGGGACGTGCGGGTCCCGTCCAGCCTCGCCACGGTGGACGCGAGCGCGGGCTCGCTGCTCGGCGGGGCGATGCTCGCGGCGCAGGTGGGCTCGCCGGTGCTCTTCCCCTGCGGCGACGCGAGACGGGACGAGCTCCCGGCCATGCTCCGCGCCGCCGGCCTCGCGGTCGAGGAGATCGTGTGCTATCGCTCGCTCCTCGCCGGGGAGGACCGCGCGCTCGAGGCGGTGAACGGCGCCGACATCGTGCTGGTCGGGAGCCCGAGGGTGGCCTCCCTCCTCGCCGGCGTCTCGCGCCCGGGCGACCGGCCCGCGCTGGTGGCCATCGGCCCGACCACCGCGGCCGCGGCCCGGGCCGCCGGGTGGGCGCCGGCCGCCGTGGCCAAGCACCCCGCCGTTCCGGCGGTGGCCGAGCGCATCCGCGCCCTCGCGAGAGCCCGCTGACCCGTGCCCGCGAACGACCTGCTCCTCCGGGCCTGCCGCCGCGAGGCGGTGCCGCGGCCGCCGGTGTGGATGATGCGCCAGGCGGGCCGCTACCTTCCGGCCTATCGGGAAGTCCGCCGGCGGGCCGACTTCCTCACCCTGCTCACCACGCCGGAGCTCGCGGCAGAGGTCACGCTCCAGCCGGTGGACGCGCTCGGCGTGGACGCCGCGATCGTCTTCAGCGACATCCTGGTGATGCCGCGGGCCATGGGAATGACCCTGACCATAGAGGAAGGGACGGGCCCCCGCCTGAGCGAACCGGTCCGCACCGCGGCGGACCTCGACCGCCTGGCGGACCCCGACCCCGAGCCGGCGCTCGGATACGTGCTCGAGGCGCTCCGGCTCGCGCGGCGGGAGCTTCGGGGCCGGGTCCCGCTGATCGGGTTCGCCGGCGGGCCCTGGACGCTCGCGTCGTACATGGTCGAGGGAGGCGGCTCGAGGAGCTTCGCGACGGCCAAACGGTGGCTGGCCGAGCAGCCCAAGCTGGCGCACGCCCTGCTCGGGCGGCTGGCCCCCGCGGTCGGTCGCTTTCTCGCGGCCCAGGTCGCCGCCGGCGCCCAGGTGCTGCAGGTCTTCGAGAGCTCGGCCTTCGCGCTCGCGCCCGACGATTTCCGGGCGTTCGCCCTTCCTTACCTCGTGGAGGCGGTGTGCGTCGCCCGGGGGGCCGGCGCCCCGGTGATCGTGTTCGCGCCGGGGGCCGGGTGGGCCCTGGAGGAGATCGCTCGGGCGACGGAGGCCGACGTGATCGGCATCGATTGGCAAACCGACCCGGCGGAGGCGAAGCGGCGGCTCGCGGCCCATACGGTGGCGCTCCAGGGGAACCTGGATCCCTCGTGGCTCCACGCGCCGCCCGAGGTCATCCGGCGGCGTACCCGCGGTATGCTCGCCATGTTCGGCCCGCGGGGCTACATCGCGAACCTGGGTCACGGCATCCTGCCCGACACGCCGGTGGAGCACGCGCGGATCTTCGTCGAGACGGTGAAGGAATGGCGGCCCTGACCAGCCGGCGCGATCGGGCGGCGGCCTGGATCGAGCGCCTGCACCGGGAGACCCTCGGCTTCGTCACCGAGCTGGACGGCGGCGGGACGTTCCGCGAGGACCCCTGGCGGCGGGCCGGCGACGGCGGCGGGGGGCTCACCTGCGTGCTCTCCGAGGGACGCACGTTCGAGAAGGCGGGGGTGAACCGCTCGGCCGTGCACGGAGAGCTGCCCGAGGGGCTGGCCCGCCGGCTGGGAGCGCGGCCCTCCGAGGCCGGCTCCCGCCGGTTCTTCGTGACCGGGATGAGCGTGGTGCTCCACCCGCGGAGCCCGATGGTGCCGACGGTCCACCTGAACGTGCGCTACTTCGAGCTCCTCGCCGGGAACGAGCTCGCCGACGCCTGGGTGGGCGGGGGCGCGGATCTCACGCCCACCTATCCCTTCCCGGAGGACGCGGCGCACTTTCACCGGGTGCTGCGGGAGCTCTGCGCCCGGCACCATCCGTCGTTCTATCCCCGGTTCAAGCAGTGGTGCGACGAGTACTTCGTGAACCGGCACCGGCAGGGCGAGCGGCGGGGCGTGGGCGGGATCTTCTTCGACAACCTGCGGGCGGGGGAGTCCGGTCTCGATCTGGACGCGCTCCTCCGCTTCGCCGACGAGGTGGGTCGGGTGCTCCCCCGGGCCTACGGCCCGATCGTCGCGCGGCGGCGCGATCTTCCCTTCGGGGAGCGGGAGCGGCGGTTCCAGCTCGCGCGGCGCGGGCGGTACGTGGAGTTCAACCTGGTGCACGACCGCGGGACCCTCTTCGGGCTCGCGACCGGCGCCCGGGCGGAGAGCGTGCTCATGAGCCTGCCCCCGCTCGCGAGCTGGGACTACGACCCGCAGTACGAGCCGGGCTCCTTCGAGGCGGAGCTGCTCCGGATGCTCGAGCCGCGTGACTGGGCCGAGGTGGACGCGGGGGCGGGGACGGGGGAGGGGGCGGGGGACGCCGGGGTCGCGCGGGGTACGGGCATACGGTGAGGTGGATCGGGCGGGTCGGGCTCGGTGTCGCCTGCGCGCTCGGCGCGCTGCCCCCGCTCGCCGCCCAGGATCGGTCGCTCCGGGCGGCCGCCGAGCTCACCGGGGTCACGGCCGGCATGGCCTCGGCGTGCGGGCTCGACGCCAAGCCGGTGCTGCACGCGTTCCGCGACCTGATGGATCGAAAGCAGGTGCAGGGCGCGGCGCGGCGGCGGCTCGTGCGCCTGGTCTCGACCGCGAGCGACCGGGGGTACGCCACGCAGCGCGAGCCCGGGGCGATGAGCTGCGCCGAGGTGAAGGTGGAGCTCGGGCGGGCCACCCGGCGCCTGCGCAAGGCTCGCTAGCACGGCTTCGGAGGGCCCATGAGCGTCCTGTTTCCCGCCCTGCTGCGCTACGAGGACGTGGCGGTGCTGCTGATCCGGCTGATGGTCGCGGCGGTGTTCGTCTCGAGCGGCCTGGCGCACGTCCGGAGCCCGGCGGAGCGCGCCAGGAGCATCGAGATGAGCCCGGGGTTCACCGTGTTCCTCGGGGTGGCGGAGATCGCCGGCGGCCTGGCCGTCGCGCTCGGGGTGCTCACCCAGCTCGCGGCGATCGGCCTCATCCTGATCATGCTGGGAGCCATCCTGAAGAAAATCTTCGCCTGGAAGACCGGCTTCTGGGGGCAGAACGCGTCGGGCTGGCACTACGACCTGATGCTGGCGCTCATGAGCCTGCTGATCCTGTTCACGGGCGGCGGCAGGCTCGTGCTGCTCTAGCGCGGCGGTGGCGCGGCCGGGCGCTCCCCGGCCGCGACCGGCCGGCGGCGGAGCGGGCCGCGCCTCAGACCGACGCCCGGCTCGAGCGCCGGGCCGAGCCGAGCGACGGCCCCGAGCGGCGCAGCCGGTCGCCCAGAGCGGGCGGGCGGATTGGCCCGATGGCGGCGCGCACCGCGCCGGCGGTCACGGCGAGGCCCGCCACCAGGGTCGCGAGCCCGGTCAGGGCCACGATGCGGCGGGGCAGGCTGAACGGGTCCGCGAAGGGCGTGTGGTGGATCGCCCACGCCCAGCCGAGGAGGGTGAACGCGAGGCACGCGAAGCTCGCGGCCGCGTCCTGCCAGCAGCCCGGGTCCCGCCCGCAGGTCCGCCGCAGGATCGCCCCGTGCGCCGCGGCCGCGCCGGCCGCGGCCGCGATCGGCAGCCACCGCATCGGGCCGGAGCCCGCCGAGAGCGCGCGGAGCAGATACCCGCCCACGTCGGGGCCGTCGCCCCGCGCGTCCAGCACCACCAGAGCGGCCCATGCCGCCGCGCCGAGGGCGACACCGATCGCGGCCCGCGACCGGGGCCACGGTAGGCCCGGATCCATAGGTCCATCCTCCGGTAACGCGTTCGCTCGACGTTGGCGTCGCACGGGCGGCGGGGGCGGTGAGGCGGGACACCGGCCGCTCGGGCCACCAATTGGTGAGCAACGTCACGGCGGCCCGGGAGGGGCTCACCCATCATGGGGGCGCTTTTCTGGGTTCTTGTTGCTGCATGGGTCGGTTGACGCGGAACGGCGCTCGCTCCGAGGGGAGCGCCGCGCCTCGATACGCGGAGGGGTGTATGAGGGTGTGGTTGGCGGGTTGCGCCGTGCTCACGTTGCTGGTCGCGTGCCAG
>Ga0070741_10012081_pt1 | contig 15719 bp, 15 predicted proteins | sample Coa_R1_4_FD_66440 | JGI IMG/M metagenome (GOLD analysis project Ga0070741, IMG submission 66440) | Surface soil microbial communities from Centralia Pennsylvania, which are recovering from an underground coalmine fire - Coalmine... | ecosystem: Environmental > Terrestrial > Soil > Unclassified ...
CTGCTCGCCGCCCTCCAGGCGGCGCTGCGCGCCCGGCTGGACAGCGGCGGCCGCTTCGACCCGACCGTCCTCCCCGCCCTCGTCGCCGCCGGCTACGACCGCACCTTCGCCGAGCTCGAGCAGCGCGAGCCCAGGCCCGCGCGCAGCTGGCGCGCCGGGGCCGCGATCGAGCTCGACCGCGAGCGAGGCGCCGCCCGCCTCGAGCCGGGCGCAGCCGTCGACCTCGGCGGGATCGGCAAGGGCTTCGGGGCCGCGCGGGCGCTCGACGCGATGCGCGAGGCCTGGCCCGGCCTGCCGGGTGCGCTCGTCGACCTCGGCGGCGACATCGCCGTCGAGGGAGCTCCTCCCGGCGACGGGCCCTGGCGCATCGCCGTCGCCGAGCCCCGGCGACCGGGAGCGACGCTCGGCACGATCGCGCTCCGGGCGGGCGGCGTCGCCACCTCCGGACGCGACCGGCGCCGCTTCGGCCCCGGTCGCGCGCTCCACCATCTCATCGACCCGGCGACGGGCCTGCCTGCCGCGCGCGGCCCGCTCGCCGTGACCGTGGTCGCACCCGACGCGCCGCAGGCCGAGGCGTTCGCGACCGCGCTCGCCGTCTGCAGCCTCGACGAGGGGCGCGCGCTGCTCGCGCGCCTCCCCGCCCTCGCCGCGCTGCGCGTGCCCGACGAGGGCGAGCCGGAGACCGTCAACGGCTTCCCCTGGCTGCGGCAGCCCTCGCCCTCGGCAGCGGCGGCGTGAGCGGACTCCTCGCACACGCGCCCGTCGCCTGGTACGTGGCGCGCGCCGCGGGCCTCGTCGCCTTCGGGGTGCTGACGCTGTCGGTCTGGCTCGGCCTCGCGATGAGCACGAGGCTGCTCGGCGCGAGGCGCCAGAAGCTCCTGTTCGGCTGGCACCAGACGCTCGCCTTGACCGGGCTCGCGCTGCTCGGCCTGCACGTGGCCGCGCTCCTGGCCGATCCGTTCCTGCACTTCGGGCTCACCTCCACCCTCGTGCCGTTCGCGGCGCCCTGGAGACCGGCCGCCGTCGCCGCAGGCTCGATCGCCGGCTGGCTCGTCCTCGCCCTGTCCGTGGCCTTCCGGATGCGGAGGTGGATCGGCCAGCGCGGCTGGCGCAGGCTCCACTACGCGAGCTTCCTCACCTTCGCGCTCGCGCTCGGCCACGCGCTCGCCGCCGGCAGCGACCTTCGGGGGGTCGGCGGCCCCGTCCTCGTCGCCGTCGCGGGCGGTCCGGTGCTCTGGCTCGGCCTCGCCCGCATCCTCCTGCCGCAGCGACCGGGCGCCCGGCCGGCGAAGGCGCGGACGAACCGTCCGGCAGCCGCCGACGCCTGACGGGGCCGGCGTGTCCCGGTGGGCGCAGCGAACGTCGAGCCCGCCTTCGCCGCACCGGTCGAGAGGGTCAAGTTCGCCTCGCTCCACCCCGTCTACGCGTCGAGCTCGCAGCGTCGCAGTGGCCGGTCAGCGCCGCTGCGCCGTCAGCGCCGTCCCCATGTCCGCCTGGATCTGCGCCTGCGTGAGCGCGACCCCGTACACGCGCACCTCGTCGATCTTGCCGCTGAAGTACTGGCCGTAGATGCTGTCGCCGCCGATCTGCAGCGGATTCGTCGACGTCGCGAGTCAGCCTCGCCGCTCGCGACCAGACCGCAGCCGGCCACCGACGGGGGTGGCGTACACGCCCGCCTCGAGCGCGGCCGGGTCGGGCGCCGGCGAAGCCTCTGCCTCGGCGAGGGCGGCCGCGACCTCGTCGGCCGCCCGGCGGCGCAGGCTGTCGAGCTCCGCCTCCTCGACACCGTCCAGGCGCAGGCGGGCGGTCAGGCGCTCGATCGGGTCTTCGAACAGGGTGCGCAGCTCGGCGGGCACGTAGCGGGCATCGTCGTGGGCGGCGTGGCCATGGCCGCGGAGGGTGAGGGCTTCCACGCCCTGTGGCCCACCGCCCGCGCGCGCGCGCTCGACCGCGTCGCGGACGGTCTCGTAGACGAGCAGGGCGTCCGTCCCGTCCACGCGGGCGCAGGGGATGCTCCAGCCGCCGCGCACGCGCTCGGCGATGTTCGTGTTCACCATCTCGCGCTCGACCGGCGTCGAGTAGGCGTAGCGGTTGTGCTGGAAGACGAACACGGCCGGGACGGCGAGCACGCCGGCGAGGTTCAGCCCCTCGTGCACGTCCCCGGTGCAGAAGGCGCCCTCACCGAGGAACGTCAGCGCCACTCGCGGCTCGCCCCGGCGCTTGAAGGCGAGCGCCGCGCCGACGGTGACGGGGACGAGGTCGCCGAGCATCGAGACGAGCGGGAACACGCCGCGCTCCGGCTTGCCGAAGTGCATGTTGCCGTCGCGGCCGCGCGTCGGCCCGTCCGCCTTGCCGAGGAAGTTGCGGAAGACATCGGCGACGGTGACGCCGCGAGCGTAGTGGCAGGCCTGCTCGCGGTTGAGCGGGCAGACGACGTCGTCCGGCCCGAGCGCGAGCCCCGCGCCGGCAGCCACTGCCTCCTGCAGATAGCCGGTGTAGACCGAGCCGGCGATGCGCCCCTGGCGGTAGAGCGCCATGATCCGCTCCTCGGCATAGCGCTGGAGCAGCATCAGCCGCAGCAGCTCGAGCCGCGTCTCGCGCGGGACACCCGGCGCCGCCGAGGCGGGTGTGGCAGTCCTCGAGTCAGTAGGCAAGGAGCTCCCCCAGCGCGCCGCGCACGGACTCGACCGAGGGCAGGTAGGCGTCCTCGAGCTCGGGTGCGAACGGGACGGGCGTGTCGGGCGGGGCGACGAGCGCGGGCGGCGCGTCGAGCAGCTCGAACCCCTCCCTGGCGACGAGGGAGAGGACGAGCCCGGCGATGCCGAGCGAGCGCGACGCCTCCTGGAGGACGAGCAGGCGCGACGTCCGCGCGAGCGACTCCAGCACCGCCTCGGCGTCGAGCGGCCACAGGGTGCGGAGGTCGAGCACCTCGACGTCGAGCTCGGCGCAGGCGCGCAGCGCGAGCTCGACCCCCGCGCCGTAGGTGACCACGGTCGCCTCCCTGCCCCGGCGAGCGACCCGCGCCCGGCCGAGCGGCACGCGCAGGGAGGGGTCCGGAGCCGGGCCCTTGAGCCGGCGGTAGAGGGCCTTGTGCTCGAAGTAGAGGACGGGGTCGTCGTCCTCGATCGCGGCGCGCAACAGCCCGTAGGCGTCCTCGACGCTCCCCGGGCACACCACCTTGAGCCCGGCGGTGCCGACGAACCAGCCTTCGGGGCTCGAAGCGTGGAAGGGGCCGCCGCGGACCCCGCCGCCGGACGGCGCCCGGACGACGAGCGGGAGCCGGATGCCCGAGCGCCAGTGCGTCTTGGCCGCCACCGTCACGATCGGGTCGAACGCGCAGGAGATGAAGTCGGCGAACTGGAGCTCGACCACCGGGCGCTCGCCCATCCAGGCCGCGCCGATCGCAGCGCCGACGAACCCCTCCTCGGAGATCGGCGTGTCGATCACCCGGCTGTCGCCGAACTCCTCCCACAGCCCAGCGGTGACGCCGAAGGCTCCGCCGAAGCGGCCGATGTCCTCGCCGAGGAGGAAGACGCGCTCCTCCTCGCGCAGCGCATCGGCGAGCGCGGCACGGATCGCCTCGAGGTAGGTGATCTCGCTCACGGGCCGGAAGACGCTACCGGTCAGCTCGCGTCCACATCCCCCGGCGCGCGCGCCGGGCGGCCCGAGCGCGGTCGGCACGAGCTCCCGGCGTGGCCGGCGACGCTCGCCGCTGTCACGACCGAGCCGCCCCTCGCCGCGCCCGAGCTCACACCCAGAACTGCTCGCGGCCGAGACCCATCTCGTGCGTCTCGCTCGTCGTCCTGTGCTCGACCGGCTGCTCCGGCCCGGGCACGGAGCCGCCGACCAGCCGCGAGACGACACGGCCGTTCTCGACGCGCGCCGGCCAGTCGTGGATCGGCAGCACGAACGTGCCGGAGTTGAGCGCCTTCTTGATCGCGGCACGCTCCTGCCGCTTCGAGGTCGACTGGTTGCCCGTCGACTGCGGCTCGTAGTCGAGCACCTGGTAGATCGGATCGACGATCTGGTTCTGGATGTCGTAGATCACGTCACCGCAGATGCACGCCTTCCCCTCGGCGGTCTCGACGACGATGTTCATCGAGCCGTCCGTATGGCCGCCGGCGGCCTCGCACACGATCCCCGGGAAGATCTCGTCGGGCCCGGACAGCTCGAGGTCGAGCAGGCGCAGCGCCCCGGGCGTGTGCAGCCGGTCGATGTGGTGCTTCACGTACTCGGCCGGGTACTGCTCGCCCATGATCCCCGAGGCCGAGAACTCGAGCTCGCGACGGTTCGTGATCACCGTTGCCTTGGGGAAGCGGTGATCTTGCCCGGCGTGGTCGATGTGGTGGTGCGTGTGCAGCACCCAGCGAACGTCGTCGAGCTTCACGCCGAAGCGGCCGAGCTGGTTCTCGAGCGACCTCTCCTCGCCGATCAGCCCCGTCATGCCGAGCCGCTGCATGATCTCCGCGTTCATGGCGCCCGTGTCCACGAGGATCGGGTCGTCTCCGCCGAGGATCAGGCAGCCCCATGTCTTCACGCGCGTCAGCTTGCCCATGTTGCGCGCGAGGACGAGGAAGCTCGACTCGAGCTCGATGTCGATCAGATCGAGCAGCTTGATCTCGTACGCCACCGCGGGCCTCCTTCGCCACAAAAATTGACGACCGACCGGTCGGTCGAGTAGCGTATGCCCGGTGCCTGCGGGTGTCAAGGCGGATGCGAAGCGGCGGGAGCTCGTCGCGCAGGCGGCGGCGCTGTTCGACCGCGCCGGCTACCACACGACGAGCGTGGCCGCGGTGGCGCAGGCCGCCGGCATCCGCAAGCCGACGCTCTACCACTACTTCGCGAGCAAGGACGAGATCCTGTTCGCGATCCACGACGAGTTCATCGACCTCCTGATCGAGCGCGAGCGGGCGCGACCGGCCGATCTCCCCGCGGCCGACGCGGTACGGGAGGCGATGCGCGACGTGCTCGAGCTGATGGACACCCATCGCGGGCACGTGCGGGCCTTCTTCGAACACTACCGCGAGCTCTCGGAGGAGGCCCGGGCGACGATCGCGCGCAAGCGCGACGAGTACGAGGCGGCGGTCGAGCGGCACATCGCCCAGGGGATCGAGCGCGGCGAGTTCCGGCCCGTCGACCCCCGGCTGACCGCGCTCGCGGTGTTCGGCATGTGCAACTGGGCCTACCAGTGGTATCGGCGAGAGGGGCGGCTGTCGAGCAGGGAGATCGCCGACCGCTTCTTCGACCTGCTGCTCAACGGCTTGAGGAGGTGACGGACGGTGCGAACGGCGCAGGAGTTCATCGAGGGGCTCAGGGACGACCGCGAGGTCTGGTACCGCGGTGAGCGGGTCGCCGACGTGACGACGCATCCCGAGCTGGGCGTCGCGGCGCGCCACGGCTCGCTCGACTTCGAGCTCGCCGAGGATCCCGCGCTGCGCGAGCTCGCCGTCACGGACGGCCACTCCACCTTCTACGCGCTGCCGAGGACGGCCGCCGACCTGCGCCGGCGCTCGGCGCTGATCGAGGCGTCGACGGCGCACGGCGCGACGCTCGTCGTCCTGCTCAAGGAGATCGGCACCGACGCGCTGTTCGCACTCCACCGCGTCACGGCCGGCACGGACGCTTTCGCCCGCGTGCAGGCGTTCCACGCCCGCTGCCGCGACGGCGACCTCGCGCTCGCAGTCGCGCAGACGGACGTGAAGGGCGACCGCTCGCAGGGGCCGTCCGGCCAGGCCGACCCGGACGCGTACGTGCGCATCGTCGACCGGCGCGACGACGGGATCGTCGTCCGGGGCGCGAAGGTGCACACCTCCTGCAGCCCGAACGTGGACGAGCTGATCGTCATCCCCACCCGGGCGCTGCGGGAGGGCGAGGAGGAGTGGGCGGTCGCCTTCGCCGTCCCCGTCGCCACGCCGGGCGTCAGGCTCCTCTGCTCGGACTACCTGCACGGCACCGACGACCCGTGGACGCGCCCGGTCTCCTCGCGGCACAAGATGATCGAGACGCTGACCGTCTTCGACGATGTCTTCGTGCCGTGGGAGCGCGTCTTCCTCGCCGGCGACGTCGAGCGCGCCGGACGGCTGGCGCTCGCGTTCGTCGAGTTCCACCGCTTCACCGCCGTCTCGTACAAGCTGCCGCTCGTCGACACGCTCGTCGGGCTCGCGCTCGCGCTCGCGGAGGCGAACGGCATCGCCCGCGCCTCGCACGTACGCGACAAGCTGACCTGGCTGATCGGCTACGCCGAGACCGTGCGGGGGCTGACCGAGCTGGCGGCCGACCGTTGCGGCGTCGACCCGGCCACCGGCATCGCCTTCCCCGACCCGCTGACCACGAACGTGGCCAAGTGGACGTTCGCGCGCGACTACCAGGAGGCGGTCAAGCACGTGATCGACGTCGCCGGCGGCCTCCTCGTCACCGGCCCCTCCGGCGCCGACTGGGAGCACCCGGAGCTCCGCCCTCTGCTCGAGAAGTACCTCGCGGGCGCGGTCCCCGCGGCCGAGCGCATGGCGCTCCTCAACCTCGCCTCCGACCTTCTCGCCCGAAGCTATGCCGGCTACCAGTCCGTGCTCGCGGTGCACGCCGAGGGCTCGCTCGAGGCGGAGAAGCTGCAGATCTGGCGCTCGTACGACGCGGAGCGGGCGCGGACGCTCGCCCGCCGCCTCGCCGGTCTCGGAGGCTGAGGCGAGAGGAAGCTACCTCGCCACCCAGCCGTCCGGGAGGCCGGTCTCCTAGAGCCGGCCTCGGACGGCGTACCCCGGCACGAACAGACACGGCCCACGCATGCGTCACCGGCCGCCCTGCTCGGGTTCCGGCGCTCGCGCAGCCGCTAGTCGCCGAACGCCTGCGCAAGCCCCTGCTGCAGGTCCTCCTGGGTCATGACCGGGGTCAGGTCGATGGCCGCGTCGAGGGCGAGGAAGAGCGGCTCGCCGATCACGGGCATCTGGGCCTGCGAGGCCATGTCGAAGACGATCAGCGCCGTCCGCTTCCCGCCCTCGACGGTGAAGTACGCCGCTTCGGGGTGCAGCTTGGAGAGGACGGACTCGAACGCCTTCTGCAACTCGCCCGCCTGGATGGCCTCGTTGGCCTTCGCGACCGGGAGCTGGACCTTGAGCAGCATGCGCATGTGCAGATCCTCCTTGTCTCGAGCGTTGCTGAACCAGGACGCCGACTCTTTCACGCCCGCCCTCGCGTGTCCACTGCACCGTCGTGCGTCCGCCTCCAGCCCGCCGATGACGTTCGCGCACGCTGCGAGTCGAATCAGGAAGACTGCAGGGATGTCGAGCCGGAAGGAGAGGCGATGCCGAAGACCATGCTGCTCGTCGGGACGCGCAAGGGCTGCTTCCTGGTCGAGAGCGACGACCGCCGGGCGTGGGACGTGCGGGGACCGTTCTGCGAGGGCTGGCCCGTCTACCACGCCGTGTACGACCCCGCCTCGCAGACGATCTACGCCGCCGCCGCCAGCGAGTGGCACGGAGTCGCCGTGTGGCGCTCGAGCGACCTGGGCGAGACGTGGGAGCTCTCGAGCGAGGGCCTGAGCCACGGCGACGGCGGGCTGAGGCTGTCGAAGATCTCCACGATCGCCGCCGCGCACGGACGCCTGCTCGCAGGCGGCGAGGCAAGCGGCGTGTTCGAGAGCCGGGACGGCGGGAGGAGCTGGGCGCTCAAGAGCACGCTCGACGCGCACCCGGCCGCGAAGGACTGGAACGACCCGTCGAAGCAGCCGCCGGGCCACCTCGGCGTGTCCGCGATCATCCCCCATGCCCACGAGCCGGCGCGTTTCTGGGTGATCGTGCAGGGCTACAGCCTGTTCGAGACGACGGACGACGGGGCGACCTGGACGCCGCGCAACGACGGCCTGCGAGCCGACTGGCCGCGCGACTACGAGGACGTCGGCTTCTGCGTGCACAAGCTCGTCGTCGCGCCGACCGACCTCGACCGGATGTACCAGCAGAACCACTGCGGCGTGCACCGCTCGGACGACGGCGGGCGCTCCTGGACGGAGATCAGCGAGGGGCTGCCGAGCGACTTCGGCTTCGCCGCGGCCGTCCACCCGCACGACCGCGACACGTTCTACGTCGTCCCGCTCGACCCGGGCCACGCGCGCTGCATGCCCGAGGGCCGGGCAGCCGTCTGGCGGACGCGAGACGCCGGCGACAGCTGGCAGCGGCTCGACCGTGGGCTGCCGCAGCACAACGCGTATCTCGGCGTGCTGCGCGAGGGGATGGCGATCGACACGCACGACACCCCCGGCGTCTACGTCGGAACGAGCACCGGCCAGGTGTTCGCGAGCGCCGACGAGGGCGACAGCTGGCGCGAGGTCGCGAGCTACCTGCCGGCGATCGCCTCCGTCGAGGTGGCGACCGTCGAGTGATGGCCGAGCTGCACCTGCCGGCGACGCTGCTACCGCTCTTCCGCGACCTGCCGCGCCGCGTCGAGGTCGAGGCGGCCACGGTCGGGGAGGCGCTCGCGCTGCTCGAGGAGCGCTGGCCGGGGCTGCGCGACCGCCTGTGCGAGCCGGGCCCCGAGCTGCGCCGGCACATCCACGTCTACGTCGACCGCGAGCGCGCCGGGCTGGGGACGGCGCTCGGACCCCGCTCCCGGGTGGACGTGGTCACGGCCATCAGCGGCGGCTGACGCGGGCCGCGGGGCGAGCGGCGTTCCGTGGCCGTCGTCGGCCAAGTGCCGCGCGGCGCCAGGCGGATCGACTATCGTCGGACGGCCGGCGCGCCGAGCGCGTGGGCGCCGTCCGAGAGCGGGCGGCGCGCTCGACCACCGACAGGGAGATGGCTGGGAGCACGACGCAGCGTCAGCGACAGCCGAGCCACGCCGAGCGGCTGGCGAGCCGCGACGGCTACTTCGCGCCGGAGAGCGTCATCCGCCGCGTCGGCAACACGCCCGTGACACCGTTCCTCGGCGGTGGCGCGGCCGTGCTCCTGCAGATGGCGCACCCGCTCGTCGCCGCCGGCGTCGCCGACCACTCGGACTACCGGCGCGACCTCTGGCGCCGGCTCGGGCGGACGCTGCGCGCCCTCTACCTGATCACGTACGGAAGCAGGGCCGAGGCGGACGCCGTTGCGGCGGCCGTGCAGGCCGTCCACGAGCGGGTGACGGGCACGACGCGCACGCGGCTCGGGCGCTTTCCCGCCGGCACCCGCTACGCGGCGAGCGACCCCGAGCTGATGCTGTGGGTGCACGCCACGCTCGTGCACTGCTCGCTCGAGGCCTACCAGCGCTTCCAGGAGCCGCTGACGCCCGCAGAGCAGGCGCGCTACTACGAGGAGATGACGCTGATGGCCGCGCTGTTCGGCGTCCCCGAGGCGATCGTCCCCGGTGACCTCGACGCGTTCCGTCGCTACTTCCGCGAGCAGGTGGCGGGCGACACGATCGCCGTCACCGAGCCGGCGCGCGAGATCGCCGAGGTCGTCCTCCGCGCGCCGCTCCCCGCGCCCGTCCGCCTGCTCGCCCCCGCGCACCGGCTCGCGACGGCCGCGCTGCTGCCGAGCCGCATCCGGGACGAGTACGGGTTGCGCTGGACGGCCCTGCACGCCCTCGTGCTCGAGCCGGCAGCCCGCACCCTCAAGCTGACCGCCATGCCGCTCGTCCTCGCGGCCGCCCACCTGCGGCCGGCCTTCACCGCGCCCGCGGCGGCACGAGCGGCGGCGCGGTAGCGGTCCGGCATGAAGGCGCGTCCCGAGACGGACCCGCGCCTCGTCGAGGCGCTGGCAACGTTGCGAAGCGACCCGGGCCTTCTCGACTGGTGGCACGCCAGAGACAGAGGTGCATCATCCGCGACCGACCGAGCCGTGCCCGACGCCGAACGCTCCTGCGGGTCACGCGAAGCTCGTACTCTACGACGGCGTGAAGCGCTCCGGCTCTCTCGCCCCTCCCACGGCCGGAGGCCGCACCGGTACGACCGGCCGCGAGCAGGCCGCCGCACGCTTCGACGTCGTCGCCATCGGCGAGACGATGGCGCTCTTCCTGACGGAGCCGCCGAGCCCGCTGCGGCAGGCGCAGACGTTCGTGCGCTCGATCGCCGGAGCGGAGTCGAACGTCGCCGTCGGCGTCGCCCGCCTCGGCCTGCGAGCCGCCTGGTGCGGCCGCGTCGGCGACGACGCGCTCGGACTCGCCATCCTCGACCGGCTGCGCGCAGAAGGGGTGGACATCTCGCGGGCGACCGTCGACCGCGGCGGGTGGACGGGGGTACTCGTCCGCGACCGGCATCACGAGCGGAAGATCAGCGTGGCGTACGCGCGCCGAGGCTCGGCCGGCGCGGCGCTCGGCCCCGACGACGTCGACGCCGACTGGGTCGCCTCCGCGCGTGCGCTCCACGTCACCGGCATCACGCCGGCGCTGTCGCCGAGCGCGGCCGCCGCGGTCGAGCGCGCCTTCGACCTCGCCCGCGCGGCCGGCGTCGCCATCTCCTTCGACCTCAACCTGCGCAGGCGGCTGTGGTCTGACGACGAGGCGGCGGCGGCCCTCCGCCCCCTGGCGGAGAAGGCAGACGTCCTGTTCGCGAGCGAGGAGGAGCTCGCGGTCGTGTCGGGACGGCAAGACCTCGAAGCGGGCGCGGACTGGGCACTCGCCTCGAGCGTGCGGACGGTGGTCGTCAAGCTCGGGAGCCGAGGCGCGGTCGCGTTCACGCCCGACGGGGTCGTCGAGTCTCCCGGCCGCCGCGTCACGCCCGTCGACCCCGTCGGCGCCGGCGACGCGTTCGTGGCCGGGTACCTCGCCGCCGGGCTGGCCGGGCTGAGCCTCGAGCGATCGCTCGCCCAGGCGTGCCGCAGCGGCGCTGCCGCGGTGCAGGTGCCCGGCGACATCGAGGGGCTGCCGTGGGGGAAGGACGGCCTGTTCGACTCGGCGGTCGGCCCGGACGTGGACCGGTGACCGCCGCCGCTGCCCGAGCCGAGACGGTGGCGGCGATCGCGGAGCTGCGGATCGTCGGGATCGTCCGCATGCCGTCGGCGCCGGAGGCCGTCGAGCGCGGCGAGCTGCTCGTCGCGGCCGGGCTGACGATCGTCGAGGTCGCGCTGACGACGCCGTCGGGGATCGAGGCGATCGCCGCCCTCGCCGCCGTCCGCGACGGCCGCATCGTCGGCGCCGGCACCGTGCTCGATGCCCCGACGGCGCGCGAGGCGGTCGCAGCGGGCGCGCGCTTCCTCGTCTCGCCCGGCCTGGACGAGGACGTCGTCCGCGAGGCGGCACGCCTCGGGGTTGCGTCCATGCCCGGAGCGGCGACGGCGACCGAGGTCATGCGCGCCCGCAGCGCCGGCGCCGACTTCGTCAAGCTGTTCCCGGCGAGCACGTACGGCGTCGGGCACCTGCGGGCGCTGCGCGCGGTCTTCCCCGACGTCGCCTTCGTCCCGACCGGAGGCGTGGACGCGACGAGCGCGCGGGCGTGGCTCGATGCCGGAGCGTGCGCGCTCGCTGTCGGCAGCGCCCTCAGCCGCGGCCAGGCACGCGAGGCCGAGCGGGAGGCGCGCGCGCTTCTCGCCGCCGCCGCTTACGAGCGCCCGCGCGAGAGCCGGGCCGGGAGCGCGCCGCCGGTCAACCGCCCGGCGCGGGCGAGGCGAGCGCCTCGAGGACGTCGTCCGGCGTGATCGGCAGCCGCGTGACCGGCCGCCCGATCGCATCCGCCACGGCGTTGGCGACCGCCGCGGCGACCGGCACGATCGGGGGCTCCGCGACCCCACGCGCGCCGTAGGGCCCCTCGGCCTCCGGGTGCTCGAGCAGGACGATCTCGACGGTCGGGACGTCGACCGCGAGCGGCAGCCGGTACGTCTCCAGGCGGCGCTCCTGGTAGCGCCCGTCCACGATCTGGATGTTCTCGAACAGGGCGTAGCCCAGCCCCTGCGCCACGCCGCCCTGGATCTGGCCGCGGACGCCGTCCGGGTTGATCGCCTTCCCGACCTCCTGCGCGACCACGTAGCGGGTGACGTCGACGCGGCCGGTGACGGGGTCGACCTCCACCTCGGCCAGGTGCACGTGGTAGGTCGGCGTCGGGAAGGCGGGAAAGAGCAGGCCGCTCGCGCAGGACGGGTTGATGGCGGGCGGCTTGGTCGTGTACGAGCCCGTCCCGCTGATCGGCCCGCTGCCGAAGGTGGCGGCAAGGGCGACGTCGGCGAGCGCCACGCCGGAGTCGGGGTCGCCGGCCACGAACACGCGGCCGTCGGCCAGCTCCAGGTCCTCTTTCGCCGCCTCCATCATCGTCGCGGCGACGGCGAAGATCTTCTCCCGCACCTCGGCCGCCGCGATCGTCGCCGCGCGGCCGACGATGTGGGTCGTGCGCGATCCCTGCGAGCCGGCGTCGTAGCCGGCCGCGTCCGTGTCCGGCATGAGCACGATCACGTCCTCCGGGCGCACGCCGAGCTGCTCCGCGACGATCTGGGTCACGCCCATCGCGACCGCGCCGGAGCCGTTCTCGGTCGCCGCCGTGACGACGCCGACCGTGCCGTCCTCGTTCAGCTTCAGCGTGACCGAGCCGGGCAGCGGGTTCGTCAGCCACGTGCAGGCAGCGATCCCGACGCCGCGCAGCTTCCCCTCGGGCGCCGGGCGTCCGCTCAGCGACGCCCACGGCGCGACCTCTTCCACGCGGTCGAACGCCTCGCGGAGGATGTCTGCGTCCTCGAGCACCTGCCCGGTGAGCGACGCGTCGCCGCTCGAGAGCAGGTTGCGCAGCCGGAACTCGCGGCGGTCGATGCCGAGGCGGCGGGCGCAGTTGTCCATGTGCCGCTCGAGCGCGAAGTACAGGTACAGCCCGCCGACCCCACGGAAGGCTCCGGTGGGAGCGGTGTTCGTGTACACGAGGCGGGTCGTGACGCGCGTCGCTCCCGCCCGGTACACCTGCCCGAGCACGTGCATGGGGACGCTGGCCAGGAACGGCATCTCGCCGCTGTAGGCACCGTTGTCCATCAGACACTCGAGCTCGCGGCCGAGGATGCGCCCGTCGGCCGACAGCGCGGTCCGCAGCCGCACGATCGCGTTCTCGCGCGAGGGGCAGGTGAGCAGGTCCTCCGCCCGCTCGTTGACGATCTTCACGGGACGGCCGACCGCCCGGGCGGCGAAGGCCGCGTACGGCTCGAGCGACGCGTCGAGCTTGGCGCCGAAGCCACCCCCGATGTGGTGGCCGACGACGCGCACGTCCGAAGGCCGCACGCCGAGGAACTGGGCGACCCGGTCGCGCACGTTGAACGGGTACTGGCTCGCCGTGTGCACGACGTAGCGGCCGTTCTCGTACCTGGCGACGGCGCTCCTCGGCTCGAGGAAGGCCTGGTACTGGCGCGGCGCGCGGAACTCGTCCTCGACCACGCAGTCTGCCTCGGCGAACGCGCGCTCGAACGCCGCCGGGTCCGGGTCGGACACCGTCTCGGCCGCCACGTTGCCCGAGCGCGGGTACTGCTCGGGGCCTGCGACCTCGTAGCTTTCCCACTCCGGGTGCACGAGCCGCGCCCCCTCGGCGAGCGCCGACTCGACGTCGCCGATCGGAGCCTCGAGCTCGATCTCCAGCTCGACCGCCTCCAGCGCCCGCTTCGCGGCTTCCACGCTGTCGGCGACGACGAGGGCGATCGGCTCGCCCTCGTAGCGGACGGCGTCGCGGGCGAACAGGTGCTGCTCCCGCAGCAGCCACCCCGCCCGGTGCGCCGGCGCATCCGCCGCCGTGTACACGCCGTGCACCCCGGGCAGCAGCCGGGCCCGGCTCACGTCGAGCCTGGCGATCCGGCCGGCGGGGACGGGCGAGCGCAGGATCTTGCCGTGCAGCATGCCGGGCTCGACGTGGTCGACCCCGTACACCGCCTCGCCGGTGACCTTCGTCACCCCGTCCGAGCGCTCGACTCTCTCCCCCACCACCGCCGTCATCCCCTCGCCTCCATTCTCGCCGCCGCCTGTACCGCCTCCACGATCTGGGTATAGCCGGTGCAGCGGCAGATGTTGCCCGCGATCGCGGCGCGAATCTCGTCCTCGCTCGGCGCGGGGGTCTCCCGCAACGCCGCCGTCAGGGTCATCAGGAAGCCGGGCGTGCAGAAGCCGCACTGGACGCCCCCCGCCTCGACGAACGCCCGCTGCAGGGGCGAGAGCGTGCCGTCCGGCGCGGCGAGCCCCTCCACCGTGACGATCTCGGACCCGGCTGCGGCGAGCGCCATGAGCACGCAGGAGTCGACCGCCTTGCCGTCCACGAGGACGGTGCACGCGCCGCACTCGCCCTCGTTGCAGCCCTGCTTCGTGCCCGTCAGGCCGAGCTCGTCGCGCAGGACGTCGAGCAGCGTCGCCTGGGCGGGAACGTCCAGCTCGTGCGCTCGCCCGTTGACGGTCAGCCTCAGCTGCACCTGCCCCTCCCTCCCTCGCTCATCGCCGAGCGGACGCACGCGGAGACGGCGCGTGCGAGCAGCCCGGCCAGGACCCGCCGCCGGTAGGCGGCCGTACCGCGCACGTCGTCGATCGGGCGCGCAGCCGCCTGCAGCAGCTGCGCGGCTTCCGCGACGGCCTCCTCCTCGCCGCGGCTGCCCGTCAGCGCAGCCTCGGCCTGGTGCGCCCGGAACGCCGTCGGGCCGACGGAGCAGACGGCGATGCGCACGTCGCCGAGCCGGCCTGCGTCGTCCAGCTGCAGGCGCGCCGCCAGCCCGACGAGAGCGACCTCCATCGCGCCGCGCCGGCCGACCTTCAGGTACGTCTCGGCCGTCCGCGGCCCCGGCCGCTCGAGCGAGAGGGCCGTCACCAGCTCGTTCGGCTCGAGCGCCGTCCGCTTGCGGTCGACGAGGAAGCGCTCGAGCGCAAGCGAGCGCGTCCCGGCCGAGCTGCGCATCGCGACCTGCGCGCCGGCGACGAGCAGGGCGGGCAGCAGGTCGGCCGCCGGGGAGGCGTTGACGACGTTGCCGGCGATCGTGCCCACGTTCTGCGTCTGCCGCCCGCCGACCGTTCGCGCGGCCTGCGCGAGCGCGGCGTGCTCGGCCCGGATCGCCGGGTGGGTTCCGAGCTCCCAGTGCGTCGTCAGCGCTCCGATCTCGGTGCGCTCGCCGGACGCGACGCCGGCGAGCTCGGGCAGACGCCGGATGTGGACGAGCGCGCGCGGGCGGATCAGCCCCTGCAGGAGCTGGACGACGACGTCCGTCCCTCCGGCGAGGACGGTCGCCTCCCCGCCGTAGGCGTCGAGCGCCGCGAGCGCCTGGTGGACGTGGCGGGCGTCGACGAAGTCGATCGCGTTCCGGGCGAGGGCCGGCGCCGGCTCAGAAGGCAAGCCAGCCTCCGTCGACGGCGAGCGTGTGCCCGGTGACGTAGCGGGCGTCGTCGCTCGCGAGGAAGCAGAGCGACCCGCGGATCCACTCGTTCTCCGCCAGCTGCGGGAGGGCGGTGCGCGGCTCGATCACGGTCGTCCGGATGTGCTCGTCGCGCATGGCGCCGATGGACATGGCGGTCGGGAAGAAGCCCGGCGCGATCGCGTTGACGCGCACGTTGCTCTTGCCGAGCTCGACGGCGAGCGCCTTCGTCAGGGCGATCATCCCGCCCTTGGAGGCGTAGTAGCCGACCTCCGGGAAGACGGTTGCCCCGAAGCCGAACGTGGAGGCGATGTTCACGATCGAGCCCGACCGCCTCGGGACCATCACCTTCGCCGCCTCGCGGCAGGCGAGGAACGCGGAGGTGAGGTTGACGTCGAGCACCGTGCGCCAGTCGTCGAGCGTCTGCTCGACGAGCGGCTTGGCGACGTAGACGCCGGCGTTGTTGACGAG
>Ga0070741_10012082_pt1 | contig 15719 bp, 11 predicted proteins | sample Coa_R1_4_FD_66440 | JGI IMG/M metagenome (GOLD analysis project Ga0070741, IMG submission 66440) | Surface soil microbial communities from Centralia Pennsylvania, which are recovering from an underground coalmine fire - Coalmine... | ecosystem: Environmental > Terrestrial > Soil > Unclassified ...
GGGGTTGGTCAGGTGAGCAGGGCGTTGACCACCTGGACGGCCGCGGCCCGGTCGGGCGGGCCCGACACCAACTCGTGGTGATTGAGGCCGGGGGTGCCGTTCACCTCCAGCACGACGGCGCCGCCGTCGTTGGTGACGAGGTCCACGCCCGCGAGCCGCAGCCCGACGGCGGTGGCGGCCCGGACGGCGAGGTCGGCCACGTGGTCGGGGACGGGGTGGAGCACGTCGTTCTCGCCCCGGGCGTTCTGGTTGACGGCCCGCTTGACCTGCACCCGCTCCCCGGCCGGGGGCACGGTCCGCAACGTCCGCCCCGCGTCCCGCAGCGTCAGGACGCAATCGAGGTCGATGTCGAGCAGGTGGACGGCTTCGTCGGGGCCGGCCGCGCCGCGCCGCTCGTTCTCCGCCGCGACCAGGGCGGCCACCGACGAGCGGCCGTCGCCCACCACGTGGGGCGGGCGCTTGCGCACGGCGGCGATGGCGTGGCCGTCCAACACCAGGACCCGCACCACCTCACCGTCGAGCTGCTCCTCGAGCAGCAGGCGGCTCCCCCACCGGGCCGCCCGCACGGCGGCCCGGCACAGGTCCGATCGCCGGGTGACACCGGGCGTGACACCGGTGGCCGCGGCCGTGCCCACGGCAGGCTTCACCACCGACGGCCCCCGCAGCGCCGGCAGCCGATCCAGGCCGAACTCCTCATGGGCGGGAACGGGCAGGCCGGCCTCGGCCAGCAGCGCGTGCGTGCGGGTCTTGTCGGCGGCCAGCCGGAGGACCACGGGGTCGTCGAGGGGCGTCTCGTTGCGCCAGACGGTCGCCGACTCCCCGCCCCCGCCGCCATCGCGCGACAAGCGCACGTAGCCGTCACCCAGGTCGGTTGCGGTGGCACCGACGTCGGTAGCGGCGGTGACCCAGATGCGCGTGGCCAGGGCCAGGCCGGGATCCCCGGACAACGAGGCCCGACGGCGCCGGCCGACACGAAGGCCGTCGACTGCTGCCGCCGCCACCGCCCCTGGCTTGCCCGTACGGGCGACTTCGACGAGCAGGCGGTCGAACAAGTCGAACAAGATGGCGCAGGGTATGCGATGGTGAGAGGCCGTGCAGACCTCCGATCTCCTCCGCACACTCGGCGTTCCCGAGCTTCCCCGGGCCACCAGCCCCTTCGACCCGGGCTACGACCCGGTCACCGTGATCGCCCACCTCGCGCAGAGCGGGCACCTCATGTCCCGGCTCAAGCTGTCGATGGCGTGCTGGATCATCGCCGACGAGCAGGCCACGCGGCAGAAGATCGCCGCGGCCAAGGACGTGGGGGTGCCGACGGTGACGGGTGGTGGCCCCTTCGAGGTGGCCGCCGCCCAGGGTTGCCTGGACGAGTACCTCGACGTGTGCGCCTCCATGGGCTTCGACCGCATCGAGTGCGGCGAGGGCTTCACCGACCTGCAGGGCGACCCCGCCTCCCTCGTGCGCCGCGCCGGCGAGCGCGGGCTGGAGGTCCAGTTCGAGCTGGGCAAGAAGCACGGCGGCGCGTTCGACGACGCCACCGTCACGGCCATGGTCGACCAGGCGCGGAGCTGGATCGATGCGGGCGCCGCCGAGGTCGTGGTGGAAGCACGCGAGAACGCCCGGGCCGTGGGCCTCTTCGACGGGGACGGCCACCTCCAGGCCGGTTTCGCCGAGCGCTTCGTCGAGGCCCTGGGCATGGAGCGCGTGGTCTTCGAGGCGCCCGACAAGCCCAGCCAGTTCGCCTTCCTCGCTCACTTCGGGCCGCGGGTCCAGCTGAGCAACGTGCGCCTCGAAGAACTGCTGCGGGTGGAGATCTACCGGCGCGGCCTGCATTCCGACTCGTTCGCCAATCCCCGGCTGCGGCCCGCCCGATGAGCAGGTCGGTGGTCATCGACTGCTTCCCCGAGCACGTCGAGCGCTACGCCGACGGGTGGGCGGTGGTAGCGGTGGACGTCATCCGGGCCACCACCACGGCGATCACCGCCGTCGACCTCGGGCACCCGTGCTATCCGGTCCCCACGTTGGAGGTGGCCGTCGCCCTGTCCGCCCGGCTGGACAACCCCTTGCTCATCGGCGAGTTGGGCGGGAAAGTGCCCTACGGGTTCGACCTGGGCAACAGCCCGGCCGACGTGTCCCTCCTCACCGAGCGGAGCCGGCCCCTGATCCTGCTGTCCACGTCGGGCACGCGGCTGATGTGCAACGCCACCTCCTCGGACGCCGCCTATGTGGCCTGCCTCCGCAACCTGTCGGGCCAGGTCGCGTACCTGGCCGGGCGCCACGACCGGATCGCAGTGGTCGGCGCCGGCGCTCGGGGCGAGTTCCGGGAGGAGGACCAGCTGTGCTGCGCGTGGCTGGCCGAGGGGCTCTGCGGCCACGGGTACGCGCCGGCCGACGAGCAGACGGCCGAGATCGTGCAGCGTTGGCACGGCGCCTCCGTCGACGCCATCAACCAAGGCGCCAGCGCCCGGTACCTGCGGGAGACCGCCCAGATGCACGACCTCGACTTCGTGGTGCACCACGTCGACGACATCGACGGCGCCTTCGCTGTGGTCGACGAGCAGGTGGTGCGCGTCAGTTGAGCAACAGGCGCTGGCGGACGGCGATGGCCGCCCGCCCCGTGACCGACCGGGCCAGGCGCTCGTAGCGCCCGTGGCGCTTGAGCCACAGGCCCATCAATGTCGACTGATTCAACATGTCCTGCCGGGGAAGGTCCAGGGGGTCGTCCCACGAGCCTTCGCCGCTGGTGCGGCACGCGGCCCGGAACCCGGCGGCGGCCGCGGCCTCACGGGTGACGGTCGAAGCCCGGCCGTACGGGTAGGCGAGCACATCGATGGGCTGGCCGGTGAGGTCGCTGAGCGCCAGGCGCGAGGCCCGTAGCTCAGCCACGGCCTGGTCGAAGCCCACGACCGAGAGGTCGCGGTGCACGGACGAGTGCGAGCCGATCTCCACGCCGGCGTCGGCCAGCACGCGGACCTCCCCGTGGAACAGGCTCCGCTCGTACGGGGCGTCGGGATGGACGTGGCCGTCCCAGCCGGACACCACGAAGACGGTGGCCGGAGCGTCGTGTTCCGTCAGCACCGGCAGCAGTTCGGTGAGAGTGCTGACCATGCCGTCGTCGAACGTCAGCGCTACCAGCCCGTCCGCCGAACCGGAGGCAGCCGCCGCGGCCAGGTCCCCGAAGGACACGAGCTGGTACCCCCACGACCGGAGCTGGTCGATCTGGCGGGCCATGGCCGCCGGGCTGGTGAACAGCCGGTGTGGGTCGTGGCGGACGGATACGTCGCGCACGCCGTGGTAGGCGAGGGCCAAGGCCGGGAGGCCGGACGGGACGAGCCGGTCGGTGACCACGTGCCGTCCCCGCTGCAGCATCCGGGACGTGAGGTCGCCCACGGCGGCAGCGAAGGGCGCCACGTCGTCGGCCGCCCACCACGCCGCCTCGGTCACGCCCCGGTAGTCCCGGATCCAGCCGACCAGGCCCCGGCTGTCGGGCCCGGCGCCGTTGCTCTGGCCGTTCTGCCGGGACAGCAGGAACGACGTGAGGTCGTTGGGTTCGGCCACCCACCGGCGCCCGGTCGCAGGCTCGACGGCCTCCACGGGCTGGCCGGTGAGATCGAGGTAGGCGGCGCGCACGACGTCCATCCCGCTCGTATCCGTGAACAGGCGGAAGGTGGCGCCCACCCGGGGGTTGACGTCGAGCAGCTTGTAGGCGCCGTCCCGCTCGTCGTAGCGCCAGCCGCAGTCGAGGATGCCGCGGTAGCCGATGGCGCCCATGAACGCATGGGTGTTCCGGGCCACGTCGTCGTTGGGAACGCAGAGCCCGAGGCTGGTGGGGCCGGTCCCGGGCGGGCACTGGTGGATCTTCTGGCCGGTGATGCTGAGCACGGGCCGCGACTGCGCGTCGAAGTACCCATCCAGCATCCACACCGACAGGGCGTCGCCGGGGATGTACTCCTGCAGCAGGTAGTTCGACGGCCCGCCGCTCTCGGCGCCGACCAGGTAGGCGAAGTCCCGGCGAGCGTCGTCCAGGGTGCGGGAGATCACCGTGCGCTCCATGCCGGCGGCATCGGCCACGGCGCCGTCGATGGCCTTGAACACCACGGGCAGGCCGACCCGCGCCACCATGGCGTCCACGTCCTCGGCCCTGTCCGCTCGGGCCGTGTGCGGCGTGGGTACGCCGTGGGCCAGGCACAGCTCGTACATGCCCCACTTGTCGGAAAGCCGGCGGGCCAACCCTGCCGGTTGGTCGGGCAAGACGAACGCCTCGCGCAGCTCGGCGGCGTGGTCCTCGACCAGCAGGGCGCTGGCGTCGCCGGTGGCGATGAGCAGCGGCCGGGCCTCGAGCTCGCGGGCCAGGGCGAGCAGGTCGGGGAGGATGCCGGGCTGGTCCAGCGACCCCTCCACCTGGCGGACCTCCCGGAAGTAGCGCGACCGGGCCGCCGGCGTGCGCCGGTTGTGCACGCCGTACACGGGCACGCCCCACCGGCCCAGGCTGCGGGCGATGGCCAGGCTGCCGTGGTCGGTGAGGTTGAGGACCACCACGGGGACGGACACGTCGGGGGCGCTCACCGGTGCGCCAACCGCTTGACCGCCAGGCGCATGTCGCCGGGGACGACGATGCGCGCCACGCCCACCAGGGCGAGGACGTACGCCACGGTGCCGACGACCAGTGCCTCAGGTCCCCGGAAGCCGCCCGCCAGCAGCACTGCTCCCATGATCGTGGCCGCCACCACGGGAACGGCCACCGGCCGCCAGTCCCGATGCCGGCCGAGCACGTGCACGCACATGGCCAGGAGCACGGCGGCCTCCAGCACCTCGGTGGCCAGGGTGGCCGCCGCCGCGCCCGTGTAGCTCCACCGGGGGATGACGGCCAGGTTCACGAGCACGTTGGCGCTCAACGCCATGGCCGCGATCCACACGATCTCCCGCCGGCGCTCGCTGGCGATGAGTGCCATGCGGGACAGGTGGGCGATGCCGTAGAACACGGCGGCCGTGGTCAGGAACACCACGGCGCGCATGGCCTCGCCGTACTGCGAGGAGAACAGGCCCACCAGCAGCCAACGGCCAGCGAAGGGAGCCCCCACGGCCACGGGCATGTAGCCGGCCAGCACGCCGGCCAGCCCCAACGGGAAGACGCGGGTGCGCCGGTCCTCGGCATGGTCGCCCACCAGGCGCGGGAACACGGCCTGGGCCAACCCCCACGTGATGAACAGCAGGGGCTCGAAGAATCGATAGGCCACGTTGTAGATGCCGACGGCGACCGGCCCCTTCATGACCTCCAAGATGACCGAGTCGATCCGGAAGGCGGCCATGTTGAGGAACGTCGCCAACCCGTACGGCGCCCCCTCCCGCAGGATGCGCCGGACCCGCGGGCGGGCAAAGTCGTGCCAGTGGGGCGGGGGCATGAGCCGCTTGAAGTAGACGACGGCGGTGAGCAGGGCGGTGAGCGAGCCGATGAGGTAGGTGGCACACACGAGCACCAGGCCGCCACCCGCGGCCACCGCCACCACTGCCAGCACGGTCGAGAGGATGCGGTTGACGAGGAGGGAAATGGCGTTGAAGCGCATGCGCTCCACGGCGATGAACACGCCGGCCACGAACGTGCGCATCTCGTCGATCACCAGAGCCACGGCGATGATGGCGACCGCCAGCAGCGGGTCCCGCCCGTGCACGAACAGCGGGCACAGCGCCACGGACACCACCAGGCCCATGACGGCCAGCGCGGCCCGGGCCGCCAACCCGTTGACCACCGTCTCCGAGAAGGCCTGCCGGTCGGTGGGAGCGGCGGCCACGGCCCGGATGGTGGCGGTGTCGATCCCCCACCGGGCCAGCTGGAGGAACAGGGGGATGAACGCCAGCCCGAAGCTGAAGTAGCCGTACTGGCGGGCGCCCAGCTCCCTGGCCAGGACGACCACCAGCGCGAAGCTGGCGACCTTGCCGACGAGCTCGGCGGCCATGTTCCACGCCGCGTTGCTCGCCACCCGCGAGGCCGACCCCGCATGGCGCGCCGGCCCGCCGGCGGGCGCGTCGGCTACGGCAGCAGGGGCGCCCATCTGGGCCAGGTTGTCCGCGTCCATCCACCTCTAGCGTAGGGGTGCGTTCTCATCGGCCGCGCCTGGCTTTGCACGCCCTCTGCCGGGCGGGGTGCTCGAACCGGCGGCCCCGCCCGGGCCAGGGCCCGACGGCGCGTTTCGTGTGCAGTAACTCGCGAATAGTGCGCATTACTGCACAACAAACGATGGCGGTGGCGTTTTGGGTCGGCCGCCCGCCGCGTTCGTGTGCAAGTCCATGGTCCCGGTCGATGTGTCGAAATGAGCGCGGCCGACGCGCTCGGGGTGGGCTACCCGACGGTCTGGGCGATGAACCAGACGGCAAAGGCGACCAGGGCCACGCCGAACGTCTGCCGCAGGCGGTCCTGGGGGCACACGTGGGCGAGGCGGGAGCCGATCACCGATCCCGGCACCAGGCCGGCGCCGGTGAGGGCGGCCACCCGCCAGTCGACATGGCCCAGGGCGACGTGGACGGCGGCGGTGGGCACGGTGAGGGCGGCGGCCACGAGGAGGCTGGTGGCCGCGGCCGCCCGCATGTCGAGGCCCACGACGACGAGGAAGAACGGCACCAGCAGGAAGCCCCCGCTGTTGGCCAGGAGCCCCGCCACGAAGCCGATGACGGCACAGGCCACCGGCACCAACACGGCCCGGTGGGGCCGCCGGCCGGCGGGGTGGCCGGCGGGGTGGCCGGCGGGGTGGCCGGCGGGTTGGTCGCCGATGGCGGGGACGGCCAAGCGCACACCGGCGGCCAGCAGGACGGTGCCGGACAGGAGCAGGAGGGCGTGCCCGCCGACCCACCTGGTGGCCACGGCCCCGGCGATGGCGGCCGGCACCCCGGCAAGCAGGGCCCGGCGGGCCACGTCCGTGTCCAGGGCACCCACCCGCCGGTACGACCAGGCCCCGGCCAAGGCGGCCGGGATGGTGGCGGGCAGGGGCGAGGCCACGGCCAGCACGGGCGGCACTCCCACCAGGGCGAGAATGGGTGTGGCGAAGGCCGAGCCGCCGGCACCGAACAGCCCGTACAGCAGGCCCGCCCCCAGCCCCACCATCGCCACCACGACCCCGTCGGCATGCACGGCACCCAGTACACCGCCAGCCAGTCAAGAAGTAAAAGACGATCTTCTTCCGAGTTTGATAAGTATTTCTTATACTTCGAACATGGACGCCCGCCAGCTCAACGCCGTGCTCGCAGTGGTCGACACCGGCAGCTTCACGACCGCGGCCGACGAGCTGCACGTCTCCCAACCAGCGCTCTCCCAGACCGTGCGGGTCCTCGAAGCGGAGCTGGGGACGCTCCTGTTCCACCGCCTGGGCCGCCGGGTCGTGCTCACCGCGGCGGGCGAAGCCCTCGTGCCCGCCGCCCGCAGCGTGGTGCGCGGCATCGAGACGGCGCGGGCCCGGGTGGCGGCCGTCGTCGGCCTGGCCCACGGGTACCTCGACGTGGTGGCCCTGCCCACGCTGGCTGTCGAGCCCACCGCCCGCCTGGTGGGGGGCTTCCGGGAAGCCCACCCGGGCATCACCGTGCGCCTGGCCGAGCCCGAGGACACTCGCGAAGTGATGGCCATGCTGACCGACGGCCGGGCCGAGCTGGGCATCGCCGACCACGAGACTGCGGGGGCCGGCGCTCCCGACGGGCTGGTCGCCATCCGCCTCGGCAAGGACGAGTTCTCCGCCGTGTGCCCGCCCGGCACCACCTTCGGCCGCGCCCGCCGGCTGGCGCCCCATCACCTCGCCGGGACGCCATTGGTCGTGACGCCGCCGGGCACGTCCACCCGCCGCCTGGCCGACCGGGCGTTCGAGGGGTCGGGGATCGAGCCCGTGATCGCGGTCGAGACGGCCCAGCGCGAAGCGCTCCTCCCCCTGGTGCTGGCCGGCGCCGGTACCACGTTCCTCCCCAGCCCCCTGGCCGAGGCCGCCCGCCGCCAGGGCGCGGCGGTGTTCGAGCTCGTGCCCCGCCTGGTCCGTGGCATCGCCCTGTTCCACCGCGACGGCCCGCTCTCGCCGGCGGCCGCCGCATTTGTCGAGCTGGCTCGGCGCCGCCCCGCCTCCCCCACCACCCGCTTCTCGTAACGCGGGCGCCCGATGTGGCGGCGTGGGCGTTACGAGAACGTCGAGGAGGGCTCGACGCGCCAGGTGTCGAGCAGGCTGCGCACCCGCACGGCGGCGGGCGCGGGGGCACCAGTGGCCGGCTCGAAGGTGAGGTCGAGGGGGCGGCCGGGGCGCACGGGGACGAAGGCGTCGCTCCACCTCCCCACCACCCCGTCCTCCACTCTGTCCTCCGCCTCGGGCCACACCCAGAGGGCGGGGTGGGCGGCCTCGACGTGGATGCCGCCGGGCCGAGCCGTCACCCGCAGCTGCGGGTCCACCAGCCGGAGCGACTTGGGGCGGCAGAGGCCGACGACCGTCGACGACACGACCGCCCCCTGCTCCACCAACTCCATCCACACGAGCACGTCGTCCGCCCCGACCCGGGCGACGTCGGCGGCCAGGTCCCACACCGCCACCGGCCGAGCCTCCTGGGCACAGACCCGGACCCGCTCCGGCGGCATCACCCGCACCGGCTCGCCATCGGCCCGGGTGACCTCGACCCGCAGCTCGCCCGCCACCGGCCCCACCCGATCGTTGACCACGTGGGCGGCGACCACCGATGTCCCGGGCTCGACCACGGCCGCCAGCAACACCGGTGCGAAGACGCGCCGGGCCGCGTAGTGCAGCGCCTTCCACCGGCCGGCGTAATCGATGGACGACCAGCTCCATCCCGGCCACGCGTCGTTCAGCTGCCAGTACAGCGCGCCCATGGTGCGTGGCATCTGCATGCGCCAGTGCTCGATGCCGGTGCCCACGGCGACGGCCTGGAGGATCTGTGTCTGCCACACGGCCTCGTCGAAGCCGGCCGGCTCCTTGAACCACTCGGCCAGTTGCCGGGCCACTTGCTCGGTGCCGCTGGCACCGCCCACCACGCTGCGCTGGTGGTGCTCCAGCACCGCGCTGGCGAAGTGCCTGTCCTCGGGAGCGGTGAACGACTCGACCGTGCGCGGGCACGGGAGCGACTCGAAGCCGAACTCGCTCACGAACGCGGGGTGGCTCGTGCGGTACCAGTCGAAGGGCTGGCCGCCGTGCCACACGTCCCACACGTGGGCATCGCCCCCGCCTCCGGCGGGCGCGTGGGGGCTGGCCGGCCAGTAGGCGCGCTCGGGGTCGAGTCCGGCGACCACGGCCGGGAGCACCTCCTCGAACAGGGCGCGGTAGTCGTCCCTGCCCATGGCCGTAGGACCCCAATGGTCGTCGACCAGGCCCATCTCCAGCTCGTTGTTGCCGCACCACAGCGCCAGGCACGCGTGGTGGCGGAGGCGGCGGACGTTGTCCTCGGCCTCGGCCCGGACGCTGGCGAGGAATCCGGCGTCGAACGCCGGGTAGGTGGCGCAGGCGAACATGAAGTCCTGCCACACGCAGATGCCCCGCTCGTCGCACGCGTCGTAGAAGGCATCGTCTTCGTAGATGCCGCCGCCCCACACGCGGAGCATGTTCATGTGGACATCGGCGGCGTCGTCCACCAGCTGCCGGACCTGCTCGGGCGTGGTCCGGCCCACCACCGCGTCGGCCGGGATCCAGTTGGCCCCCTTGGCGAAGAAGGGCTCGCCGTTGCAGGCGAAGGCGAACGACCCACCGCTGGTGTCGAGCGACAGCGTGCGCAGGCCCATGCGCAGGCGCCGGTGATCCAGCACGGTGATGCCGTCCACCAGCTCGACGTCGACGTCGTACAACGGCTGGCCGCCCATGCCGTTGGGCCACCACAGCTCGGGGTCTTCGATGACCGCTGACCCGCGGCCGGACGCCACCACCACGCCGCCCAGCGACACCGTCAGGACCAGGTGTTCGGCGGCGCGCAGCGTGACGGCGCCACCGGCGTGCTCCTGGCGGACCTGAACGTCGTCGAGGCAGGCGCCGTCCAGGCGGGCGGCATCGAAGGCGACCAACTCGACCGGGCGCCACACCCCCGCCGTCACCAGGGCGGGGCCCCAGTCCCACCCGAAGTTGCACAGTTCCTTGCGCAACCAGCTCCCGCCCGGCTCGCACATCATGGCCCACCACCCGGGCAGCGCCCGCTCGCCCTGGAGCCGGCGGACGGCCTGCAAGGGTGAGGCGAACGCCACCTCCAGCTCGTTGCCCGCCGCCGCCACCCGGCCGGTGACGTCGACGTCCCACCGGCGGTGCATGTTGTCGGCCCGGAGCACCACGTCGCCGTTGAGGCGGACGGTGGCGAGCGTGTCCAGCCCGAGGAACCGCAGCACGACACGCTGGCCGCCGACCACGCCGGGGGGCGCGTCGAAGCGGCACCGGTACACCCAGTCCTGCTCCCCGATCCACGCCACGTCCAGCTCGTTGCGGCCCCAGAACGGGTCGGGGATCTCGCCGGCGCCCAGCAGGTCGAGATGGACGCAGCCGGGCACCACCGCCGGCCACGACCGGCCGGTGACGGGGTCGACCAACTCCCAGTCGCCTCCCAGCAGGTGCGTGACGGCGCTCACGGCACCAGGACGGTCATGGACAGTCGCTCGGCGGGCACCTCGAACTCGACCACGGCGCCTTTGCCCGCGCCTTTGCCCGCGCCCTCGCCAGCGCCCTCGCCGGCGGCGACGGGCACCGCGGTGCGCGAGCCGTCGGCGTGCAACCGGAACCCGGCGTTCGCTGCGGGCGCCCGCACGGCCACACGCGCCCCCGGCACCAGGCTCGGGTTGGACACGCCCACCAACACGTCGCCGTCGAGCGAGTACGTCTTCACCTCCATGCCCTCGGGGGCGTTGACCACGTCGACGTCGTCGCGGAACACGCCGTGGCCGATCCACGGCGTGGCTGCCCGGCGGAGGGCGAGCAGGCCCACGGCCTCGTCCCACCAGGGCTGGTCGGCGAAGTTCTCGTCGAGCGTCCCGAACACGGCCCCGCTGAGGATGTCCCGGCACAGCCAGGCCTCGGCCTCGTCGCGCGACAGCAGGGGGAAAGGCGAGAACAGCGAGCCCGGCAGGCGTTGCGTGAAGAAGACGAAGCTCAGGCCCAGCACCTCGGGAAAGGTGAACTTGTAGAGCTCGGGGAAGTTGAACCTCGTGCCCGCCAGCCACACGCCGAGCGTGCCCTGGAACAGGACGTGGGGCGCGAACAGGTCGGAGGCCTGTTCGATGGAGAAGGCCACCTCGGGGTTGGCCGACCGGCAGGCAGCCGCGGCCCCGGCCAGCACGGCGGCATACTGCTGGTTGCGCAGGCCGGTCTGGTCGTGACCATGAGCCGGGTCGTGGCAGGGAACGGCCATGGCCGCCAGCTGGTCGAAGTACACGACGTCGGTGCCGTAGGCGCGCACCATGTTCTCGGCCAGGTCGGCCAGCAGTGCGGCCCAACCGGGCGCCCCCGGGCACATGACAGCGAAGGACTCGGCGCCGTAGCGCTCGCTCCATGCCGTGCCGTCGTGGGCCTTGGCCGCCCAGGGCGCGCCGACCCGATCGAAACAGCTGACCCGCCGGTTGAAGATGCGGGAGTTGAGGTACGTCACGACCCGCCCGCCGCGGGCGTGGACGCCGTCGTGGGCCCGGGCCATGGCCATGGGGCCCCCCAACTCGATGTCGGGAAAGAACTCGGGATAGGTCGTGTCGAACCCACCGGCCATCCACCCGTAGGGCATGAGCTGGTCGAGGCCGGCCGCGGCCGCCCGCTCGTACAGCGCGGGCAGGTCGTCGTAGCGGTAGGCCACCCGGCCGTCGGCGACCTTCATGAACGGGAGGTACACGCCGACCGTGTCGCGCAGGGCGCCGCCGTGGAACGACAGCGGCACCTGGGTATCGAACCAGGCCCGGTAGCGGGCAGCCGCCGCGTGCCAGTCGCTCCCGGTCGCGGCCACGACATACTCGGCCGAGGTCCACGACGAACCCGGACCGACGGTGACCCACTTCCGCAGCTCCAGGTTCATGGCGCCCGCGCCGGGACCGGCGGTGTCGGCGTGCAGGACCGTCACCAGGAACTCGGGATCGTGCGAGGCCAGGTAGACGCCGTCGCTGCTTCCCGGGTCGCCGTCCACGTAGGTGAACCACGGCATGCTGGCCCGCCCCGCGTACGGGAGCTCGTACACGTAACGGCCGTCTCGCGTTCGCACGCGGGGCTGGCCCATCTCCGCGGCGGGCAGGCGGCCCTCGGCCATGTCCGCGAAATCCTGCACGGCACTGGGAAAGCGCTCGCCGCCCCGGAATGGGCAGTAGAGGGCGTCATCCTCGAACCGAGTGCCCAGCCGCAACCCATGGAGCCGGGGAACGGTGACGGCGTACACGGTGCGGTCATCGGTCCGGTTGTCGACCGTGACGGACCAGGTGCTCTCGGCCTGGCCGGGGACCAGCGCCACGCGCAGCGTGGCACCGACGGCCAGCACCTCACCCGTCGTCGTGCGCACCTCGTCGCAGCGCACGGTGGCGACGCCGGCGGCCACCGACACGCGAGCGGCCACGGGCACGGCCTCCACCTCGCCGGCGGGCCGCACGTACCGCTCGACCAGTTCCACGATGTCGCCCGAGGGCTCCTCGCCGTCACCCCCGGGGACGGCCGCGCCGGGCGCGTCCACGTACACGGTGAACGGGGAGACGGGCTCGCGCAGGCCCTTCAGGTACTCGTCGCCCGTGCGTGCGGGAACGAAGCTGACCAGCCCGCCGCCGGGCGAGAAGCCCAGCCGCAGCAGGCCGTTGTCGAGGACGGCGCCGGTCAACGGCGTACCAGTTCCAGCAGGGCGGGCGGGATGTCCGCGGCCTCGCGGGCGGTGCAGAGCACGGTCACGTCGGGATGCAGCCGCAGGACCGACGCCGGCAGCCGGGGGGTGAGGGGGCCGAGCACGAGCCTGGCGAAAGCGGCTCGCTTGTCGCCCAGCACCACCAAGAGCACCCGCGGCGCGTCGAGCAGGACCGGCAGTCCCAGGGTCATGGCGCCCGTGGCCGGGGCGATGGCCGACCGCCCGCCCAGGTGGGCGAGGGTCGAGCGGCGCAGGGTGACGGCCCGGCTGCACGCGTGGAAGGGGTCGCCCGGCTCGTTGAAGGCCAGGTGCCCGTTGGGTCCGAGCCCGAGCACCGATGCGGCCAGGCCCCGGTCCCGCACCAGTCGCTCGACGCGCTGCGCCTCCGCGGCCGGGTCGGGCGCCGAGGGATCGAAGCGTTCGAGCTGCATCCCCGTCCCCGTCCCGAGCATGGCCTGCAACCGGCCGCCGAACGTGCGGGGGTCGTCCACCGGCAGCGGGTGGAGCTCGTCCAATGAGACGGTGCGGATGCCGCCCAGGCAGCCGGGGCGGCCGCGCAGCTCGAGGTACGCGCCCTCCACGCTGGCGCCCACCGCCAGGGCGAGGAAGCGCTCCGGGTCGGCCGCCTCCTCGATCCAGTCGGCGGCCCGGCGCGCCACTTCGTCCGGTCCCGCGGCAACAACGATGCGCATGCGCCGGCTCCCGTTACGCGACGAGCTGGAAGCGCTCGGAGAGCACCAGGCCGGCGGCACCGACCAGGCTGGCCCGCTCGTCCAGGACGGAGGCCTGGAGATCGAGGCCGGGCCGCAGGTGGGGCAACACCCGGCCCTCGGTGTGCCGGCGGATGGCAGCCAGCATGCCGTCGCCTCCCCTGGTGACGTCACCGTGGAGGATGAGGCGCTGGGGGTTGAGCAGGTTCACGAGGGTGGACAAGCCCGCGGCCAGGTTGGCGGCGTAGCGGTCGCGCACGGCGGCCGCGGTGGCGTTGCCGGCGTCGACCAGCGCGCTCAGCCGCTCCGACGTCATGCCCTCGGGATCGGGGAAGCCCTCGGCCGCGGCCCGGGCCCGGAGCCACGTGAGGTTCGCCACCGTCTCCCAGCAGCCGTGCAGGCCGCACGGGCAGGGCTCGCCTTCCAACTCGACGGCGGTGTGGCCCAGCTCCCCGGTGAGGCCGCCCTCGCCCCGGAAGATGGTGCCGTCGACCACCAGGCCCACGCCCAGACCCTCACCGGTCTGGATGGACGCGAAGGTGGAGACACCCCGGCCGGCGCCGAACCACTTCTCGCCGAGCGCCTGGCACCGGGCGTCGTTGTCGATGAAGACCTCGGACCCGAGCAGGCCGGCGAGCCGCTGGGCCAGCGGGAAGTTGGCCCACCCCGGCACCCGCACGGAGCCCACGACCACACCGCGCTCCGAGTCGCACACGCCGGGAACGGCCACGCCCACGCCGATCAGGGAACCAGGCGCGGGGAGCACCGACTTGATGGTCGCGGCCACGACGGCGAGGTGCTGCTCGCCTGCGGGATCGTCGTCGTGGGTGACAGCGCCCTCGGCCGAGTCCAGGATCTCGCCCCGGGCGTCCACGAGGGCGGCGTGACAGGTGCCGTCGTCCAGGTAGGCCGTGGCGGTGAGCCCGGCCCGGGGGCGGAACCACAGGGGCCGGGGCCGTTTGCCCCCACCCGTGGCCGGCGTGGCCGGCTCGACCTCCTCGAGGATGTCGGAGTCGACCAGCGGTTGGACGATGCCGCCGATGGTCGCTCGGGGCACGTTGGCCAACCGGGCCAGGTCGGCACGAGACAGGGGGCCGTAGTCACACAGCGCTTGGATGACGCGCGCCCGGTTGGCCCGGCCGATGTCGGCCGGGGACACCAGGCGCGGCGGCTTCAGCGGCGCCGGACCTTCGGAACTCTCAGCCCCAACCACGGAACCAATTGACACAGGTTGAAAGTATCCTATACTTACATTGCATGGCAAGTGCCTCCCGCACTGCCGCCGGGGGACCGTTGCTGGGGAATGCCGGTGGGAACCGAATGAGTGGTGCGCACCATTTGCTCGCGCACCCGTCCACACAGCGCTTTGGCCGCGCTCCGTCCGGCATTCCGGACAAAGCACGGCCAAACGGCCAGGGCTCGGCGAGACACGGCGGTGCCTGACATCTCCCTCCCCCTCCCCATCATCCTGATCGGTGTCATCACCGGGCTGACCTACGGCCTGCTCGCCATGGGCCTCATCCTGATCTACCAGGGCTCCCGGTTCGTGAACTTCGCCCAGGGCCAGCTCGGCGTCCTGTCCGCCGTGGTGCTGGCCAAGCTGGTGATCGACGCCCACATGAACTACTGGTTGGCCTTCGCCCTGGCCATCCTCACGGCCGCGGCCGTGGGCGCCCTCATCGAGCTGCTGTTCGTGCGCCGCTTCTTCCAGGCGCCCCGGCTCACCCTCACCGTCGTCACCATCGGTGTGGCCCAACTCCTCCTCGCCCTCGGTGCCCTCGACGTGCTGCAGCCCAACGCCCAGCGCCGGGTGACGGACGGCTACCCGTTGCCCATCCACGTGAAGTGGACGGTGGGGTCCTACGTGCTGGGCGGGGCCGAGCTGCTGGTGATCATCGTGGCCCCCCTCGCCGCCATCGGCCTCTGGGCGCTGCTCAAGTACAGCCCGTACGGGCGGGGCATCCGGGCCGCGGCCCAGAACCCCAACGCAGCCCGGCTGGCCGGCATCTCCGTGCGCCGCATGTCCACCCTGGTGTGGGTCATCGCCGCCGTGCTGTCGGGGCTGGCCGCCGTGCTCGACGGCCCCTTCCAGAGCACCCTCAACCCCCAGGCCCTCGGGCCCTCGCTGCTCGTGCGGGCCCTGGCCGTGGCCGTGCTCGCCAGCCTGAGCAATCTGCAGATCGCCATGGTCGCGGGGGTGGTCCT
>Ga0070741_10012083_pt1 | contig 15718 bp, 12 predicted proteins | sample Coa_R1_4_FD_66440 | JGI IMG/M metagenome (GOLD analysis project Ga0070741, IMG submission 66440) | Surface soil microbial communities from Centralia Pennsylvania, which are recovering from an underground coalmine fire - Coalmine... | ecosystem: Environmental > Terrestrial > Soil > Unclassified ...
GACTTGTTCGGCAAAACGATTGGCGCTATCTTGCCGTCACCGAAGTCGACCTTTACATCCCGATCCTAAAATATGTTTTTGGGGAAGCGCAGGTAGGTGGCCCCTGTGCGGTGGTGTCTACGTTTCGATTGTCTCAGGAGTTCTACGGGCTTGGTCGAGATGACGTTCTGCTTCGTGATCGTCTTTTGAAAGAGAGCATTCATGAACTCGGCCACACGCTTGGACTTCGCCATTGCGAGGACTATCAATGTGCGATGGCCTCGTCGCACACCGTCGAATGGCTTGATTTGCGGGAAAGATCCTGGTGCGCCGACTGCCATGCGAAGGTCCGGCTTGAACTTAGGAAAAGCGGAATTGTGGGGCAACTCCTCTGAGCCTTAAGGAGTGAGGGGCCGATGTTAACTTAACGGAAGATTGCTCTTCCAGAATCTCAGGTTACGGCGACGCACCCAGCAGGAAAATCGATTCGGCAAGAACTCAAGGCGCGTAGTAAACTCTTCGCCATGATGCTACGACGGTTCCTCATAACTATCGCTCTCGTCGTCATGATCGGCGGGTTGCTGATCGCACAACAGAACTCTTCGAAGGCAGGGGTTGAACAGGAACACTTCGGTGCGCGGGACGGGAGGCCCGTTATCTTGTACACGCTCAAGAATTCACACGGTGTGGAAGTTCATGCAATGAACTATGGCGGGATCATTCAGGCCATTCGCGTACCGGATCGCAACGGAAAGATAGCCGACATCGTGCTCGGCCATGATACCTACGAGGGATACGTACCCAATCCGCCTTATCTTGGCGCGATCGTGGGTCGTTATGCCAACCGCATTGCCAACGGCACATTCACTCTCGATGGCAAGACGTACACATTGCCGAAGAATGATGGCCCGAACACACTGCACGGCGGCGTCACCAAGACTTTCGACAAAGTGATGTGGGAGAGCCAGCCGTTAAAAGACAAAAACGGCGTCTTGTTCGAGTATGTCAGCAAGGATGGGGACGATGGGTTTCCCGGCAATATGCACGTCAAGGTCAGCTACGTGCTGAACGATTCGAATGAGCTCGTTATCGACTATCAAGCGACGACTGATAAGGCCAGTCCGATCAACGTGAGCCAGCACTCCTACTTCAACCTGAAGGGGGAAGGAAATGGTGACATCCTCGATCACGAGATCATGATTAATGCGGAGCGGTTCACACCTGTCGATAAGAACTTGATTCCGACGGGAGAACTGCGCTCGGTGAAGGGCACTCCGTTTGACTTTACGAAGCCAGCACAGATGGGAGCGCGTATCAATGACAGCGACGAACAACTCACACTTGGCCACGGCTATGATCACAACTTCGTGCTTGATCGAAAAGGCGCGGGAATGACCCTCGCGGCTCGCGTTTACGAACCTTCGACAGGTCGCATACTCGAGGTCTCAACGACCCAGCCCGGTGTTCAGTTTTACACTGGCAATTTTCTGGATGGCAGCGTAACCGGGAAGGATGGGCATGTCTACAAACGCCGCTACGGATTCTGTCTCGAGACGCAACACTTCCCCGATTCCCCGAATCATCCAAAATTTCCGAATACAATCTTGAAGCCGGGCGAGACGTTCCACCAAATAACCGTATTCAAGTTCTCTACCAAGTAGCGCAGGCACGAGAAAGCTGGCCCACTAGAAGGAATTGTGTTTCTCATGGACCTTGGAGCCCTGGAATCGGCGAAGGGTTGCAGTTCAATCCATTCGCAACTTCTGCAGAAGAGCTTTTTGGATTTCCTTCTGGTGGCCCGGCTCAAGCTTCTTGCCGCTTGATGTGAGATAGAACGTATCGATCGCCATTTGCCCTTCGGTATCGATCAGCGCAATCTCAATATTGCATTGCTGATCAGACAAGCAGGATGCGATTCCATGCAGCAGGCGAGGACGATCCTGAGCTATCACCTGAACAATCGTGGTGCTTGACGAAGAGTCATCGTCAAAGTCGATCTTTGTTTCAACTTTGACCTTAGCGATTGCGGCTTTTTCCGAACGCTGGCGATCCCGCAGCATCTTGTCCAGATCCGCTTCCCCGAGCAGAACGTTTATGACGCTCCGCTTGAAACGATCCCATTCCGACAAGTTCAGTTCCAGGGTACGGAATCGATCTGTGAAGTAGAGTGTGTCGACCACAACGCCGGCATGGTTCGAAAATGCATTTGCCTTGACTATGTTCATACCCCAGGCTGCCAGCACCCCCGTGAGCTTCGCATAAAGAGCCGGGCGGTCGGTTGTGACTAGCGTAAGCTCATACCAATGCCGCCCCCGCGTGAGTTCTACCTGGACGGGGTCATTACCGATTTGCTCTGACATCTGCATGTGGCACATCACCTCTTCGGCAGTGTGCACGAGGAGGTAGCGGCGCGGGAATCCTTCCAGGAATGTTCTGAACTTATTACCGGTAACGGGAGCCAAAGAGCGAAGCCGGGCAAACTTCTCATCATTCCCGTCGCCGTGTACGCGCTGATCGGCACTGCGGTTCAGATAATTTTCGGCAGCAATGTAGAGCTGCCATACGTTCTCAGCCTTCCATGGCGTGAGTGCTTCCGGGTTGACAGCCTTGATGTCGGCGTACGTGAGAAGGCAGAGCATCTTGAGACGCTCAGGTGTACCCATTTTTTCGGCGAATGCCCCAACAGTTTCTGGGTCGAAAATGTCGCGGCGCAATGTGGCCGAGAGTTCCAAATGGTTTGTGATGAGGAATAGTACTTCCGCCCGCTCCTTCGGATCTATATCGAGCCGATCCATGGCGCGATCGGCGATTGTGAGACTCGCTTCAACATGATTCTCACCAGTCACGCCTTTGCCCGTGTCGTGCAAAAGGAGCGCCAGGTAGAGCAGCTCCGGACTTTCGAGTTCAGCCAGCAGCTCCGCATAACGGCGGTCCCATTCAGATTGCGATTGCTTGAGCCGGTGCAGGCATTCAATGGCAAGAAAGGAGTGTTCGTCGACTGTGAAGCGATGGTAGAAATCGCGAACTACCAGAGAATCGATAAGCTTCAGTTCCGGCAAAAGCAGAACCAGCAGGCGCAACGAATGCATGGCGCGCAGGGCGTCTGCCGCATGAGGCTGCAGCAAAGTTTCTTGAAGGTAGAGCCATAGTTCAGCGCCGCGCGGCGGGGTTGAGGCGAGAGCGGGCATCGCTTGTTCGATTCGATATTCCGTCGTGGCGCTAAGCTTCAGGCCGTGGTGGGCCATGAAGTGAAAAAGACGCAGTAGCAGTTCGGGATCCTGCAACGCAGACGGTTGCTGCAAAAAAATGAGACCATCGACGACGGAAAAATCTGCCGTAGTTACTCGGGAGCGCCAGCTCTGCACTTGGCGGTAGAGTGCCGACCACGCCTCGGGAATTTCCTCCAATAACTGAGTAACGGTACGCTGCACAGAGCGCGCGTGTCCGAAGTAGATTCGCATCCAGTCAGCGGGGGAAAGATCCCCGGCATCCTCTGCCCCGATCTTTTTGGCAGCTGCTGCGTCTTGAGCTTCCCAAGTGAGGCTGTTGTCGTCTCTCCCGTGCCGGAAGTGCAGAAAACAACGAGCCGCCATGAGAAAGTCAATGGCTGCATCGAGTTGTTTCTGGACTGGAGCACGCAGAGAACTGGCTTCTGGCCAGTCATGCAATTTATCGATCGCCGCAATGAGTGCGAGCCAGTTGGCAACGTTGCAATCGCGGAGACCTCCGGGAGCTTCTTTTAGGTTGGGCTCGAGATGGTAGAGAGTCGTACCATTCTTGGCGTGGCGCTCTCGTGTGACCTCGGCGAGCCCTTGCAGCAGGGCTTTGGACTCGCGCATCACAAGCTTCGGGATCAACTTACCATGCAGCTTTCGGAAAAGATCTCGATCGCCGCAGAGATAACGGCAGTCAAGAAGAGAAATCGTGAACTCAGTATTGTTGGGGTCGTAGCGGTCGCATTCAGCCAGCGTCCGCGAAGACGGGCTCAGCTTCAGGCGCAGATCCCATAGTTCCTGAGAGAAACGCCTCACCAGATCTTTAAATGCTAGCTCCGACTCCCGATCGGCAAAGAGGAATAAAAGATCAATATCGGAATACGGAAAGAGCCATCCCCGCCCAAAGCCGCCAGTTGCGATGAGTGCAAAGTTGGCAGGGTTGGCCTCATCGGGACAAACGATATCCCGCCAAAGCCGGAAGAGGATTTCTTCGATGAGTTGAGTACGCTGGGTGACGCAAGCGCGTCCTTGGCCAGTGAGTTCAAAGTCGCGCTGGATTCGCGCCGATTCCTCATGAAGGGAAACCCTCAGCTCGCCAATGAGAGTGGACGCCGCCATAGTGAAGAATGCCTTGTGACCCGCAAGGCGAACCGCTCAACACGCCAAACCGAGGGTCCGCAGCTCTGTCCATCTTCCATCTACAGCGCCCCTTCGCCCCGCTCGTCATTGCGAATGCGAATAGCTTCGTCGATCCGAGACAGAAAGATCTTGCCATCTCCAATTTTGCCGGTGCGTGCCGACGCTAGAATCGTCTGAACTGCCTTATCGACCATCGTGTCAGCAAGCACGATTTCAATCTTGGTCTTAGGAATTAAATCCACGCTGTACTCGCGGCCTCGATAAACCTCGGTATGTCCCTTCTGTCGTCCGTGTCCGCGGACTTCAAGCACGGTCATACCTTCTACGCCGATCTCCTGCAGCGCAGATTTTACGGCTTCCAGCTTGGAGTTTTGTATGACTGCTTCCACCTTCGTCATAGTCTCTAGAAGTCCTGTTCTCTGTTAATGGATGCTGCGTTCGCTGGCGAGAAATCCAGCCGGCTAAGCAGACGCCTCCCAATAATATCCCTCTTCACCGTGCTGCGAGAGATCCAGGCCTTGCACTTCTTCTTCCTCGGAAACGCGCAGGCCGATTGTCACATCCACAAACTTCAAAATGACGAGGGTTCCAACGATCGCCAGGGCCCAGGCAATGGCGATTCCAACGAACTGATTGAGCAACTGATGAGCATTCCCTTCAATCAGGCCTGAGGGCAAGGCGTTTCCATGGGCATCTTTAAAGATCGGGTTGACCGCACTCACGGCGAATACCCCAGTCAATATGGCCCCGAGAGTTCCGCCGGCCCCGTGAACGCCAAAGGCATCGAGCGAGTCGTCATAACCGAGCTTCGTCTTAACTACGGCTACCATCCAATAACAAAAGACTCCTGCGATCAAACCGATCAGCAGAGCTGGCATTGGCTGCACGAAGCCCGCTGCAGGAGTAATCGCCACCAAGCCCGCGACTGCCCCCGAGATCCCCCCTAGGACGCTTGGTTTGCCATTACGAATCCACTCGGCACCGGCCCACCCTACAGCTGCGGCAGCGGCTCCGAAATGGGTCGCCACAAAAGCGCTGGTCGCAAGGCTACCGGCCGCTAACGCACTTCCCGCGTTAAATCCGAACCATCCTACCCACAGCAGGCAGGCTCCGATGAAGCTGAGCACGACGCTGTGCGGTGGCATAGGCTCCTTGGGATATCCCACGCGCTTGCCCAGGTACAGCGCGCAGACCAAGGCCGAGACCCCCGAGGTCACGTGGACAACGGTTCCTCCAGCAAAATCGAGAGTCGGAAACCGCCCCCCAAGAGATGCATTTAACAAGCCACCTTTCCCCCATACCATATGCGCCATTGGGTCATAGACAAGGATTGACCAAATTGCGGTAAAGAGGAGCATGGCGCTGAACTTCATGCGCTCAGCAAATGCGCCCGCAATCAACCCTGGAGTGATGATGGCGAACATGAGCTGATAGACCATAAAGGTCTGGACTGGGATCGTTGCAGCGTAGTCAGGATCTGGAGTGGCCCCAACGCCTCGAAGAAAGAGATTCTGAAATCCCCCAAAGAAACTGTTACCTGCTCCGAAAGAGAAGCTGTAACTGAAGAGCGCCCACAACACGGTGACTACAGCCATCAGCGCAAAGCTCTGCATCATCGTTGCCAGCACGTTTTTCTTACGAACCAACCCGCAATAGAACAAAGCCAGCCCCGGCCCAGTCATCATGAGCACCAGCGCCGAGCTGACAAGCATCCAGGCGTTGTCAGCAGAACCTTTAGCATCCGCCACTTGCTGCTCAAGCTTTGCAAGGCGCGTGGCCGTATCCGAGGACGGGCTCGCGGCAGTGCTCGATTGGGCGCAAACGCATTGCGCAAAGGCCACAATCAACAAGATTACAAACCACCATGTGATAGGCCTGTTTCGGTTAGACACTGAAGACGATTCTCCTGGCGCGTGAATTAACCTGCGCAACGATGCCTCAATCTACAGTTGCACCTTGAATCGCGGAAATTGAAACTATTTATCGTGGCTATCAGGATTTGTTATTCGATTCCCCATCCTGAGTACATCTTTGTCGCCTCTTTAACCGACCAGTTAAGCTTCCCAGCGGCCTCCACTCTAAGAGGTAGGGTCTTCACTGTATTGGCACCTACAGGAAATATCGGAGAGACTAGTTCTTCCGGTCCGAAGAACGTCCGTCCGGGATGGAGGAATCGAGGAGTGTCGAGAGAAGAAAAAGCCAGCACCAGCTTGCCCGGGAAGGTGGAAAAGATCATAAAAGCCCACCCTCACAGCGGCGAAAAAGAAAAAGCCCAAATAGAAGTCGAAGGCGCGGATCACCTATACAAAGAGATTCGGGTTCCCAATCGCCTCAAGGATGCGGCGGGGAACACCGTGAAGCTCAAGCCGGGAGCCGAGGTTGAAGTCAGGATCGAAGCCGACTCAGTAGTGACGACTCCGGAGCCGGCAGAGCAAGCGAGCTAGATTCAAACGGTATTCCGAGGTGCAAGGCGCCGCACTGCATCCAGCGCGCGGCATTTCTCTATTTTGCCGCTCCCTTCGACTGCTCTGACGCGACAGGCTTTGTGAACTTCGCAGGATCGATGGGGACGTTCTCTTGAACTTCACTGACTTGGATCGTAAAAATTCCACTGGGCCTGGCTAGGGTCCACCGGTAGGGGACTTTGACGCCATCGCTTTCGCGATAATCGCTGTAATCGATCTGAGTGGGGATCCAGCCCAAGGCAGTGTCTCCATAACGCACAAGCCGTAGCAATAATCCGGAATCAACATCGAAGTAGAGCTGGACGGGAGTTTTTCCCGGGGTTCGACCGATTACCACATATGCTCGTCGGTCGCCGACCTGCTCCTTGTCCCGCACTTCCAACTGATCGAACATCTTTCTCAGGTGAGTTGCGAGGTGCAGGTCAGCATCCATGGCAGCTGCATCAAGATCACTTCCATGCATCTCGCGCACAGGACGTCCCGGACTGGCGAGCCACCCCTCTTGACCGTTGAATGCCGTCACGCTGTCACCATCAGGCATATGAGTAAAAGAGATTCTCTTTTCCGGATCTTGGGAATACACCTCGATGGAAAGTGAGTGACCGCCAACATCAATCGTCCCTTTCATGACCCTGCTTGTTACGGCGTCGATTGCCCTCGCACCGCCAAGCGCCTGTATATATTTGTCGACCAACTGATCTGCAGTAGGCCCCGCCTCCTGTTTCGCAGAACCCGAAGCTATTTCCGCCGTCTCTGCTGGATGTGGCTCAGTGGGCGCCTGCTTCGTACTCTCAGTCATGACGGCTGGTATCGACATCGGGTGCACGCTTCCCCGATGGCAGGAGTAGCAGGTGACTTCGCGATTGCCCGCAAAATTTTCTTTGTTGATAGCAAACATCATCTCCATCATTTTTCGCGCGGTTTGCTTCGGCTTCTTGTCATCCTTCTCGAAAGCATCCTTGACGTGGCAAAAACTGCACTCGACACCAAGCGAGACCGTGATGAATTGCATGCTCGGAATCAGCTGATCCGCTGGAATTCCTTTGAGAACCTGAATGTTTTTAAATTGCTCTTCGGCCTTCTTCGGCCCTGCGGCAGCTTGTGCCAGAGATTGAACTTGCGAGGCCCCGATAACACTCACGCAAGTGAATATGAGGGAAACAACCCGGGACTTTCCAGTCATTTTCGCTCCTTCCCGATGATGACAGTGAAGATTCCAAAGTCTAGCAGAGCCTTTTCAGGTTTCACGGCTGATTACTGTAAACAAACTTCCCGGAAACCTCTGCAATGACGTAACGATCAGGCAGAAGCGCATCAACCTTTGACTTCAAATGTTCGGGCACAAACAAGAAGAGCCGCTGCGGACCTTTCCATTCTCCCAGCAGATCAGCATTAGTAAGATAGATTTTCGGAGCATCTGGAAAAGTGGAGCCGAACCACATGGATGTCGTGCGCCCTTCCACCAATTCGATCGGACGATGTAGGTAAAAAAGCAAGGAAGAACCAAATGCCTGATCGCCGTAAATCAAAACTCGATCTTGCGGCTTCGCACGCGTGGCGATTTGGATTGCGAGATCCCGCGATGACAAGTACGGACCGAATCTAGCAAATGCAACATGTGCCGCGATCAGAAAGACCGCCGTTCCTAAAGCTAAGGTCCATGTCGCCGCATAATGACGTCGGCGTAAGCGCAACCATAGTGACACTGGAAACGCAGTCAACAATGTTATGGCTGCGAGAATGGCCGGAAGTCTTAGCGCCGCAAAGGATTCATAACTGAGATCGAGCACGTGCGAAGTCGACAGGGTATCAGTGCTCATGTTGTGTTTAGCAAGAACTGTACCGATGTCTGGCTCAAATGGCAGGTAGCGCGATTTCCAGAGCATCGCAATCAAAGTAAGTCCAGCGAGGACACCGATCACGGCCAGAATTCCAGCCGAGGTTCTCAGCCATCCTCGCCATTTGCCGGTTTGATTCTCATACTGCTCGCTTTGGCCAACGCCGTCAGCAAGCAGCATAAGTAACGGTAAATAAGCAGGGAATGTGTAGTATTCCTGGTTCGTGGAGATGGCGAAGAATATAAGGATCAATCCCGCGAGAATCCAGCACATGAGTCGAGTTCGTTGGGCGAATGAGTTTCGAATGCCCTCTCTACGTGCATCCACTGCCGTTTTGATTGCAGCTGGCAGGTAAAAACTCCAGGGGAAGAGCCAAACGAGGTGGAGAGACCAGTACAGGACTGCGGGCAGTTTGTTGTAATCGCGAGGGTATCTCTTTCCAAGAAATCGCAGGAAATGTTCATTGACGAAATAGAACCAGAAAAATCCGTGCCCGTTCTGGCCCCCGGTGTTTCGCAACCCGGCGAGGACGTGCCACGGCGCCGCAATGGCGAAAAATAGTATCAGCCCCGAAATCAGCCGGAACTCTCGCCAACGGCGCCACTCTCCCGTGAGAAGGAGATAGAAAACCGCTGCCCCCCCCGGGAACACTAGTGCGATCAATCCTTTCGTAAGCACGCCCAGAGCCATGCAGATGTATCCGGCGTACCAGCACCAAGCTTCATTTCGTGTTTTCAGCGCCGCAAGAAAGAAGTAGAGAGAAGCGGCAATCAGGAGGCTGAGAAGCACATCGGGAATCAGGACGCGTGTGAATAAGAACATTCCCACTGCCGTATACACGAAGGCGGCAGCATAAACGCCGGTTCGCTCTCCAAAGGCCTGTCGTCCCCAAAAGAGGGCGAGGAGTCCAAGAGAGAAAACGGATAAGGCCATGGGAAGACGAGTAGCAAATTCATTTACGCCGAACAGGTGATAGCTCAGGGTTACAAGCCAGTACGGCAACGGTGCTTTTTCGAGATAGCGGACCCCATTGATGTGGAGCGTCACATAGTCGTGCGTAACGTACATTTCCCGCGCTGCTTCTGCGTGGCTGCTGTCAGCGTCATCCAGCAATGGCGGGGAAAATACAGATGCCAGATAAACGGCGGCGAATATCAACAAGAGTCCCAGATAAGATACCGCTCGCATCCGGGCGGACACTCTACATTCGTCTTCAGAGATTGTTGGCGTGAAAGTGGAACTCAATGGGAGTGGCCCTGTCCAAGGGTACAAAGTATAAGGGGCACCCGCAAGCTACACCTCTGATTCGGTCAATTTGTGGCGGGAGCAGCTTTTCGCCTCTGGAAAAATTGCCATTTATCCATTGCAGAGGGTACAGCGACGTCGAAAAACCCGACCATCATCTCATCTGTGGTCTGGTCTCCCCATACGACCGTCTTCGTCGGGTCGGGATTGTGAGGATTGTTTTTTGAGTTGTCGTACCAAGCCACCGCACGCAGCTTAGTTTCCGCTCTCAGAAATCGAGGGACTGCAAGTCTGTAACTTAACTGCCAATGAAAGTGGTAATTGACCCGAAGCAGGACTTCGATGCTGCCATCCTCGTGAACAAGGTCGTATTCGAATCGCTTACCCCTTAGGTGCATATGGGGAAAGAAGCTCAATAAGGTTGCGTCGTTGGGAAGCGTTCCCTGCACCTGAACGCGAAAGTTGTCTGCGCCCGGAGGAATCATAAAGGCGTGATCGTTCAACTGCAGGGTGATCACCCGCTGCTTCGGAGGATTTCTTGCGAACACCATTCCGATGCTGGTTTGATCTTCCGCCGCCGTTCCGTTCGTGGTGTAGTGCATTTGAAACACGAGATCAGAACGTGCCGGGATGAATTTCGCCATACCGTCCGGCCATTCGTCGGGTGAGCTTCCCGGAGCGTATACAAGGAGCAGGTCGCTCGTAGTCTCGTGCGCTTGGCGTCTTTCAGCGGGATCAGTCAAGCTAGAAGCAGTGAACGGCCGGCCTACCGGGGCATGTCGCAACCATTCTGAATGTGGAGGGCGAATGTATACCACCGCATGGTGCACGTGTGTGGGACTACCCGGGCGAAACTCTGACATTTGCACCCATCGGTCCTCCATGAAATTCGTCGGAACAATTTCATAGGTGTAGTCGATTTCACCTTCCGACGGAATTCGCACCGGTCTGGGCATTCTCGCGACAAGATCAGGTTGAGGAATCGCCCAACCGGTGGACCAGCGACGTGGAGACGGAGCATCGGTTTCCTTTCCCGCGGGAGTACCGTTCATCGCCCACGTTGAGAGCAGCGCAATCTGCTCGTCTGTGAGAGAAGGATCGTTCGAGAAGTGACCAAACCTGGGATCCGCAAACCAAGGGGGCATCATTCTGGTTTGGGTTGCATGAGCGATGGCGCTCGCCCAAGGGCGAGTTTGGTCATAAGTGACCAACGGCATAGGCGCAATCTCGCCTGCTCGATGACAATTTTGACAATGATCTTGCAGGATCGGCAGAACATCTTTATAGAAAGTAGCTGCCGGTGGCGCAGCTTCTCGTACCGGCGGGCTGCATTGCAGCCATATCGCACCGGCCAATGTAGAACTGAAAGCAGCGAGAACAAGTGCGACGCGCATCAAGTTCGTAAAAACTCCAGCGTGAGCGCCCAGGATTGGCTGGCAGCGTCAGGATTGTAAGCACTTCGTTCATTGCAGAAGAATGCATGTTCTGCCGTCGAGAAGACCGCATTGACATATGTTTTCCGCTCGGTCTCGAGAGCGTCGATGACGGCATTACGGTGCTCACGGGTAATGTGTTTATCCCGCCCTCCCCAGATCAGCAATGCTGGGCTATGCAGCCTCGATGCGCGATCGAGCAGGCCTGGCGCAATTCCTCCGCCATAGTAGGAAACCGCTGCGCGCATGGGTATGACCGAATTGGCCAGAAATGATATGCGGCCACCCATACAAAATCCAACGCACGATATGCGATCAGCTCGGACACTCGGTTGTGAGGATAGCCAGTCATAAGTAGCTCGAATATCTAGTTCGGCGCCTTCGTTCGTCACTGCCTGATAGTGTGGCTTCACAGAATCGAAATCTTTGTAATCGCCTTCGAATCCTTGGGGAGCTGTGCGATGGAAGAGCTCTGGAGCTATCGCGCAATATCCTTGCGCGGCAAACCGATCTGCCACATCGCGAATGTGAGAATTGACCCCGAACGCCTCCTGAAAAACCATAAGTCCTGGTTGAGCACTCGGTCCCTTCGGACGCGTCGTATATGCCCCCATCCGCGTGCCGTCAGCTACCTCGATTTCCACTTTTTCTCTTAGAATTTCGTTCTCGTTCACAAGCTGTTCTTCCTTAAGCCTGCTTCAAGTCTCGCACAAAGACCGAGGTGATGGTGACCCACTACACAGCAGATTTCGGATAAAAGTGCTAAATTCAACAGTTTATGTCTGCCCCAAATTCGAACTTCGTCGGTGCCTGCAAGTCGCAGCCGGTTGACCGCACACCTGTTTGGTTCATGCGCCAAGCCGGACGCTACATGCCTGAGTACCGCGCCATCCGCAAGCAACATTCGTTGTTGGAAATCTGCAAGAAACCCGCACTCGCCGCTCAGGTAACGATCGAAGCGGCCGAAATCCTCGGCGTCGATGCCGCGATCATCTTTGCGGATCTGCTCCTTCCGCTTGAAGTTATGGGGCTGCCGTTTCATTTCTCGGCGGGCGAGGGTCCAATTATCGAAAAGCCAGTGAGAAACAAAGAAGACGTTTCCCGCCTCCGCACGGATCGTTGGTCCGAGTTAGGGTACGTTTCAGAGGCGGTAGCCCTCGTGGCCAAGCATTTCCAGGACCGGGTTCCGGTCATCGGTTTCTGCGGAGCGCCCTTCACGCTTGCGAGTTACATGATCGAGGGCGGAGGTTCACGGAACTACGTTCACGCCAAAAAAATGATGTACAACCAACCCGAAGACTGGAACGCTCTCATGGGAAAACTCGTTGCTGTGACCTCCGCATACTCCATGGAACAGGTCCGTGCTGGCGCCGATACGCTCCAGATTTTCGACAGTTGGGTGGGTTGCCTCAGCGTAGAGGACTACCGCCGATATGTTCTCCCCCATATCAAAGGCATGGTGCAAGAATTAAAGAAGACGGGTGTACCTATCATCTATTTCGGCACTGACAGTGCAACTTTGTTGTCCGCCATGAAGGAAACCGGCGCTGATGTGATTGGTTTAGATTGGCGGATCCCGCTAGATCAGGGTTGGGAACTCATTGGACACAAAACAGCCGTACAAGGAAATCTTGATCCCGTGTTGCTGTTTGCAGATTGGAAAGAATTAAAGGACCGCGCAGGGGACCTCATGCGCCGAGCCGGAGGGCGTCCGGGACACATTTTCAACCTGGGGCATGGAATTCTGCCCGAAACTCCAGTGGAGAATGTGAAAAGTCTGGCGCGATTCGTGCAGGAATATACTGCCGCACCTTCTGAATAACGCCGATAATACGCTCGGCGCAGCACGGCTTCAGTTCGTCGGATGTTAAGTAGTGCGGCGTAACTTCAGACTGGCGTTTAACCTTGACCTCATCGCAAACGCATTAGCTTTGGCTCTCGGAGAGGTCATTGCCAACAATGGTGCAGCCTGACGGTTCGCGAGATCCCTCTCGTGGATAATCGAATTTGCCCTCGAGCGGCTTCCTCCTCTTGACGTTGGCCCCGGTAGCGCCCAGAATAAGAATTCGTCTATGAGGTGATTTCATGCTGGCGTATGTGTTCTTGCTCTTTGCGGTAGCTGTGCGATTCATGCCCCATCCGATGGCTTTTACCCCTGTCGGGGCAGCGCTTCTTTTCTTCGGGTCCCGGGCGCGGCTTCGGGAAATGTGGATTCCGCTGGCGCTGCTTGCCACTTCAGATATCTTGCTAACTACTCTGGTTTATCGTTATCCGTTCAGCTGGGATCATTTTGTGACCTGGGCGTGGTATGCGAGTATGTTGGGACTCGGTTCCACACTGAAGCAGAATTCCGGCGCGCCGCGGATCGCAGTCACAGCCCTGACGGGTTCGGTCTCCTTCTTCATAATCAGCAACTTCGCCGTCTGGGCTGCATGGGATATGTATCCGCGAACGTGGGCAGGGCTGATGACGTGCTACGAGGCAGCACTCCCTTTCTTCCGCCGAGGGGTAGAAGGAGACTTAGTATTCACGACAATGATGTTTGGCGCCCCAGTCCTTTTGCACGCGCTGGCTGGTCGGGTTAATAGGTCAAGACACAACCCGGCATCCGTGTAAGCGGAAGCATTATCGCGGATTGGAATTGGCGGTCTCGTCTTTCGCGGAGACCGCCGATTTTCTTTTGGATCGCATGGCGAATAGCCAGATCACCAATCCGACTTCGAGAATCGCTCCTGACATCAACATCCAATGCTGTTTGAATAACCCGCCGAAATGACTGATGATTTGCGGTCCGAACCAGAGCACCAGCACCGAGAGGACGAAGAAGCGCACGAACCGGCCCGCGAAAATCGCGACGATGAAATCGCCAAATTTCATCTCGAAAACCGCGGCACCGAGGACAAAAACCTTGAACGGCATCGGCGGCGGAAGCGTCCCCGGAAGCATCAGTGCCCAGAACTCATTGCGTTCGAATGATTTGTGGATCTTCTGAAAACGCTCTTCGCTGATGCGCTTGCGGAGCACCTTTTCCCCGCCAGCATAGCCGATCAGGTAAAGCGGGATGCTGCCGACGGCCGAACCCAGTGATGCCATGGCAACATAGAGGAGCATGCGATGCCTGTCTTGATAGACGTAGCTCGCTACGATGAAATCCACGGGCATTCCGAGCAGGGCACTGTCGGCGAAGGCGATCACGAATACGCCCCAGATCCCGAGCACTTTCATCAGCCCCAGGAGCCACGCGCTGTAGCGTGCCACGATGTGTCCGATGTTCTTCAAGGCAAATATTTAGTGTACGTGAAGTGCGAGCGGGCTCGCATGGCGTGGCCACGCTCACTTCGAAATATCAGGGGTACAAAGTGCGGCTGATATGATCGCTTGTTTCGGAGGGTTGATGAGAACATTTGCAGTTTTATGCATGCTGATGCTCGCTGGTACCGCGGCCGCCCAGCAATATGACCTCGTGTTGCAAGGTGGTCGGGTGTTAGACCCCGAAACAAACCTGGACGCGGTGAGGAATGTAGGGATCCGCGATGGAAAAATTGAGCGAATCACAGCAGATGTCCTCTCGGGTAAGCGAGTCATCCCAGTTCGCGGGCTCGTCGTCGCTCCGGGGTTCATCGATTTGCACCAGCATGGGCAGGACCTCGCAAGCGGGCGTGTCAAGGCATCCGACGGAGTCACCACAGCCCTAGAGATGGAGATCGGAGTACCAGATGTTGACGGATTCCTAAAGGTTAAACAAGGGCATTCGTTGATTCACTATGGCACCACTGCCAGCCATCTTGCTGCGAGAGCACTAGTTTTTGGCTCACCCTTGCCCGATGGGACGATTTTGCCGAAGAGCGGTTCTGCAACGGATGAGGCCGCAACTCCAGAGCAGATCGAAAAGATTCAGCAGCGGCTCAGGGCACAACTGGACGAGGGCGCCCTTGGGATCGGAATGGGCATTCAGTACGCGCCGGGAGCGTCCCGACTTGAAGTCATCGACATGTTTCGGGTTGCAGGCGAGCGAAAAATGCCGGTCTATACACATATGCGGAGCGCAGGGCGAATTGATCCCGGCTCCTCTATCGAGGCGACCGAAGAAGTGATTGGCGCCGCAGCGATCACCGGTGCGTCCCTTCACATCGTTCATGTAAACAGCACGTGTTTGAGCGATTCGCTCGTTTGCCTGTCTCTGATTGAGGGTGCACGGGCACACGGAATCGACGTAACGACAGAGGCTTACCCTTACATTGCAGGGATGACTGCCGTGAATTCAGCGCTATTCAATCCCGGATGGCGCGAGAAGTTGGGGATCGATTACGGCAATCTCGTGATCCCCAATACAGGTGAGCATCTTACGAAAGAACGATTCGAGGAGCTGCACAATTCGAATAGTCAGCAGTGGGTGCTGGTGT
>Ga0070741_10012084_pt1 | contig 15718 bp, 12 predicted proteins | sample Coa_R1_4_FD_66440 | JGI IMG/M metagenome (GOLD analysis project Ga0070741, IMG submission 66440) | Surface soil microbial communities from Centralia Pennsylvania, which are recovering from an underground coalmine fire - Coalmine... | ecosystem: Environmental > Terrestrial > Soil > Unclassified ...
CGAAGGACTCGATGGCTTGCCAACGTGCTGGCTGGCCGGCATCGAAGGCTGGCTGCGGAAGAACGCGAAGCAAGGAGGGAAGATCAAATGGGTGTGTGCGGAATCCGGGGTTTTGTGGTTGGAAGTCGCTTCTTCTAAGACTGGCGGCAACGAAAATCTGCGAATTGCGGAAGCCGTGAATCGCTCAATTTACCCGTCGCTCTGGCGGCCACTGTCCCAGCGACTCGAGTTGCAGTTGTTGTGTGAAAGGCCCGACTTGCGTTCGCAGATTCTGTCAATCCGAGGAAAGGGCGCCGCCTTGGCCGGCGCTTGACCTCGCGCGTAATCAGCGAAGTTCTCCCAACTCGGTGACAATCGTCTGTGCGAGATTTTTCACTTCAGTCACATAATGACGGTCCCCCATATCAGGGATGCGGTCCCCCGAAACGAAAACCTCTTCCCAAGCGTCGATAGTGCGTTTGAGCCGTTGAGGGGCTCGCGCGCGCAATCGCGTAAAGAGAATTGTTTTCAAGTCCTCGAGTTCCGCCATTTGGCACGGAGTGGGCGAGACGTTGTCCGCCGAGGCTGCCACGCCATCTTCCCATTCCGCGAAACCAGCCCGGATTTTACGTTCGTGGCCCATCTTCGATATGTGAGAGGAGACAATGCCACGGAGGTAATTGACGAATGCTTCTTTGGTTTTGAGGTCCGACGGACGCGGTATACGACCGCTCCGTCCCGTTTCAAGTCCCATGACAACCGACATCAGCGCGCGCTGAGTAACGTCTTCACCCACGCCTGGGTCGAAACCCTTGAGCATAAGCGAACGTTCGGCGAATTGCGTGAGACCGTTGATATCCTGCGGTGAGAGTTCATTTAACCTAACATCACCCGCGGCCCGATTCTCCCCAGTCAGTGGAGTTTTCATGCGGAATTCTGTTTGACTGCATTCTCAGAACTCCGCATCCATCGGCCCTAGAGCGGGGAAAGAGCATTCAAATACCGAAGGCCCGCTGGGCTGAACAGTTCAACCGGATCGCCCGCCAGTTGGCGCAATTCCCTGGCCAGCAATTGCGAAACGCCGGTATTGGCTACCGTCAGCCATTCGGCTGGCTTGCGTTGGACAAACCGGGTCGAATGGAAGGCGGCGGTGGCGGCATGAAATCGGACGTTCGCTTCGGCTTGCCAGGCGATCTGAGCGTAGAGGCTTGCTTTTTCACTGATGCACAAATTGAGCCGAAAACCCCGCGCCTCCAGGTCCGTGACGAGCAGATTCTCGGCGTTGATTCTGTCGGCCCGATTACAAGCGAGAGGCAAGACACTGGAAAGTTCGCGCAAAATATCGAAAATGGATCGGGCCGTCGCCCCGTCAATGACGAGCCGGGCCAGCAGCGGATCCAAAGGAAGAAATTGGCTGCCTGGTGGAACTTGCCAAGTGGGACACATCATGTCGCAAAAGAGATCGCGTCGCCGAAATACCACGTCATCCAGACGTAAAAACTTTCGTCCGTCCGAAATTGGGAGGCGAAACAATGGCATGGATACGCCGACGCTGGAGTCGGCCCATTCGAGCGCCACCTTGAGTGGAACAACTCCGCCAGGCGGGACAGCGCATTCCGGGGCCGCCAAAAAAACGGTCCAAGAGCTAGAGAATTTTTGACCTCCATAAATTAGGGAAACGATCCGGCTTCTTTGCCGAGTTATCTGACGATCGAACCTCCGCTATTTTGTTTGGCCGCAATTTCCGGGAGGCGTCACCGTCGAGAAAGAGGAAATTCTACCTCGAAGTGCCGGCCACAAAAACTAGAGATATTGAGCTATTAGTAGTTGACCGTTCGATGTGGCGGCGCCCTGGAACCTGCGAGGTTACCGGATGGTCCGACGGACACCTGGCCAACAGGGATCTGAGAAGCAGGGAAAGCAACAATACTACGATAATACGATAACTCATGAAACAGGTCCTGACCAAAGAAGACGTCCAACAGGCCATCGACAAGCTGACCGCGCAAAACAAACGCGTAACGCTCGCAGCGGTCCACGCTGTGCTCGACCACAGGGGATCAATGACGACTCTGATTAAGTTGAAGGCGGAAATTGATGCTCTTGGGCAATCTGATGTTGACTCTTCAGAAGCTCTGGCAGCGTTTCGCCAGGTTTGGCACCTGGCACGAAACGCGGAATACAAGCAGCGCGAAACGCAGCTTGCTGAATTGCGGGAAAACATCACGATGATCGGCCTGGAAAATGAGAGGCTTGAAGGAGTTGCGGCGGGTGGGGAAGCGCGCTTGAACCAATTGGGGGAGGAAAAACGGGCGTTGGAGCAGGAGCTGCGCAGAATTGTCAGCAATGCGGAAGCGACAGCATACAGCATGCGCGAAGCCACTGCGTCAGCGGGCAAGGCCTTGCGAGAACTTGCTGATCTTCGGGCCGCGCACGCGGCTGAATTGACAGGAATTCGGTCAGAGTTGGCGGCGACCGAGCAACGCGCGCACGACTTCGAGCTCCGGTTGACCCGCGCTAACGCTTTGCTTGAAGCAAAACGGGCTCACGAGATGCCATGAGCGCTATCCACCAATGAACCTCAGAGAATACTTTTGCACACTCCAGGAGCGGGAGAACCGAGCGGCGCAGCCGCTGATATCCAAGTGGCCGAGAACGGCGGTCGTCGACATCAACAATCGACTCCACTTAGCCTTCGCGGGATGTCGTTTCCAGCAGAACCCATTGGAGGTTGAATTGAGCACAACCAACCAGGCCTTGGGTAATTTGCTCGCAAACCATTTCGTCACGCAGATGAGCCGGAAGCTAAAGGGCTACGTCATCACGGATTGCAAGGGGCAGGGGTATCCGGATCGCTGTCTGGTGAGCTCGATGAGTCATAAATCATATCCGTTCGAGTTAAAGTCGACCTGCGCATTTGACCCCCAATCGACCCAACGCGTAATCTTGACGTGCTCATCTTGGAAACTCCGACGATTCTTTGTTCGGCCAGTCAATCATATATTGATCATGTTGCTTTACGAAAGGATTCGGGAGAAGGTGAGGATTGTGGATTATCGAAGCGATTTTCTCGAACCACATACGAAGGTTAACGCCCGATTTGAGGCCTCTCTCAGCAAACACCTTTTATCCAAAGCGAATCACATGCATTTCTGCGGGCCACTCATGGGGGGATCCGGAAACTGGGGCGAAATTGAATGAGGGCAATAGCGCGAAAGAAGGACTTTCTCCAATCCCACTTGTCTACTGACTGACTCCTGTGTGTAACCTCAAGCTTTCCGAAATAATCAAGATCACCTTCCTGTTTCCATTTATTGTATTGACACTATTCGCGGCCAAGCTGGATCCGCATTTGTTTCGGCATTACAACTACTGGTCTATCGAAACGTGGCGTCGGACGCGCCTCGATTGGCCTTGCTGTGTGATCTGCGGCTTGGCCTGGGGACTGACTATCGCGTTGGCTGGTTATCTTGCCGCAAAGTTTGGGTTGGGCTAGGGAAACGGCGCTACCGTTGGGAAAAATCAATTCGCTAGGAATTGCTTGCATCGGGCTGTGATCTCTGTCCGCCAATTACTGTAACCGATCCAGCTTTGAATCCTGTTGGTTTAGAAATGTGAACGCACCCGTCCAAGGAGGTGCGGGTGAGGGACCCGGCTGAAGAAAACGAATGCGTTCACAATTCTCCGTGTTTCATTCAGCGGAGCTGCGGGAAAATCTTGTTTCGATTATTCCAGCCAAATCACACCGGCAGGAGATGCTTCGATCGCTCGGCGATCTTCGTCGGCAAGAGAATTTGCGTAAAGGAGGAAGCGCCCTTTATCCAATGCATTCCTGGCTCTCAGAGCACCCCGAACCGTCCTCAACAATTGGACTGCGTATGCGGACCAATTTGATTCACATCGAATCGTTTTGATGGCGGCGGCTTCGACCTGGAAGCCGGCTTGCTGCAAGGTCGATTCGGTCAGCGCGAGGCAGTTTGCGCGCGCGTTCACCGGTTCGGAAAAAACCTCTTCGGCCCCACACGACAGAACAAAATCCACGAGGTCCCGAACCGAGGTTTCATCCGAAGCAATTCCTGGCAGGAGGGGACAGAGCATGCCAAAGGTTCGGAGCCCGAGTTCGTGTGCCTGTCGCAACGACGCCATCCGGTCTTTGATTGGGGACGCGTTTGGCTCAATCGCTGCGATGACGTTGGCTTTGGCCTCGGTTGCAGTGAGGCTCAATCCGACCCGGATCCGGTCTCTAAATTGGCACATCCATTTGAAATCCTCCGTGACCGCTGAGTTTTTTGTCAGAACCCGCACCTCCCATCCCGGTTGCTTCAGGATTGCCTCCATGCAAGCCCGACCCAAATTATTTGCGCGAGCTTCGTCGGACCAAGCATCGACGGTAGTGCAGAGCTGGACAATTCCTCGATTCCCCTTGCGCGCGGCTTCCCGGGCGACCCGCTCTGGAGTCGTTATGTCAACAATCGCATACCCATGACGAAAAGGACTTTCTCCGAACTGGGAGAATGCTTCGTGGTTGCGGACGGTGGTTCCAGTAGAACAATAAGTGCAGCCGTGCGAACATTTGAGGCCGACGTTGACCGACCATGAGGCCAACCCTTTCTCTTCGAACGCCTTGGACGGCTTCAATGCGTCCGACTTCATTTGGTAATGATGAATCCGGATCGCAGTGGCTTTGGGTGCAGCTTCCATCCTCGCGAATATCCAGGTCGATCAAGTTGCGCTCAGACACGCGCGAAGCTTGGCCAACAACTGATTGAGAAGCTGCATATTCTTGACAGACGCCGCTTTCTCAGCTTTTTCGATAAGTTCCAGCGCGGCTTTAAACCGCTCGGCTGCCGATACCGGCTTAGTTCGGGCCGATCCTGTCTTCGGACGTTTGGCTAATTCGCGGGCGGCCTGTTCAACATGCTTGGCAGTCAACTTGCCGGAACCGGCCAATTTCAAAGCTCGCCTCGCAGCCTTCTGCAATTGCGCGGGCGGGAGTCCTGCGAGCGGCCGTGCTTGCGATTCGCTTACGAGCTTAACTCCGACCGGCGTGACGATGTCGACAACGCGCGCGGCCACGATAAGGCGATTGGCGTGAGTCTTCGAGTATTCGAGTTTCTCCCGGCAATAGAGTTCGAAAGTTGCATACGCTTCTCGGTATAACCGCTGGTCCCGAATCGTTGTTAACGCACGTCCTACGTCAAGAACGCTTTCCCATCCCTTTGAGATAATTGCCTCGCACTCGGCAAAGGATCTCGCTTCGAGGTCCGACAGCTTGTTTGTGATTTCGTTGTTCGGCTTTCCGTCGCCTTGCGGAGCCTTGTTTCCCGCAGGCTCCTGGCCTTCGGGAGAACCCGGTGGTGGATTGTCCATAATTGTAATTTCGCTATCGTATTGGTGTTGGCCGTCATCGCGGTCGAACCGCAATCCGATAACCAGCTATCGGAACTTTGGCGGCAGCGCTTTAGCTAAATTCTTTCACATCAAACGGTTACACAAATCTTGCCGGAGGGCTGACAATTCTTGGCTGATAGGCTCGGCAACGCGGATCAACCCATATTGACACCAATTGGTGCCATTTGTTTTAAGGGAGTCGTCTATATTTGAGCCGGATGCGAGGAGCGTCCAACTTGACGAGGCGTCAAGAACGGGGCAGCCTACTCACAATATGACAGACTTGCAAAACCTGACAGTAGCCCAATTGCGGCAGGCTATCACGATTAAGGAAGAAATCGAAGCCCTCCAGGCGGAACTATCCACCCTTGTCGGCGGCGAGGCTCCAGCCCCTGAGGCCGATCAGTGGCGACGCGGAATGTCGGCGGCGGGGCGAGCCCGAATCGCCGCCGCGCAACGGGCAAGGTGGGCGAAAATCAATGCGGGAAAGGCGACCGTAGCGGATGGCGAGGCCCCACCCAAGAAGCGTAGGAAGATGAGCGCGGCAGGCCGGGCTAAAATCGCCGCCGCCGCGAGAGCGCGATGGGCCAAGGTCAAGGCGGCGGGCAAGAATAGCCTGTAAAAACGCCAAATTGTCGCCGCCAGCAAGGCGGAAGAGGATATTTGCGAGTCTTTACGCTTTTGTTAACTACCTAACCAAGCTAAAGCTGGCGATATTTAGGCAGATTTTGCGCGATCCCGGGAAGAACCGATTGACCTTACGTGCTATGGAAACGTTTATGCTACCGCCTCAGAATCCGGGTATTCTACAACAACCGCACGTAATTGGACCGGTATGGAAATGTCCGAATTGTCCTTTGACGAATACTTTTCACGGGAATGCGGTCGACGGTTACTTCACCAATGCTGCGCTGATATGTGACACGTGTAAGACCACGTATACGACATGGGATGTGGTGTCAGCCATGATCCGCGAACCAGTTTTCTTCAACGGCTTTAGCGCCCTCGGCGCACTGACAATGATTTTCAGAACCAAACTTTTTTGGAATAGTGAAACGCGGATTGATTTGCATGAGCACGGCGTGCCGAAAAACGCATTCATTCTTAATATGAGCTTCGCCTCTTATAACGGCTTGTTTTGTTTTGAAATGACCGGAAATAGTAGACGACGACGGCCGCGAGGGGCGAAAGTTCAGCTTATGGGTTTTAAGACTTATACGGTTCGTGACAACTTCGCCACTGAATCAATAGTGGATATCCATGTGACTTGGGTTGTTTCGTCTGAGGCCGATTTTGCCTGGAATAACCTGGTGGCCGCATTCGACGCTTATGCTGATGACGATTACTTGGAGGCTATTATTCCTGCCAACGTGGCTATCGAGAACAGACTGCATCGCCTCGTATATCGCGACTTTGAGGGCACATGCTCCAAGGATAGGATCGAGAGTTTCCTGAAGGATGCAACCTATTCACATCAATTGAATGTATTGCTGCCTTACATTCTGAGCCTAAAGGCGTTGCCGCCAATGGATGACAAACTTCGTGGGCATTTGAATGGGCTGCGAAAACTCCGCAACGAAATCGCTCATAATGGTTACCGGGAAAAACCTCTTACACGGAGCGAGTGCGCGGATTATTTGGCCGCTGTAGTTTTTGGTTTTCGCTATCTCGACATAATCTCTAAAACAATGGGTTCGGGTGGCGAGAAGGCGGCGGCGGGCACTTCACCTTCATGAATCAACGCATTTTAATCGCGTTCGGCTACGGCTCCGGGGAGAACCCGAATGTGTCTGCGGCAGGAGAAATTCGCGAGCGGGTTCTTCCGCCGGTTCGTAGGTTTCGTGAAAGACGCTCAGGCAGGCCATTTCGCGTATATATTTGACATTCCCGAATCTTTATTACCCTCCAACCTAATCGTTTCAGTTCTTTGAGGATTCGCCTGTCCCGGGCGCGATTGCTTGTTGCTTTCAAACTTCTTTTCCAAAAACTCTCCTGAGCTTAAGAACGGCGCCGCCATCGCAAGTCAGGAGAATGATCAAACGGCCGTCTTCGTAGCTCCCCCATGGAGGGTTGCTCGGTGCCGAAGAGACACTTTGACAGCCTCCCGTGAGAAACTTTGATCGGTTGCTTTGCTCGACCATATAAATGCCTCCCCAGGCTTCAGCCGCGCAAGTTGTTCGGCAGTAAGTCCCAGCAAGGCAGCATTCGCTTTCTGAATGTGTTTAAGCCATGCGGGCGAATTAAACCGGTGAAGAATAATCTGTGAGGACAGCTCGATAAGCGAAACCGGGACAGAGGGCGGGTCTTGGCTTGCGACGAGAATACTAGTGCCTTTGTGCCGCATTTCACGAACAACACTGACGAGGCCGTCCACAAGATCGGGGTTGCCGATGTATTTGTGAGCCTCATCAAAGACGACGAGCTTGTTGAAATTCTTACCTTCAAAAGTGGCATCACCAAAAATCTGCAAGAGAACCACGAAGAGGCCTAAAGCTTCATCCTTCTCGATGAATTCATCTCGAAGGTCAACAATCACAAGCCGGCCCGGCCGAACCACGTCTCGCAATCGCGCAGAGTCATCAATATATTCAGCAGCAAGATCGAGTCGTAGGTTCGCCAGTTCGTTGAGATTATCCGGTAAGCCGGCGTGCTCAATTGCCGAACGCAACCCAGCCAAAGTGAGGTCATCCCGCATTGAACGCATTACTTGATTCAATTTTCGTATGTAGGTCGCCTGGTTGCCGACAGCACCCATAAGAAAACGCCAATGTCCCGCTTGGAGTTCGCTTGACGCGAATTTCAACGGCAAGACTTCGACGTCGGGATATTCCGCACGACGCGCCTCAAATTTTCCCGCCGGAACCAAAAGAACCATGTCACGCAATGCAGCCGGGCCGGCATGGAATTCAGCGGCCAAATCTTCAATCGCTCGAACGTCGTCGTTCGGACGGTTCATGGAAGTGAACTCCGGTTTGTAGTCTTGAGTCTGGCTGTAATGAAACACTACAGATGCCAACGGTTGAGGAAGCTGGTTGATGCCGGGCAAGACCAAAGAGGCCATCTCGATGATTGACCCCAATGTGTAGCTCTTACCACCACCTTGGACACCGAAAAGGCTGATGGTGTGTGTCTGGTTGAGGTCCAGTGCGATGGTGCGCCCCATCACCTTGCCGAGGACGCCAAACTGAGGTGAAGTTCCGGTGACCCCCAACAAGACGTCGCAGGTCGGCGCGGTCATGGATGGAGTCGAGGTTGCTTCTGGGGCTTCGACTCTTTTGGACGAAGAGGGCTCAAAAGGTTGAGTTGATTGCTCGACATTCATGACCGGTGACGATTTCAGGGGCTCAATTTCTCCAGGGCGGTTGGCGCGATCAGGCAAGACCTGATCCATCCGCGGATTCTGTGGAACGACCGGCGTTCGGTGCAAGTCAGCCGTTTCCGGCTGAGTGAACGCGTCTGAAGCCAGGCTGAGTGTCTCCCAGAAAACAGTGCGCACACGTTTATCCCGTAGGAATGCGGCGCGGTTCAGCTTGGGCAGTTCTTTCGCGAGGAACTGCAAAGTGGAGGTCACCGGTTTGGCCTCATCAACCCTCAATGGGGCTGAAGGAACAGGGCGTGTCTCTTCCTCCGGTGATTTTGCGGGCAATGCTTCCAGCAACTTACGAATCAGGTCCACTCCGATGCGATGAAACTCAATGCCGTTCTCTTCCACGAATTCCTCGGCCCCTTCTTTGTCGAAATCGAAAACCAAAGCACTCCGTGTAAATCGCAGCTTGTAGCCACCTTCCATTGTGCGAAGGAAGAATTTCGCCTCTTCGTAGGCCTCAAACGAGAGGAAATGAAGGCGATGTGCGCGATCAATGTAGAATTCCAGAAGATTGACGAACTCCTGAGTCTTCATAACTCGGTCCGGCCGGTCCACCGCTCCGGCATGATTCGGATCAAAATGATGCTTGAGCGTGCGCTCGCTTTGATGAATCTGTTCAGCAATGGAATTCCTCAAATGACCGAGGCTCTCGAGGCTTCCAGCCGCGCGATAGCACTTCACTTCGACGAGGCTGCACGTCAGGACACGGGTGGCGACATCGAAATCGAATAGTGCCAGATCCGTCCGGCGCAGGCTGATTTCATCCTCCAGTTCATCGGCGTTCCTTTGAAGGACCCGGAATAAATCGAGGTGCGCGTCGAGCGGAACTACTGCTTGGTCCCGGAAAGCCTCCTGAAATTCGAGGAACAACTTGGCCAACGCAAGCCCAAGGGCCTCCGCACGATGCGTCGTAGAAGAAACAAGCTTCAGTGCAAGCCTGCCCGAGAGCGCGCGAAGTTCTCCTAGCAATGCGTGCGCACGGTTCTGGAAGCCGGCTAAACCATAGTTCTCGAGAACTCGCTCAAACAGGACCCGAATCTCCGTCTGGGACCGTGAGGTAATCACCACGCGACGACCGCTGTTTGCTGAAAGGTCGGGACTATGGTCAATCAAATATTCTGGCCGGCGACTACCGGGATGGTGATCAAAGAACTCGATGCCCAAACTCTTGTCGATGGTGAATACCCAGTCGCTCACATCATGGACTTGATGGAGCAATGCTTTTTGATCAGCTCCCAAAACAAGGGTCGAAACGGGTCGGAGAGTTAGTCCTGTTTGGCCAGTCGCGACGCTGGCGGCCGCGGTTGAAATACTTTCTGCAAGTCGGGCTAACAAGGTCGAAAACTCGCTGGCCTCTGGAATGGGACTGGCAAAACCGTGCCGTGGCCGGCGATGCCAAGCGACAAGTTCGGCCTCTTCGACGTAGTTGACTGCGAAATCCTGCAACAGCCCGTGCACGGGCGCACACTCATCCTCTCGTCGGGGCGGCCTCGCACTGATGCTTTGCGCAGGAAACACATCAAACAGCAAACTTAAATGAGCAGGAAAATCAGCCGCACCGTTGCGGAAGTCAGTTACGTCACGAACCGAGAACGTCAGTTTTGGAGCAAGGTGATTTCCCGTTGGTGTGGCGAAGGCGTCTGCTTCAACAACCGTAAGCGTGCTGCTAGGGGAGATGAGTTCGCTTAAATCACCGCCCGCGCCAGGCGCATCGGGATCGGGAACGAAGAGTCGCAGATTGTAGCGGAGATCTCGGAAATCCGGCTCCTTTTGCAGTTCCAGAAGCATGTCCGCCAGAAGCCGCCCGCGCCCGGCATTGAAACAATTCAAGACTAGTGTCTGAATATAAGGGTGCTGAACTAAGTATCTCCGAACGCGGTCGGCGAGAAATTGGCCGTTCAAGCTGAAGCTGCCGATGTTCGGTTCGGCCAACCCGAGAGAGGTGCAGAGTTCAGCCATCAGCCCGCGCGGGTCGCTCTCCGTCGAGGAAGCATAGACCGCCCAGAATGGATGCAGGTTATCAACCGTGGAAAGCAACTGGCCGGAGCCTAGCGGGAAAACGGCAGGAAAATTCACAACGCTCAACCGTTCAAGCAGAGCGTCCCGAGTGGGTGTGAAAAATTCCTTTGGGGCGCTGACTGCCTGATTCAACCAATGCCGCGCAAGCGTGAGCCAACTGGCCAGCCAAAGCAGCCGCAACGGGTGTGTTGGTCCAACGAGTAGAGCCGAGCGATGGCCTCCACGATGGTCGGCGAGATCAATTAACGCCGTGTCCAAAACCAAAACCTTCTGAAGCCGTGCCATTGCTTGTGGCTGCTGATCTGGAGCGGCGGATTCTGCGAGCCGGAGTCCTTGCGAAACAACGGCGAGATAGCGTTCGGCGTACCGGGCAATCTCCTCGCGGAGCGGAAACAAATCCGCGCTCTCCACGATTTGTTGCGCGTCTTCGCCTCGAATCTTGGCGAACAATTCACGACGCGCAGAGCGGAACTCCTCTATGTCGGGTAGCACCGGCCAGCCTGATGAGTCGCCGAAAACGTCCGCCGACTGGGAGGGTGAAATAACTAGACGCCAGGTTAGAGGGTCGTCTGGAGACTTCAGAATGTTTTGCTCCAGCACTTTCAGGACTCGGGACACAGGCACGTGAACCAGTCCTTCCCCGGCAAACTTGAATTCCAGCAAATCCCCCTTGCCTTTGTGATCCTCCGCATCAACCCACGCGCGGTGGGTGCAGATAACTTCGTTTGCATCATGACCCTCTCCGGCGGCACGGAACCAGAAATGGACCAAAGCATGATTGAAGCTTGCAAACTTGGGAACGGCGCGCTGTGGAACTTCGACCTCCACATCGTCTGCCTTTACGACGTAAAATAAATCACTCTCATTCGGCAACTGGGCATCGTCAGCTTCACCGACCAACGGAATAGGTTGTCCTCGTGCATCCACGATGGGAATCGGATCGCCGTCCTCCGTGCAGGGCAACACACGAACAAAATGCCATCCGTCTTCCCAATCCACTTTGGAGAGCCCGCTGAAACTGAGCGAGGCGTCGCGTCGAGACCCACCCCAAGATTTCTTCTTCTTGGTGAATGCGGTAGGACCAGTTTCCCGCGCGACGATCTGAAGTCGGAAATGATCCACGCCGGGAACGTTGTCTGGAGCGGGGTCGCACCGAAACTTCACCTTGAAACTCTTTGGACCGTTTGCGCCAATCAACAAGACTTGCTGACCGACCAATTGTTTCAAGCGGGCGTCAGTTTCATTCTCTTGAATTATGGGTAACCCAAGTTCAAGAACTTCGACGCGAAGCTGCTGAGTGAATCCGGCTCCGTCTTCAAATTCCCACTTGTCGAACGAAAAGGGCCAAAGTTGCTTTTCCGCTACAATGCGGCGATTCCATGCCAGCGGGTCTTCCAGTCCTGCATCAGAAAGAAAATCGCTTAACTTGGCGCGGAAAGCACGGTCCTTGAGCTTAATGTCGAGGACTCTGCTGCGTTCAGACTTAGTGGAGAAAGTCAGCTTGTCGACGCATTCCAGATTCTTCGCAATCCGATACGGAACGGCAGCCGGGTCATCGAGCAGGTGGAAATCCGGCACCATGCCGAGTTCACACAGCGAGGCGCCGATAACTTCTGCTTCAGCGCCATTCAGCCGAACGCTCAAAAGAAACCGCACTGCGGCAACAGCATCCGCCCATCTCCACTCGCGTTCCTCGACCAAGCGTAGGACCTCCGGAGCAACACTTCGGAAACCTTCGGGTAACTGGGCTATCAATCGCTCCCGCAATTTCGGGAAAGCATCAGCAATGGAAATTTGTTCAAAGGTCGCCTCTGCGAAGGAATCTTCCGCCGAGGTCCGCAAATCATTAGGCACAAAGACTAGCAGGGGTGGACGTTGCTCTCCTTCGGAGGGGGGATTGCGTAGCTCTACAAGTTTGCTGCTGGTAATGAGGAGAGGATCGTCGTTGCGCGATTCACGCGAAAGAACATGAATCTGGGCAGCAGTTCCCAATGTCGCTCGCAGCTTCCGAGCAACTTCCAACATCACAGCCGTATCGAGGTCTCCGACCCTCATGCAATGTCCCGGATGGCGGCTCGCAATGATTTCCTGCAATCGTTCCTCGACCACAATGCGCAGGTGCTCGTTCACATCATCAGTTGAAACACGGCGAAACTCCTGGCTCACACGACACCTCCCGCGAGCGCGTTTGTCTCTTTTCCAATGCGATAGCGTGGCGTAACGTGCTGCGTGACGTAGGCGTCGGAAAGGTCTTGGAAAAAGCCGATCTCTCGCAGCTTGTTCTTAAATGCTGCCTTATTTCGGCGCAGCGCTTCGCGGTCTGCAATGGATGGCTCTCCAAAACCTTCACCTCTGGGCAAAGCATCAATGTAAATGCCATACCGCTCGCGCAAGAACGCGAGCAAGCGGTCGATTTGAATCTCCTCGGAGTAATAGATCCCGCTCCCTGTGTCGTAGCGCAACACGGCGAGTTGAAGGAGCACTTCGAGGAGTCGGCTGTCCAGAATGAATCGACGCGGAGCGCGAGCGGAACGCGCTTGCGCGAGCAACGCTCCGGCTCGGTTCTTCAGCAACAAAGAATCAACTGCCTTCACGATGAAGCTGCGCTGGAAGTCGCCACGTAATGCCATCAAGCACTCGATGTAGGTGTTCAATTGATCCAGGCCCAAACCAAGCGTGGCTTGAATCTCCGGGTCAAGTGTATCGTCCTCCCCGGCCATGTCTTCCTTGAGACTCAGCAGTCGCGAACCAAAATATTGCTCGCGGTCAACAGTGTGGCTGTCATCAAGCAAGCGCAGAACATCCGAAACGCTCATTTGGCGGTTTGTTCCGCCTGGAAGCCGGCCGAACTGGAGAAGATGTTGAGAGAATTCGTCCAACTTCTTTGTGAGGAAGTAAGCCCGGACGAATTTCGGAATCCGGCGATAGTGCAACTCCGCGCTAATCTCCGCGAGATGGCTTATGTGAGTGCCCGGCTGATTTTGCACGTCAACGAACAAACCTATTTGGTAGGAGCAATCTCCTTGCGGTTTTTCCTCCGCACCCGGACGGGCAGGACAATGAGTCGTTTGGCACATTGGCTCGACGCCTTTGCGCTTCACTAATTCCGGCAGTAATTTGAAAAGCCGGAGATGATAGAGGGCGAGGTGGAACGCGAGGAGGATTTTTAGATATTCCACCATCACAGAGCGCGGAATCTTGTTTCGATACTGGAGTAGGCGAACAATGTCGTCGGCAAGAATATCTGCCGAGCCGACGCACAGGGGTGGCGTCGTGTCGCGCGATCCCCTGACCGGGGCGTCTTGCGTCACTTCTTCAGAAGCATTCAGGCTCAACAAAGCCTGCGTCTCGACATCTACCGTCGCCCGCAAATCCTCCTGCTGAGTGTTCGGGTCTATGCCTTCGAAGAAAAAGGACCTCAGCCTTGCAATTGCTCGTTTTCCCAGGTCGTTGCGAGCGTGCCACAACGTCTCGTAAAGGTGCTGTGCCGCGCCGTAATCGCGACAGTGCCTGGGATTGCGAAACCGGTAGGTATATCCATGTAAAGGGCGTGGCGATGCCACCGCTTCTTTGCCAGCCTTTCCGCGATTTACCAAATCGAGCAGATGCGTCTCCAACCAGCCACGTGTGATGCCTGGATACTTGTTAAAATCCTTGAACCGCTCAGGATTCTTTAGGAAGTGCTCCTCGAAGGTCTCAATGGTCGTGTCCTTCTTGTAAAGTCGGCTGTCTTCGCCCTTGTGGTGAATTCGCGCAAAGAGTCCCGTCAGAACGCGGTCCATCTCCAGCGACTTGAAGTCGATCAAGCTGATTTTCGGTAACCGAAAATGTTTATCTCTGCTCCTCAGTGGCATAAGGCGTTGGTTCCTCCGAAAGGCGCATGGCAAGTTGGCCCTCGGGGTATCGGGTTACGGAATAAAATTCATGTCCACTTGGCGTCAGTAAAACCTCTTGATACGGGGCAGAACCGAGGATGTTTTTGAATACAGCTAGACTGAGATAATAGCCCTGAAGTTCATCCACAGTGGGGCGATAACCTTGATTCAAGCGCTCCAACATTTCAAACACATCGAGGTTGATCACCAGTTCCGCCTGCAAATCCGAAACGTCGCCAAAACGCAACAGCAGTGCGGTCGGCGCATGTTCGAGATAGGGGGAGGCTTGTGCAGGCTCTTGCGGCACCAATTCAAACCGCTCAGCCGGAAAGACACGGTAACTGCGCACCGTCCCGGATTCCACCTGGCGCACCTGCAACGCCATTTTGCCTCGCAACCGTCGGTTGTCGAATATCCCCTCGCCGCGATTGATCGCACGGATTATGTCCAGAGCTGCTGCTCGCGGCTCCGCGCGCTCCGTCAGCAAGCCGATCATTTTCTTCGCCGCGACATAAGGAATTAGGTTTCGCCACGACTCGTCACGGGCTTCAAAGAAGTGTTGTCGGCGCAGCATGGACACATACTCCCGATGACGCCGGAAGCGCGGTCCGTTTTGATGGCTGGATATGTCGGTCGGCAGTGATTGGAACGCAGTTACCAACAAATCCCGGTCATAGCGGCCACGGGGAGAAAAATCCATCAGAAGCGGTGCTGGATCAGGCGCATGGAAGTCGAACAGCCGGTCAAGCTTTGGGTCGCTGGTCTGCCCCACGTCCACTTCGCGTAACAACCGTAACAGCCTGTCGTGTTGGGCCATCCCACCTCCCGCCCAACTATTGAAATAAAAGCCACGGGCGATTTCGTCCCGCTCGCCGCGTTCGTAAAGGGCGTGAATTTCATCACAGTCCCGCGTGCCCGCGATAGTGAACGCCAAGGCGGAGCGAAGGTCCCGAAGCGTGATGTGCAATTTTGCCCGAAGCGTTACCAGCCGATACAAAAACGTGAGACGTTCGAGTACCTGTGGTCCGGCAGTTGGGTTGGCGAAAGTTTGGACGTTGTGATAGACGAAACACTTGTCGCGTAGATC
>Ga0070741_10012085_pt1 | contig 15718 bp, 16 predicted proteins | sample Coa_R1_4_FD_66440 | JGI IMG/M metagenome (GOLD analysis project Ga0070741, IMG submission 66440) | Surface soil microbial communities from Centralia Pennsylvania, which are recovering from an underground coalmine fire - Coalmine... | ecosystem: Environmental > Terrestrial > Soil > Unclassified ...
GGTTTCAGGGCGCAGGGGTTCCATCTTGTTCTGCGCCAGAGCCGGGTAGGCCTGGAAGTAGCGGTCATAATCCACAGCGGGGGCAGCTTCGTCGCGGAGAACAGATTGGTCAGGTGCTCCGGCGGCGGGCGTCATCTCCACATGGATGCTTTTGATTGCGACCGGCTCTTTGCTCACGTTTTTGACAGCAACGTTAACTGCGACCAGCATGCTGTCTTTGGTCACCTGCTCGACTCCCGTGACATTGAGGATTTGACCGGTGCCTGGGGAGCGGCCCATTACTAAAACGAAGATTCCTACGACAAGCGCCACAGCCACGGCAGCCACAAGCACCGGAAGTATGGGAGGCAGCCGCCACTTGGCGCTATCCATCTCTTCGGTCATGGGAATGTGGCCAGCATCAGCCGGTGGGACATTGGAGGCAGGTCGTGGCTCTTCGGCAGGATTGTGACCAAGAGCCGGGGGAACAGGACTGGGGTCTGACATAACTTCCTCCATTCAAGTGAGATGCTTATTGCGAGCTGCGGGAACCATTGTTTCTGAAAAGGCTTTCACGGAATGATAACGTTTTTGCCCCTCCTCCCTCGCGAAATTCTGAATACAAGGATAGGCGCCCATGAGACTTGGCCGAGAGAGATATTCGTAAGCTCTCTATAGTACGTATGTTCCGTATAGCAAATCTATCGGTTCGAAAAGACGGTTATTTTTTCGTATAGGGCGTAGGCAGCAACCTTTGCGGAACTGCTGGTATCTAACCAGTCGTTGGCCAGGGGTCAATACGCAATTAAAGCCTGATGATCTGGATAGTCTATGGAATCTGGAAACACTCAAGCCAATCTCACTGATTACTTTCACGCTGAACGCACTATTCATTTTTACTTCTCGCAGGAAGAACGGCTGCGGTTCCTGAGGGCTTTTCTGGTAAATCAACGAAACCCGGGCCAGCTCATCGTCGGCGTGCAGAATGAAGACTTAAATTTTTTGCAAGCTGAATTCTGTGCCGCTGGCCAGATGCCGACCGGTCTGACAACTGTGCGACTGGCAGGCAACAGCCATCAAAATGTCTGCCAAGTGCTGGCGTCGACTTTTCGCTGTATTCGAGCAAGCGGCAATACCAAGGTGCTGATTGATTTAAGCACGACGGCAAATGTGCAGGAAATCGTGGAGACCGAATCTCTGCTTACCTCAGGATTCCGCGATTTGCCGGTGGCTTGCCTGACACAGTACGATGGCCACCGGCTGCGGGAGCCGATTCCGGTTTCCCGGTTGCGCCAGCACGGGCTGGTAGCCTTCCGCGATTTCTACGGAGCGCCGGTGAGCCGCCGGGCTGCTCGGGATAAGAATAGTGCCTCGCAAAGCCGAAAACGCCCTCCATCGGAAGACGGCTTGCAGGAATCCATGGTTCTGGTTTAACGGAAAATGACGATAGCGCGCCATCTTCTGATCGTGGACGACGAACCCAACGTGTTGCTCACGCTGGGCATGATTTTTGAGCTGGACGGCTATGCCGTAAGCAAGGCCAAAAGCTGCGCCGAGGCGTTGAAGATGCTCGGCAATGGGACACGCTATGACGCTGTGATTACCGATCTGAATATGGAGCGGCAGGATATTGGACTGGAAGTGGCCCAGGCCGCAATGCAACTGATACCCCGCCCGGTGGTTGTGATCTGCACTGGATATGCCGATCTGCGCAACACGCAAGCCGCTCTCGACATGCGTGTGGACTATTTCGCCACCAAGCCGGTGGACCTGGACGAGCTGAAAGGCGCAATTCGCCGTTTGAAGGAGCGTAATGCGCTAGCGCAAAGAATTGCAGGATAAAAATGGCGACTGCTCCCAATCCGGAGATCAAACTTGCCCTGGTGGTGCATCCCAATCTTTCCGTCTTGTCGAAGTTCCAGGAAACCTTCAAGCAAGCCGGCATGACCACGCTGCTGGCTCGCGACCTGCCCACTGCCTTGATCGCCATATCGCAAAACGACATTGAGATTGCAGTGATCTCATGGCGGGTCAGCGAGGCAGGAGACGGCTGGGCCCTGGGCGGCGCCTTACGCAGGATTTTCCCCTCCGCCTTTGTGGTGGTGCTGGCCAATGAAACCAGTGTTCCGACATTGAAAGAAGCCATTAACCAGGGCTTCGACCAGCTCTATGAAGAATCGCGTCCGCCGGAGGAGGTAGCGGCGCAGGTTGTTGCCAACTTTTCGAAACGGCCGCGGGCCAGGGTGGTTCAGTAAAATTTCCGCTCAGTTCAGTTTCTGCAGACGGCCAATCAATTTCTGCGCCAGATTCTCTTCAGATTCAGACCACAAAAGCCGGGCGCTGACGCCGCAATTCTTTTCGATGGCCGCACTGAAGGCAACGAGCTTGGCAACATTTTCTTTCACCCGCTCTTGGCCGATTTCCGTCAACTCCACGTCTTCGAACAGGAAGTCGGAGTCCAGGCCAAAATCAATTTGCACATGCCCATTCTCGTTATAAATGCCCCCGTCAAAATTTATTCCGTGAACAAGGAACTTGATCTTGTGCGGCTGCTTCACCCAGGAGTCATACTCCGAGCCTGGCGACCACAGATCCCACCGTGCTTCGAAGATATATCCGTTGTCGTCGTGCAAAAATTCAGAGGCCAGCGCGACTGCTTCTTGTGGGGGGGCCTGGTCGTCAAGAATTTGCTGGCTGACAATCGGTTCGTTCCAACTCAGACTATGCACAGCAAGATAGCTGATGCCAGGGTGCTGGCGAGAGAAGGGGAACTGCCGCAGAACGCATTCAACGCGCAGCATCATGTCTGCTTCATTGAAGCTGGGCCACCACAGATTTAGATAGAGCGAATCGGCCATGGTTCAATTGTAATTCCGCGCGATCGTGCCTTCACGTACTCCGATGCAACCTTTGGCGATGCAGGAAAAAAGGTGTATCATGCTGCGCAATGCCTACTCATCTCAAAAAACAGGGAACCACCGCAATTTTGGAGCTACAGGGCAAGCTTGCCCTGGGAGACAACCTGGATGAGTTTCGCGCCAAGTGGAGTGAAGCCATTGCCACAGGGGTGCGCGATCTGGTGGTGAACCTGGAAAAAGTTCCCATGGTAGATTCTTCAGGAATCGGCAACCTCATCCGCTGCCACTCTGCCATTACCGCTAGCGGGGGCAAGCTGAAGCTGGTGAGCGCGGGGGAGATGGTCCGGCAATCTTTCCGCATCATGCGCCTGGACCGCGTCTTCGAGTTCTATGACAATGAGGCCAGCGCCCTGGCTTCGATCACAGCCGCTGTTTGAGGGCAAGGTCACCCCCGTTTTCGCACGTCTCGCAACGATTTGTTACAATCAAAGTCTGCCAAGCTCCCGCCTGGGAATTCTCAGCGCAGACCAGCCGCGTCCCCGTCGTCTAGCCCGGCCTAGGACATCGCCCTTTCACGGCGGTAACACGGGTTCAAATCCCGTCGGGGACGCCAACAAATCAGGACTTAGGGGCGTCCGGGCCATTCTTCCCACAACATTCCGCAATAATCATGTGTGTGCCACCTTCAAAATAATCCCCCAAAAAAAGAAGGGAGGACGCAAAGCGTCCTCCCAAAATGCTGCAGAAAAAAGTTAAAACAAGAAGGAACTACAAGCCGAGAGCGCCGAGAATGCTATTTAGCAATCCGGCAACTGCGGTCAGCGGTCCGCCTCCGTTCAACAGGTTGACGACGGCACACAGCAGGTTACCGACCAGATTGCCGGCTTCCGGTACCGCCGTGAGTGTGAGATGGACCATGTTCAGGTCAACTACCAATCCCAATAGATCAAGATGAAGAGGTCCGAGCGTAAGGTCAAGCACGGGGCAGGTAAGCGGCGGATCGGTGACCGGGGCAACTACATCACCCAGGACTAACGTTCTCGTCTCACCCGCGGCATTGGTAAAGGTTCCCATGAGTGTGCCGATGGCCACGAGTTTTCCGTCTTGAACTGCGAATTTGCGGACATCAAAGGTGCCAGTGAAATTTCCAGAGCCTAAGAAGCTTAAGGGGCCAGAGGTTGTGGAGGGGGAGAAACTTCCGGTCACTGGCAGGGCCAGACTGCCGTGGTGGGGATTTCTATTTCTCCGTTCTTCTTCTCTTTCTCTTTCTTGCGCCATGGCGCTTAAAGGCGCCACATAAGCAATCATCGCTACGTTTTTTGATGTGACAGCTATCACGGGCAATCTCAATCTCAAGATGCAAACTGTATTTGAAAGGGGTTGAGTATGCGCTCGCGAAGCAACCTCGACATGCAAGCGAATTGCCTCACTTGCCCCTGGAGACAACATCGGTCATTTTGCAATGTTTCTGGAGCTGCTCTGCAGCACCTGCAACGCATTGCCAGAACGGTTCTATATGACAAGGGCAAGGTTCTGTACAGCGAAGGAGAGCCAGCAGACGGCATATTCATCTTATGCAGCGGCCGTGCCAAGGTATCAATTGCCTCCGGACGCGGCACCATGATGATTCTCAAGGTAGCGCAAGCTGGAGAAGCGCTCGGTCTGGCAGCGGCATTGTCGGATCATCCACACCAAGACACCGCCCAGTTGCTCGACGCATGTCAAGCTAAGTTCATTCCAAAACAGCAGCTCAAACCCTTCCTCTTTGGATATGCTCCCGTGGCGTTCAAAACAGCTCAGCAGATCAGCACGGACTACAACTCTGCGCGCGAGCAGATTCGACGCCTGGGCTTTTCCATGTCAGGAACGCAGAAGTTAGCACGACTCCTGATGGAGTGGGCAAATCATGCTGGCAGCAAGCGCACACGGGAGAGTATGTTCATGGTCCCTTACACACACGAAGAAATTGCGCACATGATTGCAAGCACGCGCGAAACTGTTACCCGTGTGCTCATGAAATTTAAAGCAAGGAAAGTAATCGAAATTCAAGGCAAAATCTTCGTTGTAAAAGATGTAGAGCAACTGGCGGGATTTGCCGGAGGCTAACGAGTTCTGCCTTTTTGAACCAGAAATGTCATAGGGCAAATTCACAAGAATGTGACGCACGTCACAGACTGTTTTCATCTTGTCGGCGATAATTCTCAGTCTTTAGTTTTTTAATCTTTAACCGAGAGGCGCTAAAGCAATGGTGGAGATGAGACGGAAGATTCCGCTATGCACCGCACTGCTCCTTGTACTCTTTTTTTCGTCGGCCGCATCGTGCCAACAAAGTAGTCCTTCTTCCAATGACAAGGACAAGCCTGCCGAAGCACAGGGCAAGAAACAACAACAGGATCAAGGCAAAGGCTTGCAAGCGAAGGCTCCGGATGCCTATTCAGCCGATCCATCCGAGTACGTTGGCTCAGATACATGCAAGACTTGCCATGAGGAGATGTTCAACAGCTTCGAACGGGGACCGCACTGGAAGACCGAGACCGACAAACATCACGGGCCGGCATGGCAGGGCTGCGAGGCTTGCCACGGTCCGGGCAAAGCGCACTCGGAAACAGGCGATGTTTCCAAGATCGTCAACCTTAAGAAGCTCTCGCGGGAAGAGTCTTCCCGACGCTGTTTAAGCTGCCATGAATTCGGGGAAGAACACGCTAACTTCCTGCGTTCACAGCATTTAAAAAACAATGTGGGTTGTATTGACTGTCACTCGGCTCATTCGGCAAAGGTCGAACATCAGCTCCTGAAGGCGGCAGAACCTACGCTCTGCTTCACCTGCCATCAGGAAATGAAGGCTGATTTTTCCAAGCCTTTTCACCATAAGGTGAATGAAGGTCTGATTGCCTGCAGCAATTGCCATAACCCCCATGGCGGGTTTAATACGCACCAGTTGCGGGCGACGGCCGCGCAGGACCAGGTGTGCTTTACCTGCCACGCCGACAAAGCAGGTCCGTTCGCTTTCGAACATGCTCCCGTGAGGACAGAAGGTTGTGTCTCCTGTCACACGCCCCACGGATCATCGAATCCGCGCCTTTTGAAACGCAGCCAAGTGAATTTGCTCTGCCTGGAATGCCACACGTTCACGGTGGACTCGGCCGCACCGGCGATCCCGTCATTCCATAACCAGGCACAGAAATATCAAGCCTGCACGCTTTGCCATGTTGCAATTCATGGTTCGAATTCCGATCGTTTCTTGTTCAAACCGTAGAGGAGAAGATGACGACTATGACCGAGAAAAAGGCTTCTTGCTCTGTTATGACATATTCACGGGGTTGGGCAGCGGCCGCCGTGGTGCTGTGTGCCTTGTCGCTTTCCGCGCAACAGCCGAGCGACCAGAAGGCGCCTGCCAGCGAGCAAAAGCAGGCCGAGCCGCAGGCGACGATTGGGGTGAGTGTGGACTCGGCCCGCAAGACGAGCGATCTGCCAACCTCGGTGACCACCGAGAACAACCCCGGGGTGGAGAGCGCCGGCTATGAGATCAAGCAATCGGCGGAATTCGGCGCGCGCATCTCTGATTTCAGCGGCAGCCATGCCATGTGGGACACTCTCGTCAACCTTGGCACCGGCCCTCGCCTGCTGGAATATACCCTGGACATGCACGCCCCCAAGCACACAGGCATACTCTTTGACGATCTTTCTTTCAGCAACTTCGGATATGGCGGCGATCCTAACAACGTGACGCGGCTGCGGGTGCTGAAAGGCACTCTCTACAATTTGGACGCAAACTTCCGGCGCGACAAGAACGTTTTTGACTATAATCTGCTCGCCAATCCGTTGAATCCAACCAATTCCAATCCTAATATTCCAGTTCTGAACTCACCTCATGAATTTCTCCTGACGCGCAGGATGAGCGATGTGAATCTCAATTTATTCACGCTGGCCCCGATCCGGCTGAGGTTTGGATGGTCCAGGGTTGTCAATGAAGGAACAACATTTTCTACAGTGCACGAGGGCACTGAGCCGCTCTTGCTGCAGCCGGCACGGAATGACACCGATAGCTATCATGCCGGCATTTCCTTCCGTTTTATCCCTCGCACCAGCTTCAATTACGATCAGTTCTATACGTTTTTCAAGAATGACACGTCGGCCCAACTCAATAGCTTGCCGTTTACGCTTGCCGGTGGCATTCCTGTTGATCTAGGGCTGCCGTTCAACACTCCTGCCGGCCAGCCGTGCGCCACACCGATTTTGGGAACCGGTTTTGTAAATCCGGCCTGCAACGGATATTTCAGCTACAACCGTTTCGAGCCGACGCGAAACAACTATCCAACCGAGCAGGTCAGCCTGCAAAGCAGCTACTTCAAGAAGCTCGACATTTCCGGCAGGTTCAATTACACCGATGCCGACGGCAAAGTGCCCAATTACATTGAGACCTTTAATGGGTTGCTGACACGCACGCGCCAGCGAATCTTCGCGGATACCGGTTTTGCCAAGGCGCGCCGGCTCTCTGCGACGGGTGATCTTGGCCTTACATATTGGATCACCGACCAGCTGCGGCTCGTGGATGACTTTCGCTCTGATAACTTCCGCACTCCCGGGTCGTGGAGTTACATGACGACCTCACTGTTCGGGGCAACGCTGCTTTCTAATCCGAACCAGTTCAGTCCGGCCACGTGCCCTCCACCATTCACGGCGGCGACTTGCCCGCAGCACAGCGCCAGCTCGTCCGCGGATATTATCCAGGACCACTGGAACGATCTGTTGCGGCAAGACCAGAAGATCAACACCTTCGAGGTAGAGTATGACGTTACCCGCAGGATTACAGCCCACATAGGTTATCGTTATGAAAACCGCGAGATCGTGCATAACGTTCAGGACATCCAATTGCAGACTTTTTTCCCAACGTTGGCGGCCGTTCGCAGCGGCGGCTGTGTGCTTGACGCCACCGGGAGCTGCAGCACTACCGTAATCGTCGGCGATAACAACACAGTTCCGATCCACGCCCATTCAGCCCTGGCGGGGATCGCGGCGAGGGTCACGGATAAATTTCGCATCTCCTTTGATACCGAGCTGTACTATGCCGATAACACCTTTACCCGCATTTCGCCCCGGCATCTGCAGCAATACAAATTGCGCACCACATATCAGCCCAAGGACTGGCTGAATTTTGGCGGGACGGTCAATATCATCGAAAACCGGAATACAACCGCCGACATCGGCAATTTTCAGCACAACCGCAGCTATGCGTTGACCATGACAATTACTCCGCCTGAGGCCAAGTGGGGCTTCGACTTTTCGTATGACTATAACGATATCTTCTCGCAGACGAATATCTGTTTTGTGGCTACTCCGTCGCCCCCGACCGCTTTGAGCTGCGGTACACCATTCCTCTCAGGGATCTCGCTCTACAAAGAGCGAGCCCATAACGGCTCCAGTTCACTGTACTTCAAACCGGTTCGCAACTTCACTGCCGCTGCCGGGTACACCATTACCAGTACGGCGGGAAGCACGTTGATCCTGAATCCGAATGCTCCCACAGGACCTTTGAGCTTCAACTATCATTTGCCTTCGGCGTCGCTGGCATGGGAATTCACAAAGCATTTCGCATACAAGACCAATTGGAACTATTACGATTACCATGAAAAGTCTGCCCCAGGGCCCACGTTACCCAGAAACTTTCGCGGAAATGTGTTCACCGTGTCACTTCGGTATTCGATGTGACCTGGATCACTGCGCAAAAATCCTGGGATAAGCAAAATGAAAGTGACTGAGGGAGGAACCTTATGAAGTTGTTTCGCTTACGGGCTGTCATCGTCGGTGCAATTTTTACGGCTGTCATGGTTGTAACGGGCAGCGCTCAAACTGATGCTGCAGCACTCTACAAAACCAAATGCCAGGTATGTCACGGCGCCGATGGAAAGGGCGACACACCCATGGGCAAGAAGCTGGGAACCAAGGACTTTCATGCTCCTGAGGTCGCAAAAATGTCGGACACCGAGCTTTTTGATATTACGAAAAAGGGCAAGAACAAGATGCCGGCATATGACGGGAAGCTCACCGATGACCAGATTAAGAGCTTGATCAAGTACGTTCGTTCATTGAAGTAAGAATGTCTGTCGCGAAAGAGCTGACGATCATTGCCCAGGACAGGATGGGAGGAATGATGATGAAAAAAGTCATCCGTACAGCTATTGTGTTTTGGTTGGCATGCGCGGTTGTGACTATGCTCCAATCGCCGGCCGCAGCGCAGAGCAGCGCAGAACTTTACAAATCCAAATGTGCCGTTTGTCATGCCGCAGATGGAAGTGGAAACACGCCCATCGGCACAAAACTGGGAGTGAAGGGCTTCAAGACGTCGAAAAGCACTGATGCAGAGATGTTCAATATCACGAAAAAGGGCAAAGGCAAGATGCCTGCTTACGAGAACAAGCTCACAGACGATCAAATTAAAGGCCTGGTGCAATACATTCGTGAGCTGGAAAAAGGGAAGTAGGCGACCATAAAGTCCAGGAGTTTGTTCAATGCCTGAGCAGGACGAGGACATCGAGTGCGCGCCGGCCAATGCGAGATTTCATCTCAAGAAGTTGCTGACGGCTGCCGGCCCAGACGATGGTATTTGACCGCGGGCAGGTTTTGGCTCTTTGCCGCGTTGCTGTTTGCCGCAACGGTCCAGGCGCAGGACAACAGCGCCTGTTTATCGTGCCATAGTGACATTGGCGACAAACTGAAAGACCACGCCCATGCTTCTGTTTCCTGCCAGACCTGCCACCTGAAGCATGAGGATTATCCTCACCCCGCCAATATTCCCAAGCCTGCTTGTGCGACCTGTCACGCGGCCATTGTCAAAGACTATACCCGCGGCGTGCATGGGCAAGCGGCGGCCAAAGGTGATGGCTCAGCTCCGGATTGCAGCACATGCCATGGCAGCGCGCACGAGCTGGAAAACACCAAGACAGCCAAGTTTCGCGCTGGCATACCAGAACTTTGCGGCGCATGCCATTCCGACGTCGCAGATCAATATCAGAGCAGTGTGCACGGCCAGGCGGTACAGCACGGAATCATGCAAGCCCCGGTTTGTACCGACTGTCATGGGGAGCATTCGATCCTGGCTCCTAAGAATGTAGAGTCAACCGTCAATGCCCGTCACATTCGTGACACCTGTGGCCAATGTCACGGCGATGTTCGCCTGACGCGTCGCTTTGGCCTGCCCGGCGATCGAATTATCAGTTTTGACGCCTCCTATCATGGTCTTGCCGCCAGCGCTGGCGTCGAAACCGTGGCCAACTGCGCCAGTTGCCATGGGATCCACAACATCCGGGCTTCATCTGACCCGCTCTCAACCATCAACCCCAAAAATCTTGCGATAACGTGCGGCAAGTGCCACCAAGGGGCCGGACAGCGGTTCGCGCTGGGACGAGTGCATCTCGTTACCGGCGAAACCGAACCCGCGGCATTACGCGGGGTGCGCTATTTTTATCTTGCTGTCATTCCACTTACCATCGGGTTCATGTTTCTGCACAACCTGGGGGACTGGCTGCGAAAGCTGCGGCGCCTTCGCTTTGCGTCGAACCCAATGGAACCGACGGCGCCAAGCGGCGAACCCGAGCCACGCATGCTTCCGTTTGAGCGGATTGTTCACGCAGCCATGATCCTCTCTTTCATTGTGCTTGCCTGGACAGGTTTTGCGTTGAAGTATCCCGACCAGTGGTGGGCACGGCCGTTGCTGCTTTGGGAAGCGGCAAGATCAACTCGTGGCATCGTTCATCGCGCTGCTTCGGTCGTCTTTATGTCTGCGGGTCTGGCGCACCTGCTGTCGCTCATCTCTAATCGCCGACTGCGCGATCATTGGCGCCTGCTCTGGTTCAAGGGCCGGGATGTCCATGAGGCCTTTGCCAACCTGGCCTACAATCTGGGAATTGGGAAAAGATTTCCCGGCCGCTCGCCGCATAGCTACATTGAAAAGCTGGAGTATTGGGCGCTGGTCTGGGGTTCTGCCGTCATGATTGTGACTGGGGTTTCTTTGTGGGCCAACAACCTGGTGCTGCGCTGGCTCCCCAAAGTTGTCTTGGATGTCGCGACCTCCATACATTTTTACGAAGCAGTCCTGGCGACGCTTGCCATTGTGGTCTGGCACTTTTACTTTGTAATCTTTGATCCTGATGTATACCCTATGGACTCCGCATGGCTCACAGGAAAATCTCCGCGAAAAGAATCGAAGCAGGAATTAGAAAGTCAGGGAGAAAAGGAAGAACCGGCGGACCCTGAAAACCGAAAACAAGAGGAGCGCTAATATCGTCATGAAGAGATTACGAGAATGGCTGTCGCCGCTTGTCTATCTTTCCAACAATTGGATCAGTCTGATCGGTGTGGTCGTGGTCACGGTGGCTACGGTCACTTGGTTATTGCTCTTGCCGGTCACGCTTCGGGGCGGAATTCTGCACCCCTATTTCGGAATTTTGGTGTATTTGGCGCTGCCAGCCATCTTCGTGGGTGGACTTCTTTTGATCCCCATCGGGATCTGGTTGCGGCGGAGATGGCAACGCTCTGCCGGTGTTTATCCTGCTGAATTTCCTCCTCTCGATTTCCAGAATCGCGAAATGCGCAAGCTGGCAGCTTTTGTTGCCGTTACAACTCTTGTGAATATCATCATCGCCAGCCAGTTTGCCTACAGCGCTGTGCGCTACATGGATACGGTCTCCTTTTGCGGCACTACGTGCCACGCGGTTATGAAGCCGGAGTTTACCGCCTACCAGGACTCACCCCATGCACGCGTTGAATGTGTGAGCTGCCATATCGGTTCTGGAGCGTCTTGGTTCGTGCGAAGCAAGCTTTCGGGTGTCGGCCAGGTCTTTGCCGTGACCTTTCACAATTATCCGACTCCGATTCCTGTGCCTGTCCATAATCTCCGTCCGGCACGAGAGACCTGTGAGACCTGTCATTGGCCGCAAAAGTTCGGAGAGGATCGGTTGCGCGATATTCCAACCTTTGCTGACGATGAAAAAAATACCTTGACGCATACGGTGCTCATGGTCCACGTAGGCGGCGGTAAATATGGCGTGGGCATCCATGGGAGGCATCTGGGCCAGGGCGTTGTCGTCCGCTATGCTGCTTCGGATGAACGCCGGCAGACTATACCTTGGGTGGAATATACCTCCGAAGGCCACACCACGGTCTTTGCCGCAGGCGGCGCCCAACCGGATCCTGCCAAGATTCGTGTCATGGATTGCATGGATTGTCACAACCGCCCCACACATATCTTCCAGCTGCCGGAGCGGGCTGTGGATCAGGCACTCTACGCTCGCGATATCTCACCTGACCTGCCCTTCGCCAAAAAACAGGCGGTGGCAATCCTGAAGCAACCGTATTCCTCCGATGCCGATGCCGCCAGCCGTATTCCATCCGCCTTTGAAGATTACTATCGGAGCACATATCCTGATGTCTACGCGCAACACAGGGATGATGTGCACATCGCGGGGCAAAAAGTACTCGCAATTTTCCAACGGAATGTTTTTCCGGCGATGAAGATCACATGGGGCACGTACCCTAACAACATCGGGCATGTAGATTTTGATGGTTGCTTCCGCTGCCATGACGAGCAGCACACCAGCCACGAGGGCAAAACCATCACTCAGGACTGTTCCGCCTGCCATGACATGCTGGCGAGCGACGAAAAAGACCCGAAGATTCTCAAGGATCTCGGACTCGGACCAAAGCCCGGGTACGGCACGGCCGATACAAGTCACTGAGTAATCCCGGCCACCGGGGGGAGTTTCTGGCCCACCCTGGAAGCCATGCTTCCAATTTCTAATCCACAGCCGGAATGACACTCGTCACTTTTCGGTGTGACGGCCATCACAGCGAAAAATCTCTCATGGTTCCATGATGAATAAGACTCAGACGGATAAGCCGCATGAGTAAACTGAGAGGCCATTTGAGGCGGGAGGTGTCCAATGGGAGTCTATAAAAGAGAGCTTCTCCGGGTGCTCAAGAACGAGCTCGAATTTCTTGAGCAGGGCGGCTACGGCGACTTTGAAAAAAGATCGTGGAGACCCGCGATGTTTTTTGAGGATTCGCCTACCTGTCCCAATCATGAGCTGGATAAGAAACTTGTGCCATGCGCCCGCTGCGCGCTGCTCCAGCTGGTTCCACTTGCGAAGAGGTCGAATGCAATTCCCTGCCGGGATATTCCCCTCAATGAAGAGGGGGAGACCCTGCAATCGCTCTACGAAACGGCCACTCGCAATGAACTGGAGCTGAAGCTGGATCAATGGCTGCGGAAGACCATCGACAGGCTCGAGAAAGAAATCAAAGAGCAAACATTTCCATTTGAGTATGAGGCGTCGTTCAAGATATTTCATGCGTAATACTGAAACAACCCGGCACGAGAATGGTTGTTGTGGCAAATGCAGTTCGAATTGTTTCACTCACGCCCTGAAATCGCCGCGAGTGGAAAGGAGTAACCCCATGCAAGTCTCTGAAATGATGCACGAATATCCCGTTTGTTGTACACAACTCGATACCGCCCAACACGCGGCGGAGTTGATGAAAGAGCAACATGCCGGCGCCCTGCCCGTGGTAGAGAAAAATGGCGGCGGCACGCTGGTTGGAATCGTGACTGACCGCGATCTTTGTTTGCGGGTAATCGCCGAAGGCAGAGATCCTCGCAAGGTGCAGGTGCGGGAGTGCATGACCAGCGCACCCGTTTACTGCAGGCCTGAAGATGACGTGCAACACGCGCTGTCGCTGATGACAGAGCATCATGTACGCCGCATCCCGGTAGTGGATGACGAGCATTGCATTTGCGGCATGATCTCGTTTGCCAACCTGGTAAGCAACCATGCTAACCCGGAGCAGATGGTCGAAATGCTCAAAGCTGTATCCGTCCCCACGCCGGAGGCCCTGCTGGCAAGGCACGCCTGAGCGGTTGCGGCAATTTTGGTTCGGACCCGCAGGTGCATTTTCCCGTCCACTTACTCTTAACCAAGTGGCGGCTAAGACAATTCCAAAGGTGGTGTATCCTCGCGGGCTCTGAGGCTGAAGCCCATTTGTTTTCGTATCCCGGGCCAGCCTCAATGCCGGCTCTCACAGTAGAGGACACAAGTACAAGTAGAGGGTAGCGTTGACGTCTGTCTTTTCTAACCTTTAATTATTGAAACATTTATTTATTGAAACCTATTTATTGAAACCGTTTCAGATCAGAATTTCTTCCAATGGGCGTCGCGGCGTGTGTCCGCCGACCGGACCATATCCCATGCGAATCAGAAGTTGGGGATAACCTTCCATTGTGAACTCTTTTTTTGCATAGGCACGCAGCGTGTCTACCTCAATAGGTTGATTCAGAAACGCCAACCAGACGCCTTCCAGGCATGCACGCAGGGCGATCGCCTGCAGCGCCTGGCCTGCGGCTAGCCATTGTTTGGGAGAATCTTCGCCAGTGCCCAACAAGAACAGGCCCGGAGCTTCTAAAACAAGGTTGCGGTCTCGCCTTGCCTGCCAATCCGCGAAACGGAAGGTACGAAACAGGAAATGACCGGCATAGGTAAGAACGAAGGAAGCCCCGGTCGCATAGCCAGGCATCCCGTCCCGCCTGCCTTTCCGAGTGGAAGAAGACCAAGAGGAGAGCTCATCGCGAAACTTCTTGTCTGCAATTTGTACCCGATTCGCCTGGGCAACGAAATCTGCCATTGCTTCACGTATACGTTTTTCCTGCAACGTCTGCAACCAGGTTCCGTGACTGCTGGCAATCTCTCCAATTTCGGTCAGGAAAGAATTAGGAATCTCCCGTCGCTCGAAGGGCATGCGGCTGGTGCGTCGCTTAGGAATCATGTGGAACAAATCGCGCTCTTTTGCGCTGACTACCGTCGAAGAACCAACATGTACCCGGGCCAGCAAGACTTTATGATCGCCTTCACTGGGCGCTATCTCCTTGGCCGGAACCTCGACCGAACTCTCGTAGCCAAAATAACGCAGAGCTAGAACCAGATTGTGAAGAGCAGCGCCGCAACTTATGACCAGTTCCCGATGGTTAGGATCAATGGCAGGCAGCGCTCGCCTTAAATCGGCGTAGAGTTCGATCTGGTCTGTCAGAACATGGAACAACCACGGTTGAGAGTTGTGCGAAGAGGGCGCGAGAGCAGCATAGTTGACACAAAAGTGAAGCTTCTCAATCTTTGTACGCTGGCGCGGAAACGTGGTTTCAGCTATCTCCCAAGGGTCTCGGCTTGAACTAAGTTCTGAGCTTGTTTGGAACATCCTTCCCCCCGTTCTCGTGGAACGTAAATGCCTTAAGTCTTTCATGGAGACAGGTGGAATTTCTGTGATTTCCATCACGTCTGTTATTGAAACGTAAGGCCTATTCAGATTCGCTGTGCCCAAGTATGCGTGATGACGGTCACAGCAAGGCTGTACGAGGAGGTTCAGAATGACAATGTGAGGTGATCTATGATCGCCGGATTGGAAGCCACCGCCACTCTCAAAGACAACGTGCATCGCTTTACGATTAAAACCGTGTTATGCGCCACTGATTTTTCTACGCCTGCGCAAGCGGGTCTTCTTCATGCTCTCAACATTGCACGAACCTATGATGCCGAGCTGCTTCTGGCTCATGTCTTGCCGCCAGCGCCATTCGATCCTCACAACGGATCCTTGTTTACAAGGAACCAGATTGCCAGTGCCAAAGCAGGTCTCAAGCAGATTGCCTGGAGCATTGGCAAGGTTCGTCATCGTTTGTTGCTGCGCTCGGGTGAAATTTGGGCGGCATTGAGCGACATCATCAACAAAGAAAATGTTGATTTGGTTGTGGCAGGGACCCACGGTCGAACAGGCGCAGAAAAACTGGCAATGGGATCAGTTGCGGAACAAATCCTGCGCCAAGCTCACTGCCCGGTGCTGAC
>Ga0070741_10012086_pt1 | contig 15714 bp, 9 predicted proteins | sample Coa_R1_4_FD_66440 | JGI IMG/M metagenome (GOLD analysis project Ga0070741, IMG submission 66440) | Surface soil microbial communities from Centralia Pennsylvania, which are recovering from an underground coalmine fire - Coalmine... | ecosystem: Environmental > Terrestrial > Soil > Unclassified ...
GATGCGGTATGCCTTTTAACGGCCTTTCCCAGCGGCCGATCAAGCTGACCGTTGCCGCCCTGGGTGGGCAGGGTGGTGGTGTGCTGGCGAGCTGGTTGGTTGGGATTGCCGAATCGGAAGGCTATCTCGCGCAGACCACCTCTGTGCCGGGCGTGGCGCAGCGCACGGGCGCGACGATCTATTACCTGGAATTCTTCCCGCAGGCCATTGCGGCGCGCGCGGGGCGCGATCCGGTCATGGCGCTCATGCCCGCTTCCGGCGATGTGGATTGCGTCTTGGCTTCGGAGCTTGCCGAGGCGGCTCGCGCGATCCAGCGTGGGTTGGTGACTCGGGACAGGACCACGCTGATCGCATCCTCGCACCGCTCGTATGCCATCAGCGAGAAGAGCGCGATGGGGGATGGCACGGCCGATGCGAAGCAGCTCCTGGAGCTGGTACGGACTCAGGCCAAGCATGCCGTTGTGTTTGATATGGATGCCGTTGCCGAGCAGCATCACAGCGTCATCAGCTCAGTCATGTTGGGTGCGCTGGGTGGAAGCGGTGTGCTGCCCTTTCGGAAGGCCGCGTTCGAGGCGGCTATCAAGAAGGCAGGTATCGCGGTCAGTACCAACCTTGCCGCCTTCGAGGATGCGTTCCAGCGTGCGGAGCGGGGTGGGGATGAGGCAGCCGATGCGGACGCGGCTGTGGGAAGTGCGCGAGCCGGGAGCGTGGGGGCTGGTCTCGCAGACGGCGGCCGTGTTGGCGTTGCTGCGTTGGGCGCGCGGGGCGGCGTTGGCAGTGTAGATGCCGGCGGCGCGGGTAAGCGCGGTGACCTGAGCGAGGTGCCTGAGAAGGCGCGCTCGCCGAGCTTGCAACCTCTGTTGGATCGGGTTCGGCGGCTGCCGGAGTCAGTGCAGAAGGTGGTGTTTGAAGGGGTGCGGCGGGCGATCGACTATCAAGACCCGGAGTATGCCGCGCTGTATCTCGATCGCGTGGAGCGAGTGGCTGCGTTGGACGGGCGGTGGGTGGGAGCGCCGCGTGCGGACGCTGGCGCGAGCGGCCGCCCGGGGGCGAGGTCGGGCGCGGCGGTCGGGCCGGGCACCGCGGTCGGGCCGGGTGCGGCGGTGGGGCCGGCCGCTGCGGCGGCGGGGTCGCCCAGTGCGGCTCGCGACGGTGTCGGGACGGGTGCCGCGTACCGGCCGGGTGCGGCGGCGGGGTCGTCCGGTGCGGCCAGCGATGGTGTTGGAGGGGGTGCTTGGGCGCTCACGGAAGCCACGGCGCGCGGCCTGGCGCTTTGGATGACCTTTGAGGACACGATTCGCGTGGCGGACCTGAAGACGCGTGCGGCGCGGTTCGTGCGTGTGCGCGACGACATCCGGGCGGAGCCCGGGCAGCTATTCGGCATTACCGAGTTCATGAAGCCGCGGGTGCAAGAAATCGCGGGCACTTTACCTGTTGGAATAGGTCGATGGCTGTTGCGGTCTCCGCGCGTATCGCAATGGCTGTCCCGCTGGACGCGTGGCAAGCGGGTTCGTACGGGTACGTTCAGCGGATTCCTCCTCCTTCACACGCTTGGCGGTTTGAAGCGCTGGCGTCGTAGGACCCTGCGCTTCCAGGAAGAGAATACGCGTATCGAGCAATGGCTCGGCCACATCGAGCGCCTTGCTGGAACCCAGTATGCATTGGCCGTGGAGCTGGCCCGGGCGCAGCGGCTGGTCAAAGGCTACGGCGACACACACGAGCGCGGTTGGCGCAATTTCTCATCGCTGCTCGAGAGAATCGATGATCTCGCGCCGCGTCCCGACGGCGCCGCCGTGTTTGCCCGCCTGCACGCCGCCGCTCTCGAGGACGAGGAGGGCAAGGCCCTGGCACGCGAGCTGGCCGAAATCAGCAGTGTCGCGGTCGTCAATGCGGCGTTGGAGCGCGCGCGGGCGTAGAAGCGGGCTTCTAGAACGCGCTGATCCCCGTCAGCGCACGGCCGATCGTGAGCTGATGGATCGTCTCCGTGCCCTCGTAGGTGATCACGCTCTCGAGGTTCAACATGTGTCGGATCGGCACGTATTCGGCGCTGATGCCGGCTCCGCCTAGCAGGTCGCGGCAGTCGCGGGCGACATTGAGCGCCATGCGGCAGTTGTTCCATTTCGCCAGGGAGACCTGCGCCGGTTGCAGGGCGCCGGCATCCTTGAGACGGCCGAGTTGCAATGCCAACACCTGCGCGGTGGTGATACCGCGCGCCATCTCGGCGAGGCGGATCTGTGTCGCCTGGTTCTCCGCGAGAGGACGTCCGAAGAGGACGCGGTCCTTGGTGTAGTCCAGAAGCTGCGCAAGGCATGCCTGCGCGGCGCCAATGACGCCCCAGGCGATGCCGTAGCGGGCCTGTGTCAAACAGGACAGCGGGCCTTTCAGCCCTACGACTCCGGGGAGAACATTCTCCTCGGGCACGACGACGTTGTCGAAGAACAATGCGGCGGTCACCGAAGCGCGCAGCGAGAATTTGCGCTCGATCTCCGGAGCGGCGAAGCCGGGGGTGCCTTTCTCCACGAGAAATCCCCGGATCCCCTCATCGGTCATGGCCCACACCACGGCCAGATCCGCGATCGCGCCGTTGGTGATCCACATTTTCGAGCCATTGAGGACCCAGTCTTTGCCGCGCCTCTTCGCATGGGTCTTCATGTTGGCCGGATCCGAGCCGCCGTGAGGCTCGGTGAGCCCGAAACAGCCGATCACTTCCCCAGCGGCCATGCGAGGCAGGTACTTCTGTTTCTGCGCCTCGGAGCCGTATGCGTAGATCGGATACATACACAACGAGGATTGCACGGACACGAAACTGCGGATGCCCGAGTCACCGCGCTCGAGCTCCTGGCAGATGAGGCCATAGCTGATGCCGTTCAGGCCCACACATTCGTATCCCTTGATGGAAGACCCCAGCAAGCCGAGCGCGGCGAGCTCCGGTATCAGCTCCTTCGGAAAGCGGTGCTCCTCGAAGCATTTCTGAATGATTGGCAGCACCTTCTCGTCGACCAAGCGGGCGACGGAGCTCTGGACCATGCGCTCCTCGTCCGTCAGGGAGCTGGCGACGTCGTACAGATCGAGTGGATTCATCGGGACACTATAGGTTGTATTACTTTAAGCCTCAAGTTTCGCCCGGTCGCCCGCGCAGGGAACACTCCGGATCGGCTCGCGCAGCGCCGCGGGCGCGGAAGTCTGATCGATAATGGGGCTCTCGGCCATGGCATCGAAACGAAAAGATGCCGCCGCGGGGCGACCGCGGCAGGCGAGCATCCGTCAGACAAGCTCCGAGGAGGCTTCTATGTCCCGTCCCCCTTTCCCTCCCTTTATCGCCGAGACCGCCGCGCAGAAGGTCCGGATGGCCGAAGACGGCTGGAATGGTCGCAACCCCCAGGCAGTCTCATTGGCCTATACCGAGGACAGTCGCTGGCGCAACCGGGCCGAGTTCATCCAGGGCCGGGCGGAGATCGTGGCGTTTCTCACCCGCAAGTGGAATCGGGAGCTGGACTACCGCCTGATCAAGGAATTGTGGGCCTTCACCGGCAACCGGATCGCGGTTCGTTTTGCTTACGAATGGCATGACGACAGCGGCCAATGGTTCCGCTCCTACGGCAACGAGAACTGGGAATTCGACGACCAGGGGCTCATGCGTTTGCGCATCGCCAGTATCAACGATCTGCCGATTGCCGCGTCGGATCGCAAATATCACTGGCCTCTCGGTCGACGCCCGGATGACCATCCTGGATTGAGTGCGCTGGGTCTCTAACTCACATAGATGTGAGCGGTCAGGCGGAATTGATCAATTCTTTGTTATTTGCGGGATAAAGGATCAAGTAATATAAAATTGACCAAAAGCGAAGAATTGATAAACTCTTTGTTATCTGGCGATCCGATGGGTCGTCTCCGGTCGAGAAAACGCCTATGCCCAAGAGTCCCGCTGCCCTGGTGACGATGCCGCCTGCCGCGGAGCAAGCGCTGCGTAACCTGGGCGAGAACCTGGCCATTGCTCGCATTCGACGCCGCGAGTCCCAGCGAGCTTGGGCCAAGCGCCTCGGATGCTCGGTGCCTACGCTGATCCGGATGGAGCGTGGGGATCCGGGCGTGGGAATGGGGATTTACGCGACCGCATTATGGTTAATAGGTCGAGTGGCAGCGCTTCCGGAGCTGGCGGCGCCGGGAACTGACCGAGGGGCCTTGGAGAATGACGTGCGGGACGCCCTGAAGCGCCGAGCGGTGAGAGCGACGGCGTCGGCTGAGGCTCGGCTGGGTCGTGGTAAGTAGCGCTCGCGTGCCCGATCGGTTTACAGGCGCGCTGGGGAGCGGGGCCAGAGTACAGACGGTGGTCCTACCCCATGCGCATTTGGCCGCTGGGGGCTCTTCTGCCGCCGCGTCGCGGGGCGCAGCTGCGAGTTCGACGGCTCAGGGCAGCGGTTCCGTCCCAGGTGCTCCGCGCACGCCTGCGGCAGGTGCGGCAGCGGCGGCTGGCAAGCTCTCGCCGTATCAAGCTACCGACCGACTTTACCTGTGGCTGCTGACGCAGCCGCAGGACCCGATACTGATTGGGGAGCTGAACCTTGTGCGCTCTGTGCAGGGGGTATCGCTTCGGTATGCAACGTCGTGGCTGGAGCGCGGCTTCCCGCTCAGTGAGGACTTGCCGCTCATCGGCCAGGAATTCCTTCCCGCCGAAAAAGGCACGGCTGTGGGCGCGGTGGATGACGCGCGGCCGGACCGGTGGGGTGAGCGGGTCATCCGCTTCATAGATAAGCCACCCCGCCTGTCGTTGCTCGAATACCTCTACTTCGCCGGCGACGACCGCTTTGGCGCTCTGGGCGTGTCCACGTCCGGCGAGGCGTACCTCCCCCGGCGTCTTGGGCCGCTGCCCACCCTGGAGGAAGCCGACCAGATCCACGCCTTGATCCGCAAGATCCAGGACAACGAGCCAGTCCCGCCAGAGCAGAAGCGGCTGATCTCGCCGGGGGTCACGATGGGTGGCGCGCGGCCCAAAGCGCTTCTCAATGTCGGGGGTGATCAATGGGTGATCAAGTTCGGGGATGGTGAGCCCACCGACACCCCCTTGATCGAGCACGCCACCATGACGCTCGCGCAGAAGGCTGAAATCCGGGTGGCTGCAACAATGGCCGTGGGCCTCATCGATGGCCATGCGGTTGCCATCAAACGCTTCGACAGGAGCCGGGGAGGGCGGCTGCATTGTCTATCCGCCTGCGTGGCGCTCAGGGCCGCCGGCGAGCGATTCGGCTATCCCGAGCTGGCGCAATTGCTCCGTCGCAAGGGAGTCACCGAGGCGGATGCCTACATCGGCCACATGCGCGAGTTGTTTCGGCGCATGGTTTTCAACATCCTGATCGACAATACCGACGATCACGAGAAGAATCATGCGCTGTTGGTGAATGACGCGCAGCAATACGAGCTTTCCCCCGCGTACGACATACTGCCCTCCGGCCAGGCGCTCGGGTTTCAGCAGATGCGCGTCGGGGAGCACGAAGCTGACTCGACCCTCGCGAACGCACTCACGATGTCGCAGATGTTCGCACTTCGCAAGGACGATGCCGTCAGGGAAGTACGCGCCGTGGCACGGGTGGTCGATAGTTGGAAAGAGCACTTCAAAGCATGCGGCGTCACTTCAGGCGATATCGAGCTTTACGCCGAGCAGATCGACCGGCCATTCCTGCGCGAGCAGCGCAAAGAGATCAAGGGTGGCAGATCCCGGATCTGATCACGTGAGCAGCGTCACCGGCGGTAGTGCGCCATGCGGTGTAAACCCAAACACCTGACCGTAGAACACCAGCTCCGATTCGAGAGAGCGCACGATGTTTTCCGCGCGTCTGAAGCCATGCTGCTCGCCTTCGAACTCGACGTAGGCGACGGGCACGCCCTTGGCTTTGAGAGCGGCCACGATCGCGCGCGACTGCTCCGGCGGGACTACCTTGTCGTCCGCGCCTTGAAAGGTAATCAACGCTGCGTTGAAGCGCTCTAGATGGCGAATCGGCGCGCGCGCTTCGTAGATCTCCCGGCCTTCCGGTAGCGGTGCCACGAGCCTGTCGAGGTAGCGAGCCTCAAACTTGTGGGTGTCCCGCGCGAGTGCCTCGAGATCGCTCACGCCATAGTAGTTTGCCCCTGCCCTGAAGACGTCGTGAAACGCCAAGGCGGCCAGTACCGTAAAACCACCGGCGCTCCCACCGCGAATAGCGGCTCGTCGTCCGTCAACGCGACCCGTGGCGACCAGGTATCTCACGGCGGCAACGACGTCGCCCACGTCGACGATGCCCCACTTGCCGTTGAGGCGCTCGCGATACGCGCGCCCAAAACCACTGCTGCCGCCGTGATTGACATCCAACAGTGCGAAACCGCGGGAGGTCCAGTATTGCGTCGCCAGTGCAAGCTCAGGCTTCGAGTGACTCGTCGGGCCACCGTGCACCTTCACGATCAAAGGAGGCTTCTCGCCCGCGGGAGCGGTGAACTCGGAATGGGTCGGTGGATAATAGAACGCGTGCGCCGTCTGTCCGCCGGAGGTTGGAAACTCGACCGCCTCGGCAACCGAGATCAGTCCCTTGTCCAGCTTTATCGCTCCCGACGACCGCAACACGCGATATTGGCCCGTGCCCAGATCGATGCTGACCAGCGCGGACTCTTCGATCGCGGAAGCGGCGATCGCGATAGCGGTAGTCGCAGAGAGGAGCTGCACGTTCGACAACCCAACAAAGGGCAGGTCGATCGGCGCCAATCCGCCGGAGGCGAGATCCGCCAAGCCAAGTTTGTCACGGGCGGCAACCGTGTAACGGACCACGGCACGACCCTCGCCGGTGAGCGTGTAGCTCGATTGGCCCAGTGTCCATAGGGGACTGGACAGATCGGCTTCGATCGCCAGTGCCGTATCGATGTGGTTGTTTTTGTATCGATAGAGATTCCACCAGTTCGATCGGTCGGAAACGAAATACAACGTGCCGTCGCTGTCCCAGCGCGGCTCCAGCACCGACTCCCTGGAGCCGCTCGATAGCGCGGTAATACCGGAAAGCCCGTGGCTCGTCAGGTTCGCGACATAGAGCGTGGTGGCATCCCAGGGAAGATCAGGATGGTTCCACGCGATCCACGCGATCCGGCGCCCATCCGGGCTCACGCGTGGATACGCGACGAAATCACTCTTCGCGAACAACACCGTGCCCGGGCCGGCGACCGAGCGGTTAGCGAGGGAATCCCCAGTGGGGACGACCGCGATGTCCAGGACGACCAGGGTGTTCTTGGGCTCACCACTCCCGGTGTGGTCTTCGCGGACGCAGAAGAGTCTCTCGCCCGCCTTGTCGAGCTCGTAATCGGCATAGCGATAACCTTCGGGCGTGAGTGGCACAGGCGCTCCGCCTGCTCGTTGCACGTACACTCGCTGGTCCGCGAAGTTGCTGAAGTAGATCGCGTTACGGCCAACCGCATAGGGAGTGCCACCGTATTCGTGAACCCGAGTACGCGCATTGAAACCCGCTGGCGTCAATTCTTGGGCAGCGCCGTCCGCACCCATCGTCATGAGTACGTTGCGCCCGCCCTCAGCGGGCCGACCCTCGATCCAATAGGGCTGGCCGCCAGCAACTTGCACGTAGTTGAGTGCAATCGCGGAGCGCGCCAGGTCGGCGGCCGCGAGAGGGGAGTGCCATGTGCCGTAGGGTGCCTGTTGCATATAATCACCGCATGACCACGCACAGGCTTTTTCCCACGCTCGTCTACTCGGAGCGGCTCAGCCGCACGGGCTGGCGAGAGCTCAATGACCGGCTGCTGCGGGAGTGTCAGCAGCTCCGCCACGATGATGAAGCCGGCCGGCGCTGGTCGAAAAAAAACTACCCAGGCGGGTTTACCTCTTATAACTCCGCCAGCCGCATGCATCAATTGTCGCCGACATTTGCCGCGCTGGAGCGCAAGCTGGATCGCCACGTGGGGCGCTTCGCCCGCGCGCTCGAAATCGATTTGCGGGGGCGCGCATTGGCCATGACGGATTGCTGGGTGAACATCATGCCGCGGCAGGTCGTGCACGGGCTGCACCTGCACCCGCTCGCGACCATCAGTGGAACGTACTACGTCAAGATCCCGCAGGGATCATCGGGGCTGAAGTTCGAGGACCCACGCCTGGAGCGGTTCATGGCGGCGCCGCCGCGCCTGGCGAATGCCCGCCCCGAGAGCCGTCCCTGGTTTGTCGTACCGGCGCAAGCCGGGAGCGTGGTGCTCTTCGAGAGCTGGCTGCGCCACGAGGTGCCACCGAATCCGGTGACGGCGGAGCGCGTCAGCATCAGTTTCAACTACAACTGGTTCTAGCCAAGAAAAAGGCCCCGCCCAGGACAGGCGGGGCCTCGTGAGTTGCGCGTCCTGGCGGCCGGCTGATCGGCCGCCGCCGTAAGCGCTCAGAAGTTGCGGCGCACCGTGACCAACCACTCACGCGGAGCCCCGGGCTGGCCTTGCGTGAAGGAGGGGTTCTGCGAAAGCGACTTGTTGATGTAGTAGAAATGATCCGAAAGGTTCGTGACAGCCGCGGTGGTCTGCCAATCGCCCTTCGGCGACTTCCAGGTCAAGCGCAGGTCGGCGAGTGTCCGGCCGCCCACCTCCCCGATCGGGTTGTTGGTCAGTTCCGTGAAGAACGACGACTGGTACTGCGCGTCCAGGCGCGGTGTGAGCGAGCTGCCGTTCGGGAGAGTCCAGGTGTACTGCGCGCCGAGGTTGGCCATGTGGCGGGGCACGTACGGGTCCTGGGTCTCGAAGTTCACGCCTTGGATGGTCGCCGCGCTCGTGTTGAAGGAAGTAAAGTTGAAGTTGAGATAGCTCACCGAGCCGTCGACCTGGAACGCCGCCACGGGCCGGATCACGAACTCCGCTTCCGCACCCTTGATGTTGGCCGCGCCGACGTTCACCGGGGTCGAGTTCTGGAAGCTCTGGCCGCCGATGATCAGCGGCGCGGTGTTGATGAGCAGGATGTCCGTGTAACGGTCGAAGAACGCCGAGACGTTCAAGCGCAAGTGGTTGTCCAGCAGATCGCTCTTGAAGCCGAGCTCGGCCGCGCTCACTTTTTCAGTGCCGAACGGCACGGCTTCCTGCTTGATGAACGGCCGTGGGTTCGTACCACCGCCCTTGAAGCCCGTGGACCATTCCGCATAGGTCATGATGCTCTCAGTCCACTGGTACTCGACTCCGAGTCGATAGTCGACATGGCTGCCCGCGTAGGGCGTGCCCTGCGTGTTGTTCAGCACGCCGACCGGGTTGTAGCTGGGGAATGCCTGGTTATACGGGTCGAGGCGGTTGAACGTGTAGTCCTTGTTCTCCTTCGTGTAGCGGACACCCGTGATGACGCTGAGCGCGTCCGTCGCGCGCCAGACATCGTGCACGAACACGGATTTGTTCGTGGACTTGATCGGGTCATTGCCGGTGAACAGTGTCTCGTTCGCCAGCCCGGGGTTCAGCAGCTTCAGACCGCCGAACTGGGCGTACTCCTTGTAGTAGTACGCGCCCGCGGTCCAGTCGAACCGTCCCAGCGTGGTGCCGTTGAGCCGGATTTCCTCGCTGAACTGGTTATCGGCCCACGTGTCGTCGAGCAGCCCGGTCGGATAGGGTGAATCGCCCGTCTCGATCGAGTAGGCGCCGGTGTAACGCAGATAGCCGGTGATCGAGGTCAGCGTGTAGTTATCCGCGATCTTCCACTGCAGGTTGTTCGTCAGCCCGTAGTAGTTGATGGGATCGGTCGTCGGCAATGAGATGGCAGCGTGCGCGCCAGCGCCGGGTGCCGTCGCATACTTGGCGGGGTCCGTGAACCCGAGATTCATGTAGGTCGCGTACGTTGTGTACGAATGAGCCGGCGTGAGGAACTCCGCGCCGCTCGGGTCCAAAGGCGCCGGGATATAAGTCACGGGGGCGGCTTTGGTCGGTCCCGGCAGATTGGACTGCGTCAGTTTCAGCGCGGGTACCTCGGAGCGGTCCTGCGTGTCGGTCGCGGTGAAGTTGTTCTCGATATTGTCATTGACGATCCAGCGCAACGCCACGCGGATGGAGTGGATGTCCGTACCACCCTCGGTGCCCAGCTCGCAGCCGTGTACGGGGATCTGGGTCGACACCACGTTCTGGCCAGTGGCACAGAAGTAGTCGAGCCGCTTCATGTAGCCGTCCTGGTGCGTGGAGATGCCCGAGATGCGCGCGTACACGGTATCCGGCACCAGTGTGAAGTTACCGGCCGCCCGGATCTTCACCAGGTTGAAATCTCCGTAGGTGGCATCGATGTAGGCATCGTTTTCCTCGTACGGCTTCCTCGTGAAGAGCTTGATCGAGCCGCCGATGGAGTTCTTGCCGGCCAGCGTACCCTGTGGACCGCGCAGCACCTCGACACGATCCAGGTCGGTGAGGTCGAGATCCGAGCCCAGCAGCAGACCGTGATAGACATCGTCGACGTACAAACCCACGCCGGGCTCCAAGCCAGGGTGGCCGTCGCTCTGGCCGATGCCGCGGATGAAGGCCTGCGCGGAGGGGCCGTTGGTGTTCGTGCCCTTCGTCAACACGACGTTCGGCGCGAGGCCGTTGAGGTCGTGGAGGCTCAATGCGTTGTGCTCTTCGATCTGCTGAGCGGTGATCGCGGTGATCGCGACGGGGGTCGTCTCCAGGTTCTGTTGACGGAACTGGGCGGTGACGACGATCTCCTCGAGGAGCTGTACCTCGTTGGCGCCAGGGGCTTCATCGGCGAGCGCGGCGCCGGCGCCGACGCTCAAAGCCAGGCCAATCGTGAGGGCGCCTCTGCCGAAGCGGGCACGGTTGCGCGCGACGCGCAGCGATTGGCGGATGAATTGCTCCACGGTGGAGGAGGGTTGGTTAGACCTATCGGTAGTCTTCATGAACGAGTCCTGCTGCCTTTTTTGACGCTGTAAAGCGCAGCGTAGACTACTTTTTTGGATGCCCCTGATGTTTGGCGAGAGCGCCAACAAGTTTGGTGAGCGCGCCACCACTGACGAATCGAGAAGCCGTCGACAGGAGATGTCTGTCGGGGCGGACATTTTTGTTGTTTGTTGTCAACATCGCCGCAGGGGCGGGACTTTGGGCTAGGTTCCTCGGTGGGAGAGGGCTGCGTCCCTGCTCGGGTGGGACGCGTGGGTGGCACGGTGGCCCTGGAGGGGACACCCTGGTCCGAACGTGGCTGCGCAAAGCGCGCGCAACGTTCGGGCCGACTAAGGCATGCTCGTCAGTGCGGCCCGTCGGGCCTCGCGCGCGGACATCCCGAACCGCGTGCGAAACGCACGGCTGAAGTGCGTGGAGTTCTTGAAGCCCCACGATTGTGCAATGTTGGATATCGATTGTTGCGATTTGGCCGGATCGCCCAGATCCGTGCGGCATCGCTCGAGCCGCGCATGCCAGATGAGGTTGTGGATGGACCCGTCGATTTCGCTCACGGCGCGATGCAGGCTGCGCTTGGAGGCGTTGAGATCGCGCGCGATGGTATCGAGAGAAAGGTCCGGGTCGTGCAGATTCTGCTCGACATACTCGCGGATGCGATCCGCAAGGGTGCGTTGTGCTGGCTCCGGTGGCTGTTGCCGCGTCCGCTCATAGATAGCGAGAGTCATCAACCGGCTCAGAGTTTGCGCGAGGTCCGCCGCGCGGACCGTCGTCAGCGACTCGAGCTCCTCGATGAGCCAACTGGCCGCTCCGAAGGCCAACCGGCTGACGCCGGATGTTCCCGTGAACGGGCGCGCGGCTATCGCACGCAGGTCGATGCCGCGCTCGATGCGGTTACTGGGAATGAGCACGACGAGGCGGTGCGAAGCGGTGGGGCTGCTGAGCGCGTATGGCTCGGATGAGCTGCAAATGCTCCAGCTCCCCGCGATGAGGCGCGCTGTGCGTCCATGCTGTTGCAGTTCACCGCTACCGGTGACCTGCAAGGCGATGGCCACCGAGGGCACGGCGGCGGCCGACGGGTTGTGCACGAGGTGATGAGGTCCCGCCGTGATACGGGCAACCTGCAGCCAGCCGACCTCGGCCGTCTCGAGCTGTGTGGCCGGGTTGGCATAGACATGGTTTTTCAAAAAACCGGTCGGTACGGCAGAGGTGCTTTCACCGGTCCGCCAGCGATGTGTTCCCGGAATATCCAGCGTGGAAACAGTCGGGATCCAGGCCGAGGATCCTGCCACTCTCATTTGAAATCCTCCGTAGACGATTCACTTCCCCTGTGCCGACTAGCGATTCAACAGCGGGATGTCCTTCGCGTCCTTTCCCTTGGGAATGCTCTGCAGATAGGCCACGATGTCGGCGATCTCGGAGTCCTTCAGCACGGCCGGCGAATACACCGGCATGCGTCCGGACTGCGTGCGCACCTTCGCCTTCACCCCTTCCAACGGGAGAGGATTCGGTGCGAGCCGTGGGCCGGCAATGCCGCCCCCCGCCCCAGTCGTCCCGTGACAATAAAAGCAGCCATCCGCGAAGAAAACGCGCTTGCCGGCCGCAGGATCGCCGCCGGCAGTAGTGGATGTTGGATCATCAGCAGCGGCCGCGACGGAAAACATAACGAGGCTCGCGAGTAGTACGCACGCGTGGATCGATTTCATACGCGCACTCTCCCTTAGCGTCCCTGAGAAATGACATCGACGAGCGCCGGCTCGCCCCGCTTCACCACGGCGACCGCGCGTTGCAACGCCGGTCCGAGATCCTTGGGGTCCGTGATCGGGCCCTGGGCGTAGACCCCCATGCTCGAGGCGAGCTTCGCGAAATCGACGTTCGGATCCGTGATCGTGTTGCCGATGTGAGCCCGCGTGATGCCGCGTTGCCTCTTGGCGGCCATCATCTGCACAAACATCACTTCCTGGTGATACGCGCGATTGTTATGGACGACGTAAAGAAGTGGGATGCGATGGTGAGCCGCGGTCCAGAGCGCCCCCGGAGTGAACATCAGGTCGCCGTCCCCGCCAATCGCAACCGCCAACCGTCCGTGCTTACGATGTGCCAGCGCGGCGCCGACGCTGGCGCCCGGCAGATAGCCGAGGCCGTACGCGCCGGCATCACCGATGTACTGGTAGTGGTGGTTGGCTGTCCAGAGCTGCTGCGGCCAGTTGTTTTGAAAAATCGTGCCGTTGCAAAGCGCCCAGTCCTCATTGCGGATCTGCTCGTAGATTTCCGCGCACAGCCGCGCGGTGGTGATCGGTTGCAGATCCCAGCCGACGGCCGCGGCCGCTCGCGATTGCTCGAGGGTCTCCTGATGATCCTTCGCTAGTTGCGCGCCACGGGCTTTGAGCGCCGCGCGCCGGCGCGGAGTGATGAGCTTGCGAACGGCTTCGATGAGGGCTGGGAGAGTCGCCTCGGCATCGGCGGCAATCGCGATGTCCACTGGCGTGAAGCGGTCGAAATCCTGGTAGTTGGATTTCATGTACAGGTCGCCGGCGCTGATGCTGATGCGCTTGGCGCCGGGGGCCAGGCGATTGCCCGTCACCGCCCAGAAGTCCGTGAGCTCCAGGCCGAGGATGACGTCCGCGTTGGGCGCGAGTAGCGCTTGGCGGCGTGTCTGGGCCAGGGGATGCCGCCAGGGGAAATTCATTCTGCCGTAGATGTCGACCACGGGCGCCTGCAGCTCTTCGGCGAGCTCCACGAGCAATCGCAACCCTTCAGGCGTGCGCGCGGCGCGATCGGCAACAATGAGCGGATTCTCGGCTGCGACCAGCAGCCTCGCGGTTTCATTCACCGCGCCATCCTCGCCGCGCGGTGGCGCGATGAGCGGCTCGTGTGGAATGACGAGCGTCTCGCCGCTCTTGATCGGATCTTCCTGGAGCTCCTGGTCGACGGCGAGCACCGTGGGCCCGTAGGGCGGGGTGATGGAGAACTTGTGCGCGCGGGTGGCGGATTCCGCGAAGTGGCGCAGCGAGATCGGCGTGTCATCCCACTTGATAAAATCGCGTACGAGCCCGGGGCCATCGAACACCGAGTGAGCCCAATCCACGTAGCCACCGCGCTTGGAGGCATCGAGCTGCGCTCCCACGATGGCGAAAACCGGCACACGATCGGCCCAGGCGTTATAAAGCGCCATGGCGCCGTGCTGTAGTCCCACGGTTGAATGCATCATGCAGGCCATGGGCTTGCCCGCGATCTTCGCGTAGCCGTGCGAGATCGCCACCGAGATCTCTTCGTGCATGCAGGAGATGAGCTCCAGCGAGGGCGCGCTGGTCATGCCGTAGTTGATGACCGACTCGTGCAGTCCCTTGAAGGTGTTACCCGGAATGGCGGCGACGTATTCGATCCCCAGCCCGCGCATCACGTCCACCATGAAGTCGCTGCCGCAGGTGGTTTGCGTGGCGCCGTCGTAGTGAGGTGTACCCTGTTCGGCTTCTCGCGAAGCGATCTGTACGGTGTGACGCTCAGATGATGACGCAGTGGAGCTCTCGGCCGCGGCGACCTGCCCGGCCACTACGGTCTGTGCTACGGCCCCGGTGCCGGCGAGTGTCGCGGCCTTGAGAAATTTGCGTCGGTCGAGTGAATTGTGCTCATCCGAGGTCTGCTTCGTGCGTCGAGACATCCAATCTCCCTGTTCGAGTTTCACCTGCGCGGCGCGGGACTCGTTGGCTGCCCGCAACCGACAGGGCACGGAATATACACACAGACGTTGCAGTTTGTTGCGAGTTCACTTCGATTTTCCGAATGCATTTTGGTTAGACGAAATGCCAAATGACCGTGAGACCCAGGGCCCTCGCTCGCCGAGGGTTGAGTATTTCTTGGCAAGAATGATGAGGAGGTTTTCATGCAAGGTTCCGTGATAGCCGGTCATGCGCAACGGGACGCGCAATCGCTGGTGACGGTACGCGAGGCCGTGCTTCGGCTGTTGCGCGCGTTTCGGATGACGACGATCTTCGGCAACCCGGGCTCCACCGAGCTGCCCATGTTCAGGGACTTTCCCTCCGACTTGCGCTACGTGCTCGGGCTGCAGGAATCGCTCGTCGTCGGGATGGCCGACGGCTACGCGCAGGCCACGCGCAACGCCGCCCTGGTGAATCTCCACTCCGCCGTGGGTGTTGGACACGCCATGGGCAATATCTTCACGGCCTACAAGAACCAGACTCCTCTGGTGATCACGGCCGGGCAGCAGGCCCGGGCTATTCTGCCGTTCGAGCCCTTTCTGTTCTCCGCGCGCGCGACCGAGTTACCCCAGCCGTACGTCAAGTGGAGCTGTGAGCCGGCTCGCGCCGAGGATGTTCCCGCAGCACTTGCGCGCGCTTACTACATAGCCATGCAGCCCCCGCGCGGCCCCACTTTCGTTTCGGTTCCCGTCGATGATTGGGATCGCTCGTGCGAGCCCGTAGAGCCGCGCCAGGTGAGCGCGCTCCTACGCGGCGATCCGGCGCTCCTGGAATCGGTCGCTCGAGAGCTTGCGGCCGCGGAGCGGCCTGCTTTCGTGGTGGGCGCGGGAGTAGCGCGCGACGATGCGTGGGACGAGGTCATCGCGCTCGCCGAGCGCCACCAGGCGAAAGTCTGGGTGAGCCCGATGGCCGCCCGCAACGCATTCCCGGAAGATCATCGGCTATTCGCCGGTTTCCTCGGCGCTGATCGCGCCAAAGTGGTCAGCAGTCTGACGGGCCAGGATCTCATCCTGGTGCTCGGCGCGCCGGCCTTCACCTATCACGTTGAAGGTACGGGCCCGCATGTGCCCCCGGGGGCGAAGTTGTTCCAACTCGTGGACGATCCCGGCGTGGCGGCGTGGGCGCCTGTTGGGATGTCCATCGTGAC
>Ga0070741_10012087_pt1 | contig 15713 bp, 14 predicted proteins | sample Coa_R1_4_FD_66440 | JGI IMG/M metagenome (GOLD analysis project Ga0070741, IMG submission 66440) | Surface soil microbial communities from Centralia Pennsylvania, which are recovering from an underground coalmine fire - Coalmine... | ecosystem: Environmental > Terrestrial > Soil > Unclassified ...
ATGCTCACACCGCGCCGCTCGGCCTCCTGCGCGAGCGCGTCCAGGCCGTCGTAGACGGCGTCCGTCTCGAGATGCCGGTAGGGCTCCGGCCGCAGCGTCATCCGGGAGCCGGCCGGGGGCTCCGAGCCACGCCGGTACTTGCCGGTCAGCCACCCGCCGGCCAGCGGGCTGAAGGCCTGGTAGTCGATCCCGTGCTCGGCGCAGAGCGGCACGACCGTGCGCTCGTCGCCGCGCTCGAGCAGCGAGTACGAGTTCTGGACGAGCGCGGGCGTCCCGTGCCCGAGCCAGTCGCGCAGGTTCGCCTCGTCCGCGTTGCTCAGCCCCCAGCGCTCGATCAGGCCGCGCCCGCGAAGCTCCTCGAACGCCGCGTGGGTCTCAGCGACAGGGGTGTCCGGGTCGGGCTCGTGGGTGAGGTACAGGTCGATCCGCTCGATCCCGAGGCGCTCGAGGCTCGACTCCGCCTGGCGGAGGACCCGGTCACGCGACAGGCCGCGGTCGGCGCCGGCCTCCATCGGGTTGAAGGTCTTCGTGGTGATCCGCGGCCGGTTCCCCGTCGCCCGGATCCACTCTCCGATCCACGTCTCGCTCCGGCCGCCGCCGTAGGCATCCGCCGTGTCGAACCAGCGCAGCCCGAGCTCCCAGGCCGCGTCCATCAAGGCGAACGCCTGCTCGCGGGTCTCGCCCTGGCCGAAGAAGTCGGGTGCCGACCCGATCCCGCCGAAGTTGCCGCATCCGAGAACGACCTGCACGACGGCTCATCCTACGTCTCGGTCCGTTTGCGAGAATCGCCGTGACCGACTCGAGGAGGAGACCGATGGCGTTCGAGCTTCCCGCACTGCCGTACGACCCTGCCGCGCTGGAGCCGCACATCGACGCGCGGACGATGGAGATCCATCACGGCAAGCACCACCAGGCGTACGTCGACAACGCGAACAAGGCGCTCGACGGCACCGAGTGGGCGAACCGCTCGGTGGAGGACATCCTCGCCAGCCTGGACGTCCTGCCCGAGGACATCCGCACCGCCGTTCGCAACAACGCCGGCGGCCACGCGAACCACTCGCTCTTCTGGCAGATCATGAGCCCGGACGGCGGCGGCGCCCCCGAGGGTACCCTGGCCGACGCGATCGCCGACACCTTCGGCGGGCTCGCCCAGCTGAAGGAGCAGGTGAACGACGCCGGCGTGAAGCGCTTCGGAAGCGGCTGGACCTGGCTCGTCTGGGACGGGACCGGGTTGGCCGTCTACTCGACGCCCAACCAGGACAGCCCGATCATGTCGAGCGACGTGCCGCTGCTCGGCATCGACGTCTGGGAGCACGCCTACTACCTCAACTACCAGAACCGGCGCCCGGACTACCTCGCCGCCTGGTGGAACGTCGTCAACTGGCCCGAGGTCGCGCGCCGGTTCGAAGAAGCGCGCTAGCAGCCGCCGTCGCCCTGTCCGCCGCCTCCGGCGGGCGGGCCCGGCGGCCTACCCCGACCCGTGAACGCAAATCCCCCATCGGGGGGAGGCTCGGGCGGCACCCCCTGCACATGGTGGGCTGTATCGGGTGGTGGTCCTGGGTGGCATCTCGAGTCGATGGGCAGGTCCTGGGCGAATCTCGGCTAGGCCCGTTGCCCTAGCGGCGATCTGTCTCGCCGTCGCGGGTCTCGTCCCCGTGACGGCGGCGAGCTCCGGCCGTGCCGAGCCGCCGGCGACGTACGTCGCGCCGTCGCTGCTCGCCGAGGCGGAACAGCATCCGAACGCGAAGCTGCGCGTGATCGTGGAGAGCCGGAACACGGCGGCTGCCGCAGAGTCGGCCGTCGCGTCGACCGGCGGCCTGCGCGACGGCGGAACGATCCGGCGCCGCCTCGGCATCGTCAAGGGAATCTCGATCACGCTCCGGGCCAAGTGGATCGCGCGGCTCGCGACCATCCCCGGATTGGCCGTCACGCCCGACGTCCAGGTCCGGCAGACGGGCTTCTCGTCGACGCAGCTCTGGCCGTACGGCTCCGGCAACGCGTTCCTCTGGAGGCCGATCGACACCTGGCGTCCCGCCTCGCTTCCGACGATCGCCGTGATCGACTCCGGGATCGACGAGACGAACCCGGGCCTGGCCGGCCGGGTCGTCGCCAGCGTCGACCTCGCCTCCTCGACGCCGAACTCGCCCGGGGACGGGCGGGGGCACGGGACGTTCGTCGCCGGAATCGCGGCAGGGGCCGCTCCCGGCTACTCCGGCGCGGCGCCGGGGGCGAAGCTCGTCTCGGTCGACGTGCTCGACGACAACGGGATGGCCTGGACGAGCGACGTGATCGCCGCCGCCGACTGGGTGCTGCAGCACAAGGACGACTACGGCATCCGGGTCGCCAACTTCTCGCTGACGGCCTCGACTCCGAGCTCCTTCACCGTCGACCCGCTCGACAAGGCGGTCGAGCGTCTCTGGTTCGCCGGCGTGGTCGTCGTCGCGGCCGCCGGCAACGACGGTCAAGGTGCGGCCGACGTCGTCAAGTACGCGCCGGCGAACGACCCGTTCGTGATCACGGTCGGCGCCGCCGATCTCCGGGGCACCGCGTCGCCCGCGGACGACCTCGCCGCGCCGTGGTCGGCCTACGGGTACACGTTCGACGGGTTCCGGAAGCCCGAGCTCGGCGCTCCCGGCCGGTACCTGATCGGACCGGTTCCACCGACCGCGGCCCTGACGACCGAACGGCCCGAGAACGTCGTCGCGCCCGGCTACATGCAGCTCTCGGGAACGTCCTTCGCTGCGCCGGTCGTCTCGGGCGCGGCCGCGCACATCCTCGCGCTCCATCCGGGCTACACGCCGGACCAGGTCAAGGGCGCGCTGATGGTGACCGCGCGGCCGGTCGCGAGCACGGACTGGTCGCTCGGCGTCGGGGAGGTCAACGCCGTCCGCGCAGCCACCTTCCCGGATCCGCCGAACCCGAACGCCGCCCTCCGGCCCTTCGTCGCCGGCTCGGGCTTCGACGTGGACGGCTGGCTCGCCGCGGTGCAGGCGGACGCCTCGTGGAACGGCGCCTCCTGGAACGCTGCGTCCTGGAACAGCGCCGCCTGGGACAGCGCGTCGTGGAACGCCGCGTCGTGGAACGCTGCCTCCTGGAACAGCGCCGCCTGGGACAGCGCGTCGTGGAACAGCGCGTCCTGGAACAGCGCCGCTGCCGATGCCGCGGTCGAGCGCGACGCCGAGGGCGATGCGCTCCCGGACGGCTACCCCCTCACTCCGGAGGCGGCCGACGAGCTCCGGTCCGATCCGTTCCTGCAACCGCTGACGCCGTTGCCCTGACGAGCGCGATAGCCAGGTGATCGGCGGTCGGGGAGAGGCCGCTTCCGCTCAGGAGGCGACGGGCAGGACGCGTGATCCCGCGCTGGAGACACCCGCGGTCCTGTACCTGGTCGGCGTGGTGGCGGCCGCGGTGCTGACGGCAGTGCCGTTCCAGGGTGTCGGGGCGGGCGGGCGCGACTGGGTCGAGTTCGGCGCGCTGGCGTTCTGCGCGAGCGCCGCCCAGCTGCTCGTCGTGCAGATGCCCGGGCACCAGGCGTACTACTCGACGGCCGTCTTCTTCCTCGCCGGCGCCCTCCTGCTTCCCCCGCCGCTCGTCGGGCTGCTCGTCCTGGTCGCGCACCTCCCGGAGTGGGCCAAGCACCGCTATCCCTGGTTCATCCAGACGTTCAACATCGCGAACTACACGTGCGCCGCCGCCGGCGCGGGGCTCGTGCTGCGCGGGCTGCTCGGGACGGATCTGGACATCCAGGGCCGGATCGGCTCGTTCGCGGCTGCGGGGGTCGCTGCGGCAGTGACGTTCGTGCTCGTCAACCACCTCCTGCTCGCGCACATGCTGCTGCTCGCGCGCGCGAGCTCCTACCGGGAGAGCGGCCTGTTCAGCTTCATGAGCCTCTCGATCGAGCTCGTGCTCGCGACGCTGGGGCTCGCCGCCGCCGCGGTGTGGCTCCTCGCCCCTCCGCTCCTCCCGTTCGTGCTCGCCCCGCTCGTGCTCGTGCACCGCTCGCTCGAGCTCCCGCGGCTCCAGAAGGCGGCGCGCCTCGACCCGAAGACGGAGCTGTTCAACGCGCGTTACGTGATGGAGGCGCTGGCGGACGAGCTCGAGCGTGCACGGCGATTCGGCCGGCCGCTGTCGATCGTGCTCGCCGACCTCGACCTGCTCCGGGACGTGAACAACACGTACGGGCATCTGGCCGGGGACGCGGTGATCCGGGCGGTCGCGGACGTTCTCCGCTCCGAGCTGCGCTCGTACGACATCCCGGGACGCTTCGGCGGCGAGGAGTTCGCCGTCGTCCTGCCGGAGACCGGTCGTCGAACCGCGCTCGACATCGCCGAGCGGATCCGGAAGGCGGTCGCGGAGCGGCCGGTCGCGCTCCCCGGGGGGGCCGGCGAGGTCACGGCGACCCTGTCGCTCGGGGTGGCGTCCTACCCCGCCTGCCGGACGCTGGAGGAGCTGATCGAGCAGGCGGACATGGCCCTCTACCGCTCGAAGGCGCGCGGCCGGAACCTCGTCTCGCAGTCGGAGGAGGATGATGACGGCGGGGCTACCCCACGTACCCCAGGAGCTCCGGGGCTAGCGCTCGAAGACGCTCTCGCCGAAGCTCGTAGAGCACGTACCAACCTTGCCGCCGAGTCGAAAGGAGGCCCGCAGCGGTGAGCGGCCGGGCGAGCTCGTACTGCGCCTGCTCGGGAGGCATGGACTCGAGCTCCGCCAGCCCCGGCTCGAGGCCTGGGCACGAACTCGGCCGTCGTCGCCGGCGCTCTCGGCGACGTCTGGGTGTCGATGTTCGACGACGCGCAGGTCTGGCGCATTCACCCGGCGTAGCGGTCGTCGCGGGCAGTACAGTCGCGTCCGTGAAGGTCGAGATCTTCTACTGCCCTGTCTGAAGCGGCTACGACGCACGGGCCGCGAGTCTCGCGGCCGCGCTGAGGACGGCAGGACACGAGGCCGTCGTGACACCCGGCGAGAAGAGCCAGTTCGACGTGGTCGTCGACGGGCGCGTGGTCTTCTCGAAGCAGCGCGAGGGCCGCTACCCCGAGAGCGGAGAGATCCTCGCCGCGCTGACCTAGCCGCGCGCCTCGGCGGCGATCCGCCGGGCATGGTCGCGCGCCCACGCGACCCACGTGTCCATCACGCCCGGGGAGAGCGGTTCCAGCCGGCCCATGCCGCTGGCGGCGAGGATCGCGGCCGCGAGGTCGTGGCTCTGCTCCTCGGGCCCGTCGTCGCAGCGCACGCGCCACTTCCCGTCCCGGACGTGGTCGACGACCAGCGAGCGCCCGTCGACCGTGTAGGTGCGCCAGGTCACCGTCTCGTCGTAGCCGCGGCGCGGACGAGGGTCAATCCCTCGTCCGGACCCTTCGAGCGGGTCAGGCGGCCTCGACCGGCGGCTCCACCGACCACGGGAAGTCGATCCAGCGGTCGGTGCTGCGCCACACGTACTCGCAGCTGACGATCGAGCGCGGCTTCTCGTACAGCACCGCGACGCGCACCTCGCCGACCTGGCCGGCGCAGAAGCCCTTGACGAGCGCGAGCGTCTGGCCCGTGTCGGCCACGTCGTCCGCGATCAGCATCCGCGAGTCGTGGAGGTCGACCAGGTCCGGCACCGGCGGCAGGAGCATCGGCACGGGCAGTCGCTCGTCGACGCCGGTGTAGAACTCGACGTTCATCGTGAACGAGTTCTTCACGCCCAGCGCGTAGGAGAGCGCGCCGGCGACGAGCAGCCCCCCGCGGGCGATCCCGAGGATCAGGTCCGGCCGGTAGCCGTCGGCTGCGATCCGGGTCGCGAGCTCGCGAGCGCCGGCGCCCAGGTCGTCCCAGGTCATCCGCTCCCGCTCGGGGGCGGCGACGGGCGCACCGGCGTGCCCACCTTCCACCAGCCGATTCTAGATAGCTTGCGCGCCGTGGACACCGAGAGGTTCTGGGCGGAGCGTGCGGCCGAGCTCGAGGAGTACGCGCGGCTCGCGCTGCGCGTCGGGGTCAACCTCGAGCCGGGCCAGGACGTGACGGTCGTCGCCTACGTCGAGCACGCTCCGCTCGTTCGTGCGATCGCGCGCGTCGGCTATGCGGAAGGCGCGCGGAGGGTCGATGCGAGCTACGCCGACCTCCACGTGCGGAAGGCGCGTGCCGAGCTGGCTCCGGAGGAAGCCGTGGGATGGACGCCGCGCTGGCAGCTCGAGCGGGTCCGCGAGGAGGCCGAGCTCGGCGCCGCGTTCGTGAACATCGTCGGCGAGCCGGATCCGGACCTGTTCGCCGGCATCGATCCCCGGCGGGTGACGGAGTCGACGCTGCCCGAGGTGCGCCGGGCGTACTGGGACGCGTTCGACCGCGGCGAGATGCCGTGGACGATCGTCGCCTTCCCGACCCCGGCGTGGTCGGAGCAGGTCTTCGGCGAGCCCGACCTGGCCCGCCTCTGGGACGCGATCCGAGCGACCGTCCGGCTCGACGAGCCCGATGCCGTGGCGGCGTGGTCGGACCACGTACGGGCGCTGCAGGAGCGAGCCCGGGAGCTCAACGAGCGCCTGTTCGACGCGGTTCGGTTCCGCGGGCCCGGCACCGATCTGACGGTCGGCCTCCTGCCGCAGTCGCGCTGGATGGCTGCGAACGGGGAGACGGCGGGAGGCCGGCTCTACGTGCCGAACCTGCCGACGGAGGAGGTCTTCACCACGCCCGACCGGCGGCGGACGGAAGGGCATGTCCGCGCGACCGAGCCGCTCGTCCTCCTCGGCGGCACGGTGGTCAACGACCTGGAGATGACGTTCGTCGGCGGCCGGATCACCGACGTGCGTGCGTCGTCGGGCGGCGACGAGGTGCGGGCCGAGGTGGCGCTCGACGAGGGCGCAGGGCGGCTGGGCGAGGTGGCGCTCGTCGACGAAACCTCGCGCGTCGGCCGCAGCGGGATCACCTTCTGGAACACGCTCTTCGACGAGAACGCCGCGTCGCACATCGCCTACGGGACCGGCGTCCTGCAGGCGGTCGACCTCGATGCCGCGATGGACGACGCCGCGCTCGAGGCGATGGGCGTCAACCGCTCGAAGGCGCACACGGACTTCATGATCGGCGCGCCCGAGGTCGAGGTGGACGGGATCGAAGCGGGCGGGACCGCCGTTCCCATCATCCGCGACAACGTCTGGAAGCTCTGACGCGGGGGAGCCCGTGGTCTCACGGGACCTTTGCGGTGTGCTCCGGCGCGCTCAGCCGTTCGTCACGCCGGCTCCAGCGCCCGCCGCAGGCGCGCGCCGAGCAGCGCCAGGCGCTCGACCGGCTCGTTGCTGAAGACGAACCGGACGTGCCGGTCGGCGACGGCGCCGCCCCAGCCGCGCATCGGCGTCGCCGCCACCTTCTGCTCCAGCAGGCGCGCCGAGACCGTCTCGCAGTCGAGCCCCAGCGCCGCGACGTCGAGCAGGAGCGACCAGCCGCCCGCCGCCGGGACGGCGGAAAGGCCTTCGAGCTGCCGCATCGTCTCGTCGCGGCGCCGCTCGTACTCGGCGTTCGCCGCGTCGAGGTGGTCGTCAGGCAGGCCGAGGGCGACCGCGGCGCCGATCTGCCCGAAGCCGCTGGGCACGAGGCCGTTGTAGATCTGCACGCGTGAGACGTCGTTGACGAGCTCGCCCGGGCAGACCACCCAGCCGACGCGCCAGGCGATCATCCGCTGCTCGAGCGTCACCGAGCCGACGGTCACCGTGCGGTCGCGCATCCCGGGCAGCCCGGCCGGCTGAACCGCTGTCCGGTCGTCGAAGAGCACGCGTTCGAAGCCGCCCCAGTAGAGCAGCCGGAGGTCGTGGGCGCTGCAGACCTCGACGATCGCGTCCAACTCCTCGGCGCTCGCCACCCAGCCGGACGGAAAGGAGGCGTTGTTGACGAAGAGGACACGCGTGCCCGGGCCGGGGGCGGCGCGCAGCGCGTCGAGGTCGAGCCGCCATTCGCCGCCCTGGACGACCAGCGGCACCAGCTTCGGCACGGCGCCGACGAGCCTGACCCGGTTCAGCATCCCGGCGTAGGTCGGGTCGGTGAGGATCACCTCGTCGCCCGGGTCGGTCAGGCAGAAGAGCGCGTCGAGCATCGCGTCGCCCTCGCCGCTCGTGATCACGATCTCGCGCCTTCCGTCGTACCGCGGGCCGCCGCGGCGCTCGACGTAGGCGGCGACGGCTTCCTTCAGGTCGTCGCGGCCCGTGAACGGGAGCCAGCTGTTCGCATCGTCCGTCCCGACCGCTGCCCGGGTCGCCTCGACCGCCTCCGCCGGCGGCGGGATGTCGGTGTCGAGGTTCTCGAGCCGGAGGACGTCGGGATCGTCGCCGGCCGCGGCGGCGACGCGGTCGATGTTGAACCCCGGGATGTGCTCGAGCCGCCTGACGCTCATTGCCCGGTCGCGGCCGGGCGCGTGTTCCACCACTCGCGAAAGTCCGTGCAGCGGCCGTCGGCGTCGAGCGTGACCAGGAAGATGCCCTCCATCTCGGTGGTGCCGGCCGGCTCGATGCGCATCGACGCCCACCATCGGGCGATCCCGCGCCCGTCGGGCGTGATCGCGAGCGGCTCATGGCCGAAGTGGACGTCCTCCTGGTCCGAGAGCGCATGCTCCGTCGCTGCGCGGATCCCCGCGTGGCCCCGGATCGGCTCCGAGTACGGCCCCCAGTGGTAGACGGCGTCCTCGGTGAAGCAGGCGACGAAGCCGTCGACGTCCTGGCGCTCCCACGCGCGGCCGTAGACGTCGAGCCAGCGGTCGAGCTCTTCGAGCGTCACAGGCCGATCGTACTGCTATTCGAAGCGATCGAATCGGACGGCCAGGCGCTCGCGGTCGGGGTAATGCGCCCTGCGGGAGGGGAGGTGAAGGGGACCTCCGTGGAAACCCTTGAGGAGCTCGAGCATCGGGCCGTCCTCGTCGTCGAGCAGCCTTCGCGACACATGAACCTTGTAGTCGGGTGAGATGCCGATCAGGCGTTGATCGAAGGCGCGGTGGTGAATCGTGCACATGCTCAGGCCGTTCGTGACTCGCGGTTCGCTCGAAACCGATTTGTCGGGCTCTATATGTGCCGCGTCGAGGAGGCGAATCTCCTTGAGTCGGCAGATCGAGCACTGGTCGCGATACGCGAGGAGCACGGCACCACGGAATCGGGCCTGATGAAGCCGCACCTTCGTCTCTCGAACCACATACCCACGCTCTATCGGATCCGTGAGCGGCACCGGCTCGGGCTCCTCGAAGTGCCCGACGAGCTTGCCCGGAGTGACGAGCACCCGTCGCTCGTTGGGGTAGTCCTCCGTGACGAAATACGGGTAGCGCGGTAGATAGAGGCCGGGTCTGCTCGCGAAGAAGTAGACAAGCGGGACGCCGAGTTCGAAGGCGGCTCGGAGAGCCCGGTTGTCCGGTTGGTCAACTGTGCCGGCCCGGTAGTCATAGGAGAACCCGTCGTCCGTCTCGACATCGGCGTAGGGCGAGCGCGCCGAGGTTTGGATGGAGAGTGCTGCCGGCCCGCGCTGGACGGCGGCACGATAAATGCCCTTCTGGTAGTTGAGGAACGGAACGCGGCGGCCGCGGAAGGGGAAGCCTTCGGAAAGCACGCCTGCGTATGGAAGTTCCTCTCCGTACTGGGCCTGGAGTACGGCGAGACGCGAAAAGCAGGACGTCCGAACGTCCTCGTCCCGTTCCACGTCGCGATTCTACGAACGCGTACCGACCGGCGTCAGGCCGTCGCAGCCAGCACGTTGCGGATCGAACCTTTCGGGTCTTCCGCCAGGGGTGCGCCGTGCGCGAGGCACAGGATCGAGAAGTCGAGGTCGAGGAGCCGCTCGACGCTCCGGCGGGTCTCCTCCGGATCGTCGTGGTACTCGCCGGGGACGAACTCGAGCTCGCCGTTCCGCATCAAGAGGTCGGAGCAGAACAGGACACCCGGCTCGCGCTCGAGGAGGAACGAGTAGTGCGGAACCTCGGGGCCCGGCGTGTGGACTGCGCGCAAACCGCCGGGCAGCGCGTCGCCGGCCGTGTAGTGACGATCCGGTTCCTCGTCGGTCGCCCGCGACCCTTCGGGCAGCCAGACCTCTGCGCTCAGCTCGGCGCGGTACCGCCAGGCGGCGCGTTGGTGGCACGCCGCCGTGAGCACGATCGCGTGCGGCGCCGGCAGAGCAGCGAGGGCATCGTCGGCCAGCCGGACCGGATCGACGAGCACCGAGCCGTCGGCAGAAGAGACCGCGTGCGAGCTCGAGATGCCGCCGCCGATGTTGGCGTTGTGGATGAGCCAGTGCCAGACGCCCGGTGCGATCTCGATGGCGCGGTCGGCGATCTCTCTGGGCTCGCTCACGCTCCCGACGACGCTACTCGATCTCGGTCGGCCGCCGTCAGCGACGCTCAGCCCGGGCCCCGCTGCGCCTTCCGCAGCGCCTCGAGCCGCCGGCGGTCGCGTTTCGTCGGCCGCGCGCTGAGATCGGCTCCGAGCGGCCCGGCGAACCGGCGTTCGGCGGCGAGCCGCTCCCGCGCCGCCTTCGACTCCGCCGTCTCCTCGTAGAGCGTGGCGGCGACGCTCGCCGGCCCGCGCCGGTCGGCAAGGCCGGTGACGACGACGGTCCAGCGCTCGTGGCCTCGCCGGATCTCGAGCCGGTTGCCGACTGCGACCTCGCGTGCCGGCTTCACGCGCAGACCGTCGACGTGGACGTGACCGCCGAGCACGGCCTCGGTGGCGGCGCCGCGGGTCTTGAAGAACCGCGCCGCCCAGAGCCACTTGTCGATCCGAACGCGCTTTCCGTCCACGCTCGACACGATGGCAGAAGACGAGGGGCCGGACGCGCCGACCCCTCGTCTCGGGCAGGAAGCCCCGTCCTAGGCGGCGGCGTCGAGCGCCGGCTCCGGCTCTTCCTCGGCGACGGCCGGGCTCGGGCGCCGATTCGGCGCCGCGAGCAGCGTGATCAGCCCGCCCGCGACCACGAAGGCGGCGCCGCCGAGCAGCCCGCGCCCGTAGCCGTCCGTCGCGGCCTGGGCGAGGTCGTGACCGCCGCTGAGCAGCGAGCTCGTACGTGCGGTCGCGAGGGCGGAGAGGACGGCCAGTCCGAGCGCGGTCCCGAGCTGCTGCCCGGTGTTCAACAGCCCGGCGGCGAGTCCGGCCCGGGCCTCGCTGACGCCCGCGTTCGCGGCGGTGGTCAGCCCGACGAAGACACCGGAACCGCCGAGTGACGTGACGAGCATCCCCGGCAGGATGTCGGCGACGTAGGAGCCGTCGACCGGGATGCGAGAGAGCCAGTACAGGCCGCCCGCCACGACCATCGCGCCGGCGACGACGATCGGCTTGGTGCCGAGCCGCGTCAGGAGCTGCGACACGATCCCCGAGCCGATGATGAAGCCGCCGGTCAGGGGCAGGTAGGCGAGACCGGTCTCGATCGGCGAGTAGTGCAGGACGGTCTGCATGTACAGCGTCAGGAAGAAGAACATCGGGACAAAGCCGCCGACGGCGACCATCTGCGTCGCGTCGGCCGCGGCGACCCCCTTGACGCGGAGGATCGAGAGCGGGACGAGCGGGTGCGCCGCACGCAGCTCGTTGACGACGAACGCGACCAGGATCGCCGCCGCCGCCGCGAGCTCGGCGATCGTGCGAGTCGCGCCCCAGCCGACGTCCGGCGCCTTGACGAGCGCGTAGACGAGCAGCAGCATCCCGCCGGTCACGAGCAGGGCGCCGAGTGCGTCGAACTCGCGCAGGCGCAGACGCATCCGCTCAGGCCTGAGCAGGGCGAACGCACCCGCCAGGGCGACGGCGCTGAACGGCACGTTGACGAACAGCACCCAGCGCCAGCCGGGGCCCTCGGTCAGCAGTCCGCCGAAGAGGACGCCGGCCGCGCCGCCCAGGCCCGAGACGGCACCCCAGACACCGAGTGCCGTGTGCCGGTCGCGGGCAGCTCGGAACGTCGTCGTCAACGTCGAGAGCGCAGCCGGCGAGAGCATCGCGGCGCCGAGCCCTTGGGCGAAGCGGGCCCCGACGAGCAGTCCGCTGCTGTGGGCGAGACCGCCGACGAGCGACGACCCGGCGAAGACGATCAGTCCGGTGACGAGGACGATGCGACGACCGAGCAGGTCGGCCATCCGTCCGCCGAGCAGCAGGAAGCCGCCGTAGGTGAGGAGGTAGCCGTCGACGATCCACTGCAGGCTCTGCTGGCTGAAGCCGAGGTCGTCCTTGATCGACGGCAGCGCGATGTTGAGGATCGACGCGTCGAGGATGTCCATGAACTGGACGAGGCTGAGGAGCAGAAGGATCGCGACGCCGCGGCGTGAGCCGAGCGACGTCGCCTCCTGAGGCGGATCGGCCGGCAGCTCTCTCAGGTGGGGCGATGCGGTCATCACGAGCCTCGCTTTCTCCATGCGTGTTCTTGTCTCTCCTCTCTGACCGATCAGGGCAGGCCCGTGTGACACCCAGGTCGGTTCGCGCGTCACATCGGTCGCGTTTGCGTGGTCATTGGAGTGAGCAGATGAGTCGCGAGCCCATGACCGAGCGCGAGTGGCTGGCCGAGCGGTTCGAAGAGCACCGCCGGCATCTACGGGCTGTCGCCTACCGGATGCTCGGCTCGCTGGACGAGGCCGACGACGCCTTGCAGCAGGCCTGGTTCAGGCTGAGCCGCTCGGACGCGGCCGCGATCGAGAACCTCGGCGGCTGGCTGACGACCGTCGTCGGGCGCATCTGCCTGAACATGCTCAAGGCCCGCAAGTCGCGGCGAGAGGAGCCGCTCGAGGTGCACGTGCCCGACCCGGTCGTGAGCCCCGCGGACGGACCCGATCCCGAGCAGGAGGCGCTCCTCGCCGACTCCGTCGGCCTGGCGCTGCTCGTGGTGCTGGAGACGCTCGAGCCCGCGGAACGGCTCGCGTTCGTGCTGCACGACACGTTCGGCGTTCCGTTCGACGACATCGCTCCGATGATCGGCCGCTCGTCCGCCGCGACGAGGCAGCTGGCGAGCCGCGCCCGCCGCCGTGTCCGGGGTGCCGCGCCTCCACCCGACGCCGACCTGACGACACAGCGCCAGGTGGTCGACGCCTTCATGGCCGCCGCCCGCGAGGGCGACTTCGAAGGGCTGATCGCAGTCCTCGACCCGGACGTGGTGCTCCGGGCAGACGGCGGGGCGGGTATCGCTCGCGTCATCCAGGGCGCGGAGGCCGTCGCGAGGGGCGCCGTGGCGTTCCGCCAGCTCGGCCTCGACGTGCGGCCCGCGCTGGTCAACGGCGCCCCGGGCGCCGTCAGCCTCCGCGACGGGCGCCCGTTCACCGTCGCCGGGTTCACCGTTCGCGGCGGACGGATCACCCGGATCGACATCCTCGGAGACGCCGAGCGTCTCGAGCGTCTCGACATCACCGTCCTCGACCGCTGACCGCTGTTCGCGACGGGCGAGTGGCCCTGCGGCGCCGGCTGGGCGTTCCACCGCTCGCCTAGTCCGGCGAGCTCTAGGCGGCGCGGCGCGCGCTCGGGGGATCGAGCGAGTCGAGCACGGCGCGGGCGAGGTCCGGGCCGAGCGCACGGTCGAGTCGCGTACGCGCCGGCGCGCGAGGCTCGTCGAGTGCCCTCCCGACTACGCCCAGGTCGTGCAGCAGCCGCCGGTCGCCGGGCCGCAACCTTCGGCGCCGGCGGATGCGGAAGCGAGTCATTGGGTCGAGTACGCCACCCGCCGGCTTGCCCCTGTCACCCGAACGAGTGATTTGCCCGAGACGGGAACGGGCCGCGCGTGGCCGGCGGCCCGTTCGCCAAGCGTGAGCGGAGCGTCAGCTGCAGCCGGTGTTGGTCCCGCAGTCGCGGCAGGTGTAGCAGGAGCCGGTGCGGACCATCCGGCCGCCGCAGCGGGCGCACTCGACCGCGTCCTCCCACGAGTTGAAGAGGGCGGTCTGGCCGGGCGGCGGCGACTCGGCCGGCGGCGCCTCGGCGGACGCTTCGCCGTTGCCGGCATACCGCTCGGCGAGCCGGGCCTTCACCTCGGCCGAGAGGATCCCGGCCTCCTCCTGCTGGTCGGGGGTGAGGAACTTCTTCCCGAACCAGCGGAAGATGTAGTCGACGATCGACTTCGCCGTGCGGATGTCGGCGTCGTTCGTCAGGCCCGACGGCTCGAAGCGCATGTGCGAGAGCTTGGAGACGTAGACCTCGGGCGGGACGCCGTACTGGAGGCCCATCGAGACGGCGATCATCAGCGAGTTCATCAGGCCGGCCATCGTCGTTCCGTCCTTGGCGATGTCGACGAAGATGTCGCCGGGGCTGCCGTCCTCGTACAGGCCGACGTGGATGTAGCCCTCGTACTCGCCGACCCGGAACTTGCGGCCGATCTCGGTGCGGTCCTCGGGCAGCCGGCGGCGCTGCGTCAGCGGCGTCGGCGGGACGGCCGGCAGCTGTGCCGAGCCCTCCTTCTTGCCGGCGAGCGGCTGGGCGACCTTGCAGTTGTCGCGGTAGATCGCGATCGCCTTCACGCCGAGGCGCCACGCGTCGACGAGGAGCTGCGCGACCTCGTCGACCGTCACCTGCTCGGGCAGGTTGACCGTCTTCGAGATCGCCCCGGAGATGAACGGCTGGACCGCGCCCATCATCTTCACGTGCCCGGAGTAGTGGATCGCGCGGTCGCCGATCGCGCAGTCGAACACCGGGTAGTGGTCGGTCCTCACGTACGGCGCGCCGACGATCGAGTTGCGCTCGTCGATGTAGGCGACGACCTCCTCGATCTCGCCCGGCGCGTAGCCGAGCTTCTCGAGCGCCATCGGCACCGTCTTGTTCACGATCGTGATCTCGCCGCCGCCGACCAGCTTCTTCGACTTGACCAGCGAGAAGTCGGGCTCGACCCCGGTCGTGTCGCAGTCCATCATGAAGCTGATCGTCCCGGTCGGGGCGAGCACCGTCGCCTGCGCGTTCCGGAAGCCGCTGACCTCGCCGAGGTCGAGCGCGTCGTCCCACGCCTGGCGTGCCGCGGACAGGAGGTCCGACGGGACCGAGTCTGCGTGCTGGATGTTGCCGACCGCGGCGCGATGCTTCGCGATCACCCCGACCATCGCCGCAGCGTTCTTCCGGTAGCCGGCGAACGGGCCCATCCGCGCCGCCACCTCGGCGGACTTGCGGTAGGCGCGGCCGGTCATCAGCGCCGTGATCGCCGCCGCGTACGCCCGGCCCTCCTCCGAGTCGTAGGGCAGCCCGCGCGCCATCAGCAGCGCGCCCAGGTTCGCGTAGCCGAGGCCGAGCTGGCGGTACGCCTTGGCGTTCCGCTCGATCTCGGGCGTCGGGTACGACGAGTAGCCGACCAGGATCTCCTGCGCGAGGAAGACGACGTCGACCGCGTGCTGGAACGACTCGACATCGAGCTCCCCGTCCTCACGGCGGAACTTCATCAGGTTCAGCGACGCGAGGTTGCACGCGGAGTCGTCGATGTGCATGTACTCGGAGCAGGGGTTGGACGCGTTGATCCGGCCCGTGTTCGGGCACGTGTGCCACGCGTTGATCGTCGTGTCGTACTGCACGCCCGGATCGGCGCAGCGCCAGGCCGCCTCGGCGATCTGCTTCAGCAGCCCGCGCGCGTCGGTCGTCTCCACGACGGTGCCGTCGGTGCGGGCGGTCAGGTTCCACTCGGCGCCCGCCTCGGCCGCCTCCATGAAGGCGTCGGTCACCCGGACCGAGTTGTTCGCGTTCTGGTACTGGATCGACGCCCAGTCGGGCGAGTCGAGCGACATGTCGTAGCCGGCAGCCTCGAGGACGCGCGCCTTCTCCTCCTCGTGCGCCTTGCACCAGATG
>Ga0070741_10012088_pt1 | contig 15711 bp, 14 predicted proteins | sample Coa_R1_4_FD_66440 | JGI IMG/M metagenome (GOLD analysis project Ga0070741, IMG submission 66440) | Surface soil microbial communities from Centralia Pennsylvania, which are recovering from an underground coalmine fire - Coalmine... | ecosystem: Environmental > Terrestrial > Soil > Unclassified ...
GCGAGATTCATCAGGTTGACTCCGGTTAAGTTTGGTCGCTTGACCAGAGTGTCGCCGATGAACTCTCGCCGACTCAATCATCTTTTGTTATTTCAATTTCTATGCCGAACGCTTCTGGGCCGGAGGTCAACGCCGAATAACTTTTTGCCGCCGAGGTCATGCAGCGAAACTGTCATCACCCCGGTTTTGCCGTCAATTCTGACTGCGCCGAAAAATTGCAGCCCGGCGCTCGGCGGTCGGTTCCCCTTCATCCCCGGAGGGATGCCAGTAAATTTCACCTGCGGCCCGAAGGTGTCATCCATTTCGCCGGGGCCGAAGGTGCCGGCGTTGAGCGGCCCGGCAACGAATTCCCAGAAAGGCAGAAAATCGGTGAACTGCGCCTTCGCCGGGTCGTAATAATGCGCCGCCGTGTAATGGATATCGGTTGTAATCCAGATCACGTTTCTGATTTTGCGCCGTTTGATGAAGCGCAGCAGATCGGCCAGTTCGAGTTCGCGCCCCAGCGCCGGCCCGTTGCCGTTGGCGAAGGCTTCAAAATTCGTTTTGCCGTCGCGCACAACAACGCCGACGGGCATGTCGCTCGCGATCACTTTCCACGTCGCGCGCGACGCGGCCAGCCGGGATTTGAGCCAGCGCGTCTGTGCGCTGCCCATGAATGCCGTTTCGTCGCTCATCGCCGCCTGCCGATTTGCCGTGTTCGGCCCGCGGTAGCTGCGCTCATCGAGCATGAAAACGTCGAGCGACGGCCCGTAACTGTAAGCGCGATAGATCCGCTCCGGGTCATCGGGATTGAACCTGAGCGGCATGTAATCCAGAAAAGCGCGCTTCGCCCTTGCCGCGAGCAGGTCAACGCTCTTCACCATGTATTTCGGGTCATCCAGAATCTGCCCGGGATACCAGTTGTTGCGGACTTCGTGATCATCCCACTGCGCGAGCATCGGCACTTCCGAGTTGAACCGTCGCACGTTTTCATCGAGCAGGTTGTAGCGATAGTTGCCGCGATACTCATCAAGCGTCTCCGCGACCTTTGATTTCTCCGGCGTGACGATGTTCTTCCAGACGCTCCCGTCGTCGAGCTTCACTTCCGCGACGATTGGGTTATCCGCATAGATCGCGTCGCCCGAGTGGATGAAGAAATCGGGATTGAGTCTTCGCATCGTCTCGTAAATCTTCATCCCGCCGAAATCCGGGTTGATGCCCCAGCCCTGCCCGCAGACGTCGCCGCCCCATGTGAACAGCACGTCGCGACGCCCGACAGGCGCGGTGCGAAAACGTCCGGTGACCGGCTCGCTGTAAATTCTGCGGTCATTCAAATCCTGAAAGCTCACGCGATAAAAAATCTGCTGCCCCGCAGGCAGTTCGGCCAGATCAATGCGCGCGGTGAAATCACTGCTCTCAAGCGCCGCCGGGCCGCTGATGCGCTGCGCGTTTTGGAAGGATTCAGTCGTCGCGTACTCGACGATCATTCGCGCGGGCCGATCACTGCGGCTCCAGACGATTGCCCGGTTGCTGGTAATGTCGCCGCTCTGCACGCCGAAGGGGATTGATGGGCGCAGGTTGTCGGATGCAATGAGCGCTGAGGCCCGCGCAGGCGGGATGTGCCAGGGGGAGGAAGTTATGGCCATCATGCCGGTTGCTTTGGCCGCGTCAGACAGGAATTTGCGCCGATCAGTCTTTCGCTTTTGCAAGCAGGTCACCTCCACGCCTGATTCAGGAAGAGCGGTTCAAGGATGGTGGTCCATCTGCGCCGTTTCTACAGGAAAGAAAGTGAGAAAGTCAGGGTAGTGTTGAAGAAACCATCCCCTGGCTCGCTCCGAACAGTAACGGTAACCAGAGTCTCGTGCGCTGAAGAAGTCACAGCCCTTCCAGGATGACTCCCTGATGAGCAACCTGACGTCCCACGATCGCGGCCCCGTATGTACGCGAATGATCTCCGCCCCCTCCGCAAGATTCATATCCCATAGCATTCCCATCTGTTCTGCCAGCAGGGGATCGTGTCTTTGACGCAGCAGGTAATCTTCAGGTTCCCCACTTGCGGGATAATACTCAGGTTCACTCGCCATCTTGTCCCATGAATCCCAAGGCAGTCTGACAATATGTTTTTTCAGGACAGGGTGGAAAGTGAATCCAGTGAGGCTTGAGCTTTCCAAAGCACACCGAAACTGGTTGGTTACAACAATCCCATCCAATCCGGGGATTGAGATCGGTGGGACATACGGGCCAGTCCTTTCAAGTTCGAGCTGGCCATCGTGATTGCAGGCGGCGATGCCTGCGTACAGAATGCGACCGTAATCACCCCAGGGAAGAGGTGGGTTATGGAAGGTGAAAAACCGCATCCTCGTTAAATTCAGCGCCGTTTGCTGGTCTTGCGTCGCTCCCCTCGTCTCTCCTTCTCTCTATCTTTATTATCATCGTCGTCATCGTCTTCGATCACGCGCACGAACGCGCTCCGCACTGGCGCGGGCATCTGTGAATCCGCGCCGCGTACTGCTTTCCAGATGATCTCGTTGAATTCGACATCCGGCGCGGCGTCCTCTTTGCTGAAATCGAGTTGTGCCGAACGCTGCGCGCCGGGGGCGTTGGGCGGGTTCTTTTCGTTGAGATCAACGCGCGCCGGCAGCGACTTGAATTTCGTCAGGTCGGCCTTGTCGGTGAACGAATTGAACATCGGGATGGCCGCGGCGTCGTACTGGCTCATCGGCGGCAGGCCGAGGATCAGTTCCATCGTCCGCAGCATGCTCGAAGTCGTGTACATCGTCGAATCAACGTAACGGCGCTTCGTCCAGGCGCTCGCGACGAAGGCGATTGAGCGGTGCGCGTCCACATGGTCGGGGCCGTTCTGGGCGTCGTCTTCGATGATGAAGACGGCGGTGTCGGGCCAGTATTTTTCGCTCTGGCTGACGGCCTCGACGAGGCGACCGACGGCGAGGTCGTTTTCGGCCATGTGAGCGCGCGGAGTGGGCGCGCCCGGTCGCGTCCCTTGGGTGTGATCGCCGCCGAGGCGGACTATCTGGAACTGCGGCAGCTGGCCGTTCTTTTCGTACTCGCGAAATTCTTCGAGCCAGGCGTCAACGCGTTTGTTGTCGGGAACGGTCAGGTCCCACGACGGGTAAGTCGGGCTGAAGTGGCCCTGGAGCGCGTCCTCATTGGTGTAATTCTCGCGCCGGGCCGTTCTGCTGGCCTCGCTTTCGGGCTGGTTGCCGCCTCCGCCGCCGGCTTTGACATCCTTGACGCCGATGAATTCGGCGTAGCTGCGATAACTCACCCCGGCGCGCTTGCAGTAATCCCAGATGTAACCGGCGGTCGGGCGCGAAATCTTTTTGCTGCCCTCATAATCGTAAGTCCGGCCGCGCCGCGAATAATTCGTCGGCCAGGTCTTCTCGACGTAATCGGTCGCGTAAGCCGCAGTTGACCAGTTGTGGCCGTCGGCGGAGACTTCGGCGTCAACATACAAGTTGTCGAGCAGCACGAACTCGCGCGCAATCGCGTGCTGGTTGGGCGTCACGTCCTCGCCGAACAGGCACAGGTTCGGATCGCCGTTGCCTTCCTTCATATCGCCAAGGATCTGATCGTAGGTGCGATTCTCCTTGATGACGTAGATGACGTGCTTGATCGGCGACGCATCACCGACGCGCACGGGGATGGCCGTCCTCTCACGCGGGGCGCGCGCCGCCTTAAGCAGTTCGTCCGTGTAAGGCGAGTTGGCGTAAACGCGGCTCGTCAGTTGTGAGAGCTTTGCCTTGTCCGGCACGTTGACGAGCGAGACCGTGCCTTTCAGCATGCTGCCGATATATTCAGTCTCCCGGTTGCGCGCCTGAGTCGGCTGCGGCCCTTTGGGGTTGGCGGCCGAGGCCGTGCCCTTGCCGTTGGCGACGAAGATGCGTTTGCCGTCCTGACTCACACGCACCGAGGTCGGATACCAGCCGGTCGGGATGAAGCCGTTGACTTTGCTCGCGCCGCGTTTGCTGACATCAACAATCGCAACGTCGTTGTTATCGGCATTGGCGACGTAGAGCGTCTTTTCATCGGGCGAGAGCGCAACGGCGTTGGGCGTGCTGCCGGCGGGCGATTTCGGGTGGAGCGCGGTCGAGATGGCTTCGACCTCCTTCATCTGCGCGGTGTCCACGACCGAGACCGTGTTGCTGTTGGCGTTGGCGACGTAAAGCGTCCGGCCGTCGCCCGAAAGTTCCAGGTCGTTCGGGTGATCGCCGACCTGGATGTTGCCGACGGCCTGATTGTTTGCCGTGTCAATGACCGCGACGCTGCGCGATCCCCAGTTACTGACATAGACGCGCCTGCCGTCTTTTGAAATCGTGCAGTCGTACGGGTAGTCGCCGACATTGATTTTGGTGACGACCTGCTGACTGATCAGGTCAACGACGGCGACTTTGTTCGTCAGGTTTTCGGCGACGTACAAACGTTTGCCGTCGGGTGAGACGGCCATGCCTGCGGGGAAGGCGAATTCGCCCTGGCCCGCCCGGCGTGTGGCCTCGCGCAGCGCGTCGGTCAGTGCGTGATACTCACTGCTTCCGAGAATGATTTTGCCCGCCGCCGTGGCCTTCCCATCGGCAAAATCAAAAGTGAGTACCTCGTTGTCATCACCACCCGAAACGTAGAAACGGTTGCCGTCAGGGGCGAAAGCCAGACCGAGCCATGATTTCCTGACACTGAGCGTCTGCACGCTGCGGCCCGCCACGAGGTCAATCACGTTGATCGTCTGATCGCCGTTGCCGTTGGTCGTGACCAGCAGGTAACGCTTGTCCCTGCTCATTTCCATATTCAGCGGCAGGTCACTCACGGGAATCTGGGTGCCCTCGGGCGTCAGCGTCCAGCCGTTGGGCAGCAGCATGCCGGTGGTCGTTTGCCCAGGCAGTTTTCGCTCACTGCCTTCAGGCATTTGCGTGTTCGCGGGCTTTGCCTGCTGGGCGGATGCCGGAATTGCCAGGGAAAGGATGAGGACAATGGCAAGAAGCTTTCTGGTCTGTAGCATGGTGTAATTTCTCCTGATTCGGGTGTGGTGTGACCTTGTCGTTGTGGAGACAGGAATTTATCATCCCGGAGCGTCTTTATACAGCGGTTCGACCTCAAATTATCATTAAGCCGGCCAGATCACTATGCCCACGACCACCGCTCCGTCGCGCTTCGTCCAAACACTTGATCAGTTTTTCGGGCTGTCAGAACACGGCGTTACCATCCGCAGCGAACTGGCCGCCGGGGTGACGACGTTTCTGACGATGGCTTACATCATCTTCGTCAACCCGACGATTCTGCATGAGGCGGGCGTGCCGTTTTCAGGGGCCTTGTTCGCGACGTGCGTGGCGGCGGCCATCGGGTCACTGGTGATGGGGGTGGTGGCAAATTACCCGTTCGCGCTCGCGCCCGGGATGGGGCTCAACGCTTATTTCACTTACACGGTCGTCAAGGGGCTGGGGCACGACTGGCACGTCGCGCTGGGTGCGGTCTTCATTTCCGGCGTGGTCTTTCTGATCCTGACGATGGCGCGGATTCGGGCGCTGATCGTGGACGCGATCCCGCTGACGCTGAAAACGGCGGTCGCGGCGGGGATCGGGTTGTTCATCGCCTTCATCGGGCTCAAGAATGCCGGAGTGATTGTGGCTTCGCCCGCGACCTTCGTGACGCTCGGCCATATTATCTCGAAGCCCGTGCTGCTGGCGCTGGGTGGACTGCTGATCACGGGAGCGTTGATGGCGCGCAGGTTCAGGACGGCCATCATCATCGGCATCCTTGCGGTGACGGCGGCAGCGATAGCGATGGGCCTGTCAAAGCTGCCGACGAGCGTGCTTGACGTGCCGAACTGGCGCGAGACTTTCCTGCAACTCGACGTGCGCGGCGCGCTCGGGCTGGGGTTGCTCGACGTGGTGTTTGTTTTCCTGTTCGTGGATCTCTTTGACACCATCGGCTCGCTGATGGGATTGGGGCAGCAGGCCGGTTACCTGACGGCCGACGGGAAGATGCCGCGAGTCAATCGCGCGCTCTTTGCCGATGCGATTGCGACAATTGTGGGGGCGATCTTCGGCACCTCGACGGTCGTGACTTACATCGAAAGCGCGACCGGCGTGAGCGAGGGCGGGCGGACGGGGCTGGTCGCCGTAGTCGTGGCTTTCCTGTTTCTGCTCGCGACGTTTTTCTCACCGATCGCCGGGGCGATTCCGCCGATTGCGACTGCGCCCGCGCTGGTGATCGTCGGCGCGCTGATGATGCGTTCGGTCGTGACGATCAGGTGGGATGACGTGACTGAAGCGATCCCGGCACTGCTGACGATGCTCGCCATGCCGCTGACGTTTTCGATTGCCAACGGGCTGGCGCTGGGCTTTATCTTTTACCCACTGCTTAAGGCGCTCACCGGTCGCGCGCGCGAAGCGAGCCCGCTCGTTTACATCCTCGCGGCCCTGTTTGTGCTGCGCTACGTCTGGCTGGGGGCAGGGTAGAGGGAAGACGAGGGACAGGGAGAGAGGGGGACAAGGAGAAGAGGGGGCAGGTCTGCTGTTTCAACTCTCTTCCTGTTGCAACCCGAGGCGGACAGCGACTTCGCCGCCGAGCCAGACCTGCCAGATCATCACGATTGACACGAGCCCCATCACGAGCAGATACCACCCTCCGACCGGTAACCCTTCGCCGGCCTGCGCCTGGAGTTTGGCGCGCCAGACCATCATCGCGGTCAGCAGGGCGTAAAAAAACACGCCGAGATACGCGTGCCGGCGCACCACGGCTTCAGTGTCCGCCGGCCTGATCCTGCGGTGCCAGCGCATCTTTCGCTGCCAGCGCGAGCGGGCCACCAGCCCGGCAAACGCGCCGACGGTGGCGAATCCGGCGCCGGCCACGAGCATCCAGCACCCGGCGGTCATCAGCGGCCTGAGGCCGAAAATCCAGCCCAGCGCATCGAGCGCGAGCGAGGTCTCGACCGTCGCGACGCTCAGTTGCGCGCTCAGCGTGTGGATCGCGGCATCAATGGTGAGCCGGCGGCGCGGCGTCTGGCGATGACTGATCAGTACCCAAGGCTCGTGCGGCTTGTTCGAGACTGCTTTCTGCATAACTCCTTTAGACTCCTGCTTGTTACCTGCGCCGGCGCATTCGGGCAGATGTCACGCTCGTGGCATCAGCCTCAAAGTCGCGGCGGGGAGTCGGACCCGGATAATTCGTCGGATCAATCGCAGTCCCGGGGAAGGCTCTGACGACTCGGCATGATTTCAAGCGCGAGGGGGTGAGTGAATGATAACGCCTGACTATGGCTGGTTGTCAAAGGCTTCGGCGGGCGTCTGCGAGTGCAGGGCGAAAGGCGAGAGGTCGCGCGAATGCCACCAGGCCGTCACGAACACCACCACGAGGCCGGCGGCAAACCCGGCCAGCACGTCCGACGGCCAGTGGACGCCCAGATAAACACGGCTCGCGCCGATCAGCAGAATCAGCACGGCGGCGGCCAGGCGGAAGACCCAGCGGAAACGCGGGAAGGCGTAACTGAACAGCAGCGAGGCGCTGCCGTAAACCGCCATCGAGACCATCGCATGGCCGCTCGGGAAGCTGTAATCCTGCGGGTGAATGAGCGTGTCCCAGAGTTGCGGGCGCTCGCGCTGGAAGCTGATTTTGCAGATCCAGTTGAGCAGTTCCGCGAGGCCGAGCGCCAGCAGCATCGCCAGCGCCTCGCGGCGGCGGCCGTAACGGCGGAGGAAAAAGACGGCGATGGCCAGCCCGACGACGAGCAGCGTCAGGACGTTGCCGAGTTGCGTGACCGTCAGCATCAGCACGTCCAGCCAGGGCCGCGCGTGTTCGTGGATCCACCAGATGAGGCTCTCATCGAAGCGCGGGTCGCGCTCTCTGACAATCATCATGCCGGTGCGCACGACGACGGCAATCAGCACCAGATTGAACAGCACCAGCGCCGCTTCGCGCCGCTCGATCGCGGGCAGGCGCCGCGCCCACTCGGAACTCTCCATCGCCTGCCGCTGCCACTTCCGCAGCATCTCGATCGCGAACCACAAAATGATGATGATCAGTAAAGAGAGCCCGACGCGCCTGATCCAGTATTCGATCAGGTTCCACGCGTGACCGAAGAAGTACCCGATCAGCGTCATCGTCGTCGCCCACAGCACCGCGCCCGCCGCATTGTAGACCAGGAACGTCCGCCACCGCATCCGCGACATCCCGGCGAAGAAGGCCGCAAAGACGCGCAGGCCCGAGACGAAGCGCGCGATCAGGATGGTCTTGTCGCCGTGCCGCGCGAAGAAATCCTCAGCGGCCCTGATCCGCTCCGGCGTCAGGAAGACGTAACGCCCGTACCTTTCCGCAAAACCCCGCCCCAGTTTCTTCCCGGCCAGGTAGCCCAGATTGTCCCCGATGATCGCGCCGACGGTGGCGAAGAGAATGACAAAGGGGATGGAGAAATGCTTCTGCGCCGCAAAGAATCCGGCGGCCAGCACAATCGTCTCGCCCGGCACTGGCAGCCCGGCGTTTTCCAGCATGACGCCGAAAAAAACGATGATATATCCGTAAGTCGAGAAGAGGCGGATGATAGTGGAGAGGATATCCATAACTGCAAGAATGAAGGATGAGGGATGAGGGAGCTGTTATTGCCCCTTGTCCTTCACGTTTGTCAGATGTCGCGTTTCGCTTTCAAAAGCTCACCTGCCGCCGTTACCAGACTTTCCGCATCCTCAACACAACGCTGATACTGCTGAGGATCATTGTGATAAGCTTTGTTCCGGATTAGCCTGTGAACCCTGTCGGACATCCTTTCACGGAAGTCTTCAACCTCCCCCTGCCAAGGGTCAGCACCAAACAGCCACATGGTTCTGTGAGGTGCATAAATGAAGTCACCATCCCAAAACCAGCCTTTATCCTCCAGAGCCCTGATGAGTGCCTCATGATCTTCTGCCTGAGGTTTCATATCTCATCAATTGCGAATCCATTCACTACATCGCAAGGCGAAGACATCCGAGCGGTGTATACAAACGGGTAACCCTGTGTGCGAATGCCCGGGTTCTTTTCTTCAGCCCTTCATCCTTCACTCAGGTGATACTGCCGCCGTCCACAGTCACGACTTCGCCGACCATATAGCTGTTTTTATCCGAGACCATGAAGGCGGCGAATTCGGCGAGTTCCTCGGGGTGGCCGCGCCGGCCTTTCGCGCACCAGAGCTGGTGCATTTCGAGCAGGCGGTCAGGGAGCGCATCAGACAGGTCTGTGTCGAAGATGCCCGCCGCGATGGCATTGACGGTGATGCCGAAGGCCGAGGCTTCGCGCGAGAGACATTTCGTGAAGCCGATGATCGCCGCTTTCGAGGTCGCGTAATGCACGGCGGTCGGCAGCGACCTGACGGCGCCGATGCTGCTCAGGTTGAGGATGTTGCCGGAACGCTGGCGGATCATGTACTTGTAAACCGGCTTGGTCACGTTGAAGACGCCGTTGATGTTGGTGTCAATCACCTCATCCCACGCGCGCTCGGTCGTCGTCGCGAACATGTCGCCGCGGTTGATGGCCGCGTTGTTGACAAGGATGTCAATGCGCCCGAACTCTTCGTGGATCTGGCGCACCATTTTATTGACCGCCGGACGGTCGGTGACTGAGACCTTGTAAGCCAGCCCGCGCCGCCCGAATGACTCGATCCGATCAACCGTCGCCGCCGCGCGCTCGTCGCTGACGTTGTAGTTGAAGGCGATGTCCGCGCCTTCGCGGGCAAAGACCTCGCACAGCGCGCGCCCGATGCCGCGCGAACCGCCGGTGATGATGATTTTTTTCCCTTCTAGTAATCCCATAAAAAATAGTTCCGGGTCCTGGGTTCCAGGTCCGTGATTGCTGGCAGGCGAATTACCAGAACTACACGGACGAACTCGAAGCCTGTAACTCGGAACCTGAAACTTCTGTCTTTTTCATGATTTCGTTGACGATGCGCCGCGTCGCGTCAGGCACGGAAATTCCGGCCGCCGCCAGACGCATCGCGGCAATCTCCGCCGGGCTGTGAACGAGCCGGCGAATGACCGGAATGATGTCCCCGGGCTTGCGCAGCAGCACCCCGGCCCGGTGGCGCGCGATCAGCCCGACGGTCTGTGATTCCTGCGGCATCGGCGGGGTGGTGGCGTCGGCAATGATCGGCAGCCGCGCCGCCAGCGCCTCAAAAGTCGTCAGCCCGCCGAGTTTGGAAACCATCACGTCGGCGGCGCGCATCAGCCGCTCCATCGCATCCGTGTAACCAATCACTTTGATCGGGAAGCTGGCCCGGCGGACCATCCGGTCAGCGTCGCGCCGCAACTCCTCGTTGCGCCCGGCCAGAAAGATCGCCTGTGTGTTCCCGAGCTGGCTGCCCTGCTCAACCATCTGCTCAAAGATGCGCGGGATGTTGCCGCCGCCGACCCAGCCCGCGTTGACGAAGACGGTGAACTTCTCGGGGTCGAGGCCGAGTTCCGCCCGCGCCGCCGCCCGCTGTTCTTCGTTCTCGTACTGAAATTTGGGGTGGATCGGGATGCCGCAGATCCGAATCCTTTCCGCCGGCACGCCATAATCGAGCAGCTGCTGCCGCGCCTCTTCGGTGGCGACGAGATACAGGCTCACGTCTTCGCACGCCCAGCCGTGCCAGAAGCCGTAGCAAGGATCGGTCACCACCGTGACCAGCGGGATGCGGTCAATCAGTCCGACCTCGCGCAGCACGCGCGCGAGGAAATGCTGCGTCATCGGGTGGACGGAAACGATCACCTGCGGGCAGTATCTCTCAAAGAGCTGGCGCACGTAGGGAGCCGTCAGCCGGTAAAAAAGATTTGATTCATTCGGGCGGAAACGCTCAATCGCCCGGTAGTAATACTTCATGAGCGGCTGGTGATACCGCAGCAGGTAGTTGTAAAGGTCGGTGAGCTTTCTGGCCAGGAAATGAGACTCTTCAATCGCGCGGGCGATGTTGACCAGACAGTCCGCCGCGCCGAAACGCCTGAGCCCGTCGGCAATCGCTGCCGCCGCGCTGCTGTGACCGCCGCCAGTGTCTGAAGTAATGATGAGGAACTTTTTCGCCGTTTCTTCGGGCATAAAGTGAGTCTGTATACTCTTCACTCTGGGGCTTGCTTTGCAGGAGGGAGGACGCAGACCAGTGGTCTGCGCCACTGTTTCAACTGGCCGCAACTTCCGCCACCTGCCCACTCGCTTCCGCTCGGTGTGATTTCTTCAACTGGCGCTCGAGCATCTTGATCTGCACCAGGTGCTTCGGATTGAACGCGAGCGATGGGTAATAGCAGTTCGATTCGTGCGTGCAGTAACAGCCGCTGCGCGCGCGCGCGCGGCGCTCGTGCATTTCCGGCGAGTTCCATAGCTTCCAGAAGTTCCAGTCGTAATCGCGCAGGTTCGCGACCGGGTCGAGGTTTTCGCAGCTCGAGACCGTGCCCTCGTCGTAAATCACGCCGCCCGTGTTGCCCGCGTGGCAGGTCAGCTGGGCCTTTTTCTCTTCCTCGGTGCGCGCGATGATTTCGTGCATGTGAATGTCAATCGCCGCCTTGAAGTAACCGCCCTTGCCCTCGTAATGATTCCTGATCGTGCCCCGCCGCGAGTCTTCGTCAATCATCCGTGAGAGCCGGCGGTAGCGGCCAGGATCAATGTTGAGTTCCTCGGGCCGCGCTGCCGGCGGGCGGATGTAGTTGACGTTGATCTTGTCCGGCCTGAGTTCGTAGCGCAGGAAATCGTACCACTCGAAGATGCGATCCTGATTGGAGTTCATAAAGCAGGTGCAGGTCTGCACGTCGAGCCGCGGGATCCGGCGCTTGATGGCCTGAAGCTGGCGCGCCGTGTCAATCGCCTTGTCCCAGCTCCCGGGTTTGCGGCGGATCTTTTCGTGTTCCTCCTTCAGACCGTCAATCCCGAGCGCGACCGTGACGTTGAGCTTCGGACATTCGTCGAGGATACGCGAGACGTCAGGGATAATGCGCTGCTGGATGCCGCCGTTTGACATCAGATAGACTGACTCCAGCTGATTATTTTCGTAAAATGCGCGTACGACTTCGGGCAGATCCCTGCGCGTGAACGGCTCGCCGCCCGCGATGATCAGGACCGGCAGGCTGCCGCCCAGCGTCTCGCTGATGCGCCGGAGCTGTTCGGTCGTCATCTGGTTTTTCTTGCGCGGCTTGTCGTCGAGTTCTTCGGTGAAGAAGCAGTGGACGCAGCGCATGTCGCAGACCGAAGTGATGAGAATATTGAGGACGACCGGTGACGTGACGCCACCGCCAAGGATGCGCGCGTAGCGCTTGAGTAATTCAAAACTGTAATCCATTTATCCGACCCCGCTGACAGCTGTAATTGAAAATCAGGCAGTAATAACAAGCTGTAAATTAAGCTGGTTTTTGCCCGCAATGTCAAATCAAGCCGGGCGAGACGACGGATCACAACAGCCCCACAGGCACCCCATGCTCAACCACCCGCTGCCCCGCCTGGATCGTGACGCACAACTCCGCAGGCAATTGCTCCGCCATTGCAGGCTGCGACCGGGCGAAATCTGGATTGACCGGGAGCGCGGCCACCGCGTCGGCTGCCTCGACGCCGGGGCGCGTGATGAAGTGATGAAGCTGTGTGGCCGCCGCCGCTCGGCGCTCGCGATTCACGACCTGCCGTACAATTTCATCGCGTTCGGGCGGCGCGGCGCGGGCGAATTCATCGCCTGGTGCAGAGAGGTCGTCGGCAACACCGAAGCCGTCCTCAAGCCCGACAGCAGTCTGTACCTGTGGATCGGCGCGGATCAGGCGGCGGGCTTCGAGCCGCTGCCCGAACTGATGATGATGATGCGCGAGACCGATTTCGCCTCGCGCAGCCTGATCACGCTCCGCAATCAGCGCGGCTACGGCACGCAGAAAAACTGGATGTGCGTGCGGCAGGAACTGCTCTATTACACCAGAGGACGCCCGAAATTCACTCCGCAATACACCGCGATCCCCAAGGCCGTGCGCGGCTATTACAAGGATGTGAACGGCCACCGCACCGAAAACACCGAGCGCGGGCGCGGCGCGACGATCCGCGCGGGCAACGTCTGGTTCGACATCCAGCAGGTCTTTTACCGGATGGAAGAGAACGTCAACGGCTGTTACGCGCAGAAGCCGCTCGGGGCCATCACCCGGGTGATCGAGGCGAGTTCCTCGCCGGGCGATCTGGTGCTGGATTTCTTCGCCCATTCGGGGACGACGCTGCTCGGGGCGGAAAAAACCGGGCGCCCTTGCTTCACGATGGACATTGATCCAATCTTTTGCGAGATCACAATCCGGCGGCTGGAGCATTTCCGCCGCACGGGACGCAGCGGCTGGCAGAACAGCAACCCGTTTGCCGACGAACTGCGGGCGCATGCCGCCGGGCGATAGTCAGGCATTCCTTCATTCAATGCTTTCATGTTTTTTTCATTGAACCGGAAAGTAAGTTGTTTGAAAAGGAGGAAAGCTTATGAACAGGTCATTGAGGAAGCCCTTCGCTTCATCACTAAGCATCACCCTCATCCTTGGCAGTGCGGTCGTCATCGGCATCGGCGGTTCGTCTGACGTCACTCTTGTCACCGCGCAGAAATCCGCGAAGGTCATGCGCGAGTTTCATGGCGTCAAACTCGGCATGAAATCCGAACAGGTTCAGGCGGCGGTCGGCAAGCCGGAGACGAAGAGCGAGACGAGCGAGGAGTACAAGCTCACCGGCGACGACACGCTCACCGTCCATTACGACGGCGGCGTCGTGAAGGCGATGCTGCTTTATTTCGTTGACGCCAAAAATGCGCCGCCCTGGAATGAGGTCGTCGGCAACGCCGAAGTGAAGGTGAATGATAACGGCGCGAAGGTCGCCAGGGTCGAAGTCAGCGAAGAGAAGTTCTGGGTTTCAATGTACCAGAACAAGAGCGGCACAATGACTACGATCACCATCAGCCGTTGAGGGCCGCGGAATAAACGGGACAGATCATTGACTGCGAGAAAGCGCGATGAATGAAAAAGGCTGGAGGTGGGCGGCGCTGACCAGTATCGGTGTAGCCGTCGCGCTGCTGGCGCTGCTGGTCGCGGGCTGGCAGGTTTACAGCTCGCTGTTCACCAGGGAGAACGTCATCCAGACGGCCAGTTTGACGATCCTGCGGCTCGAACGTGACAGCCAGCTGGTCACGACGCGCGCCTTCGTTCAGGCCGTCGTTCGCCAGCGCAGCGAAACCTGGTACGGCAACGCCGAAATCATCCGCATCATCCCCGCCACAGTGCATTACGCCGTCAACCTCGCTGAAATTGACCGCTCGCAGATGAAATACGATGAGGCGAAGCACGTGCTGTCGGTGCCTTTGCCGGATGTGAAGGTCATCGCGATTGATCCCGACCTGCAACACGCCGAAACCATCCGCAGCCTCGACCTGCTGCGCACCGAAGGCGGCGCGGGCAATCAGCTGGAAGAGGCGACTGAAAAGATGGTGCGCCCGACGCTCGAAAAAATCGGCAATTCACCCGAAGCTGTGAAAGTGGCGAAGGACCAAGCCATCGCATCGGTTGGGAAACTGCTGGAATCGGCGTTTGCCGCGACGGGCAGAAGCGTTGAGGTGCGGCCCTGGTTCAGAAGTGACGGAAACCCGCCGATGTAACAGTTTACAGCCCGAGCTTTTCCCCCTCTAACACCATGGCGGTGACTTCCGAGAGTATTGCCAGGTGCCTGACCGCAGCCCACCGCCCCGGGATTCAGAAGTTACATATATCCGTTCATTCGGCGTCTGAAGAGGTTATTACCGAAGGCAGGCGGCTTTGCTCTGGCGCTATAAAACCGACGGGCTACAGACAGGCTCCGGAACCGACCGGCTGGCAGGTGTGGTCAGTTTTTTTGCAGCACTGGCTCAGGCACTCTGAATTGGCATTGCAGGGAGAATCATTAGGGAGCTTGGATGCGGCCTGTGCGGCGGTCGGCGCGAGGATCGAGGTAATCAACGGGATAGCCACGGCTGCCCCGACCCCGAGTTGCTTCATCACCTGCCGGCGTGACACACCCGCCATGCGTGCCGGCAGCGTTACCTGGCGTTCGAGAAGGCCGGCCTTCCCCAGCTGCTCCAGAGCGTGCCAGACGACGCGCTCATCAATCTTCACCTTCAGTTCCTGACCTGCCAGCGCGGCGACTTCGGCGGCCGTTTTACCGCCATCACAGAGTTTCCAGATGATGGCCGCCGTGCAGTTCAGGCAATGAGCCTTGTGCCGCCCGAGGTCATACACCAGTACCTCATCCGGTAATTCCTGAACTAAAATCCCGTCCTCACGCGCAACAGGTAATGAGGCGGGGCGAGTCTTTTTCATACCGACACGGCCTGCGATAAGCACGGCACGGCCAGGCAGTCATTACATTGAAATGATAGTAAGCGGCCCGACATGCTGTGCCTGACAGTTGTTCCGAGCAGGGCCTGAATTTGAAGGGTTTAGTGGCGGGTCTGGGTCAGCGATTTCGGGGTGCGTGCCACCGGTGGGTTAGTTTTTGCTTCGAGGCTGGAAGCGTCCCTGGGACTGGACAGGTATCTTTTACGTGAAAATCGGTGATGTCTGCAAGGATTATTTTCAGTAAGTTAGCAGATGTTTCGAAACTCAGATCTTTTTGTTATTGGGATGTGTCAGGCCACGCAACTATAGAGCGATGCATTGATAGCTAAACCTGTTTCTGCGTGGTAAAAGTGCGAGCATGGCAACGAAAAATGCTCGCACGGTTGATTGGAAAGAAGTGCGTCGGTGGCGTGCGCTGGAACTC
>Ga0070741_10012089_pt1 | contig 15711 bp, 14 predicted proteins | sample Coa_R1_4_FD_66440 | JGI IMG/M metagenome (GOLD analysis project Ga0070741, IMG submission 66440) | Surface soil microbial communities from Centralia Pennsylvania, which are recovering from an underground coalmine fire - Coalmine... | ecosystem: Environmental > Terrestrial > Soil > Unclassified ...
GGCGTCGGTGGGTACGTCTCGAGCCCCGGACCGAACGTGGAGAACGGGCGCCCGCTGCCGATCGTGACCTCGAGCGCGCGCACGATCCGCCGGCGGTTCGACGTCGTCATGCGACCGGCGGCCACGGGGTCGAGAACGGCGAGCCGCGCGTGCAGCGAGGCCGTGTCGTCGTCCTCGAGCGCGCGACGCACCTCGGGGTACTGCGCGGGGATCGTCAACGAATCGACCGCCGCGCGCAGGTAGAGACCCGTACCGCCGACGAGGAGCGCACGACGACCACGCGCGTCGATGTCCGCCACCGCGTCGACGAACAGCTGCTGGAACCGCGCGACGGTGAAGTCCTCGTCCGGATCGACGACGTCGATCAGGTGATGGCGAACCCGGGCGCGCTCGGCGAGCGTCGGCTTCGCGGTACCGATGTCCATGCCGCGGTACACCTGCATGGAGTCGATCGAGACGATCTCGACGTCGGGCCGTTCGCACGCCAGCGCGAACGCGAGTGCCGACTTGCCGGACGCGGTCGTACCGACGATCGCGACGTGCCGGCCCTTCACACCCGCGGCGGACCGGCCTTCGCGATGGCGAGCACGTCGTCCGGCGACGGGTCCGCGGGCTCGAACCGGGTGAGCCACCACGTCGCGCCGGCGTCGCGCCACGGGCGAGGGTCGGCATCGGGAAGTCCCTGCACGGCGACGTCCCACGGTGGCGCGCCGTCGGCACGGTGCTCGTGGGCGTATGCGACCTGCTCGGCGAGCGCGTCGGGCGAGGGCACCTCGACCGGGAACCAGCCGTCCCATCGCGCCGCCCGCCGCACGGGCGCGCGATTGGGATGGCGCGATGCCACCCACACGGGGATGCGCGGTTGCTGCACCGGGCCGGGCACGAGACGCACACCGTCGACGGCCTCCCCCGCCCACCAGCGCGTGATGCGGTCGAGGCCGCGGTCGAGCAGCTCGGCGCGCGCCCGGCGATCGAGCTCCTCGTCGAAGCGCGACAGCTCGCCGCCCCGGTCACCACCGAGACCGACGCCGAAGACGAGCCGGCCGTCACTCAGGTGGTCGAGGCTCACGGTCTGGCGGGCGAGGACCTGCGGGCGGCGGCGGGCGATCGGCGTGACCATCGGACCGAGGCGTACGTGCTCCGTCGCGTACGCCATCGCCGCCATCACGATCCAGGGGTCGGCGACGAGCTCGACGGGCGGGTCCCACAAGAGGTGGTCCCACACGAAGACGCCGTCCCATCCCGCCTCCTCGGCGGCGACGGTGATGGCGACGGCCACGTGCGGGTCGGACAGCCGATCGAACAGCGGCAGGAACAACGCGGCGTGCATCAGGCCGCCCGGTCGGTCCCGTTCGCCACGCCGGTCAGCCGGCCGCGACCGGGATGCGGGTGCGATGGCGGGGCGCCGCCGTCACCGCCACGAGCTCACCCCGCAGGAAGTGCGGGCCGGCGTCGACCACGCGGACCTCCGCGAACGAACCGGCGCGAACCGGCGTCGGCGCCGCGAAGTGCACGAGCTTGTTCTGGCGCGTGCGGCCCGTGAGCACGTCGGGGTCGCGCTTGCTCGGTCCTTCGACGATCACCTCTTCGACACGCCCCACGCGGGCACGATGCTTCGCCAACGCGCTGCGCTCCACGACGACGCGCAGGCGTTCGAAGCGCCCCGCGACGACATCGGGATCGACGAAGTCGTCGACGCGTGCCGCCGCCTCCGTGCCCGGACGAGGCGAGAACACGAACGTGTACGCGCTGTCGTAGGCCGCGGCCGCCACGACCTCGAGCGTGCGCTCGAAGTCGTCGTCGGTCTCGCCGGGGAACCCGACGATGAGGTCGGTCGTCACCGCGAGGTCGTCGATCTCGGCACGGGCCCGTCCCAGCCGGTCGAGGTAGCGGGCAGCGGTGTAGCCGCGGTGCATGGCCGCCAGCGTCCGGTCGGCGCCTGCCTGCAACGGGAGATGGAGGTGCTCGCACACGGTGGGCACGGCCGCCATGGCCTCGATGGTCTCCGCCCGCAGGTCCTTGGGATGCGGGCTCGTGAAGCGGACGCGGCGTATGCCGTCAACCGAGCCGACCTCGCGCAGCAGCTCGGCGAACAACGGACGGCGCTTGGTGAGATCGCGGCCGTAGGAGTTCACGTTCTGCCCGAGCAGCGTGATCTCGACGACGCCGTCGCTCGCCAGGCGCTCGACCTCGGCCACGATCTCGTCGAGCGGGCGCGAGATCTCCTTGCCCCGCACCGACGGCACGATGCAGAAGGCGCACGAGTTGTCGCACCCGATCTGGATCGTGACCCACGCCGCGTACGGCACCTCGCGACGCGCCGGCAGCGCGGAGGGGAAGGCGCCGTCATCGGCGGGATCCGTGGCGTCGAGGATCTCGGTGACGGGCCCGTTGGCACGGGCGTGGTCGACGAGCGCAGCGGCGCGATGGACGTTGTGCGTTCCGAGCACGACGTCGACGTGCGGGGCACGCGCCCGTACGAGCTCGCGGTCCTTCTGGGCGAGGCAGCCGGCGACGACGATCTGGAGATCGGGACGCGCCTGCTTGACGGTCTTCAGGTGACCGAGGTTGCCGTAGAGGCGGTTGTCCGCGTTCTCACGGATGCAACACGTGTTGAGGACCACGACGTCGGCATCGTCGAGACCGGACGCCGGTTCGAGCCCGTCGGCCTCGAGCACGCCCGCGATGCGTTCGGAGTCGTGCTCGTTCATCTGGCACCCGTACGTGCGCACGAGGTACTTGCGGGCCATCGGCCCAGGTTACGCGGGCGCCGCGATGCGTCAGTTCGTGTGGTGGCCGTCGCCGCTGTGGGGCCCGACCACCCCCGCGGTCGCCGGCGCCGTCGCCGTTGCCGCGAGCGGCGCGTGGTCGGACACGTCGATGTCCGGCGGCGTCGCCACGTGCCGGCGATCCTCGATGCTCAGGCGGATGGCCGTGCGGCGCTCACCGTCGATGACGATGTCGGCGAAGGTCGGCACGCACACGAGGTCGATGCCCGCCGCCGCCACGTACCCACGGGCGATGGCCACGGCTTTGATCGCCTGGTTGAGCGCGCCGGCGCCCACGACCTGGACCTCTACCGCACCCGCCTGGCGCACTGCACCAGCCATCGCGCCGGCCACCGAGTTCGGGTTGGATTTGGTCGAAACCTTCAGCGTTTCCATCTCGACGTCCCTCGGGACCGAGCAGCACGGGCAACGAAGCGAGATTCGACGCCTGCCTGCCCGGCTCCTTCCGCGTCATGCTTCCGACTTTGCCGAATTGGGGCGGCGTTGCGAGCGCGCCGCGCCGCCCCGACCCGGTTCAGTCGTCGAGCGTGATGGGGAGGTCGTCGGGATCGGTGACCCCGTCGGCGAGGTCGACGGCGGGCTCGTCGCCCTGCGTGATGCCGACCTGGCTGAGGATGCGCTCGGAGATCTCCACCATGATCTCGGCGTTGTCGGACAGGAAGGTCTTCGCGTTCTCGCGACCCTGCCCCAGCTGCTCGCCTTCGTAGGTGAACCACGCGCCGGACTTCTTGATGAGCCCGAGGTCGACACCGACGTCGAGCAGCGAGCCTTCGCGGCTGATGCCCTTGCCGTACATGATGTCGAACTCGGCCTGACGGAACGGCGGGGCCACCTTGTTCTTCACGACCTTGACGCGGGTGCGGTTGCCGACGACCTCGACGCCGTCCTTGATCGACTCGATGCGACGGATGTCGAGGCGCACCGACGAGTAGAACTTCAGCGCCCGGCCGCCCGGCGTGGTCTCGGGCGAGCCGAACATCACGCCGATCTTCTCCCGCAACTGGTTGATGAAGAGGCAGATCGTCTTCGTGCGGTTGAGGTTGGCGGTGAGCTTGCGCAGCGCCTGCGACATGAGACGGGCCTGCAGCCCGACGTGCGTGTCGCCCATCTCCCCTTCGATCTCGGCCCGTGGCGTGAGCGCGGCGACGGAGTCGATCACGACGACGTCGAGGGCGCCCGAGCGCACGAGCATGTCGGTGATCTCGAGCGCCTGCTCACCGGTGTCGGGCTGCGAGATCAGCAGCTCGTCGATGTCGACGCCGATCGCCTTCGCGTACACGGGATCCATCGCGTGCTCGGCGTCGATGTAGGCGCAGATGCCGCCGTTGCGCTGCGCCTCGGCCACGACGTGCATGGCGAGCGTCGACTTGCCGGACGACTCCGGCCCGTAGACCTCGACGACACGGCCGCGGGGCAGGCCCCCGACGCCGAGGGCGAGGTCGAGGGCGAGGGCACCGGTGGCGATGGCCTCGACGGTCATCTCCCCCTTGTCGCTCATCTTCATGACCGACCCCTTGCCGAACTGCTTCTCGATCTGGCTGAGGGCCATCTCGAGTGCCTTGTCTCGCTCCACCGTGGTTCTCCTTCGTTGCAGGTGCCTACGCCGGTCGCGGGCAGGCGTTCGTGTGCGGGGCTGCGGCCGGTGCGAGGCAGCGGTGACGCAGCGACGAGGTTGGCGACATCATCCCCAGGGGGTGTGACAGTGAGGATCGGGGGCCGGGGCGAATGACAGCAGCGTAGTTCCGAACACCCGTTCGTTCAAGGACCCCACCCGGGCGTTGTGCAGCGCGTCGGTCGTACGGGGGACGGGATGCACACACGTCGCCGCCGTCACGTGAAAGCGGTCACAAGCGGTTCATTTTTCAAGCGCGGTGGGGAGACTGTCCGTGTGACACACAACGAGACAGCCAGGTCCGAGGCGCTCGACTGGCTGGCGGGCCGGGTCCAGTGGGAGCGCTTGCTGAGCGAGCTCCGAGCCCTCGACGCCCGCCAGCCGAACGCCACCACCGACGAGCCGTCGCCGGAGCCGCCCGAGCGCCGCCGCGACAGGGCGCACGAAGCGGCCTAGACCCCGAGCGACGGGCCGCCCAGCGGCAGCGTCGCCACCGTCTCGTAGGCGGCCGGCCCCTTCCCCAACCGGCTGCGCACGACGTCGACGGCATCGACCGTCCACGCGCCGGCGACCGGTTCCGGGGCGATCCCCCGCAACCGTCCCCGGCGGGCGCGCGCCAGCGTCACGTGACCGCGGAAGGGTCGCCGCTCGGGTGGCGCGCCGAGCGTCGCCGTCGCCTCGACCACCGCGGTCGCGAGCGCCACGAGACCGTCGACGGGCGCCCACACCATGTCCTGCACCAGGCGCGTGCGGGGACCGATCGTGGCCAGGCACGGACCGGTCGACGCTGCGGCCACTGCCACCGCGTCCACGACGGGCGCGGCGTCGTCGATCTCGCCGAGGAACCGCAACGTCACGTGCCACTGCGCTTCCGGGGTCCACCGCACACCGTCGATCGGCGGGCGAGCCAGCGCTCGCAGCGCGGCGATCACGTCGCGCGCCGGCCAGACGGCGACGAACAGCCGCACGGGCTCAGCTGCCGCGCGCGAGCAACCGCCGACGCAACAGGTCCAGCGCGGAGATCACCGTGAACTCGCGGATCTGACGGCGATCACCGGGAAGGCGCAGCTGCACGGACTCCACGTCGTCGTCGATGGCCACGCCGACGAACACGGTGCCGACGGGTTGGCCGTCCTGCTCCGCGGGACCGGCGACACCGGTGACCGCCAGCCCGACGTCACTCGCCAGCACGCGTCGCGCGCCCGCGGCCATGGCCTCCACCGCGGCCGCCGACACCACCGGACCCTCGGGCACGTCGAGGAGATCGAACTTCACCTCGGAGTCGTAGCTCACGATCGATCCCTTGAAGAAGCCGCTCGCGCCCGCGACGTCGGTGAGGCGCGCGCCCATCAACCCGCCGGTGATCGACTCCGCCAGACCGAGGCACAAGCCGTGCGCGTCGAGCAGCACGGCGACGGCGTGCTCCATGGTCTCGTCGTCGACGCCGAACACGAGGTCGCCGAGCAGGGCGCGCAGCTCCTGCTCCTCGGTCGACAGCAATTCGGTGGCGGTCGCCTCGTCCGGCGCCTTCGCCGTGATGCGCACCTTCAGCCCCTCGATGCCGCTGGCGAGGAAGGCGACGGTCGGGTTGGCCGTGCGATCGAGGAGTGCGATGCGATCACCGAGTCGTTCGGCGAGACGTGACTCGCTCTCCCCCCACGTTCGCAACGTGCGACTGAGGATCACCGCGCTCGTACCCGATCGCGCCCGCAGGTCGGGCAGCACGGCGTCCGCCACGATCATCTTCATCTCGCGCGGCACACCCGGGACCGCGTACACGACCTTGTCCCCCACGGGACAGATGAGACCGGGCGCGGTGCCCGGCTGCGGATCGGCGATCGCGGTCGCGCCCGCGGGCACTTCGGCTTGGCGGAGGTTGTTCGCCGCCATCACGCGACCTCGCGCCGCGAACATCGCCTCGATGCGCGCTGCCACCGCGTCGTCGAGCTCGAGCTCGACGCCCATCACGCGCGCGATCGCGTCACGGGTGATGTCGTCGTGGGTCGGACCGAGGCCGCCGCACACGATCACCGCGTCGTTGCGGTCGAGCGCGAGCCGGAGGGCGTTGACGATGCGGTCGAGGTTGTCGCCGACGGTCGTGCCGTAGTGGACGTCGATGCCGGACAGCGCGAGCTGCTCGCCGATCCACGCCGAGTTCGTGTCGACCACCTGGCCGAGCAGCAGCTCGGTGCCGACGGCCACGACCTCGCAACGCACGCCCGGCACCCTACGAGATGCGGGCGCCGATCCCGCCCGGCTACGCGCCCGTCGTGCGCGTCGCCCGGCTGCCCGCGTGCACGTACTGCGCGCCGGTGGCGAGCGTGAGGACGACCGCCACCCACAGCACCGTGGTGGCGATCGACGGATGGCCGGCGGTGAGCGGCAACAGGGCGAGGCCGACCGCCACCTCCTGCACCACCGTCTTCACCTTGGCCCACTGCGTCGCGGGCACGGCGAGTCCGCGCCGTCCCCAGTAGCTGCGGAACGCGCTGATGAGGACCTCGCGCGCCGCGATGAGCACCACCGGCACCCACCAGAAGCGGTCGGCGGCGACGAGCGCCACCATGGCGCCGAGCACGAGCACCTTGTCGGCCAGGGGGTCGAGGAAGGCACCAGAGCGGGTGGCGCCCTGCCGTCGCGCCAGGAAGCCGTCGATGCCGTCGGTGATGCAGAGGATGACCCACAGCGCGACCGCGGGCCACGACGACGTGTGATCGGCGAGCAGCATCAGCAACGGGACGGCGAGCAGCAGGCGCGTGATCGTCACCGCGTTGGCGGGCGTTGCCAGCGCCGATGGCCCGAACGACTGCTCGTAGACCGCCATCAGGCCGCCTCGAGGTCCGGACCGAGCGCACCGGTCACGGTGAGCGTCGCCATCGACCCCACCGCCAGCGACTCCGGAACGACGATCACACCGTCGATCTCGGGTGCCTCACGGTGGCTGCGCCCCACGCCCGGTTCGTCCACGAGCACTTCGACCCGCGCACCGACCAATTCGTCACGTTTCGCGCTGGTGATGGCGTCCTGGCGCTCCCGCAGCTCCGCGAGGCGCTCGTGGACGAGGGCGCGAGGGACGGCGCCGTCGAGGCCAGCCGCGTACGTGCCGTCCTCACGCGAGAACGCGAAGAACCCGCACCAGTCGAGCTGCGCGTCCTCGACGAACCGGAGCAACGCGTCGTGGTCGCGTTCCGTCTCGCCCGGGTAGCCGACGATGAAGTTCGAGCGGAACGCGGCGTCGGGTTGCTGCGCGCGGATGCGTTCGATGCGACGGAGGAAGCGATCGCCGTCACCCCATCGCCGCATGCGGCGCAACAACGGCGACGACACGTGCTGGAGCGACAGGTCGAAGTACGGCACACCGGTCGCGCAGATCGTGTCCTCCAACTCGTCGGTCAGGTCCGACGGGTAGAGGTACAGAAGGCGCACACGGTCGACGCGCGCGGCGACGGCACGCACCAGCGGGACGATGGCGCGCGCGCCGTGCCCTTGGTCGCGGCCGTAGCTGGCGAGGTCCTGCGCGACGAGCACGATCTCGCGCGCCTCGAGCACGTCGACCTCCGCGAGGATGTCGTCGACGGTGCGCGAGCGCTGCTTGCCACGGAAGCTCGGGATGGCACAGAACCCGCAGGCGCGGTCACAACCCTCGGCCACCTTGACGTACGCCCATGGTGCCGTCGCCTTCGGGCGAGGGAGGTGCAGCAGGTCCATCGCCGGTGCCGACGGCTTGCGCCCGAGCGTGACGGGCACGGCGTGCGCGAAGCCGGCGATGCCGTCGATCTCGGGCAGGGCCTCGGCCAGCTCGTCGCCCGCCCGCTCTGCGAGGCAGCCCGTGACCACGAGACGGGCGCCGTCCTTGCGCATGTCGGCCATGGCGAGGATCGTGTCGACCGACTCCTGGCGCGCCTCCTCGATGAACGCGCACGTGTTCACGACGACGACGTCGGCGTCACCGGGCTTGGCCGCGGGCGCCATGCCGTCGGCCAGCAGCGTGCCGGTGAGCTTGTCGGAGTCCACCTGGTTCTTGGGGCACCCGAGGGTCTCGACCCAGAACCGTCGTGGCATGAGGCAGCAGCGTACCGGCCGCTACCTGCGCATTCGAAGGTGACCGTCGGGGATGCCGGTCAGATCGGCGGTGGCACCGGCCGGATCGACGGGGTCCACGGGCTGCGGTTCGCGGCAGTACGCGAACCCCGTGGCGCACCAGTCGTCGCTGCGCTCGTAGAGGGCGAAGGCGCCGAAGCGTCCCTCCACCCAACCGTCGCCCGCCAGCGTGACGCTGTCGCGGAACATCGCCGCTGCCGCTTCCTCGCCCGGCTGGAAGAACGCGGAGCCGATCTGCTGGACCGTGACGCGGATCGAGTCGCGGAAGACGATCGGGTCCGAGAGGTGCCAACGGTAGAACGACACCAGCGACCAGCCCGCGCTCTGGTCACGCCGCGGCCCGACGACGAGGGGTGCACCGGACTCGGGTGCCGCGAACTCCGCCAGTCCCCACGCGGAGCCGAGGTAGTCCTCGGTGCCGGTGCCGCACACCGTCGGTTGCGCTTCGCCGTCGAAGTGGATCTTCACCTCCCCCTCGCCCCACCAGCGACGGTCGAACGGGCGCACACCACCGGTCATGCCGAGGAAGCGGCCAGGGCCGCGGAGGCCGTCGAGGATCACGAGGTCGCGCTGCAACGTCGTCGGGTTGTCGCGCGTGAACATCGCGTGCAGCAACCCTCGGTCGCCGTCCTGCGGACCCAGCAGCACGTCGATCTGGAAGTAGAGCAACGCGGGCTGCGCCGACGCGTTGACGTACTCGACGCGCACGCGGTCACGGAACGGCATCGGGATCCGCGACTCGAGACCGAGCCCGTCGTTGCACGCGGTGAGCGCCGACGCGTACGACGCCGGTACACCGTGCACGACACCGAAGAAGTCGAGCGCGGGAACGCTGATCGAGGGTGCCTCGAGGTCGTCGTAACGCACCTCGAGGAGCTGCGCGCGCAGGAACGTGGGCGCGCGGTCGGCGAGCGACGGCAACGCCGCCACCGTCATCCACACGTGCGTGAGGCAACCCGGTCCGGCGACGTCGGCGAGCGTCACACGCTCCCCCGGCGCGACGACGCGGCTCGGCGCGCCCTTGCGTCCGTCCGCGGCGCGACCGCCGGCCCCTCTCGCTCCCGTCGGGTTCTCGAAGGAGATCGCCCGGCTCTCGTGGCCGGGCCAGAGGTGCGCGGGATCCGCGCTCACGCGGTGTAGGCGAGGCGGAGTCCGGGACGGGGCCACTCCGTGGCCAGCAACCGCCCGGTGCCCGAGCACGTGATGTACGCCGTGCGCAGGTCGTCACCGCCGAAGCAGATGTTCGTCGTCAGCGGATCGTCCGTGGCGAGGTGCTCGACGTGCGCGCCGTCGGGCGAGATGGACGTGATGCCGCCGTTCACGAGCGTGGCGACGCACACCCAACCGTCGCCGTCGACGCCGAGGGAGTCGAAGAGCTGGTAGCCGGGCAGGCCGACGAGCAACTCGCCGCCGCCCGGGCCGAACGGGTTGGGACCTTCGACGACACCCGGTGACGGCACGTTCCACGCCCACACGCGACCGCTGAACGTCTCGGCCACGTAGACGCGATCACCGGCGGGCGACAACCCGACGCCGTTCGGTCCCTCGACGGGGAAGATGGCCTCCGTGATCGCCGAGCCGTCCGCTTTCGCGTAGTACACGCCCGTGCGGTCGGACGTCCGCGCCTCACGCGCGCCGTGGTCGGTGAACCAGAACCCGCCCGCCGTGTCGAACACGATGTCGTTCGGCGCGCGCAGCGGGTGGCCGTCGCACTCCTCGTACAACGTCGTGACCGCACCGGTACCGAGGTCGACACGCTGGATCGACCCGTGCCCGGGCCACGACGACGGCGGGGGCTGACCGGGGAACGTCATCCCCATCACGTCGTGCCAGTCGAACACCCCACCGTTGTTGCACACGTACATCGCACCGTCGGGTCCGACGGCAGCACCGTTCGGCCCGCCACCGCACTCGGCGACCACGGTCTTCTCCCCCGTGTCGACGTCGACGCGCGTCAACGTGCCGCGCGCGATCTCCACGACGATGACGCTGCCGTCGTCCATGACGACCGGCCCTTCGGGAAATCGCAGTCCGTCGGTGATCTGTCGCAGTTCGGCCACGGACGCTTCCTACCACCGCCGCCCGCGTGGCGCCCGGACGTCAGCTGGACGTGCCCAGTGCCTCTTCGAGCTCGTCGGGCGTCATGAGGACGTCGCGGGCCTTCGACCCCGTCGACGGTCCGACCACGCCGCGCTGCTCGAGGAGGTCCATCACGCGACCGGCGCGGGCGAAGCCGATGCGCAGCTTGCGTTGCAGCATCGACGTCGATCCGAGCTGCGAGCGCACCACGAGCTCCATGGCCTGGCGCACGAGCGCCTCGTCGTCGTCGCCGTCGCCCGCCGCGCCGCCACCGCCACCGCTCCCGGCGGCGCCGTCGTCGGCGCCCTGGACCTGCGTGTCGTAGACCACCTCGGGTGCCTGCCGGCGCCACACGGCGACGACCTTGCGCACCTCGTCCTCGCTCACCCACGAGCCCTGGATGCGATGGGGCGCGCTCGATGCGGGACCGAGGAGCAACATGTCGCCCGCGCCGATGAGCCGCTCGGCGCCGGCCTGGTCGAGGATCACGCGGCTGTCCGTGACCGACGAGACGGCGAAGGCGAGGCGGGCGGGGATGTTGGCCTTGATGACACCGGTGATGACGTTGACCGACGGCCGCTGCGTGGCGATGACGAGGTGGATGCCGACGGCGCGCGCCATCTGCGCGATGCGGCAGATCGAGTCCTCGACGTCGCGCGCCGCGACCATCATGAGGTCGGAGAGCTCGTCGATCACGATCAGGATGAACGGCAGCCGCGGGTACTCGCGCTCGCTGCCCGGCTCGGGCACCAGCTCACCGCGATCGAATGCGGCGTTGTAACCGGTGATGTCGCGGAAGCCGACCTCGGCGAGGAGGTCGTAACGGCGCTCCATCTCCCGCACGGCCCACGACAGCGCGTTGGCCGCCTTCTTCGGGTTGGTGACCACCTGCGTGAGCAGGTGCGGCAAGCGGTCGTACTGCCCCATCTCGACGCGCTTCGGGTCGACGAGGATCATCCGCACCTGGTCGGGCGTCGAGCGCATGAGGATCGACGTCATGATCGAGTTGAGGCAGCTCGACTTCCCCGCGCCGGTGGCACCCGCGATGAGCAGGTGCGGCATCGTGGCGAGGTTCATCAACATCGCCTTGCCGTTGATGTCGCGCCCGACGGCGACCTCGAGCGGGTGCTTCGCCTGCCGTGCCTCGGGCGACGTGAGGATGTCGCCGAGGTGCACGATCTGGCGCTCGGAGTTGGGCACCTCGACACCGATGGCCTGCCGGCCGGGGATGGGCGCGAGGATGCGGACGTCGGGTGACGCGAGCGCGTAGGCGATGTCCTTGTGCAGGCTCGTGAGGCGCGCCACCTTGACGCCGGGTGCGAGCTCGAGCTCGTAGCGCGTGACGGACGGGCCGACGACCATCCCCACCAGGCGTGTCTCGACGCCGTGCTGCGACAGCGCCGATTCGAGGACGCGGCCGCGTTGCTCGACCGACGCGACGTCGACGTCGCGCGCGCCGGCGCGCTCGAGCAACGTGAGCTGCGGCAGCTTCCACGGCGACGGTTTCGCCGCGGGACCCAGGTCGATGGCGAGCTGCTCGGTGGGCTCGGCCTCCTCACCGTCCTCCGACGTCGGCACGGTGAGCTTGGCCTTCTTCTGACGGCGCGTGGCGGGTGGCGCGCCGGCGCGGTCACCGTCGTCGCCGACGCCGCCGCGAAGGTCGATGTCGGCGTCCTGGTCGTAGAGCGTGGCCGTCACGCCGGTGCTCGACGCCCCGTCGTCGTCGAGCGTGAACAAGCGACCGAAGAGCTGCACGAGCGGGCGCGCACCCGCGGCGACGCGCCGCGCCGCGTGCGCGACCGTCGTCTGCGTGAGGACGATGGCGCCGACGAGACCGATGGCGACGAGCAACGTGCCCGTCGCCCACGCGCCCACGACGTGACGCAGCGGCACCGCCGCCACCCAGCCGATCGCACCGCCGCGGGCGGCGAGCTCGAGCAGACCGCACACCGCGACCAGCAGGAGCAACGAGCCGACCGCCAACCGCGCCGGTTGGCGGTTCGGCACGTCGTCGTCGCTGGGAGCGGAGGCGGCGAACATGGCCACACCGGCGGCCGCGAGCGCGACCGGCGTGACGAAGCGAACGACGCCGACCAGGCCGTCGATGCCGTCGTCGATCACCCGACCGGCGGCACCGGCGAGGTGCAACCACGTGGCCAGCGCGGTGACGACGGCGAGCGCGAGCAGCCCCAGGCCGACGGCGTCGTGGCCGTGGCCCTCGAGGGCGGACGCCGCGGAGCGGCCGACGGCACGCGCCGGAGCAGTGCGTTCCCGCGACGGGGCGCGCTTGGCCGTCCGGCGCTTCGACTTCGTGGCCACAGTGGCCACAACGCTATCAGCAGCCCCACCAGCCACACCGGGATGGCGCATGCGTGCACGCGTTCGTGTCCGGCCGATGGGCGGGCGCACAACCGCCCGGGGTTCGCGCGTCGGCCCCGGGTCAGGTCTCCATGACGACGGGAACGATCATGGGCCGGCGGCGGGTGCGGTCGGCGACGAAGCGACCGGCGGCACGGCGCACGTGGCGCTGCAGCGTCTCGATGTCGACGGGGTCGCCGGACTCGTACGCCTCCCGCACGGCGGCCCGCACCTCGTCGGCGCACTCGTCGAGCAGGTCCTCCGCCTCCGGCGCGTACACCCAACCACGCGTGATCACCTCGGGCCCGGTCACGATCACGCCCGTCTTGGCATCGACGGCGACGATGACGACGACCACGCCCTCCTCGGCGAGCACGCGGCGGTCGCGCAGCACACCCTGGCCGACGTCACCGACGATGCCGTCGACGTACAGGTAACCGGCGGGGACCTTCTCGCCCCGGGTCACGCCGTGGTCGGTGAGCACCAACTGGTCGCCGTCCTCGCACACGAGGACGTGCGAGTCGTCCAGCCCCATCGCGCACGCGAGACGGGCGTGGCTCGTGAGGTGGCGGTACTCGCCGTGCACGGGCGTGAACCACTCGGGTTGCGCGATCGACAGGAGCGTCTTGAGCTCCTCCTGCTTCGCGTGGCCGGTGGCGTGCACCTCGTCGACGCCCGAGTGCACCACCTCGGCGCCGAGCCTCGTCATGCCGTCGATGATCTTCGAGACGTTCGCCTCGTTGCCGGGGATCGGGTGCGAGCTCAGGATCACCGTGTCGTCCGGACCGACCTTGATCCACCGGTTGTCGCTCGACGCCATCAACGACAGCGCCGACATCGGTTCGCCCTGCGACCCCGTCGAGATCACGCACACCTTGGCGGGATCCAGGTCGCCGATGTCCTCGATGTCGACGAGCCGGTTCTCCGGGACGCGCAACAGCCCCATCTCGCGCGCGAGGCGCACGTTCTTCTTCATCGACATGCCGAGCGTGGCGATCGTGCGGTCGAACGCCACGGCGGCGTCGGCGATCTGCTGCACGCGATGGATGTGGCTGGCGAAGCAGGCGATGATGATCCGCCGGCCCTCGTGGGCGTGGAAGAGGTCGTAGAGCACCTTGCCCACCGACCGTTCGCTGCGGGAGTGGCCGACCTCGTCCGCGTTCGTCGAGTCGGACAGCAAGAGGCGGATGCCGGGGTCCTTGGCGATGGCGCCGATGCGGGCGAGGTCGGTGAGACGGCCGTCGACCGGTGTGAGGTCGAGCTTGAAGTCCCCCGAGTGCAGGATCGTGCCCTGCGGCGTGTGGAACGCGGTGGCGAACCCGTGCGGCACCGAGTGCGTGACGGGGATGAACTCCACGTCGAACGGACCGATGCGCCGCCGCTCGCCGTCGCGCACGGGGATGAGCTCCGTGCGGTCGATCAGGCCCGCTTCCTCGATGCGATGACGCGCCAGCCCGAGCGTGAGCCCGGAACCGAACACGGGGAAGCGCAAATCGCGCAAGAGGAACGACAGCCCGCCGACGTGGTCCTCGTGGCCGTGCGTGGCGATGCAGCCCTCGATGCGGTCCGCGTTGTCGCGCAGGTACGTGAAATCCGGCAGGACGAGGTCGATCCCGAGCATGTCGATGTCGGGGAACATCAACCCGCAGTCGAGGAGCATGATGCGCCCCTCGACCTCGATGCACGCGCAGTTCCGTCCGATCTCCCCGAGACCGCCGAGGAACGTGATCGAGACCGGGTCAGGCATGGAGGTGGGCGTACACCTCTCGGGCGCGGTCCTCGGTGCCGGCGGGCGCCGGGCCGAGTGGCAGCCGGCAGTCGCCCACCGGCACGCCGAGCGTGCGCATCATCGCCTTCGCCGCTTGCGAGAAGACGCACGTGTCGCTGTTCTCGAACTCGTACGACTCGACCAGGCGGGCGTTGACCTCGCGGGCACGCGCGACGTCGCCCTTCTCGAATGCGGCGATCATCTCCCCGAACTCCGGCGCCGCCCAGTGCGTGGCGACACCGACGACACCAACGGCGCCGACGGCGAGCAGCGGGAGCGTCAACGAGTCGTCACCGCTGTACACGCAGAAGCCCGACGTGCGCGCCAGCAACTTCGCCGCGCCCGCGGGATCACCCGTCGCGTCCTTCAGGCCGACGAGGTTGGGGACGTCGGCGGCGACGCGGACGAGGACGTCGTGCGCGATGCGACGACCGGTGCGACCGGGGACGTCGTACACGAGCACCGGCAGGTCGGTGGCAGCGGCCACGGCGCGCAGGTGCGCCTCGATGCCCGCCTGCGACGGCCGGTTGTAGTAGGGCCCGACGACCAACATCCCGGCGACGCCGACATCGGCGGCGCGCCGCGTGAGCTCGACGGTCTCCGCCGTGTTGTTCGTGCCCGTGCCGGCGACGACGGGGATCGTGACCGCTTCGCGCACTGCCCGCCACAGCTCGACCTTCTCCGCATCGCTGAGCACCGGCGCCTCGCCCGTCGTGCCCGCGACCACGAGCCCGTCGTTGCCGTGATCGGCGAGCCAGCGCGCCAGTTCGATGCTGGCGTCGATGTCGAGCTCGCCGTCGTCGTCGAAGGGCGTGACCATCGCGGTGAGCACCGCGCCGAACGGTGCGCCACTCACGGCAGCGACTCCTTGCTCGCTCGGGGGCTCCGCCCCCGCACCCCAGCGCACCCGGCTCGCTGGCGCTCGCTCGTCTGCGGGAGTCGCAGCCTCACGGCAGCGACTCCTTGCTCCTGTCGATGCCGAGCGTGTTCAGCAGGTCCTCGTG
>Ga0070741_10012090_pt1 | contig 15710 bp, 16 predicted proteins | sample Coa_R1_4_FD_66440 | JGI IMG/M metagenome (GOLD analysis project Ga0070741, IMG submission 66440) | Surface soil microbial communities from Centralia Pennsylvania, which are recovering from an underground coalmine fire - Coalmine... | ecosystem: Environmental > Terrestrial > Soil > Unclassified ...
GATTTCCCATAGATGCGCGGCTCGGTCCAGTTCGATGAGCGCCTGAGCCTGGTCTGCCAGCGCACCGTTGTAGCTGGAACGGACCTCGTTATCAGTTCGCTGCGCCTCGAGCAGTTCGAGCAGGGTGGACTGGCCGCGTTGATAACTAAAACGTTTGGCTTCGAGCACCGCCGCGGCGTCCTGCAGTATTCCGCTCTGATATTGGCGGACCCGTTCGACCGCGCTGCGGTAGCCGCTTACAGCCTGGCGGATTTGCACCTCCGCCTTGAGTTGGGCCGCCTCGAGCTGCTTTTGCGCTTGCTCCGCCGTAAACCGGGCGGAAGCAATCGCCGCCCGATTCCTATTCCACAACTGGATGGGTAGTGATACCGAAAGACCGACCGAGTCGAATGCGGGTGACGGGGCAATCGAATTCTCTGAGCTGGTGCTGTGCGTCCAGTCGACTCCTATGTCCAGGTTTGGAATGCGGTTGGCCTTTTCCTCGTGTGTCCGCGTTTGCGCGGCATCCCGCGCGTGGCGCAGCGCTACCAGGTCCGGGCGTTCTTCGAGCGCGCGTGTCACCAAATGCGAGACATCGAACTCGCGCGGCGGTTGCTCCAGGTTCCCTTTGGCAATCAAGTGGTCCTGGGTGCGATTGCGGCCCAAAAAACCGCACAAAGCGAGTGAAGCCTTCTCAGCGTCGGCTTCGGCTGAGAGCACTTCGTTCTCAAATTGCTGAGCTTCAACCTGCGATTGCAGCATGTCTGCCTGGCTTATGTCGCCCAGCCGCCTGCGTTCCCGTTGCACGGCGGCCAGGCGCTCCAGGGACTGCGCGGATTGCCGCTTTTGCTCTGCGCTTCGCGATAAGGCCAGCGCATCGGCAAAGGCGGCGGCAGCGTCCAATTTCAGGTTGCGCAGGAAATCTTCCAGCGTTGACGCCACTGACGCATAGGCCTGCGTCGCGCCGCGGATCCGATACTTGCGTTTACCGCCCATTTGAAAAGTCTGAACGAGTGAACCCGCTATGGTGGCCGGCATCTCCTCCTGCCCGTTGTGTGTGACGTCCCGGGCGCCGCTCAGTTGCAGTGTCGGGTTGGGGAACTCCCGTGCCGTTGCAATCGCCGCCTGGGCAATTGAGACATTGTAACGTTGGACGGCGTAGTCGAGGTTGGCTGAGGCAACTTCGTTGAGAAACTGGTCCAGACTGATTTCATTCGTCGCCCCCTCCGTATGGGCCGCCGTCGAGGGTATCGGCGGGGCCCCTAACGAGTCGCCTCGCGCTATCGAGACGAAAAGCAGGATGACCCTGATGACGGTCAGTGGTTTCACCGCCCGCAGATTAGAGAACCGGACTCGCGTCTGCTATTAGGCGAGGTCTAAATGTACTGTCAGGCGGGGTACTACTCAGAGTGCTTCTCTTACAGAAGTCCGCCAATGTCAGCGACTGTTCCGGCAACTGGGCTTTCGGCTTCGCAAACCCCGGCCGCAGGTGGCTCAAGCCGACCCGCAGTTGCAAGCAGTGTATAAAAAAAACTCCGCGCACTGGCGCGAAAGGCCGAAATCGATCTGGCCAGGTTGCCAACGGGCGATAGGTTTCAAGGCCCGATCTGTCCTAAGGCAACAGCTTTGGGGTAGGAAAACAGCAGCACTCCATCTGGGCCGTAAATCTGATCAAACTGCCGCCGTTGTGCTGGCCAGAGCATAGCTTTAATTTCGGGGGTCTCGGTTTGAGTTGTGGCCGCGATTGCTTTCATCGCATCGTTAAGCGTGGCGCCCTGGGCCAGCCGATTTTGCACATACGAAAATAGATTGGTCTTCTGGGCCTCATCCAGGTTCAAGGAGTTGACCAGTTCGGCGGTCAAGAACATGGCAAGACGGCTGCGTTCGTCGGGCGGCGCAAGCAAGGGCTTTACCGCGGCGATAATGCCGGCCGACTCGCGACCGATCGCTCCAAGTTCTGCCTGGACCTTGGCTTGATAGCCAGGCGTATTGGGCGGTGTCGTCATGAGGAACTGTCTGTGCTGAGCGATGCGTTGATCGAGCCCACCCCAAGCTCTGCCAAGCTGTTCCATTCGAGCCGAGACCGGTCGGTTCGAGTGCCACACTGCCCACAGGCCGACGAAAATTATCAGCACGGGCGAAGCAAGTTTCAGACTCAAGCCGGCCCAAAAGCGCCAACGGAGCAGCCGTGCCGAACGGCGAGCCAGCGCTAAAATATGTGGAGCGGCAACTTTCCCTTTCCAAACCGCGTGGGTTGCGGCTAGTGCGGATGGCAGAGCGTGCTGGGCGACTTCCTGCGCTGGCGGCAGAACCAATAGAGAGGAAAGCGTTTGCGGCGATACCTTGGCGCCGCGCTTGGCCATAAAATTCTGCAGCTTTGCCAGGCAGCGGGACGTCCGCTTTCGGGCCGCATGTTCAGTGATGGCAAACATTTGGGCGATTTCCTGAAAATCCTTCCCCTCGAAGAAACGCGCGAAGAGCCCTGCCTGTTCATCGGGGTGCAAGGTTTGAATCGCCTCCTCGAGGAGCACTTCCATTGTGCTGGGGTGGGAATTACTTTCCATGTGGTAATCGACATTGGAGGCCAACTTTCGCTCGTTTTGCTGTCGGCGCAGGCGCTGCTTGATGGCGTCTCGACAGACAAACCTGGTGGTGCGCAAGAACCAACCCGGGATCGAGATTTTGGTTGAAAACCCGCGCGCTTTCCGTGAAAAGACGAGGAAAACCGATTGCGCAATTTCTTCGGCCAGGTGCGAGTCGCCGGTTTGCCGCGCCGCGACAGTGTAAACCATCCGAAAGTATTTTTCGACGAGGATTTCGAACGCCAGTTCGTCGCCGTGAGAATAGGCGGACACCAGTTGGTGGTCATCCACTACGGCCTTGCTCCTCCAATCGGCAGTTCCATTCCGTCGGCTCGTTGATTCTTCATTCGCCGCTTGCGGCTCATTGAGAATGTAGAATTCCGGTTCGCGATCGTCAGACTCGGTCATAAGGCCAAAATATCACATGGGGTCTCAGAAGCTGCTGCCTCATTACGCCATACCGATAAATGGACTCAGCCGTGGTAAATTGGACAAGAAATTGACGGAAAGCGTCGCTCAGGCGGCTGGCTAAAGCCATGTGCCATCGTCAAAACCAAGCGTGGAAAGGGCACAAGGTGGATGCAGCCAAAGCTACCGGAAAAACTCTTGCGCCGGCGGGGTTTTGAAGGACAAAAACAGCCGGGTTGGCCAGGGCCCGGATTGTGTGAGTCTGTCTTTTTACGTCCACATTGGTGCGGAGGACCTCGCCTGAGGCGCACGTCGGTGCAGATCAGAACAACTCGGTTGGTCTTCAGGTTTAGGGACTACGTTTTGCAGCCTGGTTTGGTTTGCACGGTTTGCGCAACCCTCACAATTTCTTGTCCCATTTTTGACGGCTGAGTCCATTTAAACACGTGAATGGACACAAAATGCTATGAAACCGATTAAAAATGATAGATTCAAAGAAACATGTTTTGCGGCTTTCGCCGGCGGCCTGAGCAGCCTGGCAAAATCGCGTTTGCCAAAGCTCATCCGACCCGCATTTGGTTTGGCCGTGTTGATTACTGTATCGATGAGCAACCTCGATGCCGTGGCGGCTTCTGTCGCGACATGGACCAACACCGGTTCGCTGCTGGTTCCGCAGGATTACTTAAACGAGATTTTGTTGGCTAACGGCAAAGTGCTGGCCCTCGATCAAGCCGGCGCGAGTGCCGAGATTTATGACCCGGCAACGGGCGTATGGACGGCAATCACTGGATTGCGAGTTGCCCGCTTTGGTTTCTCCACCACTTTATTGGCAGATGGAACGGTGTTGGTGGCGGGAGGTTGGAACAGCCAGTCAGAGTACCTGACATCGGCAGAAGTATACAATCCGCAAACCGGCACCTGGACGGCCACGGGGTCAATGAGCCATCCGCGCGGTCATCATACCGGAACGCTACTGCCCAACGGGAACGTCTTAGTGACTGGAGGTATCGATGTGTTCGGCAGCGTGACGGCAACTGCGGAGGTCTATAACTCTGACACGGGTGCCTGGACACTGACCGGTTCATTGAGCAGCGGGCGCTCGGACTATCTCTCGACCCTGCTTGCCGATGGGAAAGTACTGGTCGCGGGAGGGTTTTCGGCACATGGGTTATATTTAACAAGCTGCGAGTTGTATGACCCTAACTCTGGAAAATGGACCAACACGGGTCCGTTGAACGTCGCACGAACCGCCGCGCGCATCGGGCATTCGACGGCAACATTGCTCCCGGACGGAAAAGTTCTGACCACTGGCGGCAATGTTTATCAGGAGAACGCGAATGGCACGTTGGCCAGTGCCGAGTTATTCGATCCTGCATCGGGGACGTGGACCATGACAGACTCACTTCCGGGACCACGCTCCGATCACACCGCGACGTTGTTGCTCACTGGAAAAGTCCTGGTGGCGGGAGGCACGGACGGCACGAACAATCTGTCTTCTGCGGTTTTGTACGACCCGGCCAACGGCTCCTGGACAACCACGACATCGTTACTTGCCGCGCACGAAGACCATGGAGCGAGCTTGCTGCCGGATGGAACTGTTCTGATCATGGGAGGCAATGACACGACCGGTTTTCCTACCGCCATAGCTGAAGTGTATGACCCCGGACTGGGCTTCAACTCTTCGTCACAACCCCAGATCGATTCGGTTTCCTTGCTCACCTCCGGCAACGGCCTGAAGGTGAGCGGTTCGGGCTTTGGCGGCATCCCCGATGCGGTAATTGGTTTGAGGAGTCTCAACAACGGCGTGAGCCTTTCATTACCGGCTACGGCTTGGTCCGCCGATTCCGTCACTTCCGCGTCTCAGACTGCTGTGCCTTTTGGTTGTTTGCTGGCGACAGTGTTCGTAAACGGCGTTCCCACCGTGGGACACATATTTAATAACCCGCCCCCGTCCGGCCTCGGCAGCTTACCAAATCAGTTTTCCGCCTATATCCTGGGGCCTTCGATGGTGCCAGGCAGCCACATTACGGTTAACCTTGTCGGCACCCCGGCCGTAACTTACACCGTGCAGCGCGCGGCGGCACTTACCGGCCCGTGGGTACCCGTTGGGAGTGTCACCGTTGGTCAAACCGGCATTGGCGCCTATAAGGATCCGAGCCCGCCAGCCGGGCAAACGTTTTATCGCACAGCGCATTGATACGAAAAGGCCGTATTCAGCTGATTTAAAACGTTGGTCAGCACTGCTTGAACGTAAACGACTCCCAAACCCTGGGACCGGCCCCACGCCGCAAGCACAGGTGGCAATTCTCCAGTGCAGAGGAGCATTCTGAGTCCCAGGTATGCCAAGTAAGCAGCGCCGGCCAATCTTGACCACAATGAAGGCGGGAAGCCGAGGCCGCTAGGACCGCAGATAGGCCCGAACGCTGCAGCCAGCGTGTGAACCGTCAGACTCGGCATTTTTTGTCGCCTTGGGGCTAAAACTAGCGGCCACGAAATAGAGCAGGAGCAATAAAGCTCCAACTGAACCAACCATAAACTAATGCACGAGGAAACCCCCAACGTCCCAACGTCCATTTGGTTCCCGGCAGTTTTGGAATCGCTTTAAAACCTCGGCGTCGCAAGTTCAACAACGTTAGAAGACCTCACGTTGCAGCGACAGGCGCTTCTGTCGCTACTTTAGCCTGCTCGCACGCCGGCAATTCGGCATGGACAATCGTACGGGACAGCGGGAAGGTGTAGGCGTGCGGCGACTTGCTGCTATTATCGCGACCGACGTGGTGAACTACAGCCGCCATATGGCGGAAGACGAGGCCTCGACACTTACGGCACTTCGTGAGGTCCGCGCCGAGATTATGGACCCGGCGCTGGCACATTACGGAGGGCGCTTGGTCAAGCTCATGGGTGACGGCGCACTGGTTGAATTTGGGAGCGCGGTATCGGCCCTTGAGTGTGCAGCCGCGATTCAGCGTGCCATGATCGAGCGGAACGCAACGCGCCCGGGAGGGCGGCACCTGCAATTGCGCATTGGCATCAATGTTGGGGACATCGTCATCGAGCGCGACGCTAAAGGCAGCGAGGATATCTACGGCGACGGCGTCAACATCGCAGCCCGCCTGCAGGAAATTGCGAATCCCGGCGGTATCGCCGTGTCCAACACGGTGGTCGACCACGTGCGTGAAAAGGTCGCGCTGGGCTTCGACTCGCTGGGAGCGCCACAGCTAAAGAATATTAACCGCCCGGTGAGGGTGTTCGCGGTCAGGCTCGATGACAAGGCGCCGCCGACGGTCCCTCTGGCCGCGGTGCTGGAACGCCCGGCCGTCGCAATCCTGCCGTTTAGGAACATGTCCGGCGATGCTGCGCAGGAGTATTTTGCGGACGGTATCACAGAAGACTTGATCACGGCGCTGTCGGCCTGGCGCTGGTTCCCGGTGATTGCGCGCAATTCGACTTTTGCATTCAAAGGCAGGACTGGTGACGTCACGGATATCGGCAAAGCGCTCGGTGCTCGCTATGTGGTGGAAGGTCGCGTGCAGCGCGCGGCCGATCGCTTGCGGATTGGTATGCAATTGGTCGATGCCGGAACCGGCCTGAACCTATGGGCGCAGAACTACGATCGTCGTTTTGGGGATGTGTTCGAAGTGCAGGATGAAATCACGCGCGCGATAGTAGGTGCAATCGAACCGCAGCTCACCCGCGCGGAGGAGCGGCGCGCCGCCCGGCAACGGCCGGAAAACCTCGATAGCTGGGACCTTAGCCTGCAAGCCCTGGCCCAGCTCCGCAAGGGCAGCCCGACTGCCCTTGCCATGGCCGACCAACTGCTCGACCGCGCGGTGGCGATGGATCCCCAGTCTAGCTATGCCCAATCACTGCGGGCGCTCACTCGTTTCCACGGCGCGCTGATCGGCTGGAGCATGGACCCTGCCGGCTCGCTCGCCTCAACGTATGCCGCGGCGCAGGCGGCCGTCACGCTCGACGACTGCGATTGGCTTGCGCATGCCTTGCTTGGGATCGCAACACTTTGGAACCGCCGCGACTTCGAGAGCGCCAACCGGGAGGAGGAAATGGCAATCGCTCTCAACCCGAGCGCAGCCCTGGCCTATAATTTCCACGGCTGCGTGCTGACGTTTGACAGCCGCCCCGCCGCGGCGATCCCGCAGCTCCGAACGGTACTCCAGCTCGATCCTCGCTTTCCTCTCCTCTCGGGTACGCTGGCCGACCTTGGGCTTTGCCATCTGCTTTTGGGCGATTTCGACGAAGCCGTGCGGTGGTGCGAGCGCGCCATCGCTGAGCGTGAAGAGAACGTTCGCGCCTGGCAACGACTGGCGGCGTCCCTTGGCCAGTCCGGTCGAACCGAAGCGGCGCAAGCAGCCCTTGGTCGTGTCTTCCAGCTTCTGCCCGAATTCGGTTCCCGCTACCTGGAAACAACCTATCCGTTCCGGGATGCAGCTCACACAGCAATCCTGCGCGAGGGCTTGTGCAAAGCCGGCTGGACCGGTTGAGCGGCCCTCGGTGCAGTTGCTCGAAGGATTACGGTAGCGTGGATTTTGGGTTGGGAGGCGTTGCCTCCAGTTGAGCAAAAATGGTCGAGGGAGGGTAATTGCCTCCGCACGGCTGGAGCGACTACGCGCCGGAGTCCCAACCCCCGGGGTGCTGTTCCGGATCGTTTTATTCTTGCCCGCGCGACCTCCAGTAAAACCTCCAGTAAATTGTTAAGTTCACTAGCCGCCAGTTATCGCAATTTATATTGATTTACGAGGAAGCGAGGTGATAGTTTCATCTCGGACTAGAGGCAAATGGGGCCGATCTCGACCGAACCGTGAAGAAGGACTGCGTCGGGGGGATTAACGGACTGGCTGTGGGAGGCCCTTCGCAGGGCTTTAGCAAGCAACCGAAGTCGACCCGCGGAGTTTTGTTGGCAGTTTGGGGCCAACAAACCGTGATTGAATTCAGCGGCAACGCCATATCAATTACCAGTAACGTTGAACGCAACGTCAGTTTGAAACTGCATCCTATTGATGTTTGGTAGGGCCCAAGTATTCTCCAAAATTGATGCCAGTGAGGTCGTAATTGTTCGGATGGCCTTGCGGACGCACAGCAAGCAAAGAGAATTTGACGAGCTGGGTCACCCCCGCGCTTCCGATCCAAGCAGAGGGAGCCCCTTCGTCAGGGCCTTCGATTCGGCTTTCGCGGATGACCGATTCGGCTACCACGGTGGCCTCTTCGGGCCCGGGAGCTTCAACCTTTAGCGAGGTTATCGTTTTGTAGTAGCAGCCGAAGGTTACTTCAAATACGGGAGTTGTCTGGCCAATCACTCTGTGGCCCACTGATTTTTTATTCTTGTACTTCATTTTATTCATTCTGTTTTACGCGGTTTCTCTTTTTTGGGCAAAGCCCATGCCCAACTGCGCCGACGCGCACGGCAGCCTGAGCAAATCCTTTTCTTACTTTTGAGCGCTCCGAGCCGGCGCCAAAAAGGGAGCGGGGTCGGAGCGGTTGGGGCCTATTCATTTAAGGCTACTTCTTTAGCTGATTGGCCGGTTGTGTTCTGAGCCAGGGCTGTGAAGTTCATCCCGGTCGAACTAAACGGGACGCATCTCCCGCTCGGCTCCTCACCTCGATTTACAAACTCCAACATCTCAATCGCCGACAGGCGATCAAAGGTAAGAATGTCGAATATCAGCCGAATCCGGCTCTGCGCCAGACCGACAGCCAAAGAGTGCCTCTCTCCGTGTAGGATTTTCCAGGACAGCTGCGGGAATGAGCATTTTCCAAGCTCCTTGAGCCATGGCGCAAGCCAGTGGCAGGCACCAAAGCACTGGTACCAGTAATACGAGTCTGGCCTCGGGAGGAACCGTGCCTCAAACTGATCGTATTTGGCCTTCTCGGCAGGAGGCAGGCTGTCGGGATTCGAGCATGTGCATGAGAACTCCCCACGATCCATCGCGAGTTCCACGCCATGGCGTGCCCTATGCAGCCAGCGGTCATCCGGCGTGTAAAACCACGGTCCTTTTGTGGGATTATAGCGTATGTCTCTAATCTGGCCGGGTCTGTAACCTTCGCTCAGCAACCGAGCGCGTTCTGTCTCACAAAAACGCCTCATTCCTTTCACCAAGGCTTTTCGGACCTTTGGATGGGCAAGATGTGGCAATACGAGGGCCCATTTGTTACGGAAGTCGAACACTTCCGCCTCGCGATGCAATGAATTCATCGTAAGCATATGGTTGGTCGTAGTGCCTGTCACCGATTGGGCTTATTGATTCCGAGCAACTCCGGCAATGCAGTGAGATCAAAGCCACCCTTCTTAAGTGCTGGCATGACGCCGACCACTGAGGACTCCTTCAGACCAGTGTGGCCTATACTGTCCGTGACTCCTTGTGGAATACCCAGGTCCTCCGCCGGATAAATGAGAATGCTCTTTTCAACTAACTTTTCAGCAATTTGTTTGGCCTCGTCAGGGGTGTCCGCTGCGATCTTGAACGCTGCAACAGAGCGGTGAGTGCTTACGGTGGTAACCTGAAACTCCGGTTTTAAGAACGACCCGGGGGGTTTTTCGTGTTTTGTATTTTTCATGTGTTTACCTCTTTGGTTTGAATTTTGGCACTATGGTGCAGGCGCCTGGCCAGCTTTGACCAAGCTGTGCGTGCCGTTCACAGCCTGGAAATTGGTTGCGGACTCCGGCGAAGTGCGGTGCGCGGCCTGCCCGCACTTTAAATGTCAGGAGCGCGGCGTTCTTCGTAGTTCTCTGTGCTAATACACAGAGAACTACTGAACACGTGAACGCCATCCCAGTTCTCCACTCGTTCCCGGAGCACTGAACAACTGCTTTATCGGCCACGTTTTGTCCTCCCTCCGTTCACTGGACGCTTTTCTTCAGGCATGGCAGCCTTGAACGCTTTTACGGCTCCTGGCAACCCTGCGAGGACTTGGTTGTGTGGTAAGCCTCTGATGACGCCAATCTTGCCTTTGGCCTCCAGAGCGTCCCGGCAGGCGATCAGAGAGTCCTTATCGAACTTGCGGGTTTTGAACTGCATCGTCAGCTCCGAGTGCGAAAGCAGGGCGAAGCGCGGGTTCTCGGGCGGCCAGTCGGAAAAAAAAAGGACAGAAATTCATCGTCTGTGGGCACCCGCGGTCCGCGCCCGCTTCCCTGCTTCAGTTCGTCCGGGTTTAACTCCGGAGCCGGAACCATGAGCGGGTATTCCCAGCGGACGCAGAACGGCTGGATTGGGGGGAAGTTCCGGAGCGTCGACTCAATGACGTAGCTGTCCTGCTGTTCGTGCCGGGTCATGACCAGGATGGTGTCCGGATCTCGGGCGAACACGCCCGAGCCACCGATGCGGTCGATGGAGTCTTTGCCGGCCTGGCTGCCTTTACTGAAATGCGCCCCAAAGGCCACCGCAGCTCCGCTTTCAACTGCCAGTGCCTCTAGCTCGTTCATCAGGCTGGCGATATCCCCGGCTTTATTTTCGTCGCGGTTGCCAAGGACTTTGTAGATGGGATCCAAGACTATGAGCGAATAATTGTTGGCTTTTATCTTTTCCAACATCCGGGGCTTGAGGACCGTCAAATCCGCACCGTGCCCCCGCAGGTTCCAGACGTTCGCGTCACCTTCCCCCAGAACGAGCCCGCGCTTCGCCAGCACTGTTTTAAGCCGTACGGCAAAATGAGCCTTGGCGATCTCAAGGTTGGCGTAGAGCACCTTCCCCGGCTGGGTCTTTCGCCCCCACCAGTCCGCTCCGGCCGCCACGCTGATCGCCAAATCCAAAAGCGTCCAGGTTTTGAAAGATTTCGAGCCTCCGCCTACAACCATTTTACTCCCCAGGTGCAGCAGCCCGTCGATTAGAACAGGAGGCAAATGTATCTCCTCGGTCACGAGGCTGGCGACGTCCTCGATTTCTGGCAGAGCGCGGAGGGGGTTCCCTTTGCTATCAACTTCCGGCGCGCTCATGGAACCTCCAGGGGCTGAGGGTTGAAGTAAACTACTCGCTGAATTCGGCCATCAGGACGGCGGCCACCCGGCATCCGGACCAATTGGACTGGGTTCCACAGGAGGGGGTCCGCGCCTAAGGTCACGGCGTATCGGAAAAACCGCAACAGATCGTCCTCATCGGAACCCTCGACCAGCCACCACGCATGCAAGCTCTTCCCTGCTGAATCGACAACGAGAATCAGAGGGAACCGAGGCTCTGTCTCCGCAAGGTGCCAGATCACTGCGGCCGACTCGTCCTTTTTGGCCTTTTTATAGTTCTCCTCGGAACCAAATGCCGCCTTAGCTTGATTTGGTAAATCTTCCCATTTCATTGGGTCGCATTCCGATACCAGGAATCGGCGATGTCCGACGTTATCTTTACTGCGCTCCGAGCGCTTGCCCTCCAGCGTGGTGCCCATCGAAGCCTTCATCGCGTTAGCGACCAGGAACTGCATTTGCGCAGCTGCCTTGAGGTGCGCTGCTTTGGTGCGAGTTGCAAAACGCCTTTCGTCCAGCGCGAAGCACAGTTTTACCTTGTCGGGATTGCCAGGGTGGAGCATGTCGACAATTTTCCACGCCGCAAGCGAGCCGGGTTTTACAGGCGAACGTTGTTCAAGTTGGGCAAGAGTGAGACCGGTTCGGGCAATCTCATTTATCCGTAGCTGATTCTTCGCTGGCCATTTTCGCACCGCGGCGCTTGGATCGGCTTTGAACCCAATCGTTACCGCACTTCTAATCTCCCGGTCCGGCACTTCGCGGCCACAGTGCGCGATCAATCTGCGAATTACTACGACGGCGGTATTCTTATCGCACACGTCCTTAAGCCAAACTGCAGCACGGTAAATATAGCGGTGAACCCCGCCGCCGGTACGCGGGCACGGGCCCATCTCATCGCCAAGATGGTCGGCGAAAGCGGTGATCCAAGCTGGATCGATCTCTGGACTGCTGTTAACCATCTACTCCTCCACAGGTCTTTGGTCTCCGGTACGATTCTGCGTAACTATTTCTGCTTCCATGTTTGATAAGATACTACTAAACTAATTTCGAAATTAACTGATTGTTTCAACCTCTATAATCGACAGAATAACTTCCAACTGTGGTAACTCCCGTCAACAGTAACTTGTTTCGCGGAAATCTCGAAACCACACAATCTGTTGTGTTGTAGGGTTAGTTCGGAGCATTGCAACCGTTTTACCCCACGGGAAATCCGTGAAACTTACCTTTTGCGTGCCTTTTTGCTTGCTGGATAAATTCAAAATGCTCGTTAGCTACCTTCTCTGCGTAGTAGGCGGGTCCAACCCGGACCCCAAAGTACAGCTCGCTGGGCTCCGTCGTTTCTATGACCCGACCCCGATCATTTCCCCATGAATGCAAGCGCCAGATCCCGTCATCGGAAAGTGCAAAGCCCGTCCACCACTGGAATTTTTCGCGTACGGCCAGCAACAATACATTTCTGTGGCATTCGCTTGGAATCATTTGAAGCATCGATGCGCCCTGGCCCGGAAAAAAGCGTCCTTCCTCAAACAGTCTCCGCACAATATTGCGGCTCAGCTCAGAGTCCAGGACGTCATTGCGTTGAAACCTGTTTCCCCCTTGCCGGAGCAGCCGCTTTTTCAGACGCGTGATGTCGGCGCGACCTTTGACGTGAAGGTCAAAAAGTTTTTCGCCTTGGCTTGCCAGTTCAGCTCTGCAGCAGTCACAGACTGGACTGCAGGAGTTATCCTGGAATTGCTTGGCTGCGTTTTTGCGCGGCGAGTTGGCCCCCGCCTGTTTTTTTGTGTTTTTGTTCTTCATTGATGGGTACTGATCTCATGCGTAGTTGCGGTTGTGTCGCGTGGGCACCACTACGCGAGGAGCGCACGAAATTGGTCGGACATCACCGGTCGATTGCACCGGCGCAGGATTGAGGTAGACCGTCTCCTGGAACTCGCCCCGAGTGCGGCCGCTGTCCGGGATGACCGCGAAATGGCTTATTTCCCAGGCCCTTCGATTGGCCCCAAGCGTCACGCCGTGACACATGAGCTTAAACAGGCTGCGTTCGGGAGCCCCTTCGCAATAGAACCAGCCACGGGTCGACCTGCTGTCGTGTTGGACGACGGCCACCAGTGGGCGAAAACGCCCAAGATGCCAAAGCAGCGCGGCATGCACGTCACGTCTTGCGCAGTAATAGCGAACTTCGTTGCCGAAGTGCCGGCGGTCTTCTGCGGAAACGTTTTCCCAAGGCGGGGCCGTTAACTCCAATAAAAGGAACCTGCGGCCCCTGACCCTTACAAGTGGGCCACGCGTTCTTCTGGAGCACGGCTCCAACACGGGTGAGGGCACCATGAGTTTTTGGGCCGCGAGCTGCCCGCGCCACTGCTCGCGAGACTGAATCGTGAACCGCCCCGGACCGAGGCCAGCGCAAAGCATTGGATTGCCGTGGAACAGCAAATCGATGATTTCTTCCGTCCAGGACGAACGGTCGTGTTGCAACTTGACTGGCGACATGCGACGCAGTTGCGCAAAGGAGGGGCCGTTGCGTGCCAGGATTTCAGCAACCCCGAAATTTGGTTCGGGCCAGCTATAGCGGTCGTCACTAACGCGCCGACGATTTTGCTGGCGCCTTCTGCTGTGGCTGCGAGGTTCCATTGAACAGGTCACGCAAAGTAAACCCGAACGAATTGAACCCGTGAGCCTGTAGTGGGCCAGTTAACCGGTGTTAAGCAGAAAGGCGCGATGAGAAAATGCCGCAGGATGTCCAGCGACGGTTTTCCAGTCCGCTCTCAAGAAAATTAAGGAGGCTAGGTCTGATAACCTATTTTATCAGACTCAGCAGGGGGAGTATTTTCAATGGGTTCCAAGGGGCCGAAGGACGACTTTCACAGGTGCCGATCCCCATCGGTGAAGAACGGCTGCTGTCGAAAATTGAATTCCAACGACTGGCCGACGTCCCTCCCGAGGCGGGAGTGGTTCGCGAATCTCACGAATGAAAACACCAAGCGCGCGTATCGAAACGACGTGATTTCGTTCATGCGGTTTGTTGGAATTGGGCGGCCGGAAGACTTTCGAAGTGTCACACGCGCGCATGTGATCGCATGGCGCAAGGTACTCCAGAAACGGAAGCTCGCGACGGCGACGCTTAGGCGGAAGCTTTCAGCGCTTTCCGATTTGTTCGACTATCTCTGCGAAGAAAATGCCGTCACCGATAACCGGTTCACGGCGTTGAGCGACCCAAGGAAGGTGCCAACCAGGGAAAGACGCCGGCAATCTAGGATGCGCAGGCCGGGGCCCTGCTCGAAGCGCCTCCGCGCGACACCCTGAAAGGCAAGCGCGATAGGGCAATTCTTGCAGTGCTCCGGTTTCATGCGGTCCGGCGGGCGGAACTTTGCGATTTGCTGGTCAATGGTTACGGCGATTCGTGAGGGCATCGAGCACTTAACCGTTCAGGGCAAAAGGGGAAAAATCCGGTTCATTCCACCGCATCCGCGCGTGGTCCGGTTGATCGAAGAATACTTAGAGGCGGCTGGACACCGCGACGAAGTCTCCACTCCCCTCTTCCGGGCAGTGTCAGCGAATATTGAGCACGTGACACTACGGCTGAATCCTGGCTCGGTTTATCGGAATGTTGTGATGCATTACTGCAAACGCCTTGGGATCTCGGCAGAACTGATGGGACCACACGCACTTCGGGCAGCATCGGCGACAAACGCGCTACTAAATGGGTCTGACATTACCCAGGTCCAAGAATGGCTTGGACACTCAAATATCTCCACCACAAGGCTCTACGATAAGCGCAGAATGAAAACAGAGGACTCTCCTACGTTCAAAATCAAGTATTAAAAGCCGCGAGAATCGACCTTCTCCGAGGTCGGCTGGAGCTAGCGGCGGGACATAGCGTCAATTGCACAGCACAATGAGCTTTTCATTTCCGCATCGAATCGGATAATCGAGCTTTCGGTGAAAGCCGTTCCGCTGTGCGCAAGACCAGAACATCAACCCCGTCTGTTGACGGGCTGAAAACCGAGGGCAAGGATACCGTCGGAGCCCCCTCCACACTCGATTCGGCGAACCCCTTACGGACGGAGCGGCCGACTCTTCGGCGTCCGAAAGTTTGCTACTTGATTGGAGGCTACCTGCTTCTCGCTGTGCTGCTCTCAGCAATCGGCGCAGTAGCAATTCACTTGATTGGCACCTCATGGATTTCAGAGAGCTGGGTTTTGCGAACTCATGCGATGTGCGGCTGCTTCGGAGCGTTAGGGGCTTCAATGGCTGCAATGCGAAAATACTACCGCGCCTTGATAACGGAATCCACGGATCACAGCTCGGGAAGCAGAATAAGGTCAGCGGTATGGGACTGGGGCTGGATCTACTACTATCTTACTCGTCCAGTTTTAGGGGGCCTTTTAGGTTCGGTTTCTTTCACTCTTTCGTTCGTAGGGTTTCAGGTTCTCGCCGAGAATAAGACTATCCAACTGTCAAACCAAGGGCGGTATCTACTTTATGGCGTCGCGTTCTTGTGCGGTTTTTCGGTCAGCCACGTTTTAGATCGACTCAACAGCATCGCGAAGCAAGCATTTAGGCCCACAAACGCAGAACCAGATTAGATGTCAAAAAAGGATTATGGGTGCTTTTTCTGCAGCGGAAAATCTACAGATTTTTCCGGAGCCTGTAACATTTGCGGAAGGCCGATAGACATCTCTGCAGCCCTAACAGGAATCGTCATCGGAGGCTACTCTACAATTGCGGTGCTGGGACGTGGATTTAACGGTTGGACGCTAAGAGTGGAAGACGGGTAT
>Ga0070741_10012091_pt1 | contig 15710 bp, 19 predicted proteins | sample Coa_R1_4_FD_66440 | JGI IMG/M metagenome (GOLD analysis project Ga0070741, IMG submission 66440) | Surface soil microbial communities from Centralia Pennsylvania, which are recovering from an underground coalmine fire - Coalmine... | ecosystem: Environmental > Terrestrial > Soil > Unclassified ...
CGCGGCAGGCAAAAATATTGATTTTCTTCACACGCCGCGGCGCAGTAATTCGTCTTTCCGGTCAGCATGGTCATCAGCACGGCCCGCAATACCTGTCTTGATCGCTCATCAAAAAGAACGTCATCGTGGACATGACGGAACTCGGGGAAATTCTCCGCGACATGCCAGGCGTCATAGGAAACATGCGGGATCGTCAGGCCGGACAGCATGGATGAAACCGGCTCAACTGCATGACGGGCGGTGATGACGATGAATTCGGGACGGCTCGATTCAAGAACACCCGAGTGGTGTACCGGCAGGCCGTGATAGGTGGTGCCCGCGATGCTCTCGTTTGCGTCGTAGCAGGCTACGAGTTTGACACCGCGAGCTATGAGCCGCGGCACGGCCCAACGCCCGAGAAAACCGAGTCCGTAGAGTCCGGTCGAAACTTCGCCGCGCGCAAGGCCGTCGGGGATGGATTTCCGAACGCGGGCGGCCAACAAATTCACATCGTCGATGGCGGGGATCATGAACGCCGCTCTTGCGGTATCGCATAGATGACGGCGCCGGTGCCGCACCACGCGTGATTGCGGAACAGGAACCGGTAGTCCGCGAGCGTTCGCATCAGCCAGTCGGCGGTTTTCCAGATGCCGTCGTCGTTGTGATAGATCGTCGCCGCCACGATGGGCCGGCAATCGAGCAGCGTCCGTCGTGCTCCTTTGAGTGCCGCAAGCTCCGCGCCCTCGAGGTGAAGCTTGATGAACGTTGCAGCCAGACCGAGATCGTCGATCCGGCGCGTTTCGACGCGCATACTGCCGGTGCGCGAGATTTGTGAGGCATAATCGAGCCCGGCGTGGAACAAGGCGTGACCGTTGTTGTCCCAAAGCGCGCAATCATCGATTGTCACGCGCGCATCGCCGCGAAGGACGCCTTGCAAGTTTTCGGCAAGGCGTGCCCGGTTGGCCGGGTCGGGTTCGATTGCGGTTATGTGGCGGAACCTGCCTTTTGCATGACGCAGAAAGGCTTCAACGACGGAGCCGTGGTGAGCGCCGCCGTCAAGCAGGATTTCGTCGTCGCGCAATACGGCGGCGACTTCCGGAATGAAAAAGCGGTCGCAATCGGGAACCGGAGCCGGCATGAAAGTCCATTCCTCGCGCAGCCGCCGCCAGGCGAGAAATTGCAGATGATGCGCACGCGACGTGTCGTCGGCCCAGGCCGAGAGGACACGCGCTGTATCGGCGCAGTCATGCGCGCCGAATTTGGCGGCAAACCACCCGTTGGACAACGGATGCAGGTGACGGAAGCTCTCCGCGAGATCGTAGAACGGCACGATATCGGTAAAGCCGCGCTCAAGGAGCAGGTGCTCGATCGGCACGTAAGCGGACGTGACGATGCTGACGGCAACGCGTGCGCGCGACCGATCGGCTTTGGCGACGTCATCGGGGTGAAGTATGCGAACTCCCGCCCAATCGTCGCGCGCCGCAAGCGTGCGCGCGTTTCGGTCGATCGCGAAAACAAAGTCCTGCCCGACCGCCCTCAGAAAATCCCGGGCCAGACGCCCCAGGTTGCCCGCACCGTAGAGCGCGAGCGGCCGGTCGGCCGGAGCGGGAGCGCAGGCGGGACTTGCGCCCGCGATCTCGCTCAGCAGCAGCGGGGCCTGGCTTTGGCCTGGAAGTTCGGCGAATGATCGGGCCTTGTGCGGCAAGCTGATCCCGGGGCGCATGGCCGAATCGGCGGATCCTCATATGTGCCACCGCCGGCGCTGATTGCACAGGGCGCGCGGACCCGGGCGAAGATCGCGCCGGTGGCGTTATGGCGCGAATCAGCGCAGACAGGTTCAGGCCGCACAAACGCTGGCAGTCGGCGCCTTGCAACTCTCGATCCTGCTCCCAACCAACCGGCACGGCCCGGTGGCAATTTCCAGAATCGCGCAGGCTTGCTCGTGGGCGGGCCCCAAAATTCAGGTCGTGGTGCGGGACAATTCCGGGAATGCGGACAAGCGTGCGTTGCTGGAGCGTTTCCGGGGCGAGTACGTCGAGATCGTCAGTGTCGATCCTTGCGAGCCGCCGGAGAACTTTGCGCAGACGCTCCGTCTGGCCAGGGGCGACTTCATTTTTTCGATTTCCGACGATGACCAGTGCATCGACCGTGCGATTCATGCATTACCCGACGCGATCGATCGCTCGTGCGGTGATCCGACGGTCGCTGCGGTGACAGGGACCTACGCGCTGGAAGTCCCGCAGGGGACCAGTATCGTTGCATACAAGGATGTGGACTCCGACGATCCTGTCGCGCGCGTTGCGGGCTATTTGAGCTACGGCGGCCCAAACATGCTGCATTATTCGGTACTCCGCCGGCAAATTGCGGAGCGTGTGCTCGCGTTCATGCTGTCGATGCCGGTCTATCTGTCATTTCATGACCAGGTGCTTTGTCTGCTCTATCTCCTCAGCGGAAAGTACATCAAGCTCCCGCGGCTCTTTTACATCTACGAGGTCGGTGTATGGGGTTCGGCGGCGACGGCGCAGGAACGGGACATCGAATTCTATACTGCCGCCGGCCTCGACCCGGCCGCCAACAAGTTTCATTGGCTGTTATGCGGCTTCGAGGGTGCCGCCCTCATCATGAACTCGGCGGAGCTTCCAGCCTATCCGACGGCACAGCGCCAGCGCATCGCCGATCTCTGGTTTACCGCAATGTTCAACCGCTTCAGGCGGGACTCGCGCGTGACCTGCGATTCGCCGTTCACGGGGGAGGCGGAGAAGCTGTGCGCGAAGCTCGCAGGCGCGACCGGACAACTTACTTTCGAAAGGGTTCTCGCCGATATCAGCGGTTTTTTTGGCTTGTTCTCGAAAGACCGGGCCCAGGGCTATTTCGAATTCTGGGACAGCGTCCTCAATCGGCGTCGGCCGTTCGCGCCGGCCGCTGCGGCTGCGGGAAAACGCTAGCGGCATGGCCTACCTGGGCGGCCGGCGGTACAATTTCACGACAGCGAATCAGTTGATCGTGCGCTTAAGGGCGTGGCGGCGGTGCAGGTTGCGCCGGTGCCGGGCGATTCCGAAACCAGCACGTCAAGATCCATGAAAGTCGTTATTCTTGCCGGCGGGCTCGGCACCCGGATTTCCGAAGAAAGTTATCTCAGGCCCAAGCCGATGATCGAGATCGGCGGCAAGCCCATCCTCTGGCACATCATGAAGCTTTACTCGGCGCACGGTGCCAACGACTTCGTGATCTGCTGCGGGTACAAGGGCTACGTCATCAAGGAATATTTCGCCAATTATTTTCTGCACATGTCGGATGTCACGTTCGACATGGCCGACAACAGCGTCGTCGTGCACCAGCAAAAGGCCGAGCCCTGGCGCGTGACGCTGGTGGATACCGGCGAAAATACACTGACAGGCGGGCGCCTGAAGCGCGTGGCAAACTATATCAAGGATGAGCAGGCCTTCTGCTTCACCTACGGTGACGGGCTCAGCAATATCAACATTCGCTCGTCGATCGAATTCCATTTCAGTCATGGAAAGCTCGCAACGGTGACGGCCGTGCGTCCGCCCGGCCGTTACGGAGCGATCGAGCGTCACGGCGATACCGTCACGGGTTTCATAGAAAAGCCGCGTGGCGACGGTGGCCTGATAAATGGCGGCTTCTTTGTGCTGTCGCCGCGATGCCTCGACTTCATAGAGGGTGACAACAGCAGCTGGGAAAGCTCGCCGATCATTCGTCTTGCGGCGATGGGGCAGATGATGGCATTCGAGCATCGCGGCTTCTGGCACGCGATGGATACGCTCCGCGACAAGACGATGCTGGAAGAGCTGTGGGCAAGCGGCAAGGCGCCGTGGAAAATATGGCAGTGACCGCCGTACCGCAGCCCGTATTCTGGCAGGGCAAGCGCGTCCTGGTCACGGGACACACGGGCTTCAAGGGGGCATGGCTGACGCTTGCGTTGCACCGTCTCGGCGCGAAGGTCACCGGCATCAGCCTGCCGCCGCTGACGACGCCAAATCTGTTCTCCGAAGCCGCGATCGGTGATCTTTGCCGGAGTTATTATTTCGACATTCGCGATGCAACGGGGCTTGCCGGCATCGTCCGCGCAGCGAGTCCTGAAATTGTCTTTCACCTTGCTGCGCAGCCGCTGGTGCGCGAAAGCTATCGCGATCCGCTGACGACATTCGAGACAAACGTGATGGGGACGGCGCACGTCCTGGAGGCATTGCGCGGACTCGATGGCTTGCGGGTCGCGGTGATGGTCACAACCGACAAGGTCTATCGCGCGGCCGAGGTGCCGGGCTCGCATCGCGAGAACGACGCGCTTGGCGGATACGATCCCTACAGCGCGAGCAAGGCTGCGAGCGAAATGGTCATCGAGAGCTATCGCCGGTCATATCTGTCGCAGCAGTCCGTTGCGGTCGCGAGCGCGCGTGCCGGTAACGTGATCGGAGGTGGCGACTGGTCGGAGGATCGTCTTATTCCCGATGCCGTGCGCGCCTGGCAGGCGGGCAGGGCGGTGCACGTCCGTCGGCCAGATGCGGTCCGGCCCTGGCAGCACGTGCTCGAGCCGGTGTCCGCCTATCTTGTCCTTGCGCAGCGCCTTTGGCGCGAGCCAGAGCTTGCCGGAGCCTACAATTTCGGACCATCGATCGGCGATGCCGTGAAGGTGCGCGATCTGGTTGAGCTTGCGTGCGTCGGATATGGGGACGGCACGATCGAGTATGGGGACGGCAGCGAGGGACCGCATGAATCGGAGTGGCTTGTCCTCGATGCCGGAAAGGCCGAGAGCGTGCTCGGTCTCGCGCAACGCTGGACGCTGATTGAGGCCGTCAAGCGCACCATGGCATGGTATCGTGCGCAACGGGCACAAGCCGATGCCCGCGCGCTGTGCCTGTCCGACATTGCCGAGTTTGAGAAAGCCGCCACATCGGGTGTGACGCGGCGCCGCTCGTCCGCATGAAAATGCCCGGCCGCTAGGCGGCGAGGCGGAAGGGCGACACAAAACTCGCGAACGGCGGCAAGCGCGTGTCGCGTTCCGACACGATGGGCCGCTCGCAAGGCCACGGGATTCCGACGGAATCCCAGCGGATCCCGGCGTCGTGCGAAGCGGCATAGACCGTGGTGACGTTATAAAGAAGCGTCGCACTGTCCGAGCGGACGTAGAAGCCGTGCGCGCAGCCGGAGGGAACGAATACGCCGTCGCCACCGTCGAGTTCGAAACTCTGGTGCTGTCCGTAAGCCGGTGAATCCTTGCGTAGGTCGACGACCACGTCGAAGACGCGCCCCTCGATGCAGGTCACCAGCTTGTGGTGGTCGTGCGGAGGGGTCTGAAAATGCAGGCCGCGCAGTACGTTGTTTTTCGAAACCGAGTAATACTGCTCGGCGTAGCGCGTCGGAATCCCGTGCGCGGAAAAAACCTCCTCGTGCAGCGTTTTCACGAAGCGTCCGCGCAGATCGGCCTGTTGCGCCGCGTGTACCCGCCTGACGCCCGGAATTTCTGCCGGCGTGACGTCGATCATGCGAAGTGCCGCACCATGTCCACAAAGATCGACACAATGTAGGCGCGCTCGGCCTCGCCGATACCGGGCCAGACCCCGATCCAGAATGCGTCGTTCATCAACTTGTCGGTATTCGCAAGATCGCCCGCGACGCGATAGTCGACGTTGCGGAAGGCGGGCTGCCGCGTCAGGTTCCCGCCGAATAACAACCGGGTGCCGACTTTCCTGTCCTCAAGGTAGCTGACGACTTCGCGGCGCCTGAGCGGGCTGCCGTCGCGGATGGTGAGCAGGAATCCGAACCAGCTCGGATCGGAATCCGCGGTCGCCTTCGGCAAAAGGAAATGCTCATCAAGGCGCTCGCGGCGGAAGGCGGCAGTCAGTTTCGCAAAGTTCTCGCGCCTGGCCGCAATGAAGCGGTCGGCTTTCTGCAGCTGACCGAGGCCGAGGGCAGCCTGCATGTCGGTCGACTTCATGTTGTAGCCGATATGCGCGTAGGTGTACTTGTGGTCGTAGCCTTCCGGCATTCCGCGCACGCGCCATTCGAACCTCTTGCCGCACGTGTTTGCGTCTCCCGGCGGGCACCAGCAGTCGCGGCCCCAATCCCGGTAGGACTCAACGAGCGTGGCGAAAGACTTGCGGTTGGTCAGAACGGCACCGCCTTCGCCGGTGGTGATGTGATGGGCGGGATAGAAGCTTATCGTCGCCAGATCGCCGAAGGTGCCGACATGCTTGCCGCCATACGTCGCGCCAAGCGCGTCGCAGCAGTCCTCGATCAGGTACAGCCTGTGCTCTCTGGCGAGGGCCGTCACGGCCGCAAGGTTGAAGGGATTTCCCAGCGTATGCGCCAGCATGATCGCGCGCGTCCTGGGGCCGACCGCGGCAGCCAGACGTTCGACATCCACATTGGCGGTCTCGAGGTCGACGTCCACGAAGACGGGGACGCAGCGGTTTTGGACGATGGGAGCGACGGTCGTGGGAAATCCCGCGGCGACGGTGATGACCTCGCTTCCTTCCGCAATGCGGCGCTCGTGCAGCTTCCAGGACGTCAGCGCGGAAAAAGCGAGGAGATTGGCAGCCGAGCCCGAGACTGTCAGCCGGCAATGGGCCAAGCCGAATCGTGCGGCCAGCGCCCTTTCGAACGCGCTCGCGTGGCGGCCGGCCGTGAGCCACAAGTCGAGCGAGGCGTCGAGGAGATTGCGCAGGTCGGCCGCGTCGAGCACCTTGCCGGAGCAGGGGATGTAGGTTTGCCCGGGGACGAATGTCCGCCCGGCCTCACGCGCGGCGAAGAACTCCTCCCCGAGCGACAGGATCTGCTCGCGCAACGCGTCTGATTGCTGGACCTGATCCGGTCGCGTCAGCATATCGGCGGTTTTCTCGGGCGCGCAGGGCGAAGGCCGTGCGTGTCGCGAATCACATACCATTGCGATGCGCGATTCGCGATCTCGCCGGCTTGCGCGCATTCCCTCGCGCGTGCCGCGCCGGCACGGATGCCCATATGGCCACTCATCCCCGCCTGGTCCTGCTTACCGGTGCTGCCGGCTTCGTCGGCCGGCAAGTGCTGCGGGTGCTCGGCGAACGCGGTTGCCGCGTGCGCGCGGTGGTGCGGCAGGCCAACCGGCAGGAGATGGCGCGCGAGGGCGAGGTCGAGTCGGTCGTTGCCAGTTCCGATATTTTTGCGGAAAGCAGCGCCTGGTGGGAGGCTCGGTGCCGCGACGTCGACACCGCCATTCACGCCGCCTGGTACGCCGAGCCCGCCAAGTATCTCCATTCGCCGAAGAACGCCGAGTGTCTTGCGGGAACGTTGCGCTTTGCCGAGGGCGCGGTTGAGGCAGGCCTGCGCCGTTTTGTCGGGATCGGCACTTGCTTCGAGTATGACCTGAGCGCGGGCCGGTTGAGCATCGATACCCCGCTCAAGCCTTCAACGCCCTATGCGCAGGCAAAGGTCGAGGCGTTCAACCGGCTGTCGGCGATGCTGCCCTCGCATGGCGTCGAATTCGCATGGTGCCGACTGTTCTATCTCTACGGCGAGGGGGAGGATCCGCGCCGCCTGGTCTCCTATCTGCGCGCGAAGCTTCAGGCCGGAGAGCCGGCGGAACTGTCGAGCGGTGTCCAGGTTCGCGACTTTCTGGACGTGCGCGAGGCCGCGCGAATGATCGTCGATGCAGCGCTCGGCCCCGCGACGGGGCCGATCAACATCTGTTCCGGCAGGCCGGTCACCGTTCGCGAGGTTGCCGAACGGATTGCCGATGAATTCGGCCGCCGCGACCTGCTGCGTTTCGGCGCTCGTCCGGACAATCCGGTCGATCCGCCCTGCGTGATAGGGGTGCGCGATCCATAGGCTCTTCGGGGGCCTTACGTTTGGTTAACCACTGTTAACTATCGTCCTGCGGGCAGAGCGATTGTGCGCTCCCCAACGCAGGACACCCATGAAGGCCCGCCTCGAACCGCGCATAAATCTCGTCGGGCGCACGCCGCTCGAAACCGTCATTCCGCTGGCAACCCCGTTCATCGTCTTCGTGGATCCGGCGAGCTCCTGCAATTTCAAATGCACGTTCTGCCCGACCGGGCATCGCGACATGATCGCCGAGACCGGCCGCTTCCAGGGCGTCATGAAGTTCGAGCTCTTCCAGAAGATCATCGACGACTTCGGCGACTTCGAAAAGCCGATCAAGGTGCTGCGCATGTACAAGGACGGCGAGCCGTTCCTCAACAAGCGCATGGCCGATATGGTTGCCTATGCCAGGACGTCGGGGTGTGTCGACTACATCGACACCACGACGAACGGCACCTTCCTGTCTCCCGAACGGATCGGGCCGGTTCTGGAAGCCGGTATCGACAAGATCAATATTTCCGTTGATGGGATGAATGAAGAAACCTACCTGCGGTTCACCGGCTTCAAGTTCGACTTCAGGAAGTTCGTTGACAACATCAAGTGGATCTACGCCAACAAGGGAAATTGCGAGATTGTCGTTAAGATTCCGGCCGAACTCGTCACCGAGGCGCAACGCCAGGAATTTTTCGATACGTTTGGCGATCACTGCGACCGCATCTTTGTCGAAAATTTCGCTCCCTGCTGGCCGGAGTTCGACATCGAGAAGCATACCGGTGTGAAAATCAGCAAGGGCATCTATCAGCAGGAGATCGGCGAGACGGATACCTGCCCTTATATCTTCTATGGCTATTCGGTGAACGCCGACGGGCTGGTCAGTTCCTGCTTCCTGGACTGGGGCCGCAAGCTGGTGATCGGCGACGTGCGCAGCCAGTCGATGAAGGAAATCTGGAATTCACCGGCGATGAACGCGCTGCGTCTGCAGCACCTCGAGGGCCGTCGCAAGCAGAACCAGGTCTGCGGCAATTGCGGCCAGCTCAGCCACTGCCTGCCCGACAACATCGACGCGCATCGCCCCCTGCTGCTGGAGCGCTTCAAGGGACGCGTCGCGATTGATCCTGCGGTCGAGCCGCCCGGCGGAACGAGCCGCCGGTTTGCGGCAGTGGCGGCGGAATGAGGATCCTGCACGTCACGCCGCACCTCGGCGGCGGTGTCGGCAAGGCGCATGCGGCCATCAGCGCCGTTCTGCCTGAAATCGTGGAGCAGACCTTCGTCCTGCTCGAAGAGCCGCGCGATCTTCGCTATCTCGATCTGATCAAAAAAAGCGGCGCGCGCGTGGTGGTCGCGGAAGGCCTTACGCAAGTCGCCGAGCTGGCGAGGGCGGCCGACATCGTGCAGTTCGAATTCTGGAATCATCCGCGCATGTTCGAATGTCTGGCCCGCGCGGAGTTTCCGCCCATGCGCAGCGTGTTCTGGTCGCATATTTCGGGTATTGCCAGGCCGTTGATCCAGCCGATGCTGATGGCGGAAGCCGCGCGCTTCGTCTTCACGACCGAAGCTTCGCTTGCGGCGGCTTCCGTCGCCTCTTTGCGCCGGGCAACGCACAAGAGAGTTGCGGTGATCAACAGCGGGTTCGGCTTTCCGGGTGCGCAGCCGCGGTCCGCCAGGGGCAGGGCACCGGGGATCGCCTATCTCGGCACGGTCGACTTTGTGAAGATGCATCCGGGCATTTTCGACGTCATCGACGACTTAAGCGACGATGTCCGCGTCGCTCTCTGGGGCGAGGTCGACCCGAAAGGCGCCGTTGTTGCGCGGGCGAACGCCATGCGCCATCCGGAACGGGTCGAATTTAGGGGCAGGACATCCGATCCCGAGGCCGCGCTCGCCGACGCCGACATCTTCCTTTACCCGCTGCAGCGCGATCATTACGGGACTGCGGAAAATGCGCTGGTCGAAGCGATGTCCCTCGGGCTGGTGCCGCTTGTGCTCGACAACCCGGCGGAAAAGATGATCGTCCGCGACGGTGAGACCGGGTTTGTCGCCTCATCGGTTGCCGAGATGCGCTCGCTACTCGAGCTTATCCTCTTGCTCCCCGATGTCCGCGAAAGAATTTCCTGCAACGCAATCCGCGCGATCGCTGAGACCCGCACGCCGCAGCTGGCGGCGCAGGATTTCATGATCCTTTGGCTTGGCGTGCTTGCCGAGCCGACGCGTATTTGCAACTTCGCCGGTGCAATCGGCTCAACGCCGGCCGAGTGGTTCCTGTCGACGCAGCGGCTTGCCGGTGCGCCGTGGATCCCGCCGCGAACGGACGAAGCGCAAACACCCGCTAAAGGCACGCTCGCGCATTTCGAGAGCACGTTTGCGGACGATCGGTCAATTGCACTTATGAAAAAAACGGGCGTCTGAACAGGCGACCAGCGAGTCCGTCAGCCGCCGTGATGATGCCGGTGATGCGCGCTCAGCGTCAGTGATGGTCGGCGCTCCTGCGTCACCCCGCGCCGAGCAGCTCCATGCACTTATGAAAAAAGTAGATACCCAGCGCGAGGCCACCGATCGACGACCAACCCGAGATGATGTTGCCTGCCCGTTGAGTCAGCGCCCCGCAGGCGATCGCGGTTCCGAAGGGTAACACGACAAGCAAAACGATGAGCAGCACGTACATGTCAGTGCCTCATTTGACGACTGCGGCTATTGCGCAGGTGAACCCGAGAACGAACGAGGAAAGGTAGCCACAATAATAGAGCTGGATAGCATCGCCACCGTTGAAGATTGGCCGTCGTGCGCGGTTTCGCGCAAGCTCATAAAGGATCATTGCGATGCCGATCGCGAAAAATACGACGGCTGCGCCCGCAAGCTGCACTTTCTCCATCGCCGGTGACCTCAGCTGGACGTGTTGGTGACGTCAAACGAGGGAGCGCACGACTCAGCGAGCGCCACCGCCGTGGTGTTGGTAGCCCAGCCGGTCGGTCCGGCGTGCCGAAGTAGTGCATCCCGTCCCCTTGTTTGGATTCAAACCTACCACCTTCACGGCGATGACCAATAGCTGCTTGATGTCGGCCCGGATCGCACGCGATCCAATCCCTCAATCCAGCCATATAGGAAAAAATACCTTGACAGCGTAACGCTGCTCGGCTAGAAAGTAAAAACGCTCCACAAATGCGCTTTGAGACGCGGCCGCGGTGCCAACGTTCGGCAGCCGGTGAGGCTGCATGAACGCGGCCGCGTTCATGGCCGGCCAATTCGATCGGTTACAACATGATGTTAGCTCGCCTGAAATCACTGATCCGCTCGCCGGAGGCCAAGTCCTTACCCATCATGAGCCTGATTGCGCTCGAAGCCGGTGCAAGGCCGCGCTGGACTCCGCGCGACTATGCGGCGCTCGCCCGCGAGGGTTATACGCGGAACGCCGTCGTCTATCGGGCTGTGCGGCTCATTGCCGAAAGCATCGGATCGCTTTGCTTCGTTCTCTATGAAGGCGTCGCCGAGCGCGAAGACCATCCTTTGCTCGACCTGATCCGCCGGCCCAACCCGCGCCAGGATGGCGCTTCTTTCCTGGAAACCGTGGTCTCGCATCTTCTCCTCGCCGGGAATGCTTATGTCGAAGCGGTTTCCCTGGGCGCAAACAGCGGTGACCCGGGCGACCGGCATGTGCGCGAACTTTATGCGCTGCGTCCAGATCGCATGAAGCTGGTTCCCGGTGTGGATGGTTGGCCGCAGGCCTACGATTACACGGTTGCCGGCCGGACCGTGCGCTTCGAGCAGGCGGCAGCAGTGCCGCCGATCCTGCATCTGAATTTTTTCAATCCGGTCGACGATCACTATGGCATGAGTCCGCTGCAAGCGGCCGCCGTCGCCATCGATACCCATAATGCCGCAGCCGCCTGGAACAAGGCCTTGCTTGACAATGCCGCGCGGCCCTCGGGCGCGCTGGTGTACGCCGCCGGTGCTGGCATGATGCTCACAGAGCCGCAGCGGCAAAGCATCAAGAAGGAGTTTGCCGAGCAATACCAGGGCGTTTCCAACGCCGGCCGGCCATTGTTGCTGGACGGCGGGCTCGACTGGAAGCCGATGTCATTGTCGCCGCGTGAAATGGATTTTCTCGAGACCAAGCACGCGGCCGCGCGCGAGATCGCGCTCGCCTTCGGCGTGCCGCCGATGCTGCTAGCGATTCCCGGCGACAACACCTATGCCAACTATCAGGAAGCGAACCGCGCCTTCTGGCGGCAGACCGCCCTTCCGCTTGCCGCGCGTATCGCTTGCGCGCTCGCACACTGGCTGGCGCCGGCTTTCGGCGACGACGTGATGCTGGCAGTGGATACGGATCGTATCGAGGCGCTCGCCTCCGACCGCGCCGCGCTATGGCAGCGTGTGAGCGCTGCGCCATTCCTCACTGTCAACGAGAAGCGGCTTGCCACCGGATATGGGGCCGTGGAGGGCGGGGACGTGTTTCCGCCGATTCAATAAAAGCAGGCCTGGTGCGTGGCTCGCAAGGCGTCCGATACGAACTGCGGGCGCCGGTTGCCTGCATGTGACAAGGGCTGACTTGTCAAACTCTGATGAAAATCATCGACCTGCCGTGGGGGCAATGGTCCATGACGGATCTCATTGAAATTTTCAGCGAGCGCGGCGACCTCGCCCATCTTGCCCTGCTGCTGTGGGCGGCCTCGGCGAGCGCACTCGCTTGGTTCACGCTGCGCGAACTGGCCGCCGCCAGCCGACGCTTCGACGATTTTGTGCGCGAGCTCGCTCGCTTCAACGAGCGCTGCGCGCATGAACGGCCGGTCCCGCGCCGGCACCAAAAGGGTTGAAGGGAAGGAGCCTCGGTCGCCCAAGGCTCCGTATTATCGTCCGCCCGCTTGGTGAGCTTTAGTCAAACCTGAATTCGGGCGTGTTCTCGAGCGAGTCCTTGGTAGCGCCGCTCATGACCGCATGGTCGGGATACCATTTATGATTGGTGCCGGCTGATGTGCTCGTGGACGGGCGCGACATGCTTCCGGAAGCCGATCCTGTGGTGCCACCCGGGTTCGCCGATGATGTCTTCACCGGCGCGTTGACAAACCTCAGCTTGTCAATCTGCACCAGGATGTCGTGCTTGCCCATGCCGAGGAAACCACCGACTCCGATAACGACGCCATCAATCTTGCCCGATTTGTCGAGCAGAATCTCACTGATATCGCCGAGCTTCTCGTTCCGGTCGTTGTAGACGTTCAGGCCGATCAGCTTGGAGGCCCGCCACATCTCGCCCTGCGCCTTCGGCGTGCTGGCCGCCGGGCTTGGAGCCGGGGTTGTTGACGGCTGTGCCGCCGGCGGATTGGCGCCGGACGAAGCCGGCGGATTGTTCTGAGCAAGAGCGGGGATCAGCATTGCTGACGCGAGCAGCCCGCCGCAAATGAGTGCGCGCATGGTGCCACCTCTGTGTTTGTTCAACTGAGTGACCAAACGCGGGCGCTCGGGCAATGGTTCCTCGCGCTGTGGTTCCTCGCGCCATCCAAAATCGTTTCGTCGCAAATTGTCCGCCACACGATCTGCGCGCGGAGCGGCGCAGCATGTGCGACGGACGTGCACCCAGATTTTTCGGAAATCGAGTCTTCGAAGGACAAACGCCATGATGGAAGCGCCTGTGCCCGACCGCGATCCCGATGAGCGACACGACCATCTCGCCGTGTTTCGCGAATTTCTCGACCACCTCGAGCGCGCCGCGCGCCGCGTCGCGCCGACCCCCGCCAAAGACAGGCGCCCGCGGACGGATGTTCGCTAGCTAGCCATCACGATCTCCTGAAAGCCGCCCGGCCGGGGTGTCTCGGCCATTCATGATGCCTTCGCGCTCGTCATGGGCCCCGGGGTGATGCTTCCCGGGTGCGGCCGCTATTTGCGCGCGGCACGGAGCCGCAATGCTTTCCCTGCAATCCGAACCGACAGTCGCATCAGTCTTTGCACCGCGTACCACAATCGATGCCGAGGGCAGCGTCCAGGGCTATGCCAGCCTGTTTGGCGAGATCGACCAGGCCCGCGACATGGTCATGCGTGGCGCTTTCGCCGATACGCTTACCCGGCGCGGCGTTCGACGCATCCCGATGCTCTTCCAGCACAATCCATCCGAGCCGGTCGGCATTTGGTTGGAGTTGCGCGAAGACCATCGCGGCCTTTTCGCGCGCGGGCGGCTGATTCCCGAGGTTGCGCGCGGCCGGGAGATCCTGTCGCTTTTGCGCGCGGGCGCGATCGACGGCCTGTCCATAGGCTTCCGCGCCACGAAGGCGCGCATCGACCCGAAGACGCGCATTCGCCATCTGCATTCGGTCGATCTGTGGGAAATTTCGATCGTCACTTTCCCCCTGCTTGCGGGGGCGCGCGTTCATGCCGTCAAGCAGGCGGCTTCGGCGATGAAGCTGTCGCACGCACGCCGGCGCGCCGAGCGTGACTGGGAGCAGATGGTGCGGCCGGCGGCGCGCGCCGCGGTCCGTTAGCGAAGAGTCAGCCCTCGCCGCGCGCCCGCGATTCATAGTCGCCCGCGTGCGCGCGACAATACCATGTGCGCTTGAGGATCTTCTTCGGTTTTGAATCCTTCTGCACCGAGACGACCTCGACGCCGATCGGCACGGTCTTCTGGCATTCACGGCAGCGAACCTGCTCGGAAAGATAGATCTCTTCGACTACATCGCGGCCGGCGCGAATTTTTCCGAGAAGCTGACGCATTAGATTGCCTCTTTCAGCCGCAGCACGTTAGCACAATGACCGGAGTGTATGCGAAGGTTGGTTCTCACCGGATTAAGGCGCCGGCAGGAAACGCCCGGCAGTCATGTTCCGCCGCCGGCACCCGGTCTGCTAGGTTGGCCAGCCCGCATTTCATGACGAGGACCGGATGACGCGAGGATTGAATGCATCTGCCGTAAGTGTCGCGGCTTGCGCTGTGATCGCACTGTTGGTGACGACGCTGCCGGTTTCACCGGCGCAGGCGGCCAAGCCGCCCTACACGGGCTGTGTCGCGGTGACCAAACAGGAATACGACAGTGCCAAAAGACAGCATATGTTGCGCACCCGCTTCAGCCAGTATCTGCGCACCGGCTTGCCAGGCCGGCGCCAGTATTGGTATTGCCGGTGAGGAGATTCATGCGCAGAGCCGGGCTTGGACAGGCAGACTGGAGATGCAGATCGCTCCGCCAGCTACAAGGTTCGGTGCGCTGCGCATCGGGGCACTGACCGTCGCGATCGCCGGGACGCTCTTCTGGCTGTACACGTTCTACGGTATTGCCCAAGTACCCGTGGGCGACGGCACCGGCTTCCAGTGGATCGCAGTGATGCCGCTTGGGCTGGTCTTTATTGTGTTCACCTTGCCCGCATTGGTCTGCGCTTGCAACAACCAGTTCCTATGGGCCGCACTCGTACTCGGCTGCGCGGGCCTCGCTGCATTTGCGCTTCTGTGGAATGAACTGCTCAGCGAGTTTTATCACACGACATGAGAACCGGCGGGCGCCGGCGACATGACGGCCAATTTCTCCTGGGTCGGCTGATGGGGAGCCGCATCATGGCTTCCCGCGCCAGGCCTCGTCTCGCGCAGTCTCGTCCGCCAGCAGATGGGCATGGTTTGCGATCACGCGGCGTGCCTCTCGGCGGCGCGTATCCTTCAGCGCCTCCAGGAAGCGGGCGAAGAAACGAGCGAGCAGACTCCTGCGTCGTTTCTTTGTCGGCGCCGCCGGAAGCGGGGTGGCGGAATCCCGTGAATAGGTATCGTCGATGGCGTCCAACAAGGATTTCCTTTTGGGAGAAGCCTTACTCTCGGAATGAAAATGCCGGCGTGATGTCAGGCCACGAGCAATCCGGCCGTGGGGAGGCTGTGTGAGTACCGCTGCCGTTAGGGCGCCATCCGGGCGAAAGCTGCGGGCATTAAATGCCGACCGTGCGATTGCACGGGCATCGTG
>Ga0070741_10012092_pt1 | contig 15709 bp, 14 predicted proteins | sample Coa_R1_4_FD_66440 | JGI IMG/M metagenome (GOLD analysis project Ga0070741, IMG submission 66440) | Surface soil microbial communities from Centralia Pennsylvania, which are recovering from an underground coalmine fire - Coalmine... | ecosystem: Environmental > Terrestrial > Soil > Unclassified ...
GGCTAGCGGTCCTGGAACTCCGGCTTGCGCTTGGCGGCGAACGCCCGCGGCCCCTCCTTCGCGTCGTCGCTCGCGAACACCGCCATGCCGATCTTGGCCTCGATACCGAACGCGTCGTTCTCCGCCAGCCCCTCGGTCTCCCGGATCGTCCGCAGGATCGCGCGCACCGCCACCGGCCCGTTGGCGGCGATCATCTCCGCGATCTCCAGCGCCGCTGCCAAAGCGGTACCGTCCGGCACAACCCGCCCGATCAGGCCGAACGACAGGGCCTCGGCGGCCGTGATGTGCCGCCCGGTCAGCAGCAGCTCGCAGGCCACGGTGTACGGGATCTGCCGCGGCAGCCGCACCGCCGAGCCGCCCAGCGGGAACAGCCCCCAGCGCGCCTCGGACACGCCGAACCGCGCGCTCTCGCCCGCCACCCGGATGTCGCACGCCTGGAGGATCTCGGTGCCGCCGGCGATCGCCGGCCCCTCGACGGCCGCGATCAGCGGCTTGGTCAGCCGGCGCCCCTTGAGCAGCGGCTCGATCACCGAAAGGTCCAGCTCACCGGCCCGGTCGCCGGGGTGCGAGGTGGTCATCGCCTTCAGGTCGGCGCCCGCGCAGAACGAGCCGCCCGCGCCGGTCAGCACGCACGCCCGGACCGACGCGTCGCTGTCCACCCGGTCCCACGCCTCACGCATGATCGCGAGCATCGGCCCGCTCAGCGCGTTGCGCGCCCCGGGTCGGTTCAGCGTCACGATCAGGACGTGTCCGCGCTGCTCCACAAGCGCGTCGAGCTGCTCAGTCATATTTCACCTCTTGCCCGGAACAGTAACACGTTCTAGTTTCTACCCATGGCACTCAACATGGCGGATCTGTTCGAGCACGCCGTCGACGCGTTCTCCGACCGTGTCGCGCTGATCTACGGCGACCGCCAGGTCACCTACCGCGAGCTCGACGAGCGCGCCAACCGCCTGGCCCACCACCTGGCGCTCCGCCCCGGCAAGCACGTCGGGCTCTACGCGCGCAACTCGATCGAAGCCGTGGAGACGCTGCTCGCGGCCTGCAAGCTGCGCGCGGTCGCCATCAACATCAATTACAGATATATCCAGAACGAACTGGCGTACCACCTCAGGGACGCTGACTTGGCCGCAATCGTGTACGACAGGGAACTCGCTCCGGTCGTGGCCGACGTGGTCCCGCCAGACCTGCCGCGGGTGGAGATCGGCCCGGGCTACGACGACCTGCTCGCCGCCCAGCCGGCGGAGCGGGACTTCGGCGAACGCAGCGCCGACGACCTCTACATCATCTACACCGGCGGCACCACCGGCCATCCGAAGGGCGTGATGTGGCGCCACGAGGACATCTGGCGCACGCTCGGCGGCGGAATCGATTTCATCACCGGCGAGGTCCTGCCGGACGAGTGGGCCCAGTCCCGCAAGGGCGCCGAAGGCAGTCCCTTGGTCCGGATGGCCCCCGCCCCGCTGATCCACGGCGCCGCGATGGTGGCCACCCTGGGCGCCCTGTTCGGCGGCGACACGGTCGTCGTGCTGCCGAAGTTCGATCCGCACGCGGTCTGGGACGCGGTGCAGCGGCTCAAGGTCAACGTGCTGTCGATCATCGGCGACGCGATGGCCAGGCCGCTGCTGGAGGCGCTGGCCGAGCGGGACTATGACATTTCCTCGCTGTACTCGTTCAACACGACCGCCGCGCTCTTCTCGCCTTCGGTAAAGGAGGCGGTGATCAAGGCGCTGCCGAGCACCTACATCAGCGAAGCGATCGGCTCGACGGAAACCGGCTTCACCGGCATCGCGTTCGTCAGCCCGGGGGAGGAGCACCGCGGCGGTCCGACGGTCAACGCCGGCCCCGATGTGATCGTGATCGACGACGACGGCGCGGTCTGCGGGCCGGGCCAGACCGGCAGGCTCGGCCGCGGCGGGCATGTGCCGCTCGGCTACTACAACGACCCGGTCAAGACCGCCCAGATGTTCGCCGAGGTGAACGGCAAAAGGTACGCGGTGCCCGGCGACTGGGCGCGGGTCGAGGAGGACGGCACGATCACCCTGCTCGGCCGCGGCAACACGTGCGTGAACACCGGCGGGGAGAAGGTCTATCCCGAGGAGGTCGAGGGCGCGCTGAAGTCGCACCCGGACGTGTTCGACGCCCTCGTCATCGGCGTCCCCGACGAGCGGCTCGGCCAGCGGGTGGGCGCGCTGGTCCAGCTCAGACCCGACGCGACGGCGGACCTGCCGGCGCTGGAGGCACACGTGCGCGATCAGATCGCCGGTTACAAGGTGCCGCGCAGCATCTGGCTGGTCGGCGAGATCGGCCGCACGGTTTCCGGCAAGGCCGACTACGGCTGGGCACGTGATCACATCACGGCGCACCCGCCAGCGAAGGTGACAGCATGACCATGCGTACCCCGCTGTGTGACCTGCTCGGCATCGAGCACCCGATCGTCGGATTCACCCCGTCCGAGCACGTCGCCGCGGCGATCAGCCGGGCCGGCGGGCTCGGCGTGCTCGGCTGCGTCCGGTTCAACGACCCGGCCGAACTGGATACCGTACTCGGCTGGATGGACAAGAACACCGACGGCCGGCCGTTCGGGATAGATGTGGTCATGCCGGCTCGGGTACCGGAGGAGGGAACGTCGCGCGACCTGAGCGCCATGATCCCGGCGAGTCACAAGGAGTTCGTCGAGCAGACCCTGCTCAAGCTCGGCGTTCCGCCGCTCGGCGCCGGCGAACACGGTGCTGGCCGGCCGGCGGACGGCGTGCTCGGCTGGCTGCATTCGGTGGCCCGGCAGCACGTCGAGGTCGCGCTGTCGCACCCGGCCCGGCTGATCGCCAACGCGCTCGGCCCGCCGCCGCCCGACGTGATCGAGGCCGCACACGGCTCCGGGATGCTGGTCGCCGCGCTGGCCGGCAAGGCGGAGCACGCCCGCCGCCAGGTGGCCAGCGGCGTGGACATCGTCGTCGCGCAGGGCTACGAGGCGGGCGGCCACACCGGCGAGATCGCCTCGATGGTCCTGGTTCCCGAGATCGTGGACGCGGTCGGCCCGGATGTCCCGGTGCTCGCCGCGGGCGGCATCGGCTCCGGGCGGCAGGTGGCGGCCGCGCTCGCGCTGGGCGCGGTCGGCGTCTGGATGGGCTCCGCCTGGCTGGTCACCGCCGAGTACAGCATCGGCGCCGGCGGGCTGCGCACGGCGCTGCTGAATGCCACGTCATCGGACACGGTGCGGTCCCGCATCTACAGCGGCAAGCCGGCCCGGCTGCTGAAGAACAAGTGGACGCAGGCCTGGGCCGAGCCCGGCGCACCCGCTCCGCTGCCGATGCCGCTCCAGAACGTCCTGGTCGCCGAGGCGCACCGCCGCCTGATCGAGTCCGGGGACCCCGAGGTGGTGCCCATGCCGGCCGGCCAGATAGTCGGCCGGCTCAACGAGGTGCGCCCGGTCGCCGACGTGATCGCCGACCTGGTCAGCGAGGCCGGAGAAACGCTACGCCGACTCAGCTCTGCTGCCTCCGGGGGGGACGACCCCCCCGAGCCCCCCCGTGAAACCATGGCTTCATGAGGATCTCCGTCAGCGCTGGTTACTGGAGTTCGGGCCCGCCAGCCGGCGCCGCCGAACTGTTCGAGGCCGCGGACCGGATGGGCATCGACCAGGTCTGGACCGCGGAGGCCTACGGCAGCGACGCGTGGACCCCGCTGGCCTGGTGGGGTTCGCGGACCAAGAACATCAAGCTCGGCACCGCGGTGTCCCAGTTGTCCGCCCGTCCGCCGGTCACGCTCGCGATGACCGCGATGACGATGGACCACCTGACCGAGGGCCGGGTGCTGCTCGGCATCGGCACCAGCAACCCGCAGGTGGTCGAGGGCTGGTACGGCCAGCCATACCCGCGCCCGCTGGAACGGACCCGCGAGTACATCGAGATCGTGCGCCGGGTGGTCGCCCGCGGCGAGCCGGTCGAGTATGACGGCAAGCACTACCAGCTTCCGCTGCGGCCGCCGGCGGGCACCGGCCTCGGCAAGCCGCTGCGCTCCATCCTCCACCCGTACCGCACCGAGATCCCGATCTACCTCGGCGCGGAGGGGCCGAAGAACGTGGCGCTCGGCGCCGAGATCGCCGACGGCTGGAACGCCATCTTCTTCTCGCCGAAGATGAACGACTTCTACGCCGCGGCCCTCGCCGAGGGCTTCGCCCGGCCGGGCGCCCGGCACACGAGCCAGACCTTCGACGTGGTCGGCGGCCCGCTGGCGATCATCCCCGACGACGACGTGGAGCGGGCCGCCGACCGGCTGCGCCCGACGCTGGCGCTGTACATCGGCGGCATGGGCGCCCGCGGCGTGAACTTCCACAACGAGGTCTTCGTCCGGATGGGCTATGAGGCCGAGTCCAAGAAGATCCAGGACCACTACCTGGCCGGGGACAAGAAGTCCGCGATCGCCGCCGTCCCCACCGCGATGGTGGCCGACGTGGCCCTGATCGGACCCTGGGCCAAGATCGCCGAAGAGATGGCAGCGTGGCGGCGGACGGTGCTGACGACGTTCTCCATCCAGGCAGACCCTAGGCATTTTGAGCGAATAGTGAAAATTATTCGGGCTGATTGAACCGGACCGGCCTCGGGAACGTAGTACCAGTTGTGGGGAGCATGAGGGGGGCGTCACTGCCCCGACGGTCGCTGTGCGGGGCCGTCGGGGCGGGTTTTCTGACCGCCTCCGGAGCAATACACCTCGACCTGTACCTCACCGGGTACCGGACGATTCCGACCATCGGCTGGATGTTCCTGCTGCAGGTCATCGCCGCTTTTGTGCTCGCGGCCGCGATCTTGCTGACGTTCTGGACATCCGGGCCGCTCGCGCCGCTCACGGCCGCGGCAGGCGCCCTGTTCGCGCTGGCCACCCTCGGTGGCTACCTGCTGTCGATCTGGGTAGGCCTGTTCGGCTTCCGCGAGGTGCGCACCACGGCCGGCATCGTGGCCGGCGTGCTCGACGTGGCCGCGTTCGCGTTCCTGGCGGCCCTCGTTGTGCTCAGCGCGGGTCTCAGGCTGCCAAGGGTCCCGGTGATCCCGGCCGTGACGCTGGTGACGATCGTCGCTCTCGCCCTGCTCGGTGCCGGCGCTGCCACCGCACAGAGCGGGAGCGGCCCGGCGACGGCGTCATCGGGCCAGGAACTGCGCACCGGCACGATCGGCGGTGTGACCGTGGTGACCAACAGCAAAGGCCTGACCCTGTACTGGTTCGCGCCCGACACCAAGACGGCGTCGAAATGCACCGGCAGCTGTGCCGTCTACTGGCCGCCGGTATACGGAAAGGCCAAGGCGGGCCCGGGTGTCACCGGCACCCTCGGCACGATCACCCGGCCCGACGGGACCACCCAGGCCACCTACAACGGCCGCCCGCTGTACACCTACGTCTCCGACACCGCCCCCGGCCAGGCCACCGGCAACAACCTGGACCTCAACGGCGGCGTCTGGCACGAGGTCACGATCAGCGGGTAACCGCCGTGTGAACGGCAGCTGGATCTCGAAGACCTGCTGGCTTACGTCGGCGACTTCCTGCACCTCGTTGACCCACACCTCGCGCCCCGGTGGCGAGGTCTGGAAGCCCTGCGCGTCCGCCCAGCGGATCAGGTCGTGGTACACCATGGGGAAGATGCTGGCGGCCGGGCCGCTGCGCATGGCGACCGCCGCCTCGACCTCGGGCAAGGTCTGGTACGTCGCGGGCGGGGGCAGTTCGCCGGGCGGGTGCTTGACGGGCAGGGCCAGGTAGACCCGGACCTCGCCGCTGTCCAGGTCCTCGTAGAAGATCATGCGGTGACCCGACGGCGTGACGAGCGCTGGGATGCCGAGCCGATCAAACTGCTCGGCCAGCTGATTGACCACGGGAGCGATGTTCCCCGGGCCGTACCCTGGCGCCGTTGCGGTGAGCGTCACCACGCCCGTGGCAGGAATCGTCTTGGCGGTGATGTCGTCGGCAGGCATCTGCCCCTCTTTCTCGATGTAGCGAAGTCGTGCCTCGACCGTCAGCAGCTGGTCCTGGTGCGCCTTGAGCTCCTGTTCCAGCTGAGCGCGCCGGAGCATGAGCATGCCGCGGAGCTCTCCCACGGTGATCCCGGCGAGGAGCTGCTTGGCCTGCGCGAGCGAAAGCCCCAGCTCCTTCAGCGCGAGGATCCGGTTGAGCCGCCCAAGCTGGTCCGCCGTGTAGCCGCGGTAACCGGTCTCTGGATCGACCCGCGCCGGGTGCAGCAGTCCGATCTCGTCGTAGTGCCGCAACGTGCGGACCGACACGGTGCCGAGCCTGGCGAACTCGCCGATGCTGAACATGAGACGAGCATGCACCCCTCACGCAACGGGAGAGTCAAGCCAGTAGCTCGCCAGATTTTGCCGGGTCCGCCCAGCAAAGCGGCCCGAAAATGATTGCGGACACTTACCCTCCCGATCTGGGGGGGTAAGTGTCCGCAATGATCTGGCACGCCTGTCGGTTCACCCAAAATAGAACCGATATCCGATTTGTGACGGCGGGCTCCACCCCGCGGCTCGACTACCGGAGGTACGTGGCCCCCGAGCCCCCCGCTAGGGGGTTCTGGGAGCCACGCACTCCCTTGGGTCCGAGGTGTGAGCGCGTCCCGAAACGGGTGATCGTCGCCGCCGAGCTGCCGCTCACCCCGCTCGCCAAGCCGGGCAAGAAGGCCTTGCGCGCACGCTACGGCAAACCTTAACGGCGGGCACGGTACGCCCGGATGGTCTGCAGCTTGTGCCAGCGGGCGTACCGTTCCACCTCCGCTCCGTCGCCGTTCTGGAGCAGCTCGATCAGGTGGGAGTGCTCCCGCGCCGACTCGCCGAGCCGGTCGGGCAGGTAGGTGAACATCGTGGACCGGATCCGGTCCAGCCGGTCACTTGTCTGGTGCAGCAACTCGACCAGGTAGGCGTTGCCGCACCGGGCGGTGATCAGGTCGTGCAGCTCGCGGTTCAGCGCGCCGAACCGCACCGGGTCCGCCGAGCGCTCCATCGAGGACACGAGCGACCGCAGCCGGACGAAGTCCGCCGGGACGAGCCGCGGCTGCGCGAAAGCGGTGGCCGCACCCTCCAGGATGGCCAGCGTGGTCATCTCCTGTTCCCACGCCGTGTCGTCGACGGGCGAGACGATCGCGCCGGCGTTGGGCTTGAACCGGACCCAGCCTTCTGCCTCCAGACGGCGCAGCGCCTCGCGAACCGGAATGGGGGAGACGCCCAGCTCGCGGGCCAGCGCGTCGATGTTCAGCCGGGCCAGCGGCGGGTACTGACCGCCGTGGATCCGGTCGCGCAGGGTCGCATAGGTCTGCTCCTGCTTGTTCAGCTACTTCTCCTCAACGCACGGGTTGACGCATTCGCCGAGACCCTCGATATAGCTGCGCAGCACGTTGCCCGGACGCAGGTAGACCGGCGGTTTGCGGGCATCGCCGACGCCGGCCGGCGTCCCGGTGGCGATCAGGTCGCCGGGCCGCAGCGTGATGGCCTGGCTGGCGTACGCGACGATCTCAGCGGGGCTGAACAGCAGGTCCGACGTCCGGGACTGCTGCATCACCACGCCGTCGACCTCGGTCCTGACCTCCAGGTCCGCGGCGTTCCCGACCTCGTCCGGGGTGACCAGGTAGGGTCCGGCCGGGGTCGCCCGCTCGAACATCTTGCCCGCCAGCCATTGCAGGGTGCGCCGCTGCCAGTCACGCATCGACACGTCGTTCATCACCGTGTATCCGGCGATCGCCTCCGCTGCTTCCGCCGTGGTGGCCCGCTTGACCGGCCGGCCGATGACCACGCCGAGCTCCACCTCCCAGTCCACCCGCTCGCTCACCGACGGCAGCACCAGCTCGTCCCGCGCACCCAGCAGCGAGTCCGCGAACTTGGCGAACAGCGTGGGGTACGCCGGCAGCTCTCGCCCGGTTTCGGCGATGTGCGCCCGGTAGTTCAGGCCGACGCACATGATCTTCGAAGGGTCCGGCACCACCGGGGCGAAGGAGGCCGCCGCGACGGGCACCGGCGCCGCGCCCGGCCGGTCGGGCACGACACCGCCGGAAGCCAGCAGTTCTCCCACGTCGGCGGCCGCCACCGGGACGAGTACCGAACCGTCCAGCCGCGCCGCGGTCGTGCCGTCATCGGTCCTGATCGTCGCGAATCGCATGGCTCGACCCTATCGTGCCCGGGCCCAGTTCATATACGATCCGGGGCATGACGGTTGTGGCGAGGCCCGGGAAGATCGTCGCGGTGCACGTCAGCTACCGAAGCCGGGCGGCGGAGCGCGGCACGCTGCCGCCCTGGCCGTCGTACTTCCTGAAGCCGTCTTCGTCGCTCGCGGACAGCGGCGACCCGGTCGTGCGCCCGCCGGGCTGTGAGCTGCTGGCCTTCGAGGGGGAGGTGGCCCTGGTCATCGGCCGCCGGGCGACCAGGGTGAACCGGGCAGCGGCCTGGGAGCATGTGCGATGGATCACCGCGGCGAACGACTTCGGCGTGTACGACCTGCGGTACGCCGACCGGGGCTCGAACCTGCGGTCCAAAGGCATCGACGGGTTCACCCCGCTGGGCCCGCGGCTGCTCGACCCGCGGACCGCGGACATGGCCGAGCTGCGCCTGCGCACCTGGGTGAACGGGAACCTGGTCCAGGACGCCTGGCCGGCCAGGGACATGCTGTTCGGCTTCAGCGACATCGTCGCCGACCTGTCCCGGCTGGTCACGCTCGAACCGGGCGACATCATCCTCACCGGGACCCCGACGGGTTCCACCGTCGTCAAGCCGGGTGACACGGTCGAGGTGGAGGTCAGCGCGGGCGACCAGTCGACCGGGCGGCTGACCAGCCCGATAACCGAGGCCGACTACACCCTGGAGCCACCCGGCGCGATGCCGAAGGCGGACGAAGAACAGCGCGCGGCCGCCTACGGCACCCAGACTCCGGCGAGCGACGGCGTACTCGACCAATTCACCCGGGTCGCCACCGCCACGCTGGCCTCTCAGCTGCGCAAGCGCGGCCTGAACGGCTGCACGCTCGACGGGCTCCGGACCACGCACCCCGCCACTCGCATGGCCGGGTACGCCCGGACCGTCCGCTACCTCCCGCTCCGGGAGGATCTGTTCGCGACCCATGGCGGCGCGATGAACGCCCAGAAGCGCGCGATCGAGGAGATCCGGCCGCGGGAAGTCCTGGTCATCGACGCCCGCGGCGACACCACGGCCGGCACGATCGGCGACATCCTCGCCCTCCGCGCACAGCAACGCGGTGCGCACGGCATCGTCACCGATGGCGCCATCCGCGACAGCGCCGCGCTCGCCGCCCTGGACATTCCCACCTACCACGCCGCCGTCCATCCGGCAGTGCTTGGCCGCCGTCACGTCCCGTGGGAGACGAACGTCGCGATCGCCTGCGCAGGCGTCACCGTGCGGCCCGGTGACATCGTGGTCGGTGACGCGGACGGCGTGGTCGTCATCCCGCCCGGCATCGCCGCCGAAGTCCTCGCCGACGCCACCGAGCAGGAACGCCAGGAGGCGTTCATAGCGACCCGGGTCGCGGCCGGCGAGGCCATCGCGGGCCTGTACCCGCTCAGCGATAAATGGCGGCCGGCGTACGAGAAATGGCGGGACGAGCAATGAGGTTCCGGTCCGATCCGCACGCGCACATCCGCGGCTCGATCGCTCCCGTCGTCACCCCGTTCACCGACGACGGCGCCCTCGACACGCAAGGCCTTGCCAACCTGATTCGCTGGCAGCTCGACTCCGGGTCGCACGGCATCTCGCTGGGCGGCTCCACCGGCGAGCCCAGCGCCCAGACCACCGCCGAACGCAAGCAGGCGATGGACACGGCGGCAACGCTGATCGCCGACCGCGTCCCCTTCCTCCCCGGCACCGGCTCAGCGAAGCTGGACGAGACCCTCGAGCTCACCGCGCACGCTCAGCAGATAGGCGCCGACGCCGCCCTGGTCATCACCCCGTACTACGCGAGGCCGACCCAGGAGGGCCTCTACCAGTGGTACGCCACGGTCGCCGGAAACGCTCCTGACCTGCCGGTATTTGTCTACAACGTGCCGTCGAGGACCGCCGTCGACATCGCTCCCGACACCGTGGCCCGCCTCCGGCGACATCACCCCAACATCGTCGGGGTCAAGGAGACCACCAAGGACTTCGAGCACTTCTCCCGCGTTCTGCACGCCGCCGGCCGCGACACGATCATCCTGTCCGGCATCGAGCTGCTGTGCCTGCCGCTGCTCGCCCTCGGCGGCAGCGGCTTCGTCAGCGCGACGGCCAACATCGCACCGGCGGCGACCGCGAAAATGTACGACCACTGGACAAAAGGCGACCAGGATACGGCGCGTGACCTGCACTATGCCCTGCACCCGCTGGTCGACGTGACGTTCACCGAGACCAACCCGGCCCCGGTCAAGTGGGTCCTGCGTCAGGCCGGCCTGATCCGCAGCCACCGCGTCCGGCCGCCGCTGGTGCCCCTCACCGCCGAAGGCCAGCACCGCGTCACCCGGCTGCTCCACGACGGCGCTTCGGCGCTTACCGCTCCGATCGTGGCACCCTTATGCCATGACCACGCCGTTCCCGTCGCCAACGACCCCGGCGAGTTCACGCACCGAGGTCTTCGTCCGCTACCTCGACTACTTCCGCTCCCGGCTGAGCGAGAAGCTGGAAAGCCTGCCGCCCGGCGACCTGCGGACCAGCAGGCTCCCGTCCGGCTGGACCCCGCTTGAGCTGCTCAAGCACCTGCGCCACGTCGAGCGCCGCTGGCTCGAGTGGGGCTTCGCGGGCCAGCCCGTCGACGACCCGTGGGCCGATCACCGGGACGGCAAGTGGTTCGTCGAGCCGGACGAGACGCTGGACTCGCTGCTGGCCGAGTTCCGCGAGCAGGCTGCCCGGAGTAACGCGATCATCGAGGCGCATGATCTAGCGGATGTGGGCCAGCCGGGCGAACGATGGGACGGCGCCGCTCCCGCCAATCTGGAACGGGTACTGTTCCACGTGCTACAGGAGTACGCACGCCATCTCGGCCACCTGGACATCGTCGCCGAGCTGGCCGCTGGGGAGGCTGGCGAATAGCCATGAGGCTGCCGCACTACATCGGCGGGATGCACGTGCCGAGCGCGGACGGTGCGGAGTTCGAGGTCGCCGACCCGGTGACGAACAAGGTTTACGCGACCGTCGCGGCCGGCGGTGAACGCGACATCGACGACGCGGTCGCGGTGGCCACCGCCGCGTTCCCGCGGTGGGCGGCGTTCGACACAAGGCGCCGCGCGACCGTGCTGAACCGGATCGCGGACGGCATCGAGGCCCGCGCGGCCAAGATCGCCGAGACCGAGACGTTCGACACCGGCCTGCCGATCACCCAGGCGCGTGGCCAGGCCGCCCGCGCCGCGGAGAACTTCCGGTTCTTCGCCGACGTCGCGGTGACCATGCACGAGGACGCGTTCCGTACCCCCGGCCAGCTCGGCTACGTGACCCGCGATCCGGCCGGCGTGGCGGGCCTGATCACGCCGTGGAACACCCCCTTCATGCTGGAATCCTGGAAGCTGGCGCCCGCCCTGGCCGCAGGCTGCGCCGTCGTGCTCAAGCCGGCCGAATGGACGCCGCTCTCCGCCAGCCTGCTCCCCGAGATCATGACCGAGGCCGGCGTGCCCGACGGCGTGTTCAACATCGTGCACGGCATCGGCGAGCAGGCCGGCGCAGCCCTGGTCGCCCACCCAGGAGTACCCCGCATCTCGTTCACCGGCGAGACCACGACAGGCCGGCTGATCATGGCCGCCGCCGCGCCGCACCTCAAGGGCCTGTCGATGGAACTCGGCGGCAAGTCCCCCTGCCTGATCTTCGCCGACGCTGACCTCGACAAAGCGGTAGACAGCTCGCTGTTCGGCGTGTTCTCGCTGAACGGCGAGCGCTGCACCGCCGGCTCCCGCATTCTGGCAGAACGACAAATCTACGACGAACTGGTAACCCGCCTCGCCGCGCGAGCTAAGCGAATCCGGGTCGGCGACCCGTCCGATCCCAAAACCGAGATCGGCGCGCTCGTCCACCCCGAGCACTACGCCCGCGTACTCTCCTACGTCCAAGCCGGCCGCGATGAGGGCGCCCGCCTCGTCGCCGGCGGCGCCCGGCCCGCCAAGCTGCCGACCGGCAACTACCTGGCCGCCACCGTGTTCGCCGATGTCACCCCCGGGATGCGCATCTTCCGCGAAGAGATCTTCGGCCCCGTTGTCTGCGTCACTCCGTTCGATAACGAGAGTAGCGCAATCGAACTAGCGAATGCAACTTCGTATGGTCTCGCGGCCTACATCTGGACCAGCGACCTTTCCCGCGCGCACCGCGTCGCCCACTCGGTGCAATCGGGCATGACGTGGGTCAACTCGCACAACGTGCGCGACCTCCGCACCCCCTTCGGCGGCGTGAAGTCCAGCGGCCTCGGCCGCGAAGGCGGTCCCCACAGCCTCGACTTCTACACCCAGACCCGCATGGTTCACATTGCCCTCACCCCTCCCAAAACCCCCCGCTTCGGCAGTGAATAATGTGACGCAAGCGCCCCGAGAGCCTCCTCCCATGTCAAAAAAGTGCTTCATGTCAATAAAAGCGCCAAATCCGCACCCTTTTCCAACACAAAGCACTTTTCTAACACGTTAAGACATCTAACCGTCCCGACAAAAGCCACAAAAAGCGCAACTCCGGCGCTCGCCGCCGCGACGCCGCACCCTCCGCGAACAGTCGGTTCGAAAAGCGCGGACAAAGCACACAAACCCGCCAGCCGCGAACCTCCGCCAGCCGCGAACCTCCGCCAGCCGCGAACCTCCGCCAGCGGCGCGGCGGCGGCGGGCGGGGGCGCGGGCGGGTTAGCTTAGGCGTTCTACCTCTAGGTCGCCGGCGGCTTGGCGGGCGCGGAGGATCTTTTTGAAGAACTTGCCGGTGGTGGTCTTCGGGATTTCTTTGACGAAGGCCCAGTTTTCCGGGACCTGCCAGTGAGCGACCTTGCCCTCGAGGAAGTCGGCGAGGTCTTGGGCGGTGACCGTCGCTTCGTCAGCCGGCGAATCACGCAGGACCACGCAGGCGAGCGGGCGCTCGGTCCACTTCTCGTCGGGGATGCCGATCACCGCGGCCTCAAGCACGGCGGGGTGGCCCATCAGCTCGTTCTCCAGCGCCACGCTGGAGATCCACTCGCCGCCGGACTTGATCACGTCCTTGATCCGGTCGGTGATCTGGAAGAAGCCGCGCTCGTCGATCGTGCCGGTGTCCCCGGTGCGCAGCCAGCCGTCGTGGAACTTCTCCGGGGCCGGGTCCTTGTGGTACGCGCCGGTGATCCACGGCCCGCGCACCTCGATCTCGCCTTCGGCCACGCCGTCCCACGGCAGTTCCGCGCCGTCCCGGCCGGTGATGCGCATCTCCACGCCGGGCATGACCCGGCCGGACTTCATCCGCCAGTCCAGCTCCTCGGCGGAGCCTTCTGGTACACCGGGCGGCGGGAACGCCATACCGCCGACCGGACTGGTCTCCGTCATACCCCAGCCCTGGACGATGCGCAGCCCGTACTTGTGCTGGAACTGCTCGAGCAGCGCGCGCGGCGCCGCGGCCCCGCCCGAGTTGCCGAACCGCAGCGAGGACAGGTCGATGTCGCGGACCTTGCCGTACTCGAGGATCCAGTTCCAGATCGTCGGCACCGCGGCGGTGACCGTGGTCCGTTCGGTCTCGATGAACGTGACCAGGTTTTCCGGCTGGAGGAACGGGCCGGGCATGTGCAGCGTCGCGCCGGTGAGGAACGCGGCGAACGGCAGGCCCCACGCGTTCACGTGGAACATCGGGACGATGACCAGGGCGCGGTCCTCCTCGGTGATGCCCTTGATGCACGCCGACGTCACGGCCAGCGCGTGCAGGAACGTGGACCGGTGCGAGTAGACCACGCCCTTGGGGTCGCCGGTGGTGCCGCTGGTGTAACACATCAGCGCGGCGGACCGCTCGTCGAGTTCGGGCCAGTCGTAGGCGGGCTGTTCGGCGGCGATCAGGTCGTCGTACCGGTATACCGGCACGTCGCCGTCCAGCGCGCTGGCGTCGCCGGATCCGCAGACGATGAACGCCAGGACGTTCGGTGAAAGATGGTTTTTGACGGCGGCCAGCAGCGGGACCAGCGTGTCGTCGACGATGATCACGCGGTCCTCGGCGTGGTTGGCGATGTGCGCGATCGTCGGCGGGTCCAGCCGGATGTTCAGCGTGTGCAGCACCGCGCCCATGCACGGCACCGCGAGGTAGGCCTCGAGGTGCTCCTGGTGATTCCAGCAGAGGGTGGCGACCGGATCGTTCGGCCGGATGCCGAGCCTGGTCAGGGCGTTCGCCAGCCGGGCGGCGTTGTCCGCCACCGTGCGGTAGTCCGCCCGGCGAGGGCCGTTACCGGTCCAGGTCACGCATTCGCTGCGGCCGTAGATCTGGACGCCGTGCCGCATGATCGCGCTGATCGTGAGCGGAAAGTCCTGCATGGTGCTGGTGATCATAGGAGCGGTCCTCCCTGGCAGGGCGATTCTAAACTGGGGGAGGCATCCCCCAGACCCCCTCGCTTACTGGTCGGTACGGTAAGGGGAGCCCGGCTGTCAGTCAACGGAGGTGCGCGTGCCCCGCCAGATCGTTCTCGCCTCGCGGCCGTCCGGGTGGCCGGTCGCCGCGAACTTCGCCGTGACCGAAGTTCCGTCCGCCGACCTCGCCGACGGGCAGGTCCGGGTGCGGAACCTGTTCATGTCCGTGGACCCGTACATGCGGGGCCGGATGGATGACGCGAAGTCGTACATACCGCCGTTCCAGGTCGGTGAGCCGCTGGAGGGCGGCGCGGTCGGCGAGGTGACCGAGACCAAGTCGCCCGATCTGGCGGTCGGCGACCTGGTGCTGCACCAGCTCGGCTGGCGGGACGAGGCGGTGCTGCCGGGCAGGCACGCGCAGCGCGTCGAATCGATTCCCGGGCTGTCGCCGTCGGCCTACCTGGGCGTGCTCGGGATGCCCGCGCTGACTGCCTATGTCGGGCTGCTCGACATCGCCGGGCTCAAGAGCGGCGACGTCGTGTTCGTGTCCGGTGCGGCCGGCGCGGTCGGCAGCATGGCCGGGCAGTTCGCGAAGCTCCTCGGTGCCTCGCGGGTCATCGGCAGCGCGGGAACGGACGAGAAGGTGCGCTGGCTGCGCGAGATCGGCTACGACGCGGCGTTCAGCTACAAGCACGGTCCGGTGCATGAGCAGCTGCGCGAGGCGGCTCCGGACGGCATCGACGTGTACTTCGACAACGTGGGCGACGATCATCTGGAGGCGGCGCTGTCCGCGCTGCGCCAGAACGGCCGGGTGGCACTGTGCGGCGCGATCGCGAACTACAACGCGACCGAACCCAGGGGCCCGCGCAACCTGGGGCTGGCCATCAGCAAGCGGCTCACCCTGCGCGGCTACATCATCCTCGACCATGGGTCCAGGCTGCCGGATATGGTCGCGGACGTGACCGGCTGGCTGCGGGACGGCAAGCTACAGCACGCCGAGACCGTCATGGACGGCCTGAACCGCGCGCCGGACGCGTTCCTGGCGATGCTCAGCGGCGGGAACACCGGCAAGATGATCGTCCGGCTCTAGAGCTCCATCAGGCGGTTATGGCACGGATAACGTTGGCGATCGGCTTGCCCTGGTGGCGGGTCCACCGCATAGCGGCGACGTCGAGGATGGCCCAGTTGCTGTGCTCGGCGCCGTCGCAGTCCAGGCCGGTGATC
>Ga0070741_10012093_pt1 | contig 15709 bp, 21 predicted proteins | sample Coa_R1_4_FD_66440 | JGI IMG/M metagenome (GOLD analysis project Ga0070741, IMG submission 66440) | Surface soil microbial communities from Centralia Pennsylvania, which are recovering from an underground coalmine fire - Coalmine... | ecosystem: Environmental > Terrestrial > Soil > Unclassified ...
ACGGAACCGTCGAGGTGAAGCTCGCCCCGTCGAACTGCGTCCAGTGCGGCGCCATCACCGCCAAAGGCGGCCGCCTCACCCCGCCGGAAGGCGGCAGCGGCCCCGAGTACACCGTCACGTAGCGCGCTTGCGCGCGTTTCGTCACGGTGGCTGCCACCGGGGCTTGGTGCCGTCCGCCATCGTCGCGCAGAACGCCACGAATGCTGCTACGGCGCGTTCCGGCGTCTGCCCGAACAGTGCGAGGAGCTCGTCTCGCGCAAGCGGGATCGTTGAGAATCGACGGCCGATCGTCGCCGGGTAGCTCGTCCAGACGTACGCCTCGAGCTCGCGCCTGCCGCCGGCCCGTTGCGGGTTCTGGACGACGTACCGGATCGCGTTCAGGAGACTCTTCTCCTTCTTGATGCGGTTGTTCCAGTAACGCTTTCCGAAGAGGTGGTTCACCCGTCCGTGAACCCGGTTGTAGTGGACGGCGTACCCGGTATTCAGCTCGCACATCCCGTCGGACAGGCCCTGTTCGCCCACATACAGGACGAGGTGGTAGTGGTTGTCCATCAGACAGTAGGCGATGATCCGCCAGCCGAACTTCCTCGCCACGCGGGTCAGATGGAGCGCGAAGAAGGTCCGGTCGCGATCGTCGTCGTAGATGCGCCGCTTGTTGTTCCCGCGTGCGACCACGTGGTGGTAGCCGATCCCCTCGTCGCGCAGCCGGTAGCTCACGACGCCGAGAGTAGAGGGGTGAATGTGCCGAGACTGTAACCGTTTAGATACCGGCACGAACTTGTGGCACTTTCGTCACGGTGGCTGCCGCCGGGGCTTTCGTCACGGTGGCTGCCGCCGGGGCTTTGCGCCGCCGAGCCGGGCCGGAGGCTTATAGCCGTCTGGCCTCGATGATCCGCTGCAGGAAGCGCTGCGTTCGCTCTTCGCGGGGGGCGGTGAAGATCTGCTCCGGCGGGCCTTGCTCGAGGATGCGGCCCTCGTCGAGGAAGCACACACGGTTCGCGATGTCGCGGGCGAACGACATCTCGTGCGTCGCGAGCACCATCGTCATCCCGGCCGAGGCCAGCTCGCGGATCACCGACAGCACCTCCGCGACGAGCTCCGGGTCGAGCGCGCTCGTCACCTCGTCGAACAGCATCAGCTCGGGCTGCATCGCGAGCGCCCGCACGATCGCCACCCGCTGCTGCTGGCCGCCCGACAGCCGGTCCGGATACTCGTCGCGCTTGTCCGCGAGCCCGAAGCGCTCGAGCAGCGCGACCGCCCGCTCCTCCGCGTCCCGCCGCGACAGCCGCAGCACGTCGCGCGGCGCCAGCGTCACGTTGCGCAGCACGCTCATGTGCGGGAAGAGGTTGTACGACTGGAAGACGATCCCGATCCGCCGCCGCACCGAGTTCACGTCACGCGATCGCGAGACGACCTCGCCGCCGAGCAGGATCGAGCCCGCGTCGATCGGCTCCAGCAGGTTCACGCAGCGGAGCAGCGTCGACTTGCCCGACCCCGACGCGCCGATCAGGCACACCACCTCGTGCTCGCCCACCTCGAGGTCGACGCCGCGCAGCACCTCGTGCCGCCCGAACGACTTGCGAAGCCCGACCACCGACAGCGCGCTCACGCCACGCCCGCCGCCTGCCGGCGCCGCCGGTCGCGTGCGATCAGCCAGTCGGTGAACCGCGCGAGCGGGATCGTGATCGCGACGAACAGCACGGCCGCTGCCAGGTAGGACGTGTAGTTGAACGTCGCGTTCGCGTCGATCTGCGACTGGTTGAACGCCTCGATCGCGCCGAGCGTGCCGACGAGCGCCGTGTCCTTCTGCAGACCGATGAAGTCGTTGAGGAGCGGCGGGATCACGCGCCGCACCGCCTGCGGCAGGATCACGCGACGCATCGTCTGCCAGCGCGAGAGCCCGAGCGACCGCGCCGCGGCCTCCTGCGACGGATGGATCGACTCGATCCCCGCGCGGTACACCTCGGAGACGTACGCGCTGTAGATCAGCACGAGCGCGACGATCCCCCAGAACGTGGTCGACGTCGGCACGTACGACAGGCCGAGCGCAGGCGCGCCGAAGCCGAGCACCGCGATCACCAGGATCGTCGGCAGGCCGCGGAACAGATCCGCGTAGATGATCACGAGGGCGCGCAGCGGGAAGAACACCGGCCCCGGCAGGCTGCGCAGCACCGCAAGGAAGAGGGCGAAGACGAGGATCAGCGCCTCCGCGATGCAGAAGATCTTGATGTTCAGCTTGAACGCGCTCGCGATCTCGGGGAACGTCGAACGGAACTCGTGCCAGTCGAAGAACGTCCTCCGCACCTCCGGCCAGCCGGGCGAGTGCGTGACGAGGACGCCGACGACGACGAAGAAGACGACGGTCGAGGCAAGTGCGACGGCGACGCTCCGGCGACCTTCGCCGCCGGAGCGCAAACCGTCGAGCAACCGCGAGCGCCGGTCTACTTCAAGATCGGCGCGCCGTTCGCCTTCGCCAGCCACTGCAGCTGGAGCCGCTTGAGCGTGCCGTTACCCCGCAGCGCCGTGATCGCCTTGTTCACGCACGACGTCAGCGGGTTCCCCTTCTCGAGGATGACGCCGAAGTGGTCGGTCACCTTGCCGTGGTTCTCGAACTGGCCGAGGATCTTCGAGTTCGGGACCTGGACGGCGGTGACGTAGAACGCCGTCGGCAGGTCTACCACGAGCCCGTCGATCTGCTTGTTCTTCAGCGCCTCGACCGCGCCCGCGTTCTGCGGGAACACGGCCGGCTGCTGCGACGGCTTCAGCACCGACTTGATGAACTGGTAGCTCGTCGTCCCGAGCTGCGCGCCGAGCTTGAAGCTCCGCAGGCCCGCGACCGAGCGCACCGACGCGATCTTCGTGCCCTTGACGACGACGATCGCCTGGTTCACGTCGTAGTAGGAGACGCTGAACGAGACGACCTTCGCGCGCGCCGGCGTGTACGAGATCTGGTTGATGTCGAAGTCGAACGACTTCGAGCCCGGGGCGAACGCCTTGTTGAACGGCTCGTACACCCACTTCACCTGGCTCCGCGAGAAGCCGAGCTGCGTCGCGATCGCGTACGCGACGGCGGACTCGTAGCCCTTGCCCGATGTCGGATCGCTGACCTTCCACTTCGAGCCCTTCGCCGGCGTGCCGCCGTACCAGGGCGGGTAGGCCGGGTTGTCGGTGCCGATCGTCAGCTGGCCGCTCGTGACGAGGTGCTCGGACGCCGGGCTGCACACGGCCGACGACGACGCCCGCGCGTGGCCGACCGTGCCGGCGACGGCGGCGACCGCTGCCGCTGCGGCGATGAGGAGGAGACGGGTACGCATGGAGGCCTTTCTGCTCGTGACGGGGTTGGCGTGCATGCGTCGTTATAGCGTTCTCCGGGGTGATCACCTCGACCGACAACCCGCGGGTGAAGGAGGTGCTGCGGCTGCGGCGCTCCCGCGAACGCCGGCGCACGGGGCTGTTTCTCGCCGAAGGGCCGCGTGAGGTCGCCCGGGCGCGCGAGGCCGGGCTCACCCTCCGGGCCGTCTACTACGCGCCCGCGCTGATCGAGTGGGACGGGGGCGAGGAGGTGGACGAGCGCGTGCTCGCACGCATGAGCTACCGCGCCGAGCCCGAGGGGGTGGTCGCGATCGTCGAGATTCCCGAGCGCGGGCTCCCCGCGCGCCCGAGCCTGCTCCTCGTCGCGGTCGGGATCGAGAAACCTGGCAACCTGGGCGCGATGGCCCGCACCGCCGACGCCGCCGGCGCGGACGCGCTGCTCGTCGCGGGCGCGGCCGGCGACCCGTGGAACCCGAACGCGATCCGCGCGTCCACCGGCGCCGTCTTCACGCTGCCGGTCGTCGACGTGACACGCGGGCAGGTGGAGGCGCTGCCCGTGCAGAAGGTTGCAGCCGTGGTGGGCGCGCGCACGATCCACAGCGACCTCGACCTCACGAGACCGACCGCGTTCCTCGTCGGCGCCGAGGACGAAGGGCTTCCGCCGGACTGGCGCGCCGTGGCCGACGTCGAGGTGTCGATCCCGATGCGCGCCCGCGCCGTCGACAGCCTGAACGCGTCGGCCGCCGCGGCCGTCCTGCTGTACGAGGCGGTGCGCCAGCGTGGCTGAGCCGCCGTCCCGGCCGCCGTCCCGCGACGACGTCGAACGCGCCAGGGCGGCGATCGGCGGGCGGCTCAACCGGACGCCGCTGCTCACGAGCCGCACGTTCGGGGCGCGGATCAAGGCGGAGCTCTTCCAGCGCACCGGCTCGTTCAAGCCGCGCGGCGCGCTGAACCGCATCTCGCACCTGACCGAGGACGAGCGGCGGCGCGGCGTGATCGGCATCAGCGCCGGCAACCACGCGCAGGCGGTCGCGTTCGCGGCGGCGGAGGCCGGCACCGACGCGCTCGTCGTCATGTGGAAGACCGCCTCCGAGCAGAAGATCGCCGCCACCCGCGGCTACGGCGCCGAGGTCGACCTCGAGGCGTCGGGCCCCGCCGAGGCGTTCGAGCGGCTGCACGAGCTGATCGAGCAGACCGGCCGCACGCTCGTCCATCCCTTCGACGACCCGCTCGTGATCGCCGGCGCGGGCACGGTCGGGCTCGAAATCGAGGAGGACGCGCCCGACGCGGACGCCGTCCTGGTGGGCGTCGGCGGCGGCGGGCTCGTGTCGGGGATCCAGACCGCGATCGGGCACCGGACGCGCGTGGTCGCGGTCGAGCCCGAGCTCTCGACGGCGCTCCACACGGGCCTCGAGCACGGCGAGCCGACCCCGGTGCAGCCGGCGTCGATCGCGGACGGCCTGAGCGCGCCGTTCGCCGGCCGGCTCGCGCTCGAGATCTGCCGCGACCTCGAACGCGTGCTCGTCACCGAGGAGGAGATCGAGCACGCGTTCCGGCTGCTGTACGAGCGCGCCAAGCTGGCCGTCGAGCCGGCCGCGGCGGTCGCGGCCGCCGCGTGGCTCGCCGGCAAGGTGCAGGCCGAGCGGCCCGTGCTGCTGGCCTCGGGCGGCAACGTCGCCAGGCAAACCGCCGCTGCTATCCTGGCCCGGCCATGAAGGCCGGCATCCACCCCGAGTACGTGCTCGCCACCGTGCACTGCAGCTGCGGGAACACGTTCCAGACGCGTTCCACGAAGCCGGAGCTGCACGTCGAGATCTGCTCGAACTGCCATCCGTTCTATACGGGCAAGCAGAAGCTCGTGGATACCGGCGGTCGCGTGGAGCGCTTCCAGCGCCGGCTCGAGAAGGCCGAGCGCGCGCAGCGTTCTCGGGCGTAGGACGCCGCATGGCTCAGGCGATCGGCGGCCAGGCCGTCCTCGAGGGCGTGATGATGCGCGGACCGCACAACTGGGCGGTCGCGGTGCGCAAGCCCGACGGCGAGATCGCGCACGTCGCGAAGTCGATCGACCCGCTCGCCGCGCGCCACCGGGCGCTGCGGCTGCCGGTCGTCCGCGGCGTCGTCGCGCTCGGCGAGAGCCTCGCGATCGGCTTCCGCGCACTGTCCGTGTCCGCGAACTACGCCGCGCAGGACGCGGCCGAAGGCGACGGCGAGCCGGTCGAGATCGGCCGCTGGGCGCTCGCGTTCGCGTTCCTCGTCGCGATCGGCTTCGCCGTGATGATCTTCAAGGTCGGGCCGGCGCTGCTCACCGACCTTCTGCCGATCTCGAACGGCTCGTACTTCGTGCTCGTCGAGGGGCTCGTGCGCGTCGCGGTGTTCGTCGCCTATCTGACCGTGCTCAGCTTCATCCCGTCGCTTCGCCGCGTGTTCGAGTACCACGCCGCCGAGCACAAGGCGATCAACGCCTACGAGGCGGGCGAGGAGCTGACGCCGGAGGCGGCGCAGCGCTACTCGCTGATCCATCCGCGCTGCGGCACCGCGTTCCTGCTCTGGGTGATGGTCGTCGGCGTCTTCGTGTACGCGCTGCTCGGCCGGCCGGCCTGGTACTGGCTGATCGTCAGCCGCATCGCGCTGCTGCCGGTGATCGCCGGCATCGCCTACGAGCTGATCCGCTTCGCCGGCCGCCACGCCGAGAACCGTGTGCTGATGACGCTGCTCGCGCCGGGGCTCTGGCTGCAGCGGCTGACGACCCGCCAGCCGACCCTCGACCAGCTCGAGGTGTCCATCCGCGCGCTGCGGGAAGTGCTGGAGCTGGAGGGCCGGGACAGCCCGGTCGACCGACGAGTGGAGGTGATGGCGTAGTGGCGACCGACCGCACGGCCCAGGTGGTCTGGCAGGGCGACCTGCTGAACGGAAGCGGCACGATCGAGGCGGTGACGAGCGGGGCGCTGCCCGCGCTCGACGTCTCGTGGCCGTCCCGCTCGGAGGAGCCGAACGGCAAGACGAGCCCGGAGGAGCTGATCGCCGCCGCGTGGGCGTCGTGCTTCTCGATGGCGCTCTCGAACGGGCTCGCCACGAACGGCACCCCGGCGGAGCGGCTCGAGTCCTCGGCCACCGTCACCTTCCAGCCCGGCCAGGGGATCATCCGGGGTGCGCTGCGCGTGCGCGGCACCGTGCCGGGCCTCGAGGCGGGCGCGTTCCGCGCGCTCGCGGAGACGGCCAAGGCGAACTGCCCGGTGTCGAAGGCGCTGTCGGGGATCCCCGAGGTCACGCTGGACGCCGAGCTGGCGAGCTAACCTCGGGCGGCGATGGCCGCGTTCGAAGATCTGGTCGCCGAGCTCGAGCGCTCCTACCTCGAGACGCAGGAGCGCATGTCCGACCCTGCCGTCTACAACGACCACCGCGAGGCTGCGGAGGTCGGCCGGCGCCTGAAGCAGCTCGACGGGCCGTACAAGCTCGCCCAGGAGTGGCGGCAGGCGAAGGCCGATCTCGACGCGGCGCGCAGCGATCCGGAGCTGGCCGAGATGGCGGCCGACTACGAGACCGAGGCCGCGCGGCTCGAGGAGGAGCTGAAGCTCGCGCTCGCCCAGCGCGACCCGGCCGACGACAAGGACGTGATCGTCGAGATCCGGCAGGGCGTCGGCGGCGACGAGGCGGCGCTCTGGGCGGCCGAGCTGCAGCGGATGCTGCAGCGCTACGCCGAGCGGCGCGGCTTCACCTTCGAGCAGCTCGAGGCGCAGGCGAACGAAGGCGGCGGGCTGAAGGAGGGCGTGTTCGCGATCAAGGGGGACGGCGCGTACTCGGTCTTCAAGTTCGAGGGCGGCACCCACCGGGTGCAGCGCGTGCCCGAGACCGAGTCGGCCGGGAGGATCCACACCTCGACCGCAACCGTCGCCGTCATGCCCGAGGCGGAGGACGTCGACGTGCAGATCGACGAGAGCGACCTGAAGATCGACGTCTACCGCTCGTCCGGCCCGGGCGGCCAGTCGGTGAACACGACCGACTCCGCGGTGCGGATCACGCATCTGCCGACGGGGATCGTCGTCGCGATGCAGGACGAGCGCTCGCAGCTGCAGAACCGCGACAAGGCGATGCGCGTGCTGCGCGCGCGCCTCTTCGAGGCGGAGCGCGAGCGGCAGGCCGCCGAGCAGGCGGCGGCGCGGAGCGCGCAGGTCGGCACCGGTGCGCGCGCGGAGAAGATCCGCACCTACAACTTCCCCGAGAACCGCGTCACCGACCACCGCATCAAGCTCACGAACTACCGCCTCGAGCAGACGCTGCAGGGCGACCTCGACGAGTTCACCGACGCGCTGACCGCCGACGAGCGGCGGCGCGCGCTCGAGGGGTGACGCTCGCCGAGGTCCTGCGGGGCGCGACCGAGTACCTCGGGTCGCGCGGCGTGCCGAGCCCCCGCGTCGACGCGGAGCTCCTCCTCGCCCGGGCGCTCGGGCTGGAGCGGATCGAGCTCTACACGCAGCACGACCGGCCGCTGACCGAGGCCGAGCGGGCCGCCGCGCGCGAGCTCGTGCAGCGCCGGGGCGCCCGCGAGCCGCTCGCCTACGTGCTCGGCGACTGGGGCTTCCGGAGGCTCGTGCTCCGTACGGACCGGCGGGCGCTCGTGCCGCGGCCCGAGACCGAGGTCGTGGTCGACCGCTGCCTGGCCCTCCTCGAGGGGGTCGCCGCGCCGCGCGTCCTCGACGTCGGCACGGGGACCGGAGCGATCGCGCTCGCGTTGAAGAGCGAGCGGCCCGACGCCGAGGTCGTCGCGAGCGACAGCTCGGCGGCGGCGCTCGAGCTGGCCCGCGAGAACGCGGGCCGGCTCGGCCTCGACGTGACGTTCGTCGGCGCCGACCTGGTCGACGGCGTCGACGGCCCGTTCGCGCTCGTCGTCTCCAATCCGCCGTACGTCACCGCCGCCGAGCTCGAGCGACTCGAGCCGGAGGTGCGGGACTGGGAGCCGCGCGCGGCGCTCGTCGACGAGGGGCAGACCGAGCGGCTCGTCCGGGACGCTCAGCGCGTCCTCGGCGGGCACCTGGTGCTCGAGGTGCACGAGGGGCGGGCGCAGGACGTCGCACGGCTGCTCGAGGCCGCCGGCTACGTCGGCGTCCGCGTCACGCCGGACCTGACCATGCGCGAGCGGATCGTGGAGGGCCGGTGGGCGCCGGGCAGCGCCTGATCGACGCGCTGCAGGCGGGCCGGCCGGTGCTGCTCCCGACCGACACGGTGTACGGCCTCGCCGCCGCGGCTGCGCGGCCCGACCACGTCCGCACCCTGTACGAGCTGAAGGGCCGCGCCGAGTCCCAGCCGACGGCGCTCCTCACGGCCGACGTGGATTCCCTCCTCGACTGCCTCCCCGAGCTCCGCGGCCCCCTCGAGCAGGCCGTCCGCGCGCTGCTGCCCGGGCCGTACACGCTCGTCGTGCCGAACCCCGCCGAACGGTTCAGGTGGCTCGCGGGCGCGCGGCCCGGCGCGATCGGCGTGCGCGTGCCGGCGCTGCCCGGGCCGGCGCGGCTCGCGGTCGAGGCGGTCGTCTGCGTCGCGGCGACGAGCGCGAACGAGCCGGGCGGCCCGAGCCCGCGCACGCTCGCCGACGTCCCCGGGCGGATCCGGGCGGCCTGCGGCGCCGAGCTCGACGCCGGGCCGCTGCCGGGCACGCCGTCGACGGTGCTCGACCTGACCGGGCCGGAGCCGGTCGTGCTGCGCGACGGCGCCGTGCCCGCCGGCGAGGCTCTGGCGCTCGCCCGCGACGCGCTCAAATAGGATCTCGTCGATGGCGGTCGCCGAGCATTCGCTGACGGAGCTGCGGGCCGCGGGCCTCGCCAACACGGATCCGCTCGTCGCGGAGCTGCTCGGCCGCGAGCTCGAGCGCCAGCGCGGACAGATCGAGCTGATCGCCTCGGAGAACTTCACGTGGCCGAGCGTGCTCGAGGCGGTCGGCTCGGTGCCGACGAACAAGTACGCGGAGGGCTACCCCGGCAAGCGCTACTACGGCGGCTGCGAGGTCGTCGACGAGCTCGAGGAGCTCGCCCGGACGCGCGCGAAGCAGCTCTTCGGCGCGGAGCACGCGAACGTGCAGCCGCACGCCGGCGCGCAGGCGAACATGGCCGTCTACTTCGCGGTGCTCGACCCCGGCGACCGCGTGCTCGGCCTGTCGCTCGACCACGGCGGGCATCTCACGCACGGGCTGAAGGTCAACTTCTCCGGGAAGCTCTACGACTTCCACCACTACGGCGTGTCGCGCGAGACGATGCGCGTCGACTACGACGAGGTGCTCGCGCGCGCCAAGGAGGTGCGGCCGAAGCTGATCGTCTGCGGAGGCTCGGCCTACCCGCGCACCGTCGAGGCCGACCGGTTCCGCGAGATCGCCGACGAGGTCGGGGCGCTCCTCATGTGCGACATGGCGCACTTCGCCGGCCTCGTCGCCGCGGGGCTGCATCCGAACCCCGTCCCGCACTGCGACTTCGTCACCTCGACGAGCCACAAGACGCTCGCCGGGCCGCGCGCCGGCTTCGTCCTCTGCCGCGAGGAGCACGCGTCGAAGCTCGACCGCGCCAACTTCCCCGGCATGCAGGGCGGGCCGCTGCTGCACGCGGTCGCGGCGAAGGCCGTGTGCTTCGGGATCGCGATGACCGAGGCGTTCCGCGCCTACCAGCGGCAGGTGCGCGCGAACGCCGACGCGTTCGCGGCGGGGCTGCAGGAGGGCGGCTTCGACGTGCTCACCGGCGGCACCGACACGCACCTCGTGCAGCTCGACCTGCGCCGTACCGAGTGGACCGGGCTCGCCGCCCAGGAGCGGCTCGAGGAGTGCAGGCTGACCGCCAACCGCAACACCGTGCCGTTCGACGAGCGGCCGCCGATGGTCGCCTCCGGCGTCCGGTTCGGCACGCCGGCGGCGACGATGCGCGGCTTCGACGACGCCGACTTCCGGGAGGTCGCGTCGATCGTCGTCGGGGCGCTGCAGGAGGACGCCGACATCGGCGCGCTGCGCGACCGGGCCGTCGCGCTGTGCGACCGGCGGCCGCTCTATCCGGGCTTCCGGGGCTTCACGACGTACGAGGCCTAGGTTGCCGGTCACCGAGGTCCGGCACCCGCTCGTGCTGCACAAGCTGTCGTACCTGCGCGACCGCTCGACGCCGACCGTCCACTTCCGCAAGCTCGTCGAGGAGGTGACGCTCCTCCTCACTTACGAGGCGACGAAGGACTTCCCGACCGAGGAGGTGGAGGTCGAGACCCCGCTCGAGCTGGCGGCGATGCCGCGCATCTCGGGCAAGAAGGTCGCCGTCTGCCCGATCCTGCGGGCCGGGCTCGGCATGCTCGACGGCGTCCTCGACCTGATCTCGGGTGCGCGCGTCGGGTTCATCGGCCTCTACCGCAACGAGGAGACCCTCCAGCCGGTCGAGTACTACGTGAAGCTGCCGCAGGACGTCGCCGAGCGCGACGTGCTGCTGCTCGACCCGATGCTCGCAACCGGCAACTCGACCGCGCACGCGGTGCGCCTCGTCAAGGAGGCGGGCTCCGAGAGCGTCACGCTCATCTCGATCATCGCGGCGCCCGAGGGGATCGAGCGGGTGACGTCGGAGTTCCCGGACGTGCACATCGTCGTCGCGGCGATCGACCGCGGCCTGAACGAGCGCGGCTACATCGTCCCCGGCCTCGGCGACGCGGGAGACCGGCTCTACGGGACGAAGTAGGGCGGGCGATGGTCTGGCGTCAGCTGACCGACCACCTCGAGGTGCTGTACGGCGCCGGGGCGGCGCTCCTGATCGTGCTCGTGCTGACCCCGGCCGTCGGCTCGGCGGCGCGCCATCTGCGGCTCGTCGACCGGCGTGCGGAGGGCGAGCGCGCGCGGCCGGGGGTGCCGCGCCTCGGCGGGCTCGCGCTCTTCCTGGGCGTGCTCGTGCCGTCGCTCGCGTTCCTGCCGCTCGGCGGCGGCATGCGCGGCGTGCTGCTCGGCGCCGCCGTCGCGACGACGGTCGGCGCGGTCGACGACTTCCGCCGGCTCGCCTGGTGGCAGAAGCTCGGCGGCCAGCTGCTCGCCGCGGCGATCCCGGCCGGCTTCGGCGTCTACGTGCACCGGTTCACGTTCCCGGTCGTCGGCATCCACCAGCTGACCGAGTGGGTCGGGGTGCCGCTGACGGTGGTCGGCATCGTCGCGCTGATGAACATGGTCAACTTCCTCGACGGGCTCGACGGGCTCGCCGCGGGCGTGTGCGCGATCGCCGGCGGGACGTTCTGCGTGATCGACCTGTCGCTCGGGGAGCGCGGGATCGCGCCGGCGATCCTCTCGGCCACCGTGTGCGGCGCGTGCGTCGGCTTCCTGCGCCACAACTTCTACCCGGCGCGGATCTTCATGGGCGACTCGGGCGCCCTCCTGCTCGGCTACACGCTGGCGGCCGTCTCCGTGCAGGGCCTGCTCAAGACGGCGACCCTCGCCGTGCTCGTGCTGCCGCTGCTCGTGCTGGCGGTGCCTGTGCTCGACACGTCGTTCGTCGTGGCGAAGCGCCTGCGCAGCGGCCAGCCGGTGTACGTCGCCGACGCCCGGCACCTGCACCACCGCTTCATGCGGCTCGGGTTCTCGCAGCGGCGGGCGGTGCTGTACCTGTGGACCTGGTGCGCGACGCTCGCCGCGGCGGCGCTTGCGACGCGGTTCGCCCCGCCGCACCATCACGGCCGCTGGCACGTCGCGAACGTCGCGCTCGACGCCGCCGCGGGCGTCCTCGCCGTCGCGTTCAGCCTGTACGTCGTGTACCTGCTCGAGATCGTGAAGCTCGGCCCCGCCGCCCGGGCGCGCCGCCGCGACTCCGAGCGCCCGGCCGCCTGAGCCCTGTCTGCGCCGGACACCGGTGGCAGCCACCCCTACGGAACGCGCACGCCTTTGTGCCGAAAGTGATACGCGCGCCCCCGGGCGGCCGCGGCGTCACAAGCGGCGCGCACGGCCGCTTTCCTAGCCGGATTCGCCTGTCACAAACCACTGGTATGCTCCCGGTCCGGTGCAGCCCCAGGGACCGACGTTCTCCCTCGCAGGGGCCGGCAGCGTGCTCATCGGTTTCACCGCGGCGTGCATCGTCGCGGGGGCACTCGCCGGCTGGGCGTTGGGAAACGCGGGCTACGGGGTCGCACTCGGAGCCGTCGTCGGCGTGCCCGTCGGCGTCGCCGTCACCGTGATCAAGTACCGAAACGTCTGATGCCAGCCTGGACCGAGCCACGCGTCGCGCCGCCCGCGCTCCTGCCCGCCGTCGCCGGGGCGTTCGTCGTGCTGCTCGCGCTGCCGGTGTTCCTCGTCGCCGGGTGGAGGATCGAGGGCTGGCTGCTCGGCGCCGTCCTCTGGGGCGGCTCGGAGGCGTTCGGCTGGGTCCTCGCGCGGCTGCAGGCGAGGACAGGTAACCTCGCCGCCGCAGGCGTGGTCGCTTTCGGGATGCTCTTTCGCGCGATTGCCGTGATGGTGGTCGTCTTCGCCGTCGCAGTGTCCGACAAATGGCTCGGGCTGGCCGCCGCATTGACCTATGCCGCCGGCTACTCGGCCGCCCTCGGGCTGCAGCTCGTCGCGTACTACACCGGCCCGAAGGCGGGGGCGGCGCGGTGATGCGCCGCGCGCTCCTCGCCTGCACGACCCTCGCGCTGCTCGCGCCCTCGGCGGCGTTCGCCCGCGGCACCTTCGACCCGTCGATCGAGTTCGAGCAGAAGACGTGGATCCCGATCCACCTCGGGCCGCTCGACCTGTCGGTGACGAAGGCGGTCGTCTACCTCTGGCTCGGCGCCGGCTGCTCGATCCTGATCGGCCTGCTGCTGATGCGCGGGCCGACGCTCAGCCGGCGCGGCACGATCGGCGAGCAGATCTACGAGGTCGCCCAGGTCCAGGTGGCCGAGCAGGGGCTGCCGACGAAGGCGATCGGCCGCTGGTTCCCCTACGTGGCGACGCTGATGATCTTCATCTGGTGCGTGAACATGCTCGGCTTCGTGCCGCTGCCGCTCACGGGCGAGACCTGGCACGGCGTGCCGACGTGGGGGATCTACGCGGCGACCTCGTCGCTCGCGGTGACGCTCGCGCTCGCCGTCCTCACCTTCGTCTTCACGCACTTCGAGGGGATCCGCTGGAACGGCCCGGTGCGGTACTTCAAGAGCTGGATCCCCGCCGTGCCCAAGGTGATGCTGCCGCTGATCGTGCCGCTCGAGATCCTCGGGCAGTTCATGCGGCTCATCTCGCTGTCCGTCCGTCTCTACGCCAACATGCTCGCGGGGCACATGCTGATCCTGACGTTCATCGGGCTCGGCTTCGTGCTCACCAACGTCGTCGTCGCGGTGTTCGGCACGGCGTTCGCGACCGTCTTCTATCTGTTCGAGGTCGTGATCGTCGTCTCGATCCAGGCCTTCATCTTCGCTGCACTGTCCGCCATCTACATCGGCTCGGCGATCGAGCCGGAGCACTAGGAGGAGAACATGGTCGGTACCATCCTCGCCGCGACGTCCGGCGACGTCACCAAGGCCGGCAAGGCGATTGCGCTCGCGCTCGGCATCGGCCTCGGCTCGCTCGGCGCCGGTGTCGGCATCGGCAACATCTTCGGGTCGATGATCCAGTCGGTCGCCCGGCAGCCCGAGCTCCGCGGCGAGCTGCAGGGCATCCAGTGGCTCGGCTTCGCCCTCACCGAGGCGGTCGTCTTCTACGGCCTGATCGGCGGTCTGCTCGGGTACGTCCTCGTCTGATGCTCGTCGCCTCGAACGCACTGATCAAGGTCACCCCGGGGCTGATGATCTGGACGATCATCAGCTTCCTGATCACGCTCTTCGTGCTGAAGCGCTACGCGTTCGGCCCGATCCAGCGCATGATCGACCAGCGCCGCGAGCGGATCGAGCAGGCGATCGAGGAGGCCGACAACGCCCGCGCCGAGGCGCACAACCTGCTCGAGGAGCACCGGAAGCTGGTCGCGCAGGCGAAGGGCGAGGGCGAGGAGATCCTCGCCGAGGCCCGCCGCATCGCCGACTCGCAGCGCGAGCGCGTCCGCCTGGAGACCGAGGAGGACCGCCAGCGCCGCCTCGAGGAGACGCGCCGCCAGATCGAGCAGGCGACGCACCAGGCGCTCGGCGAGATCCGCGACGAGGTCGGCCGGCTCAGCCTGCTCGCCGCCGAGAAGATCACGCGCAAGTCGCTCTCGGGCGCCGACCAGCAGCGGCTGATCGACGAGGCGCTCGCCGAGATCGACTTCAGCCAGCTCGAAGGGAGCCGGTCGTAGCGATCGCCCACCGCATCTACGCGCGCGCCCTCTTCGAGGCGGCGCGGGAGCGCGGCGCGCTCGAGACCGTGCACCGGCAGGTGCGCGAGCTCGCCGACGCCGCGACCGGCAACGACGAGCTGCGCGCGCTGCTCGCCAACCCGGAGATCGACTCGCGGGTGAAGGAGGACGTGCTCGCCCGGATCGCGGAGGGCAGCGACGACGCCGTCGTCAACTTCGTGCGCCTGGCCGCCGAGAAGGGCCGCGCCGGCGAGCTCGGCGAGATCGCCGACGAGCTTGACGGGCTCGTCGCCGCCGAGGAGCGCATCCTCGACGTGGAGATCACGACCGCCCACGAGCTCGGCGAGGGGGAGTTCGCCCGCATCGTCGCCCGCATCGAGCAGGCCTCCGGCCGCAAGGTGTCGGCGGCGCGCTCCGTCGACCCGAATCTGATCGGAGGGATCGTCCTCCAGGCCGGCTCGCTGCGCCTCGACGCGAGCGTGCGCGGCCGGCTCGAACGCCTACGCCACGACCTTTCCCACGCAAGGAGCCTTCAGTGAAGCTACGCCCCGAAGAGATCACGTCGATCCTCCGAGAGCGGATCGAGAAGTTCGACGTCGAGACCAACCTCGCCGAGGTCGGCACGGTGCTGCAGGTCGGCGACGGCATCGCCCGCATCCACGGGCTCGAGAACTGCGTTGCGCTCGAGATGCTCGAGCTGGAGCACGGCGTCGTCGGCCTCGCGTTCAACCTCGAGGAGGACAACGTCGGCGCGGCGCTCTTCGGCGAGTGGCACAAGGTGAAGGAGGGCGAGCCCGTCCGCCGCACCGGCAGCGTCGCCTCCGTCCCGGTCGGCGAGGCGCTGCTCGGCCGCGTCGTCGACCCGCTCGGGAACCCGCTCGACGGCCAGGGGCCGATCGACGCGACCGAGACGCGCCCGGTCGAGTTCAAGGCGCCCGGCGTGGTCGAGCGCCAGCCGGTGAAGGAGCCGCTCCAGACCGGCATCAAGGCGATCGACTCGATGACGAACGTCGGCCGCGGCCAGCGCGAGCTGATCATCGGCGACCGCTCGACGGGCAAGACCGCGATCGCGATCGACACGATCCTGAACCAGCACGACCAGAACGTGAAGTGCATCTACGTCGCGATCGGCCAGAAGGCCTCGACCGTCGCGCAGGTCGTCGAGCGGCTGC